>WNFL01005838.1_pt1 | contig 13069 bp, 12 predicted proteins | sample 5400361 | NCBI WGS metagenome assembly WNFL01 (sample SAMN13153351, study PRJNA577476) | soil metagenome | isolation source: 40 cm soil on Douglas fir-dominated hillslope | place: USA:California | collected 2013-09-17
CGCTGGCACTGGAATCACTCCTCGTCGAGAAGGGCCTTCTCACGTCCGAGGCCGTGGACGAGGTGATCAGAGCTTTCGAACAGGACATCGGGCCGATGAGAGGAGCGCGCGCGGTCGCGCGGTCATGGGTGGACCCCGAGTTCAAGAAGAGGCTCCTCACGGACCCGAAGGGTGCGTTCACCGAGATCGGGGTCACGCAGCATCAGGTCGAGGAGCTCGTCGTCGTCGAGAACACCGACGCCGTGCACAACGTCATCGTCTGCACGCTCTGCTCCTGTTATCCGTGGATGGTGCTCGGGTTACCTCCGACCTGGTACAAGTCGGCGCCGTACCGCTCGAGGGTCGTCGTCGAGCCGCGCGCGGTGCTGCGCGAGCTGGGGCTGGAGCTGGCGGACGATGTCGACGTGCGTGTTTGGGACTCGAGCGCGGTCATCCGCTACATGGTCCTCCCGATGCGACCCGCGGGGGTCGAGAGCTGGAGCGAGGAGCAGCTCGCGTCGATCGTGACGCGCGACTGCATGATCGGCGTGGCCAAGCCGGCCGTCCCCGCGGGTGTGGCATGAGCGATCTCGATCGCGCCATCGCGGACATCGAGGGTCTGCCGCGGCGCAACGGCGAGCTCGTCTTCGAAGCGCCGTGGCAGGGCCGCGCATTTGGCATGGCCGTGGCCCTGACGAAGAGCAGCGGGGCCGACTGGGAGGACTTCCGCAAGCTGCTCATCGCCGAGATCGCGCGCGATGCCGACGGTGGCTACTACGCGAGCTGGCTTCGCGCCTTCGAGCGCCTGCTGGTGCAGCGGAAGGCGATGACGGTCGGGGAGATCGAGCGTCGGAAGTCCGAATACATGTCGATGGAGCGAGAGGGAGTCTTCTAGACATGAGCGTCAAGGCTTTCGGTACCGACGCATCGTTCGGATACTCACAGGCCGTCCGCCTGGGTGACCTGCTGTTCTTGGCCGGCCAGGTGGCTTGGGACGAAAAGGGTCGTGTCGTCGGCGGGACCGATGCACGCCTTCAGACCGAGAAGGTGTTCTCGAATCTGCGCGCCGTCCTCGAAGCGTCCGGCTCGAGCCTGGATCGTGTGGCGAAGCTCACCATCTTCGCAACATCGCGCGACCATCTGGCCGCGATCCGGGAGATCCGGCACAAAGTCTTCGACCCCATCGGCCACTATCCCGCCAGCACGTTCGTCGTCGTCGGCGGGCTCGCGACTCCGGAGCTGCTCGTCGAGATCGAGGCCGTCGCGACCGTAGCTCGGCCCTAGACGTGGGTGACGCGCCCCTTCACGGGGTCCGCGTGCTCGAGGTCGGTAGCTTCATGGCCGGTCCCTTCTGCGGCACCCAGCTGGCCGATCTCGGGGCGGAGGTGATAAAGGTGGAGCCTCCCGATGGCGGTGACCAAGGTCGTCGCTTCGGTCCGTTCGTCAAGGGCGAGAGCTCGCACTTCATCCGGCTCAACAGGAACAAACGATCCATCGCCCTCGATCTCAAGTCGCCCGAGGGAAGGGACATCTTCAAGAAGCTGGTCATGACCGCCGACATCGTGGTCGAGAATCTCCGTCCGGGCACGATGCGTGACCTCGCTCTTGACTACGACGGTGTGCTCCGCTCCGTGAATCCGCGCCTCATCTACATCGCCGCGTCGGGCTGGGGTCAGGACGGTCCACTCGCCGACCTTCCGGGCCAGGACGTGATGGCGCAGGCCCGCTCGGGGCTCATGAGCATCACGGGAGAGCCAGACGGCCTGCCGGCGAAGGTGGGGATACCGGTGTGCGATCTCGTGTGCGCGCTCTACGGCGCCCTGGCCGGCGTCGCCGCGCTCTGGGCACGCCTCGAGACGGGCCGCGGTCAATACATCGACGTCTCGCTGTTCGAGGCGGGCGTCTCTCTTTCGATCTGGGAGGCGGGGAAGTTCTTTGCCACGGGAGAGATCCCGAAGCCGCTGGGCTCCGCCCATCAGAACGCGGCGCCGTATCAGGCGGTCCGAACGGCGGACGGCTACGTCACGATCGGAGCGGTAACGCGCACGAACTGGATCGCCCTCTGCAACGCGCTCGGCCTCGAAGACCTGACGCGCGATGGCCGCTTCGCCGATGAGAACAGCCGCCTCGTCCATCGTGTCGCGCTCATCGAGGCCATCGAAGCCGTCACGAGGACGCGAGCGACGTCTGCCTGGCTGAAAGCACTCGAGGCCGCGGGCGTGCCGTGTGCTCCGATCCAGAACTACTCCGAGGTCTACAACGACCCCCATCTCCAGGCGCGCGCTTACTTCTGGGATGCTCCGCACCCGACCATCGGACCGGTGCGCCAGCTCGGGTCGCCCATGCGTTTCTCGGAGACGAAGGTCCGGCGCGACAACGCGGGCCCGATGCTGGGACAGGACAGCGGCGCCGTCCTGACAGAGCTTGGCTATTCGGTACGCGAAGTCGACGACCTTGTCGCGTCGGGTGCGGTCAAAGGCGCGACCGCCGAGCGGCGGACGTGAAGCAGCGAACTGACGCACATGCCGTGAGTCCGACCGACGAGGTCGTCGTCGAACGTCGGGGAGCCGTCCAGTGGATCGTCCTCAACCGCCCGCAGGTGCGGAACGCGATGAGCGTGCGGATGTACCAGCGCCTCGTCAGCGTCTGCGCCGACGTCGAGCGCGACTCCACTGTCCGGGCGATCGTGGTGACCGGCGCCGGCAATGCCTTCAGCGCCGGTGGCGATATCTCGTCGTTCAGAGGGCTGAGGACCGCGCAGGACGCGATCGATTACGACGCCGTCGGCAACGCGGCGTTCACGGCCCTTGAATCGGTGCGCGTCCCCGTCGTGGCCGCCCTCGCGGGGCCCTGCACCGGCGGTGGCGCGCTGATCGCGGCGAGCTGCGACGTCAGGATCGCCTCGCCATCGACTCGTTTTGGGGTCCCGATCGCGCGCACTCTCGGCAACTGCCTGTCGATCCGAGATCTGAGCCGCCTCGTGAGGTTCGTCGGCACGCCGAGGGCGAGAGATCTGCTGATGTCCGCACGCCTCTTGTCCGCGCAGGAGCTGCTGGCGGCTGGGCTCGTGTCGGAAGTGACGTCGGACGAAGACTCACTCCTCCCGCGCGCTCAGGACCTTGCCGAGCAGATCGCCGGCTACGCGCCGCTGACCCTGCGAGCTACGAAGGAGTCATTCCGGCGGCTTCAGGACGAGGGACCCGACGCTACCAGCGACGACCTGCTCGCGGCGTGTTACCTGTCGAGCGATTTCAGGAACGCGGTGGACGCCTTTCTCGCGGGACGGTCCCCGGAGTGGAAGGGTGAGTAGCGGTACTCAGCGAGCCGTGAGCGACCCGACGGACTACGGCCTGAGCCCGGAGCAGGCGATGATCAGGCAGACCATCCGGGAATTCGCGCGAGCGGAGATCGCCCCGGTCCTCAGCGAACATCTCGAGCGCGAGCGATTTCCGACCGCACTGGTGCGACGGATCGCCGAGCTTGGAGTGATGGGCCTTCCGTATCCGGAAGAGCACGGTGGCAGCGGGGCCGGTCTCCTCGCGTTCGCGCTCGCGATCGAAGAGCTCGCGTATGTCAGCCCGTCCATCGCCGCCATCGTCTTCGCCCACAGCTCGCCGGCCACGCTCATCCATCTGAACGGGACGGCGGAACAGAAACGACGCTGGCTGGTCCCGCTGGCCCGCGGAGAGATGCTCGGAGCCATCGGGCTGACCGAGCCGGTCGGTGGCTCGGATGTCGTGAATCTGAAGACGCGTGCGACACGGACCGGTCAGGGGGGGATGCTGAATGGGAGCAAGACATTCATCACGAACACCGGGACCGAGCTGACCGGGGTCGTCGTTGCAGCCGCAGCCACGAGCGATCTCGACCCTCGCCGGCGTCTCAGCTCGTTCATCGTGCCCGCCGGCACGCCGGGGCTGGTCACGGCTCCACCCCTACGGAAGATCGGATGGCGGATCGCGAACACCTGCGACATCTTCTTCGAGAACTGCGCGCTTCCGGGTGATGCGCTGCTGGGAGGCGAGGGTGACGGCGCACGGCAGATGCTGACCGCGGTCACGTACGGACGAGTCTGCGTCGGCGCCATCGCCCTCGGTCTCGCGCGAGCGTGCTTTGACGCCTCGAAGGCGTACGCGAAGGAACGTCGCGCCTTCGGGCAGCCCATCGGGGCGTTCCAGGGCATCGCGTTTCCGCTGACCGACCTGGCCGTCCGGATCGAGGCCGCTCGCCTTCTGACCTACCGCGCAGCGGCGCTGGCCGACTCCGGTCAGCCCTTCCGCGCGGAGGCGTCGATGGCGAAGCTGTTCGGATCCGACCTCGCGGTCGACGCGGCGCGACTCGCGATCCAGGTGCACGGCGCCGCGGGGATCTCGCGAGACCACGCTGTTTCGTGGCTGCTGGATGAGGCGAAGGTGCTCGAGGTGGTCGAAGGTACGTCGGAGATACAACGGATGCTGCTGGCGCGACTGCTTGGCATCACGACCTAGCGGCCGGTCCCGCGTCATGAATCTGAAGAAAAGGTGGCGTCAATGGAGCTGCAGGCTGGCCTGGTGGGGGAGATCCGTCGAGTCGTATCGGAGTCGACCAGCGCCGAGCGCTACGGGAACAAGGGATTCCCGGTGCTCGGGACGCCTGCTCTCGTGGGTCTGTTCGAGGAGGCCGGGATGGTGGCGATCGCGGGCGCCCTCGCGCCGAACGAAGGCAGTGTTGGTACCCGCGTCAGCGTGAGGCATCTTGCCGCGACGCCGGTAGGCGAAGAGGTCCGCGTGACCGCGAAGCTCGTCACCGTGGATGGGCGGCGTCTCGTGTTCGCGCTCGAGGCGGCGGACGCCGTCCGTTCCATCGCCGACGGCGAGATGGAGCGGTTCGTTGTCGACGTCGCGCGCTTCCTCGCCAAGGCGAAGGTGCGGGGCAGCGCGTGATCACGCTGCCCGCGCGCGACGTTCCGGTCATCGACGAAGTGGACGTCCTGGTCGCTGGCGGCGGCACCGCAGGCATCGCCGCCGCGATCGCGGCCGCCCGGACCGGCGCGCGCACGATGCTGGTCGAGCGGTACGGGTCCCTGGGTGGAATGGCCACCGGTGGCCTGGTGATCCTCCTGCTCACGATGGACGATGGGGCCGGTCGCCAGGTCGTCAGCGGGATCTGCCAGGAGTTCGTCGATCGGATGAGCGCGCGCGGAGCGGTGTACTACCCGCCAAGAGGCGAATGGAACGCCGACGACGAGCGTCTTGTCGAGCAGTACCGACGGTGGGGACTCGTGTGGGGACGCGGTCCGCATCGGGTTCGGTATTCAGTGGCGTTCGATCCGGAAGAGTTCCGCTTCGTCGCGAACACGCTGATCGGCGAGACGCCGACACGCCTCCGTTTGCATTCCTGGATCGCCGATGTGGTGACCGAGGACGGCGCGATCAGCGCGGTGGTGCTGCAGAGCAAGGCCGGGCGTGAAGCGGTCCGCACCCGCGTGGTCATCGATGCGACCGGAGACGGCGATGTCTTCGCCGCGGCCGGCCTCGAGCATGACCGAGAGCGCGTGCACCCCTGGCTCTGGTTCCGCATGGGGAACGTCGATGACATCGACCGGGCCATCACCGACGGGCGCGATCGCTACTTCAAGACGATGGGCGGCTACTTCTTTCGGACGCCTGGCGCGGGGCGAACACTGATGCCCTGGGGCATCGCTGACGTTCTTGATCGCAAGATCGATCCCACGGATCCGGACGAGCTGACATTCGCCGAGGTCGAGTGCCGGCGACTCGTGATGGAAGTCGCCGATCGGATCCGCGCAGAGGTCCCGAGCTTTCGAGACGCGTACATCAGCGATATCGCCTGGCAGCTCGGGATCACCGAATCACGAAGACTTCGCGGCGCCTACGTGTTGACCAGGTCGGACGTCGGCCAGAGCTTCGAGGACTCCATCGCCCTCACCGGCAATTGGACCAAGTACGGCGACACCTATGCGATCCCCTACCGCTGCCTGTACTCGACAAGCGCGCGCAACCTTCTCGCCAGCGGCCGGTGCATCTCCGTGGATCACCCCGTGCATCAGGCCACGAAAGAGATCCCACCGGCGATGGCTACTGGGCAGGCCGCCGGAGTCGCCGCGTCCCTCGCGGCGGCTGGAGATGGTGACGTGCGGTCCGTCGACGTCGGCGCCCTACGACGGCTGCTTCAGGCGCAGGGCGCGATCATTTCCTGACCGGCGCACCACCGACGATCGCGGCGACGGCCTTGCCGAGCAGCGCCGTGCTGGCGCGCCCGCCAAGGTCCGGGGTCTTCGGCGCGTGCGGGTCCGCGAGCACCGTCTCGATCGCGTGCACGACGGCTGCGCCCGCCTTCGGATTGGCGATGCCTTGCCCCGCGATATCGGGCGCGGATCCGTGGACGGGCTCGAACATCGACGGAAAGCGGCGCGACGGATCGATATTCGCCGAGGGCGCGAGACCGAGTGTGCCCGTCGTACCGGGGCCCAGGTCCGACAGGATGTCCCCGAACAGATTGCTCGCGACGACAACATCGAAGCGCTCCGGCGACATGACGAGGCGTGCCGCCAGGATGTCGATGTGGTACTGGTCGGCGCGCACCTCGGGGTACTCGCTGCCGATCGCGCGGAAGCGCTCATCCCAGTACGGCATCGAATGAAAGATGCCGTTCGACTTCGTAGCCGACGTCACGTGTGGCCGGCCCAGCTTGCGCGCGAGCTCGAACGCGTAGCGCAGGATCCGATCGATGCCGCAGCGGGTGAATACGGCGACCTGCAGCACCATCTCGTTCTCGCCTTCGCCGACGCGACCGCCGACCTGCGAGTACTCGCCCTCGGTGTTCTCGCGCACGACCCAGTAATTCGGTTTCCCCTCGCGGAGCGGCCCGACGACTCCCGGCAGCAGGCGTACGGGACGGAGATTCACGTACTGGTCGAACTCACGGCGGATCGGTATGAGCATTCCCCAGAGGGAGACGTGATCGGGCACACCGGGGAAGCCGACCGCGCCGAGCAGGATCGCGTCGTGCCCGCGCAGCTGCGCGATCCCGTCCTCGGGCATCATTCGCCCAGTCTTCTGGTAGGTCGCGCAGCTCCAGTCGAAATGCCGGTACGTCAATGAGATGCCGTACGTCGCGGCGGTCGCATCGAGGACCCGCAGCGCCTCGGGCATGACCTGCTTGCCGATGCCGTCGCCGGGTAGGACCGCGATCTCGAAGCGGCTCATTTAGAGCGCGCTAATCGAGGCGCTCGTATCCCGGGAGGGTGAGGAACTCGGCGAAGTCGTCCGACAGCGCGACGTCGTCGAAGAGCGAGGCCGCCTCCTCGTAGCGTCCAGAGGAGAAAACATCATCGCCGACGGACGTGCGGATCTTCGCGAGCTCGTCCTGCTCGATCTTCTTGACCAGCTCGCGCGTGACCGTCGGGCCCTCGGCGAGCGGCACGCCGTGATGCACCCACTGCCACACCTGAGAGCGCGAGATCTCGGCGGTCGCGGCGTCCTCCATCAGGTTGTTGATCGCGGCGGCGCCGGTGCCGCGCAGCCATGACGCGATGTACTGGATCCCGACGCTCACGTTCGTCCGCAGTCCGGCTTCGCTGATGGTGGCCCCGGGGATCTTCATGTCGAGCAGCGGCTTCGTCTGCCTCGTGACCTCGGGCCGCTGGCGATCGAGCTGATTCGGTTTGGCGCCGAGCACGCGGTCGAACTCGGTCATCGCTGTCTCGACGAGATCCGGATGCGCGACCCACGTTCCGTCGAAGCCATCGTTCGCCTCGCGGACCTTGTCGTCGCGGACCTTCGCGAGAGCGGCCTCGGTGACTGCCGGGTCGCGTCGATTCGGGATGAACGCCGCCATGCCACCGAGCGCGAATGCGCCACGACGGTGGCACGTCTTCACCAGCAGCTCGGTGTACGCGCGCATGAAGGGAACGGTCATCGAGACCTGTGCGCGGTCCGGCAGGATGAACTCCGGTCGTCCCGCGAACTTCTTGATGATGCTGAACATGTAGTCCCAGCGTCCCGCGTTGAGCCCACCCGAATGTTCGCGGAGCTCGTAGAGCACCTCGTCCATCTCGAACGCAAGCGTGAGGACCTCGACGAGGACTGTCGCCTTGATCGAGCCGCGCGGGATGTGCAGCTCGTCCTGCGACCACTTGAAGATCTCGTTCCAGAGTCGCGCCTCGCGGTGGCTCTCGAGCTTCGGTAGATAGAAATACGGGCCGGTCCCCTTCGCGCGGAGACGCTTCGCGTTGTGGAAGAAGTACAGGCCGAAGTCGAACAGCGCGCCGGCGATCGGGCGGCCTTCGACGAGGAAGTGCTTCTCATCGAGATGCCATCCGCGGGGCCGCACGACGAGCGTCGCGGTCTTCTCGTTGAGCTTGTACACGCGGCCGTCGGGATTGCGGAACTCGATCGTGCGATCGATCGCGTCGATGAGATTGCTCTGGCCCTCGATCACGTTTCGCCAGGTGGGCGTGTTCGCGTCCTCGAAGTCGGCCATGTACACGGACGCACCAGAGTTGAGCGCGTTGATGACCATCTTGCGATCGGTCGGGCCCGTGATCTCGACCTTCCGCGTGCGCAGATCGGCCGGGACGCGCGAGACAGTCCACTCCGATTCGCGAAGGGGTCGTGAGTCGGGAAGGAAGTCGCACGTCCCGCCTTCGCGCAGCTCCCGCCATCGTTCCTGTCTTGTTTCGAGAAGGCCGATGCGCGTGGGCTCGACCTCGCGGTGCAGGCGGGTGAGGAACGCCTGTGCCTCCTTGGTGAGCAGCTCCGTGGCGAGTGCTGCCGTGTCTTGCGCGTCGCTCGGGATGCGAACTTCAACGGACGCGGTCGCCATCGCCCGTATGCTCGCACACGCACAGATGGCCTCCGCTCTTGGACTCGAAGGAATGCGCGCGCTCGTCACCGGTGGATCCCGCGGGATCGGTCGGGCGGTGGCGCTCGCCCTCGCGGACGCCGGCGCGGACGTCGCTGTCACATCGCGGAACGGCGACGACGCCGAGCCGGTCGCCGTTGCGCTTCGCACTCCTGCTCGAGGTGCGGAACGAGGCGTCGATCCGGGTGTGCTTCGAGCGCATCGACCGCGAGTGGGGAAGCGTTGACATTCTGGTGAATAACGCCGGCACGAACATCCCACAGGGCCTCGACACGCTCGACGCCGACTCCTGGGACACCGTCATTGACATCGACCTGAAAGGGCTCGTCTTCGTGACCCAGGCCGCGGTCGCGCGAATGATCGCGGCTCGGCGCGGTGGACGGATCGTGAACATCGCGTCTATCTACGGCGTGGTGGGTCGGCGCGAGCGGGTCGCCTACAGCGCCGCGAAGGGCGCGGTCGTCAACCTAACTCGGTCGCTTGCCCTCGAGCTCGCGCCCCACGGCATCACCGTGAACGCGGTCGGGCCGGGCACGGTGGAGACCGACCTCACTCGCGAGCGGCTGCGGAAGAACCCCGCCTACCGCGAAGAAGAGGTGGCGCGCACGCCCCTGGGACGCCTCGGCACGCCCGAGGACGTCACGGGCGCGGTGGTCTTCTTCGCCTCCCCTGGGGCGAGCTTCATCACCGGCCAGACCCTGCTCGTGGATGGGGGAACGTCGGCGCATTGAGATATCCCCCGAAAGGTGAGGACCCGACCCCAGCCGGCCCGTCTACAACTGGACTGACGGACGCGCGTGGCGGGGAGGACACCTCGGTTTGGGTGCAGTGGCGCAACGAATGACCGGGGCCGAACATGGCTCGGCGCCGATGAGTACGGAGCCGACGCCGCTCAACGCGGCACCCGTCACGCCCCCAGTAGAGGCGACGCTTCGCATCCTTCTTAATAGCGTCCCGTTCCTCATGGGCGTTGCCGTGGTCCGCCAGCCTCCCGCGAATGACGCGGCGATCGTCCAGGTCGGCCGCATGCCGTGGCTGCACGACCGCCGCCTCACGACGCTCAACCTGCCCGACGACGCACTCCCCGCGAACCGCGCGCTCGCCCTCGACTGGCCGGTGCCCTACCAGGCCGAATGGGTCGGCGCCCCGCCGCGTCTGCTGATCGCGCGTCTCGTCGCTCAGGGGCACACCGTCGGCGTCCTTCTCGGCACGTTCATCACGCGCGAGCAGATGGCTCAGCACACGCGCGAGGCGCTCGACCTCGCGTGCGAGCTCATCGCGTCGGCGATGGCCGGTGAAGCATTCGCACCCAGCGCTCCGCACTACCCCGTCGAGGTCGAGCAGTCGTCCGTCTTCACGCCGCCGCCGCCGCCGCCGATCGAGCCGGAGCCGCAGACCGACCCGCGGCTGACGCTCATATCGGAGACCGCGACCGAGCTGAGCCCGCCCGAGCCTGAGGCGCCGCGCGCCGAACCGATGAGCCGCAGCGACAGCGTCGACCTCGTCGTCGAGGAGGTCCGAAAGTCGCTCGACGATGCGAACGACGCGCGCAGCGTGGGGCGGATCATTCGCGACGTCATGAACGTGATCACGGACGCATCCGCGTTCTCGGTCTCGCTGTTCCACATCGCGCTGACCGAGGTCGCGTACCGCTACAAGGTGTTGGGTCCCGAAGCCGACGCGGCGGAGCTCGGTCGTCAGGCCGTCGACGATGGCCCCGGCTGCTATGCCGCCCGACACGACCGCCGCTGGCACGTGTTCAAACGCGATCTCGCGATCCGCGACGGCGCGAACGTGCGTCGTCGCGACGTCGCCGTGCTGCAGGTCCCGCTCGTCGGTGCCGGTGAGGTCTTCGGCGTCATGACAGTGCAGACGTTCCGCGCCGAGGGATTCTCGGACCACGAGCTTCGCCTCATCGCCGCGGTCGCCGAGGTCGCGTCACCTCGCTTCGGGCAGGTCCGCCTGTCCGGGCGTTTCCAACCGCCGCCTTCGAACGTGCCCTCGTCGGGTGAGCCGGCGCCGACCCTGCTCGCGCCGGCCACGCCGGATCGGCCGGCGGCGCAGCGCACCGCCGAGACGGTCCTCGCTGATCTGCTGCGACGCTCCGCGGGCGCGGGATTCGCGACCGCGTTCCTCATGGGGTTCGATCCAGGCGCGGGTGTCCTGCGCGGCGAGCTTGTGAGTGACTCGGATATCGCGCGCGAGCTGGACTACGCGCTCGGCATCACCACGGGTAAGTTCACCATCCCGATCGACGAGCGATACAACGCGATCGCGCGCGCGATGCGCGAGGCGCGCATCGTCCCCGCCCCGACGATCCACGAGATCACGCAACCGGCGCTCGACTGGCAAGCGTCGCTCGCGCTCGAGCGTCTCGCCCGCGGCGGCAGGACGATCACGCTGCCGATCGTCGTCGAGAGCGACCCGGCGGGAGCCCTCGTGCTCGGACCGATGGCCGATGATCCAACGTTCAGCGCGATCGAGATGGTGCGCGGATATGTCGAGGACGCGACGAGAGAGCTCGCCGAGCTGTGGAAAGCCGAGGCGCGCTAGATCGCAACCCGAAGTCAACCTGAGGGCTGAGGCCAGGCAATAGACTGCCGCCCGTGATCGGCGAGGTGACCTTCGGGGTCATCGGGCTCCTCTTCCTGTTCGCAGACCTCCGCACGTTCAGCTCGACGTTCCAGCTGACGTTCTTTGGGGCGCCGAACACCAACCTTGGCGTCGCCGCGACCGCGGTCTTCGCGACCTCGTTCCTCGCGTTGCTCGTCGGTGCGCGCCTCGGCCCGCGGCGCGCGGTCGGTCTCAGCGCGGTGATCTTTGGCATCGCGACACTGCTGCTCACGGCCTCGCGGAGCAGCTGGCTCGAGCTCGGGCTGTCCGTCGTGGCGCTCGCCGCAGGCTTCTGGTGGCTCGCCCTGTTCCACAGCTCGCGCGTCGCCGAGGCGCCACCCGCGCTCGCCCGTGCGCTGCCGATCGCGTTCGTCCTGGACCTTGCGCTCCGCGCGGCGCTCCGGACGCAGCCCGTGGTCGACCTCGCGTTCCCGGTCGCGGTGGGGATCGTCCTTGTTGCGGTCCTCGTGTTCGGCGCCGCCGGGCTCGCCTCGCTCTCCGGGGAACGGCAGTGGACCGCCCCGAATCTTGTCGGGACGCTCGCGCTGATCGCCGCGCCCGCGCTCGTCCTCGTCGCGGAGACCGGCGCGACGAACGGAGCGCAGGTCGCTCTCGCCGGGGGACTCGGCCTCGGGCCGGAGCCTGCTCGCGCAACGCAGATCGGACAGATCATCGTCGGCCTGGGCCTCGCCGCCGGCGCGCTCGCGCTGGTGCGGTTCGGGCCGAACCGTTTCATCGGTGCGGCGTCGCTTGCGATCGGCGGCGCGCTCCTGTGGTCGCACCTCCCGGTCGGGTCGCTCGTTGGCGGGCTGTTCCTCGCCGCTGGCATCGTCATGTCCGCGGCGACGCTGCTGGGCGCGCCGCAGCTCGCGGCTCGATCGCCGGCCGGCCCCGTGCTCGCGCTGTCGCTTGGCTGGCTCGTGTTCGTCGGAACAGCATTCGGCTTCTACGCGTTCTTCGCCCTGCAGCCTGCGGTGTGGGTGGCGACGGCGGTCGTGGTGCTCGCGACGCTCGTGTCGCCGACGCCGGTCGTCCGTCTGGGAACGCCGCTTGCGGTCGCCGCGGCCACGATCGCGGTTGCCGCCCCGCTGCTCGCGTTCTTGAGCGCGCCCGGGACGCCGGACCCGCAGCCCCCGAGAGTGACGTTCCGCCTCATGACCTACAACGTGCATCAGGGCTTCGACGCCGGACAGATCCCGTCGCTCGACCGGATCGTCGCGACGATCGCGAACGAGTCACCGGACGTGCTCGTGCTGCAGGAGGTCGTGCGCGGCTGGATGATCGACGAGCAGCACGACGTTCTTTCGGTACTCGCACAGCGCCTCGAGGTGTACTACACGTTCCTGCCGACGATCGGCGACCTGTACGGGAACGCGGTGCTCTCTCGCTATCCGATGGAGGTCACCAAACGCGTCCCGTATGCGGCGGGACCGACGATGCGAAACCAGCCGCGTGGCGCGATCTTCGTCAGGATCGGCGACCTGCTCGTCGTCGGCACGCATCTCGATCACACGAGCGACGGCACGTTCGTGCGACAGGACCAGGTGCGCACGATCCTCCGCGAGCTCGGCGACGCGAAAGCGGTCGTGGTGGCGGGCGATCTCAACGCCGA
>WNFL01356079.1_pt2 | contig 13067 bp, 10 predicted proteins | sample 5400361 | NCBI WGS metagenome assembly WNFL01 (sample SAMN13153351, study PRJNA577476) | soil metagenome | isolation source: 40 cm soil on Douglas fir-dominated hillslope | place: USA:California | collected 2013-09-17
TGGTATTGTATTAGCCGGTGCTGTATTGATCTCCGCATTTGTATCACTCACACTCACCCCGGTACTGAATGTCAAATTAAGCCGCAAGGATGTTCATAAGCATTCCTGGTTTTATAATAAGACTGAACCTTTCTTCCGCGGATTGGAAAATGGATATAATAATGCGTTGAAAAGATTTATGAAAGTCAGGTGGGTAGCTTTCATCATCATTTCCGCCTGTGTGGGTGCCATATTTCTTATCGTCAATACATTACAATCCGAATTAGCGCCAATGGAGGATCGCAGCCGGTTCCGTATGCAGATCACGGCGCCCGAAGGGACTTCTTTCGATTATATGGATAAGTACGTGAGCAAACTTGTCAATTACATGATGGATTCAGTTCCGGAAAGAAGGCAGGTGTTGTCGGTAACATCACCGGGGTTTGGGGGTACAGGTGCAGCTAATACCGGCTTTATCCGGGTATCACNNTGGTTGATCCGGGGGAAAGAGTCCGCAGCCAGAATGAAATTGTGAGTACGGTGAACCAGGCCATGTCAAAATTCAACGAAGGCCGTGCGTTTGCCACCCAGGAACAAACGATACAGGTTGGAAGACGAGGCGGGCAAGCCGTGCAATTTGTTATCCAGAATTCGGATTTTGAGAAGTTAAGAAATGTATTGCCCAAATTCCTTGAAGCGGCAAATAAAAGCCCCGTATTACAAAACGCGGATGTTGATCTGAAATTCAATAAACCTGAACTGCAGGTAGATATCGATCGGTTAAAAGCGAGTGAACTCGGTGTAAGTATTGACGATGTTTCGCAAACATTACAACTTGCATTCAGTAACCGACGGCTCGGTGTTTTCATTAAAGACGGAAAACAATACCAGGTACTCGGACAGGTGGCAAGAATTGACAGGGATGAACCTTCTGATCTTAAAACACTATTTGTCCGGAATAGTCGCGGCGATATGATCTCATTGGACAATCTTATTACCATTCGCGACGCCACTTCAACTCCTGCGATATTCCATTTTAACCGCAATAAGTCCGCCACTATATCGGCCAATCTCGCGCCGGGCAAGACGATCGGTGATGGCATCGACGCGATGAACCGGATCAAAAAACAATTGCTGGATGATACGTTCACCACATCCCTCGCAGGTGCTTCACGCGATTACGCGGAAAGCTCCGGCAATACTCTATTCGCGTTTGTACTGGCGCTCATCCTTATCTTTCTTGTGCTTGCTGCGCAATTCGAAAGTTTTATTGATCCCTTAATTATCATGTTTACGGTGCCGCTGGCGATAGCGGGTGCGTTCCTGACGCTAAAGATCTTTGGACATACCATTAATATCTTCTCCGAAATCGGTATGATCATGTTAATTGGACTGGTTACCAAAAACGGGATCCTGATCGTTGAATTCGCTAACCAGAACCGATTGAAGAAAGGAATGAAGAAAACAGACGCCGTTATCTATGCGGCTACGCAGCGCCTGCGTCCTATCCTGATGACAAGTCTCGCGATGTCACTCGGTGCACTACCGATTGCGTTATCGCTTGGCGAAGCAGCTACAAGCCGGGTGCCACTGGGGATTGTTATTGTTGGTGGAATTCTATTTTCGTTGGTGCTTACCCTGTTTGTCATACCAGCCATGTACTCGTTCCTTTCTACCAAAAAGGAAAAAAGTGAAATTGAAAAATTAACAGCAGCAGAATTGAAGGGACCTGATGAAGAAAATGAACCCAAAGCCGAAGAACTGGCAGTTAATACCCAATAATTGATTTACCGACTACGAATGAAAAAGATTTTCCTGTTCATCTCTTTGTTGACCTGTCTTATCGTCAAATCCCAAACACTGCTTTCGCTTGAAGAAGCCATTGCAACGGCTTTACAACATAATTACGATATCCTTCTGTCCAAAAATGATTCCACCATTGCCGCAATAGATCTTTCATACCGCAACGCGGCTTTTATTCCACGTTTGAACGCAAATGCAGGTACATTCTGGAATAACAATAATACGAAGCAAACATTGTCAGATGGTACAGAAAGGAACAGAACAGGCCTGAAATCAAACAATATTAATTCCCAGCTTGCCTTATCATGGACATTGTTTGACGGATTAAAGATGTTTGTCACCCGCGATAAGCTGGCACAGATCGCAGAGCTGGGACAACTGGAGATCAAAAACCAGGTTGTGAATACAGTGGCGGCCATTATCAATAATTATTACAACATTGTTCAGCAAAAACAACAACTCAGGGCGATTGAAGAACAAATGTCAATTGACAGCGAAAGGGTAAAACTTGCTCAGTACCGGCTCGACATTGGCGTGGGTATAAAGCCCGACCTTCTGCAAAGTAAAATTGATTTGAATGCGCAAAAGGCGGCTCATCTTCAGCAGGAAACATTAATAGCACAGTTGCGGGAACAGTTGAACCATGCCATGGGGATTCAGCAGTTCACTGTATATGAGGTGATGGACAGTATCCCTATCAACGCCGGTATACTATTGGAAGAAACGATGCGGGAGGCGGAAAAAAATAATCCATCGGTTCTCGTTGCAAAAAAGAATATTGATATTGCCAATTTCACTTTAAAGGAAAGAAAGGCCGAACAGTTTCCGACGGTTGCGTTTAATTCAGCGTATAACTTTAACCGGACCAAAAACCAGGTTGTCATCAATACCTTCTCGACTTTATTTAACCAGACCAACGGTTTTAATTATGGGCTGACCGCTACGATCCCAATCCTGAACAATTTTAACACCCGTCGTTTGATCAGGCAGGCCAAATGGAACATCGACTACCAGACAATAGTTTATGAAAACGAGCGATCGGTTACAGCACTTAGCGTAATTAATGCTTATCAGGCATATGAGCAGCAGAAAAAAGCACTGGCATTGGAAGAAGAAAATATCTTATTGGCAAGGGAAAACCTGGATATCGTCTTTCAAACCTATCGACTTAGCGCAGCTACCCTGTTGCAATTGAAGGAGGCACAGAACAGTTTGGCAGATGCCTACAACCGACTCATCTCTGCAAGATATAACACAAAGGTCGCAGAAACGGAATTGCTGAGATTGACGGGCGACCTTGTCAAATGATCTTGACTCCTTGTGCCTTGAGCCTTGAACCTTGAACCTTTTGCTTTAAGCCTTTTGCATTTTACCTTGTTCCTTCTTCCTTCTTCCTTATTCCTTATTTTTGAGCAAATCATTGTATGAATCCTCTTGTCGGCATTATTATGGGAAGCGACAGCGATCTTATTGTTATGGAAGCTGCCTCCGGGATCCTGAAACAATTTGGTATTTCGCACGAAGTGACCGTTGTATCGGCCCATCGTTCTCCTTTACGGATGGTTGAATACGCCCAAAAGGCGAAAGAACGAGGATTGAAAGTTATTATTGCCGGTGCGGGAGGCGCGGCACATCTACCGGGTATGGTTGCTTCGATTACGTCGTTGCCGGTGATCGGCGTACCCATAAAATCTTCTAATTCTATCGACGGTTGGGACTCGATCCTATCCATTTTACAGATGCCGAATGGCGTTCCTGTTGCCACTGTCGCATTAAATGCTGCAAAGAATGCCGGAATCCTTGCTGCGGAAATCATTGGTTCCTCCGATGAAGGAATTTCCAAAAAGGTCATTGACTTTAAGACCTCCCTTCATACCGAAGTGACCCAAAAAGTAACGAAGTTGAAGAAAGATGGCTGGGAAAATGAATTTGACTAAAAAAGAATAAGGCTTCGTCGGGGGTCGTTGAATGCCCATAGTCCTATCGTTTTTTTCCGTAATTTCATATCATAAAATTGCCATTATGAGAAGTGTATCCGCCGTACTTAGCCGTAAAGGCGCTAAGGTTGCCTCTGTCTCTCCTTCTACACCTGTTGCCGAGGCCCTGAAAATAATGGCTGAGAAGAATATCGGCTCGGTCGTCGTGATGGAAAATGATCAATATCTCGGCATCATGACCGAGAGAGATTATTCACGCAAAGTAATCCTGAAAGGAAAAAATTCCAATGATACAATGGTCTCGGAAATCATGTCCAACGACCTTCCTTCGGTAAGACCTTCCGACACGATCGATCATTGCATGCAACTTATGACCAATCAGAATATCCGGTACATGCCGGTATTTGATGGCGGCAAACTAACCGGGATAATTTCGATGAGTGATGTAGTAAAGGAAACGATCCTGGCACAGAAGGATACCATTGACCATCTGCAGAATTATATTCAGAGCTGATCATCCGGATGAAATCACAGATCAAACTCTTTAAGTGGCTCAAGCCCCATCTTCTTACGTAACTCATTTATCTTTTTTTCGTCATCAATTGGAAAATAAACAAATTTGCCTTGTTTTTCGTCCCAGTATTTTTGGGTACCATAAAGTTGTTTTTTGCCCCGATTCACCAAAATCCTGTCTTTCATAGTCGCATAATTGGCCATCGGGGCTTGCCCGCTTTTTGCAGCCGCTTCCAGTAACGGAAAATATTTTTCCATCTTTTCCCGTGATGAATGATCAATAATAAGAAATGCGGTAGCGGCTCCTCTTTGCCCGACTTTCGAAGTTGTAGGCCAGCCAATTTTATCCATGATAGCTTCAAACCCTGATAAATTAACTGAATCAGATTTATGTAAAAGAGGCCAGATAGTGTTGGCGGTTGCTGTATCATTGTTTTCATAGGCCCGGCCTAATCTAAACCGGTAGTATTGATCAGCTTCCCAAAGCCTTGCAAGCAGGGAGGCTTCGGCGGGATATTGACAGGCCCGGAAAGAATCCGACTGAATTTTATTGGCCTGCTGCAGTAATTTTTTCCATTTAACTGACGAATGAAGTGGTTCCAGGTCCGGATCAATTTTTAGTTTTGAAATATTTGCGCCGCGCTCAATTGCTTTTGAAAGCAGTCCTAATGCCCGTTTATAATCCAGGTTTAATGTGTTGCAAACAGCCGCATTGTACAGGTCATTTCCCGAAGTCATCTTTATCTTAAAAGCCTTTTCAAAATAAAATGAACAGGAATCATATTGTTTTTTATCGTAGGTCTGTGCTGCTTTAGTTGTTTCGGCTTCATAATCCTGGCTGCTGCAAATTCCAAAAGTACTAGCGAAAAAAATCAACAAAAATACCCGGTTCATACGAAGCATTTGAATTAAAACTACTGATTGAATATCAGACACACTTGTATTTTTCGGACACGTACGAAGAGTGTGAAGATTTATTTTTAAACGCAATTATCCTATGTAGACATATTGTTTATCAAAACAGGAAGAAATTTTGTGAAAGAAGTCACTGGCTGAAATCCCCGTCATTTTTTTAAAAACCTTCGTCATATAGGGAAGATCGTAATAATTGCTTTCTAAAGCGATGTCGGAATGTTTGGAGCTGTTGTTCTCCAGTTTAAGACTGATTGCATGCCTGAATTGAATTATTTTCCTGAATTCAACAGGACTCAATCCAATGTATTTATGAAATTGACGGTTTAATGTTTTTTCTGACACCTTCTTTTTCAAAGCAATCTCTTCTATCTTGCTACTACTATCGGAAGTCATTAAAGCACTGACGCAACTTTCCAGAAAAGCATTGCTGAACTCATTGATTCTTTCTAATAGCAATTCTTCGATTAGCGGCCCGCTTTCAGACAAAGGCCTGTTTATTGGAATCAAATCACAAAATTTTATGAAATTCCTGTCAACAGGAATAAGAGGAATTAACGTCGGATTATTTGATTTTAATAACGCGCCGGGGGGAACATCCATGAAATGATTTATACCCAGCGGACCGAATACAATTACGATTCTTTTTTGTTTGCCTTTTTCCCTGATGGTGACAGGGTCTTTCCGGTTCAGATGGAGAATAATATTTTTATTCCCGTTCTTTTCAAAGGAACTGAACTCCTGGTAGCTATCCGAACAAAAATCAACGTCTTCATAAATGGCGATCGCCGAACCTGCATTCGGAAACAGTACCAGTTGCCGCTGAAAACCCGGATCGTCAGATGAAACCCTATACATGTACCGGATGTATTTTCTTAAGGTATTATCCCTGGGATAAAATATCTCCGGCATATGAAATGTTTAGCAAATTCTTTCAGATCAGTCCTCGTTTATCAAAACAAATTCCTGTTCCAGGGTTAAGGAATGCTCATACAATTTTTGAATAAACTCTTTTCCCCATTTAGCATAATAATAGAGCATATTGTCATAACGCTCCTGCAAACCATTACCGGGGAATAATTTTGACTTAATGGTAAATATTTGTCGCTGTTGATCCGAGAACTTTCTTTTTTCGGCCCGCAACATTTTCTTTTCTAATTGCTGCAAACGGTGAACGGCATTTACTTTCAGCGCATCGACATGTTTTGATAAGGTAACGTCAACATGTCCAGCTTGTTTTTTGAAAAGTTCATATAACTGCTCAACCTGCGTCAGCGAACCGTTCAGTTTGATTTCGTTGTTGCTTTCTTTTGCAACAAGCTTATTCAACAATTCCTGCCCGGATAAAAAAAGATCGTCAATATTGAATCCAATTTTACGGATCTTTTCCCCCAGGTTCTTCTCCACAATTAAAAAAGAATTTCGCAATAACAAGACGGGAAAAGGTACTTTATAATGTGCGAACATTTCACGGTACTGCAGCCAGTAAGCGATCTCTCCACCGCCGCCGACAAAAGCAACATTCGGTAATATGGTTTCCTGGAAAATGCCACGCAAAATAACATTTGGACTAAATCGTTCCGGGTGATCCCTCAGCTCTTTCATCAACTCTGCCTCTGAAAACTCTATACTCTTTGTCCCCTGCACCCTGTACACTGTGTCTTTTTTTACAATTCTTTCCCTTAGACCATCACGCAGGTAGAACAAATTGATCTCCCTCGGGTTTGCCTGCACCTTATAACCTGCAGCGCGGATCTTTTCAATTGTTTTACCAACTAATTCAGAAGGCCGTTGATGTAAAAGGTCATCTTCAAAAATCGCCAATGCCTGCTTTTTCAATTCGGCATTGTCCGGGATTAAAATTATAAGACCGTATTCAGCAAATAATGCATTCACAAAACGAAAAGTGGCATCCTGTATTAAAACATCTTTCTTAAAAAACTGCCTGACGAGCCCGATTATTTCTTTCCCAAATGGCAGAACGGCCAATTGTCCTTCTGCAGTTTTGATTAATTGGAGGAAAGGGGCATCCACTTTCATTCTTCCGACGGCGCCGGATTGTTTAGTTTCCCAGACTAATTTCTTGCCATCAAGATGAATATTTCCAAGTTCGTCCAGATCCGCATCTTCTGATCCCATATAGTAGACCGGAACGAAGTTGTACTGAGAAAAACTGGTTTTTAAATATTCAGCGAGCTTAATTGCATGAAGGATCTTATAAATGAAATATAAAGGACCCGTCAGAATGTTTGGCTGGTGTGCGGTAGTGACCGCAAACGTGTCCGGAGATAAAATAGCTTCAACATTTGCTGCCACCTTTCCATCGAGGAGATCGCCATATTGCTTTTTTAATTCAGCAACCAGTACCTTCCTGTTAGTGGGAATATTTTTTCTCGAATCGATAGCCAGTTGTATACCATTCAGGGATACGGGATAAGGATAAAATGGTTTTAAGGCCCCGGCGTGGTCGATGTAATCCATGGAAAGCCCGGTAAAGGCATTGGTTTGACGGTAAGGTAAACGGGTAGCAATACAATCCATAGAAAATAAAAGTAAAAAGAGTTATGGTGACCTAAACGTAGTTCCTCAAAATTAACATTGCTTTGTTGATGTTCCTGTTCAGAATAGTTGTACACGGCCCCAAAGAAATTAATTAAATGCAGGCCTTCGATCACCTTCTGCCGGGTTGACCAATCATCATTTTACCTCGTAAGCAGCAACCGAATTCCTCCAGAAAGTGGGCACATATACTGTTCTTGTTTTGGGATCAAACCCTATATCGGCTGTATTTTTCTTTTGTTCACGTCCATCATACAATTGCTCTTTTGTTCCATCAGCGTTGATATACCAGATCACACCCGCCCAGCAAGAGACGATGAAATCATTGCCAGTCACATTCTCGATTCCATCTGTACCGCCTTCCATGCCATCAGCCAATTTTGTTAAGGATTTATTCTTTCCAACTTTAAAGGCGGCGCCGGCATCAAGCAAATAAAGATCATCACCCCGCATCAACAATCCATTAGGGCCTTTAAGGCTATCTAAGAATAAGGCGCTTTTTTCATTTTCAACGCGGAAAACCTGTTTGGTTTTTGAATCGGATACATAGACAACACCGTTCTTATCAATTGTAACATCATTTAACCCCTGCGCACCGCTAACTTCGATGATTTTGTCGATCTTCCCTGCCCTCACATCAATTACTGCCAGCCCGGTCAAATCCGCAACATATAGTTTCCCTTTATACAAACCCATGCCCTTGGGTGCATTAAGTCCACTTACCCACTCGACATTTATTATTTTTCCGTCCGTGCCAATCTTGCCTACCGATCCTTTTCCGTCCTTACCCCATGGGTCGGTACCATCGATGTTGGACTCATACAAAACGTTGTTACTTGCGTCAAATAAAACGGACTCAGGTACTTTAAGAACAGAATCGGTCTCCCATTTCTTTATTAATTGGTGTTTCTGAGCAAATGAGCCGGAAAATACAAGAGCAGATAATATGACGAAAAGTAATAGCTTCTTCATGAAATTGATTTTGATAAAGGTACAAACAGCTTATGAAACAGAAAGTTGAGTTTATTAACCGTTTTTATCGCTGGTGTGGTCCCAGAATTTATCATATCTCAATCAGGAGAAGGTTGAAAGCTTCCCAATTTTTGTAAATTTGCTCACGCTCACAAAATGGAAACATACGGTAAGATATTATTGATTGCAATGCCAGCNGCAATGCCAGCATTTCTTTTCCTGGTGTTGTTTGAGAAATGGTACGGCTGGAGCAAAGGCAAAGAAACAGTCCGCAACATGGACATGATCTCCAGCCTGAGCAGTGGCGTTACCAATGTGACCAAGGATGTGTTAGGTCTTACGATCACTATTCTGGCCTATAGTTGGATTGTTGACCGGGTTGCACTGGTTCACATAAAAGCAACCTGGCTTGTTTATGTAATTGCGTTCATCAGCATCGATTTTGCCGGCTATTGGCTACACCGGTGGAGTCATCATATAAATATTTTCTGGAACCTTCATATCATTCATCATAGCAGTGAAGAATTCAATCTGGCCTGCGCGCTGCGGCAAAGCATTTCTACCCTCGTAAATCCATTTAGTTTCTTATTGATACCAGCCGCCCTAATGGGGGTTCCCAAAGAAGTGATTGCTACTATCGCTCCCCTTCACCTGTTCGCTCAATTCTGGTACCACACGCAGCATATAGACAAACTTGGTTTTTTGGAAAAAATCATTGTGACTCCTTCTCATCATCGTGTTCATCATGCTATTAATAAGGAATACCTGGACAAAAACCTCTCGCAGATTTTTATTTTCTGGGATAAACTATTTGGCACTTACCAGGAAGAACTCGGGGAAGCTCCGCCTGTATATGGCATCACAAGACCCGCATCGACCTGGAACCCGATCAAAATAAACTTCGTGCACCTGTGGCTTCTAATGAAAGATGCATGGAGAACAAGAAGCTGGAAAGACAAATTCACGCTTTGGTTCAAACCTACCGGCTATCGTCCCGCTGATGTTGCTGAAAGATATCCTGTTTATAAAATCGAAGATGTTTATCATTTCAATAAATATGCACCGAGAGCTTCCGCCGCACTGAATGCATGGAGTTGGGTACAATTAATGATGATATTACTTTCCGTCAGTTATCTTTTTGGAAATATAGCGGCCATAAACAACTTGAACGGGGCCTTTATTTTCTGGTATGGTAGTTTTGTTTTCATTAGTGTTTATGCTATGACAGAACTTATGGACAGAAGCCCATACGCCATTGGATGGGAAATTCTCCGGTGCGGTCTCGGAATCGGATTTCTTGTTAATCAAAATGATTGGTTTGGCGGCAGCAAATATCTTGATCAAATCCAATACATATTGGGAAGCTATTTTATCATCTCGATTGCCGTTACTGGTTGGTTTGTGTACAAACATTACAAAGAAGATCGCCAGCTTCTTGTTTCAGTTTGAGATCAGATCATAAAAATTTTCCGCACCATTTCAATTCGGTATTCAGCAAAGCTGTTTACATCTTTTTCAATTTGAATGAATAACTTCTTCGACCCCGCCGGGCGGATTTCAAAAAGGCTTTCTTTCGAGATAAGCGAACAGGTAGGTTGTTGATCTTTTCTCTTAAAGCTCCTTTTGCATTTTGAACGAGCCGATATGTGATCCGTTAATTGGCCGCAAGTTTGGCAGTTCCTTTTTTTGGCTCAACAGGATTGAGTTTGTCATGGATATACCGGTCGACCATTTTCTCCAGTATTCCCAACGTCACTGTACCCTGGGACAAAATGAGGTCATGAAATTCACGCACATCAAACTTTGCCTGGAGCTTATCTTCCGCTCTTTTTCTCAGTTCTTTAATTTTTAATTCACCCATTTTATATGCCAGGGCCTGTCCCGGCCATGAAATATAGCGGTTGATTTCAGTGTTCACCTCATGAATCGATAACGCGGTGTTCTCTGCTAAATAAGTAACAGCTTGTTCCCTGGTCCATCCCTTTGCATGAAGACCTACGTCGATCACCAATCTGCATGCGCGCCACATTTCATACGTCAATCGACCAAATTTTGAATAGGGATCTTTGTAAAAGCCCATTTCCTCGCCAAGATATTCACAATACAAACCCCAGCCCTCTCCAAATGCATTTACATAAAGTCTTCTTCTGAATTCCGGAAGATTATCGAGTTCCTGGGTTAATGCAATTTGCAAATGATGACCTGGCACGGCTTCATGCATTGTCAGCGATTCGAGGGCATATAAAGGCCGGCTCTTCAGATCATATGTATTCACCCAGTAATTGCCGGCTCTTTTGCTCGTGATTGGCGCACCTGAATACCTGCCTGCAGTGTAGGTTGGCGCGAGGTGTTCAGGAACCGGTTCGACCCCATACGGCTGACGGGGAAGCTTGCCAAAATACATCGGCAACTTACCATCGATTTTTTTCGCGATATACGAAGCCTCCTTTAACAACTGCTCTGGCGTCGTTGCGTAGAATTTTGGATCCGTTCTTAAATAAGTAATGAATTCCTGCAGGGTGCCACTGAAACTGGCCTGTTTAAGCACGTCCTGCATTTGCTTTTTGATCCGCTCGACTTCTTTTAGTCCTAACTGGTAGACGTCTTCATAGCTCAGATCGGTGGTCGTATAATGATGCACCCGCTCCTGGTAATAAGCAAGGCCGTTGGGAAAATTAGAAACACCTATCGTTGTTCTCGTTTTGGGCAGGTATTCCTGATCGAAGAATTTTTTTATTTCCCTGAATGACGCGATCACATTTTCGCTGACTGCCTTTTCACCTTCTTTCTTGATGGCTTTCCAATCATCATCATTAATCGCAAATGGTTTTTGCGCGAACGGTTTCCAGAACACACTTTTTTCCACACTGTCCACAATATGCCGCTGATAGGTATTTTCATAGCCGTTCAAAATAGAACGGGGTTGACAGATACCGAGTTCCAGCCCCTTTCGCATCAACGCAAGATGCTCCTGCACATATCGCGGAACGTCTTTCATCCACCTGATATAGTTTTCGTATTCTTTTTTCGAGGTCATGACTCCCGAAGCAGCTCCGGGCAGACTGGTATGAAACCCTTCATCCGACAAAATGGGGTTCAGGTAAGATTTGAATGTGTAGCTTGAAATCTCATCTTCGATGTCGTAGTCAAGAAGCTCCAGGTTTATTTCTTCATCAAATGACAATTTCGATTTATCGATGCGTTGCAACTTTGCATCAATGGATGTATAAAAATTATAGCGTCTTAAGAAATCTTCTTCCCTGTGAGAACCAAGTGGATGCCCGTCAATACTGTCCTTCCTTCTTTCATTCGCATTGAAATCTTTTATTTCTTTTAACGCCTTTTCAATGACGGACTCCTGCTTTGGATTCTTTTGTTGCGCCTGCATGCATGTGATCAACAAGAACAGGATAGTGAAACAGGAAAGTCTTTTCATTGGTTCATTTATTTAATAGTAGCATCCCGTAATTACGAACTACAATGATCACTTTGGCCGCGTTTACGTCGCGCAATGCGGGAAATTCTATCCGGTGATGCCTTCTTTCGTGAGTTGATCATTTACAGTCCGCCAGATTTTTAACGGATTCGGGTTCTTCAATTCGTCCGGCAGCAATTCATCGGGCCAATTCTGATAGGCGATGGGTCTTGCAAAACGTTTGATACCGTCAGCACCGACAGAAGTAAATCTTGAATCAGTGGTTGCCGGGAACGGGCCGCCATGCTGCATACTTAAACAAACTTCTACGCCCGTCGGAACACCATTCAATATAAAACGGCCGCAAATGTTCTTTACCTGCTCTACCAATTCTTCATTATGATGAATATCCAAATCAGTGGCCATTAGTGTTGCCGTAAGCTGACCTTCCAGCTTCCTGGCAACATCTGTCATCTCTGTCATATCCTTACACCGAATTACAAGGGAGTAAGGCCCGAACACTTCCTGGTGGAGCACCGGATTATTTAAAAAAGCTTCGCCGCTGGCGGAGGCAATCGTTGGTGCTGCCTGGTTAAAGAGGGCTTCTGTTTCAGATACGGCCACCGTTTCAACATCGGGTTGCGACAGTGAATTCGCTCTTCTCTCTACGTAGTTCTTAAAAATGCCGGCGTGTAGCATCGTTCCCGGTGCTGTTATTTTTATCTGTTGTCCCAGGGCATTAATAAAATCCTGGAGTCCTTCACTTTCCAAACCAATGATTAAACCAGGGTTTGTACAAAACTGACCAACTCCTAATGTAATAGATGATGAATAGAGTTTTGCAACTTCTGCAACCGATTCCTTTAATTTTCCAGGTAATAAAAAAACGGGATTGATACTACTCATTTCTGCAAACACGGGTATAGGCTCTTTACGTTGGTTGGCCCAGTCGAATAATTGTTTGCCCCCTAAGAATG
>WNFL01008027.1_pt3 | contig 13065 bp, 12 predicted proteins | sample 5400361 | NCBI WGS metagenome assembly WNFL01 (sample SAMN13153351, study PRJNA577476) | soil metagenome | isolation source: 40 cm soil on Douglas fir-dominated hillslope | place: USA:California | collected 2013-09-17
CCTGCCAATATCTTGCATTAAAGGAAGGCTTTGACTTGACCTGTTTGCCGGTCAATTCCGAAGGTCTGATTGAGCCTTCGTCGCTGGAAAAGGCCATTCGGCCCGATACCGTGCTCGTTTCTTTAATGGCCGCCAATAATGAGATTGGAACAATTCAACCGATCGCCGCATTGGGCGAGATTTGTCGGCGAAAGGGCGTGTTATTTCATACTGATGCTGTTCAGTGGTTCGGTAAGGAGCCTTTTGTCACCATTCATCAGTTCAATGCTGACCTGGTTTCCATTTGCGGTCATAAATTTCACGGCCCTAAAGGATCTGGCGCTCTTTTCATAAAATCTCCACTTCACCCTGATCCTTTGCTCATAGGTGGCAGCCACGAAAACGAGCGGCGAGCCGGCACTGAGAATCTTTCCGCAATTATTGGATTTGTTGAAGCACTCGAGCGTTTTGTTAAAACTCCAGTCTTCGACCCTCACAAACTTAATCCGCTGCGTAGCCGGCTTGTAAAATTAATCGAGGCTCTGGACGGTGCTCAATTAGTTGGCTCCCGGGATAGATCGCTTTCAAACACCGTTTCATTTGGAGTGCGTGGCTCTGACAGCATCGCTTTGCTCGCTGGGCTTGATCTGGAAGGCATTTGTGCGTCGAGTGGTTCTGCATGTTCGGCCGGCTCGATCAAGCCTTCCCACGTCATCGTAGCCCTAAACACCGCTCCGGAACTTGCAAATTCTCTGGTTCGTTTCTCACTTGGACGCGAAACCACGCCCGAACATATTTTATTTATTGAACAGACCCTTCCAGGTGTCATCCGTCGCGCACAACTGCTCCGATAACCTGCTGAATTCCTGTGAACGAGTTGTTTGCTGTGCGAATAACTTTGATATATTTTGATCTGTTGACTCAACTCAGGCAACTTGCTGGCGGCCGCTTTTCGACGCAACTGGTTGCACCATCCTTGACACTACGGGTTGTTTGCCTTATTGACACCCCTTAATACGGATAAGATTTCAGGATCTCAAACAATACATATTAACCAGGAATGAACCTGACCATCTCGAAGGACCGAAGGACCAGATCATTAGTGGGCTACAAGCCGTGCAAAATGTCGTCAGCACCCGAACGACTCTACCCATCCTGTCAAATGTGCTCATGCGGGCCGGAGAGAACAGCCTGGAATTAACCGCTACGGATTTGGACGTAACGGTGTCCTGTCGAGTGGAAGCCAAAGTAACAAAATTAGGAGCGACAACGGTACCAGTTAAGAAATTGTTTGGAATTGTTCGAGAATTGGCCAATAGCGAGATCGAACTGGAAGTGGACGATAAGAACATTACCAGTATCCGTTCGGGGGCGTCGTTTTACAAAATCAACGGATTGAGCGCGGATGAGTTTCCGCCCGTGCAACTGCCAAAGGAAGATAAAAAAGTAGTTATGCCTCAGGAAACCATCCGGGGGATGATGAAAAAAACTTCTTTCGCCATTTCGAGCGACGAATCGCGTTACGTGCTCAACGGAATTTTTCTAAGCTTAAAGGATCATAAGCTCACAATGGTGGCAACCGACGGGCGGCGGCTCGCGTTGGTAGATGAAGAGGTTAACATTACCGAACAAAGCCAGGGTGAATTCATCGTTCCGGCCAAAGCCGTCAACGAACTCAATAGGTTATTGGCAGAAAAAGGGGAAATCGAAATTCGTTACGCTGAAAACCAGGCGGCTTTTACGCTTAAAGACGAAAAAGGGGCGTCAACGTTGATCATTACGAAATTGATCGAAGGTAGTTATCCAAATTATCGACAGGTAATTCCTTCTGAAACAAAGGAAAGGGTATCCCTGGTTCGAGATGAGTTTTTACATGCGCTGCGGCGGGCTGAAATTATGACCAGCGAAAAATCGAACTCAGTAAAGTTGAGTTTCGCCAAGAATAAGCTGGAAATTACGGCAAATTCGCCGGAAATCGGCGAAGCCAAGGAGAGTTTGGCGGTGAATTACAAGGGGCCGGATATGGCTATCGCATTCAATCCGAAGTATGTGATTGATCCTCTGAACGCACTAACCGATGACGAAGTATTTCTCGAATTGATCGATGAATTGAGTCCCGGAGTGCTAAAGATAAACGGCCCGTTCCTCTATGTCGTAATGCCAATGCGACTGAGCTGATTTTGACGGACAACTCCCTTCTCCAACCGCTATTGACTCGGAGGCAGCAGCAATAAGCGGGACTGGATGTGGAACTTGAGGCCTGATCGAAGCGGCAGCACCGGGGAGGACGAAGAAAGAGAGGGTCAACGCGGCCCCCGCTCAAACAACCGCAGCCACTTCATATTGCGCTCCTTGCATTCCATGCGCCGTCTCCTAAATTGCGCTGATGGTTTGGCCAGCCGATTACCACATGCACACGCCGCTTTGCCGGCACGCGCAGGGCGAGCCACGTGAACTAGCGGCGCAGGCAGTCAAAATGGGCCTGACGGAGATCGGTTTCTCCGACCACAGCCCGATGGAGCGCGATGATTTCGATGATTGGCGCATGCGGGCAAGCGAGTTGGACGAGTATGTTGACGCAGTCGATAAGGCGCGAAAAGATTTTCCCTCGCTAACCATCAAATTGGCGCTTGAAGTTGATTACCTGCCCGGTCACGAGCATTGGATTAGCGAACTGGCCGTGCGTCACCCGTGGGATTATTTCATCGGTTCAGTCCATTATGTGTCGGAGACCTGGGCCATCGACAGTCCTTACACATTGGCCGAGTGGAAAAACCGTGACCCCTGCGAGGTCTGGACCGCTTATTTCGAACGGCTCACGAAGGCAGCCGAATCGGGTTTATTCGAGATCATCGGTCATGCCGACCTCTGCAAAAAGTTTTGTTATTATCCAAAGGAAGATTGCGCGCCCCTCTTCGATAAGTTTCTGAAAGCCGCTAAACACCACGACGTGGCTATAGAGCTGAACACCTCCGGTTTGCGCAAGGACTGCAAAGAGATTTATCCCAGCCGGCAAATCGTCGAAATGGCCTCACGAATGGGTGTGCCGATAACGTTTGGATCAGACGCCCACGCGCCCGGTGAAGTGGGAATGGATTTCGCGGAAGCTATAGCGCTGGCCCGCTCGGCAGGTTATACGCACGCCCGGACGTTTGCTCGTCGCGAAAGTCGAGACGAGCCATTTTAGCTTTGGATGAACGAACGATTTTGACAACGGACGGTGCCGCAATAAGGAACTTTTCCGTGCAGCGGCGTTATACAAGGCTATAATAGGGCCGCATGCAAATTGGCAGCCTGGCAATTAGTTCAAACCTTTTCCTGTCGCCATTGGCCGGTTATACGAACCTGCCTTTCCGGCTAACCTTGCGAGGTTTGGGCGGGCTCGGCTTGGCCACAACCGATTTGGTAAACGCCCGGTCGCTCCTCGAACAGAATCCGAAAGCCATCAAGCTGATCGAAACGGCCCAGGACGACAAGCCGTTGGCTGTGCAACTGTTTGGCTCTGTACCCGAGGAAATGCGCGATGCGGCGATTTTGCTGGAGCAACTCGGAGTAGATTCTGTCGATATCAATATGGGGTGCCCGGTTCGCAAAGTCTGCCGGGTCGGGGGCGGGTCAGCGATGATGACCGAACTTGCCGCTACCGCGAAGTTGGTCCAGGGCATGGTAAGGGCCGTCGGAATTCCAATCACCGCGAAGATGAGGCTGGGGTGGGACGATCAAAACCTAACGGCGCCCGATTTGGCCCGGGCGCTTGAGGCCGTCGGGATTGCGGCAATTTTCGTTCATGGCCGCACACGCGAGCAAGGGTTTTCGGGAACGATTAATCTCGACGGCATTCGGGCGGTGGCGGCGGCAGTGACTCGAATTCCCGTCATCGGAAACGGTGACGTCATTACACCGCAGGCCGCCAGGAAAATGATGGACGAAACCGGCGTAGCCGGTGTCAGTATTGGACGGGGCGCTTTTTACAATCCATGGATATTTCACCATACGCTGCATTACCTTCGGACCGGCGAGCTATTGCCTGAACCTCGGTTTGAAGAGCGGGTGAAGGTGATGTGCCATCACTTCGAGTTGATGGTTCGGGTCTTTGGCGAAGAACACGGCTGCCGGATGTTCCGAAAAGTGGCGCCGTGGTATTCGAAACGCTTTGGACCCGCCAATGAATTCAACAAACGCGTTGTGCGCATTTCTTCGAAGGCGGAGTTTTACGAGGTGCTGGAGAATTACCGCCGGTGGCGTTCGCAATTCCTTGATGAGAACGGCGAACTGCAACCGCGTTTTCAACTCCCCGAAATGATTGCCTCGTTCATGCAGGAACCGGAAGTTGCGCGGCGTGAACAGATTCCAGTTCCAAAAGGGCCGGTCGAAGTTTGGTAATGGTAAGGACCGAGAAATTAACCCCACGCCTTCGCTTTAAGATCAGTAACGCCGACCAAAGTGCTAACAACGACAGCGAAGCCGGTTCGGGAATTGGTGTCACCGTCAGGGTTAGCAGTGGCTGGAGGGACGTGGTTAGAAAATTTCTTGAATCAAAAAGATAGCTGACGGTCGTATTGGCTGCGCTTAATCGCAAGCTCATGAGTCCTCCGTTTTGGACGTCCGACACGAGCGAAGAAGCAAGCGTGAGCGAGTAACTGACGTTTCCACTCGTCGCGCCACCGTAACTGAACGTGCCAACGCTTTGATCTGAACCGCTGATGAAGCTGTTTTGCAAGCTGGTGAACGTTATTCCAGTGTTTCCCGGCCCTGCCGGAGTACCGGTCCCTTCCAGCCAGGAGTCGTTCTGCACCCAGGTGATATTGAATTGCCCGGCGGCGCTTGCATTGAATATCGCGTTCAGGGGCGAAGCGGCGCTGAGTCGCAAACTTACCGACTGCAGATTCCACTGACCGGCGCCGAAGCTCGCATCGAATGAATTGCGCGCGGCGCTCAAGTCGAATTGCAATACGCTCTGGAATTCTCCTTTGGCCGAGCCCGGGGCGGCCACTGATAAGGCCCCGGCTCCGCCATAATTGTTGCCGGATAAGTCATTGGCCGGACCGGTGGTGACGAAGGCGTCGGAAACCGGATTTAGACTGAAACTGGCGCCGCACAAGGCGCCTGGAATGAAAGCCAGGGACGCCACAGTTCGTAAGATGTTACCGCTGCAAATCATATTAGACAATTTCCATTTCATTCATGCGCTTGCGCGCAACCCGCACTAATGCAAAAAGGAGATGGTCCCTCTCTTTGCAAGAAGCGGTTATGTTTTAGAGGTGGCAGTGGCAGGTTTGTTCCCGCATTATTAGGGTATCTCACCCTAATAGCGTCAATCGACGCCGGGACTAGATTTCAGGCGAATGGGTGGTATTTGGTTGTTCCCCCCGCCGCGCGGTTGGAAGCCGCCTGTGGACAGCCACGGCCAACCCCAAAAACAAAAACTATGAAAAAAGCATTGTTAATTCTGGGGCTCGCGGCCATGGCCGCGGGCTGTCACACCGATCGCAATCGCAACACCGGCGGATCGGAGATGGATACTTCGACGTCGTCCAGCAGCCAGGATACTTCGCCGAATGCTGCCAGCCAAGGCTCCGGCGCCAGCTCGTTGAGCAATACGAACTCCAGTTCAAATTCGAACCCGAACCAGTAATCGATCCGGTTCGGTGTGGACCAGGCGAGGGGCTCGCGGATTTGAAATACCGCGGGCCCCTCGCCGTTTGGCGGCAAATCCCCACAACGCTGCTGGCTTCGGAACTGTGTTCTACTTTCGCGCGTCCCGCTTTCAGGAATCATTGCCACGGACCTTGACACGATTGGACGGAGGACCCCGGACGCGGCCAAAATATTGTTAATCGCGAACAGCTATGTGTCTGTAAATTAGTCGCTTGCGAGGAGCGTTAAGCGTTGAGGAATTGTGGTAAGGAGTTTGCTATCGAGAACAGGCATGAACATATTGATGGGTCCGGTAGTGACTGATGGAGACGAGATTTTTGTAGCCGTTCCGGAGTCCCGAACCGTCGAGCTATACAAATATCTCCGGGGATTTGGATTTTGTTTCGTTGTGGATTGCCGCGGGTTTTGCGAGGACAACGTGTTCTCGTTCCGGGATGACGAAGATGTCGAAAGACTCAACGCAATTTTGGGAGCTTTTCCTTCAACCGAAAAGCCAGTTTAGACTCCCGAAACGAAACAGCGACTTACAACTATTGGTTTTTCAGCGTGGCCAGATTACATTGCTTTCATGAAAACACACTTTCTGGCAGGCATCGCGATTTTATTTGCATTATTTCTTTCGGGATGTGGCGACAATTCGGCGAAGCCTACTGGAACGAATACCACTTCGTCCGGCAGTCCGCTAACCGCACCGGTTGATTATTTGGCTGCGGCGGGCAAGGCGCAACAAAGCGCTGTTAAAATGGTGGATACAACTTCGGTCAACAAGGCGATCGAGATGTTTAGTGTCGATAAAGGCCGTTACCCAAAGGACCTGAACGAACTGGTTCAGGAAAAGTACATCTCGAAAATTCCCGAGCCTCCATATGGGATGAAGCTGTCGTACGACGCAATCGCCGGAAAAGTGACGGTTGTGAAGCAATAAAGATAGAGGATGGCTCAGCCCTTCGCCCGCGCAACGCGCGTGCGCTCGTAAATCCGGGCGAGTGGGATTTCGACTTTGACCTCGGGGAGCTTCAAGACGGAATCTCGTCCGTTAAGGAGTTCGCCGACCCATTGGCCGCGCTTGCCGTGGCGAAGAATAGTCAACTCGCATTTGTCCTGCGCCACGATAATATAGACCCTGAGCGATGCAATCAGGCTGTAGGCAAAACGCTTTTCACGCTGGTCGATGCGTTCGGTCTCGGGAGACAAGACTTCAAAAACCACCGTTGGCCGTTCTCGAAAGTATGTCGCCGAGTCTGATGGATCGCAGGCGATCAATGCGTCTGGGTAATAGAAAGCCTCGCTGTCCGGCATTTTGAGTTTCATGTCGGCTCCAAAGGGTTCGCAGCGCTTACCCCGGAGGCGTTCAACGAGTTGGCTGACAATGTTTATCGAGATCCGGTTGTGATCGTCGCTTGCTCCCGCCATTGCATAAACTTTACCCGCGACGTATTCGCGCCGGATTTCAGAAAGTCTCTCCCCTTCCAAATAGTCCTCAACGGAAATCAAATGTTGAGATTTGGCAACAGTGCTCGCAATATTTCGGTTCCGCCGCGAACGGCAGATCAATGCCTGCGGTACTCAGTGGACTAACCCCAGAGGCCAGCAATGACGCAATATTGCGAAGAAAAGTCAGGCTGTTCGACAAAAGCGGATGCCAAGGCCGTGGCCAAGAACAAGTTTGATATTGAGACGGTGCGGCTGATTGAAACGGACGCAATTGTGGATACCGGAGCAGTGGGCGCGTTATCCGTACGGGTATCGCGCTTTTTCGATCGAGAGTCCCCGCACGTCGATCTTAGTCAGATCTGCGGAGCCTAGCCCGGCTTGCTCAGCAAGCAACAGATGATTATCGCAAAAATCGAACGGCCGAGCACCGCGGCTGGCCCGGATGTTTTCGTAACCCATTACCGCCGTCCCAACCGCGTCGGTGCAGACTGGGTTTAAGCCGGCAATGATGAGGCCTGGTGTTGTAACTTTAAGTTTGGCTGCTCCGCCGCACCATGGGCCTTCGCCGCCGCTCATCGAAGTGATGCCATCAATGATTGCCAGGTGAATGGGGCGGGCAGTGCAGACGTCGACCAGAATTCGCGGCACGCGCCAGGTCGGTTCGATTGAAGTGATCCCTTCCTTGAGGCCGGGCAGCCGGACATTTTCAAAGCCCTTCGGATTGTGAAGCGGCCCGCGGCCGGCAGTCGCGTCTTCGTTGCCGGCCTGATCGCCATATAAGGAATTAGGCGTGAGGCCGAACAAATTCTTCATCGAGAGCGTCACACCAGCCGTGATATGGTTTTTGAGCTTGGCGAGCGAAACCATTACATCGGTGTCCTCGTACGAATGATTCAGGTCGAGGCTGGAAAAAACGTAGCCGTTACCCGGGACCTTCAAATGGGCGTAGGATTTGCCGTTGCCAAGATTGCGCGTGTTTTCGAATTCCACCTTCCCGAGCGCTTTGAGCGCTTTCACGTCCCAATCCGCCCAACCGAGCGTGGTCTCAAGGGTGGATTTGCTTTGGGTAGATTCAACAAAACGCACCCGAGTGGCACCGGCGCTGAACAATGCCGCTGCAAGCGCAGACGCCGTGTTGTAATGCGTCATGTAGGTCTCGCCGACTGGCCGGTCGAGGAATGGAGTGAAATCCGTTCCGGTAAGATTAAGCTTCACGGTCACCGTTTTGTTTTTGACCAGAGAGCTCAGGCCGCCGAGCGAATCGAAAGCCTTATCCATTGAGGTGCGTACTTCGTCAGGCGTATAGGTGCGGCATTGCACGATCGCCACCCGCGGATCGAATTTGCGAGATGGTTGCGCTGGAGCGTCGGCAGCCAGCAACTCGCGCGGAGCGAGACTGGCGGCCAGCGGAGCGCCGGCGGCTAATGCGATGGTTTGTTGGAGAAAGTGACGCCGGCTGAACCTGATATTCATAGGGGTTATATGTTGAGTGCAGGTACATTTTCGCCGCAACCGCCGATGAATTCAAATGAAAAAGCGGTTGAATCCGGCCATGTCATCATATAATCGGGCTTTTCAATTAGCCGCGCTCAATGCCAACCCTTCATTTTTTACCTTGTCCCGGGCGTGCTGGATCAGCTCGAAATCGTTTGCCAGGTCGGCAAACCGAAAATTCGGGATGCCGCTTTGTTGTTGGCCGAGTAACTCGCCTGGCCCGCGCAATTTTAGATCCGCCTCGGCAATTTTGAATCCATCGGTAGTTTCTTCCAGCACTCGCAGCCTTTGTCGGGATTCCGGACTCCTGGCCGCCGCCACGAGAATGCAATAGGAATCGTGGGTGCCGCGGCCGATTCGCCCGCGCAATTGATGAAGCTGGGCGAGGCCAAACATTTCGGCGTTCTCGATGACCATGATCGTCGCGTTGGAAACATCCACGCCGACCTCGATAAGCGACGTCGCGAGCAATACCTGGGTTCGGTTCGAACGAAACGAGTCCATCGCCAGCTCTTTTTCGCGGCTACTCAAACGGCCATGCATCAGGCCGACTTTGAAAGGAGCGAGTTCCTGTTTCAGTGTCTCTAATTCCCTGGTGGCGGCTTTGATACCGCCTGGCGCGCTTTCTTCCACTCGTGGATAGACAACGTACGCCTGCCTGCCGCATTTGAGACTGTCGCGCACAAAGTCCCAAACCGCCGGCAATTTGTCCGCAGTGCGAATGGACGTAACTACGCGACCGCGGCCAGGTGGCAATTCATCGATGACCGAGATGTCCAACTCGCCGTATAGCGTCAGGCCGAGTGTGCGCGGAATGGGCGTGGCGGTCATCACCAACAAATGAGGATATTGGCCTTTTCGAACCAGTTTTTCGCGTTGCGTAACGCCGAATTTATGTTGCTCGTCGATGATGACAAGGCCGAGGTTAGCCATAGCGAATCCCTCGGTTAACAATGCATGCGTGCCAATCAGCATGCGACCCGCGTCGGCGCGCTTGTTCAGCAGGGGCGCCTCATAAATCTTTTTGCCGCCGGTTTGCAATTCGACGCTAATGCCGAGCGGCTCGAACCATTTGCTGAAATTTCGAAAATGTTGTTCCGCCAAAACCTCCGTCGGCGCCATTAGTGTCACGGTATAGCCGCTTTCGATCGCCATCAGGCCGCAGCAAGCGGCCACCACCGTTTTGCCCGATCCCACATCCCCCTGGAGCAGCCGTCGCATCGGATGGGGGCCGGACATGTCCTTGCGCAATTCACGCAGCACGCTGGTCTGGGCACCGGTCAACTTGAAGCCGAGCCGGGACAGGAACGGTTTAATAAACCGGTTGTCGCTCCGGTTGGGCAGGCCTTCGGCCCTGGACTCGAAATTTCTTCGGCGGGTTTGAATCTGTATCTGCAGGCTCACCAATTCGTCGAAAGCCAGGCGTTCGCGCGCCTTTTCGGTGTCCAGTTCCTCCCCAGGAAAATGCAGCCATCGCACTGCCTGCGCGCGGGTGAGGTGAGCCGGGCCGGACTCTGTTACGCTGTTCGCCCAAGGCTCGGCAATTTGGGATTCATATTGTTCAAGGGCCCGAAAGATTAGCGCGCGCAGCCAGCGTTGTGGCAGCCCTTCAGTAAGCGGATAAATCGGCGTTATTCGGTTGAGGTGAATCCATTTTTCCTCTTTCGGCTCGTCGCCGCTGGCAGTTTCGACCACTTCCGTTTCCGGATGGTCAATACTGCGCGGCTTCAGTGATTTCACTCTGCCGAAGACGACTACTTCGTCCCCGACGGCAAAGTATTTTTCCATGTACGGAAGGTTCCACCAGCGGCAATAGAGGTGTGCGGTGCCGTCATCTAAAATCATCTCGAATACTGATTTAGTGCGCTTGCGGAACCATTTGACTCCGGCCGCCAGCACTCGGCCACGAGTGATGGCCGGCTCATCAAGCCTCAGTTCGGCGATGGTACAAAGGCGCCGGCGATCTTCGTAGCGCCTCGGCCGATGCAAAAGCAGATCTTCAATCGTGCGTACTCCAAGCTTGGCGAGCAAGCCGGCCCGTTCCGGGCCGACGCCCCACAACTCATTCACTGGCCGGCTCAGGATGGGCAAAGATTCCTTCGCTTGTGCAGGTTGCGCGCTCAAGAATTCCATGATGCGACACGATGACGCAAACGGCAAGCGACCGCAGCATCCTGGCCGGCAATGACGAGGCCTCGAGGGTGATAAGGAACGAGTCCCGTGGTCCCTAACTTTTCTCTCACCAAAGTCTAGCGCCATATGTTTGGCCGCACGGTAGGTCACCGAGTTCAGGAATTGGGTCCACACCGGTTTTCATCGAGACCGCTCGACGGCGCTTCCATTTTGCTCAAACAACTTTTTTACCAAACCTTGACCGCGGGCTGACAACTTACTCTTCGACGCCGGTTACCCTGCGCCCATGAAATTGAAGTTTCTTCGAAATGTTGGTTGGTCGGGGTTTGCCCGGTTCTATCTTGTATTAATGGCGCTCCTTGACGCTCCTCTTTATGGTGCGCTGAGTCCAGGGGCCGCCGAGGCGCCGCCGCTCGCAACATTCACAAAACTGCCCATCAAGGAAGTCACCGTATTCAAGGACGGCCATGCGTTCATAGCACATGAAGGCATTATGCCGACCGACGCGAACGGCAATGTGGTGATGGATTACCTGCCGACTCCGGTGCTTGGAACGTTTTGGCCCTATCTGGCCGAAAAAGGGGGCCGACTCGCGGGCGTGGTGGCCGGACACAAGCGCGTGCGCGTGGATCGAACCGCGCTGAATATGCGCGAATTGATTGAAGCGAACATAGGCGCGACCGCTCTAATTACGGAAATTGGGACAAATCAGTACGAGGCGGCGATTCTTGGATTGCCGGCCCGTGGAAGTGAGGAGTTGGCGGCGACGCTCCCGCCCAATTCGGAAGAGCGATTGCCGGAAAAGGGCAACCTGGTCCTGCTTAAGACCGCGGATGGCGTAAAAGCGATCGCGGTGGATCGTATCCAGGAAATCGTGTTCAAGCAGGAGATTAAGCCTTCGTTTAGTGGTGAGGAATTCAGAAATTTAATGACGCTGAAGCTGGATTGGAACGGTGCCAGGCCGGGAGCCTCGGCGCACGTCGGGTTGTTTTATTTGCAGAAAGGAATCCGTTGGATCCCGAGTTATAGAATTGAGATTGGCGGCGATGGCAAAGCCCAGGTGAAACTTCAAGCGACCTTGATTAACGAACTGGCGGATCTGGACGACGTTTCAATGAATCTGGTCGTGGGCGTTCCGTCATTTGCGTTCAAAAACACAGTTGATCCAATAGCCTTGCAACAAGCAGCGGCGCAGTTATCCCAATATTTTCAAACCGATAACGGCAATCCGTACAGTCCGTTAGCTTCCCAATTCAGCAATGCCATTATGTCACAGCAGATGGCCCGCGCTTCGGATTATCGCGCCACGCCAGCCGGTGACGCAGGCTCATTAAGCATCGACATTGGCGAATCGGGGAAGGCCGATGATCTGTTCGTTTTCAACGTGCCGCATGTGCGTCTGCGAAAAGGTGAGCGCATGACCGTCTTTATCGGCGAGTTCAATCTGCCATGCCAGGATGTCTTCACACTCGAGTTGCCCTATGGACCGCCGCCGGAATTGCGCGGCAATTTCAATAATGAGCAGCAACGTGAACTCGCCCGCATGCTGGCGACACCCAAGGTCATGCACAAAATCCGGCTCTCCAATAATAGCAGCGTGCCGCTGACCACGGCCCCGGCGTTGATCATTCGCGAACGCCGGGTCCTCGCGCAAAGTTTGATGACCTACGCCGCACCAGGGTCGAAGGTGGATATTGCGGTTACCACCGCAATTGATTTCCAGGTAAAGAAAACAGATCGCGAAACGAAGCGAACGCCAAATGCAATGGAGGAGAACGGCAATCACTACACGCAGGTGGATTTGGAAGGCAAGGTGACGATAATCAGTCATAGCGCCAAGCCGGCGGAACTCGAAGTTACACGCTGGGTTTTGGGCGCGCCGAGCAATGCAGGACAGGACGGCAAGATCGAGAAAGTGAATCCGTTCGAAAACGAAGATACGGCGCCCACCTGTGATTACCCGCAATGGTGGGGCTGGTATGGGTGGCCGAATTGGTGGAATTACTTTAATGGCATCGGCAGGATTACGTGGGCTGTTCACCTCGATCCCAGCCAGACTGCGGAACTTAACTACAATTGGCACTATTTTTGGCGGTAATGGTCAAAGCGTTAACATAACCCAGTTTTGCGGTCTCGAAATCGCGAGTTGATTTGGTAGAATGGTGAAGGATGCAGGAGATCGCAGAGTAAGTAACGCTACTGTTAAATCGGTCAACCAACTCGGCTGTGAGGCCTGACCCCGGGGAAACAGTCCGTATCAATCGGCGAAACCCTTTCAACAAATCGCGTGCTTTCCATTAGGTGATTTGCTAAAACATCTCAGCGGAACAGGTCGTCTATGAAAAAATTCATTAAATGGTTCTTTAT
>WNFL01364341.1_pt2 | contig 13065 bp, 7 predicted proteins | sample 5400361 | NCBI WGS metagenome assembly WNFL01 (sample SAMN13153351, study PRJNA577476) | soil metagenome | isolation source: 40 cm soil on Douglas fir-dominated hillslope | place: USA:California | collected 2013-09-17
GCTACGAAATAACCCGAATGCGTGGCCACGACGTAGAGAAAGCGAGCTTCGGATTCCGTGTAACCCAGCGCCTCCAAGGCTTCAAGGTATGACTGCTTGATGTTCAAAAAACCCAGACTCGGAGGAACGGCCGGCGCGGCCGTCGGAGCTTGCACCGATGTCGCCTCTTGACTGCCGGCAAAGTGGTCGGTTCGAGTTTGAACTGGTGCTGTCATTCGAGTACCCCGTCTTTTCGGAAATAGGCGATTGCGCCTTGATGTGCGTCAGGGCACACGTGTAGCGCGCGCTCGAATGGCAGGAGTTCTACCTTCGCGTCCGACCCGGCCATTGAGCGGCACGCAACCAGGCTAGGCGGCTGACCGCAGTGGGACGGCGCCGTCAAGCCTGCAGAGGAGGTTCAGAAGAATCCCCCTCACTTACTAAGAGGCCCTCAAAACGGAAAAACTCAACGATTGTGCGGCATCACGGAGTAGGCGCTCTATCCTGGGAAGCGTGCGCTTCCACGGGAGGCACTGAAAACCCTCGGATGTCCGCAACGCCTCTTGTCTCGTTCCCGGGATCGGGTCGGGCAAGAAGCTGGGGATTCTACCGAGTGATTCCCCCTATCTTACTCAGAGGCCCTAAAAACGGAAAATGTACGGAAAAATTTTGGTACCAGTACGTTTTTTTTAAACTAGGCCAAAAACACACCACAGGGAGGAAGGAAAGTCCCGATTAGCCCCGACTGCGTCTTCGACGCGTCGCTAGTGCCAGGAACTTGTCCAGGACGATTTCTTGATTTGAAAGGACTTATCAACAAGTTCCCGTCACGTGGACCGTAACCGCTGAGGTAGAGGTGTTACCGGCTGCGTCGCGGGCAACAGCAGTCAGCTTGTGAAGCCAGTTGGAGACGCTTGCAGTGTTCCAGCGAATGGCATAGGGACCGGTGGTGAGTTCGGCGCCGAGGTACATGTCGTCGACTTTGAATTGCACTCCGACGACACCGATGTTATCGGTCGCGCTGGCGGAAACGGTGATGGTGCCCGAGACCATCGCACCAGAGGCAGGCGCCGTGATCGAGACGCTCGGGGGGAAGTTATCCACGGTTACAAGCACGGGAGCGGCGGTACCAGTGACCCCGGCGGCATCACGCGCAACGGCGCTCAGAAGGTGTGTGCCGCTGCCGTAGGAAGTTGTGTTCCATAAGGTGACGTAGGGAGCCGCGACGACTTCGGCGCCGAGGTTGCCGCCGTCGACTTGGAACTGGACGCCGGCCACCCCCGTCGCATCGGTGGCGCTCGCATACACGGGAACTGTACCGGCAATGAACGCACTAGAGGTGGGTGACGTGATGGAGACCGTTGGCGAGGGAATGGGGGTCATCAGAAAGGCGCGTTGTCCGCTCGCGTTGTAGCCGATTCCTGCGATTTGCCCGGCATCGTTGATCGCTGACCCGAGGAGTGAGTACCAACCAGAGCTGTCCGGTGTCGAAACCGAATAGAAGAGGACGGCCCCCCCGTCAAGAAATGTGTATTCTTGCTGGCAAAAACTGCCGTCGCAATATGTCCAACCCTTGCCGAGGATGTGGCCCGATCGATTGATGGCGATCGCCGTATTAAAACCCATGAGCAGTCCGAAACCGATGTCCTTCGCTTGGCCGCCTGAGATCAAGATAGCGTCATCGCAGACGAGCATACTGCCATACCAGGCCCAGGCCTCGCCGACGACCTCACCGCTATCGTTCATCGCGTAGGCCGCACCGTACTGAAATGGGGAGCCATTGCACTGCGGCAGGGGGAGAGGTTGCATCGCGCCGTTGCTATACACAGAGGCGAAACCCGAATCGCTGACGAGTATCTGCCCGGACGTATTGATGCTAACAGCGCTCACCGCTCCCAGGTCGGTCAAAACACCAGCCTTATAGAGGAACGCGTGGCTCGTGCCATCGGCCAGATCGGAGTTGCCCACGATTTGACCCGAATCGTTGATCGCGATGGCGTAACTATTCGGCCCACCGAGCGTTCCAAGGTCGGTCATGACGTTGTTGCTGTATAGGAAGGCGTGGACGTAGCCGCTCGCAATTTGCGAGTTCCCGACGATCAGCCCGGACTTGTTAATGCCGATGGCCTCGCTGTACAGACCGCCTAAGGTTCCAAGGTCGATCACTTGGCCATTGTGAAAGAGGGCGGCGTGCGTGTTCCCCGAAGCGGTGAGAGTCGCAGCAACTACGTCCCCGGCAGCATTCACGCTGACCGCGTTAATATAGTAGTCGCCATTAAACCACGGGGGACTACTATGCGGCAAAGCGGGACCCAAGTCCGTGATCGTGTAGCCAGCAGGTTGCTGCGCAGCGGAAGCAGCTGCGCCGATCGTAGCCCCCAGAGGTAGCAGCAATAGCGGGGCAAGCTTCTTAAGAACCGATGTCCTTTTCATGGTGAACTCCTTTCACAGCGCAAATTGACTTGCGTTTCCTTGCTCGGCGCGCCGTTTTCCGCCGCCTCGTACAAAATTGCCCGGCCCCTTCCTATCGAGCCCATGCTCGTTTGGCGCGTTTGTGGCGTCAATGGACTGCGGCTTGTCTCTGCATGAATTTTGGCTAATCAGGGGCTGAAACGCAGAACTTCCCCTGACGAGCAGAATCGTGTCAGTTCACTCCAAAATTCACGGAGTGCCTAACGGGATCGCTGCCCGCGGTGAACTGCAAGCTGTAAGTCCCCGAAGCCAATCCACCGGTGCTCAAATTGAAGATGTACCCTCCGGTTAGACCTAGCGTGGCGTCGAAACGGAAGTTGTTATCCGGGTTTGCGTTGCCTGGGGCATCGGGCGTTCCCGAAAAGCCAGAAACCGCGGTGACCGCCATGGCTTGGACGATGGTCGCCGAAGAAGAGAGGTCTTTGCCATTCGCGTCGCAGAGTTGGAGCTTGATGGGGAACGTAGCGCCACTTTTGACGGATCTGGCCTGATCGAACAGCGGGCAGACGCCGTATTCAACATTCTGAGTGGGATTCAGGCTCGGTCCCCGCCATATTGGGCTTTGATGGAATGGGAACCTACCGCAAGCGAGGATGTGGTGAAAGTCGCTTGACCGGATGCGAGCGTACCGGTCCCAAGGGGGGTGGCTCCTTCTAAGAATGTCACCGTGCCTGTTGGAGGGCTGTCGGCCGCGGAGCTCACGGTCGCAGTAAAGGTCACGGACTGCCCAAACACGGACGGATTCGCGGATGAACTTAATACGGTGTTCGTAATATAGGTGCGCTTGCTGACGTATAGGTCCCGGCAGTAAGGGCTTGTGTCTGTGTCGGGGCTCGTGGGGAGTACCGTGCAGCCTACGGTGTTAAGGTTATCTGCGCGAACCCTAAAGAAGTAGAGCTCGGTGCCGTCCCAGGAGAGGGCTGGGCCGCCGTCGAAAGCATCGGAGTTAACGAGTGGCCCCTGTGGATTCCACGGTGAGCAGAGGACGAACATCCTTGTGTTTGGGCTTGTGAAACCGGTCGTGTCGTCGCAGTTGATGGGCTCTGGCAGCGCCCAGTTCTGTTGGTCCAGCGTTACGGCGGGGCGTTCGCGAGGCTGCCCGTCCGGCCGGTTGAAAGGATCATCTCCAGGCCGTCGCGCCGGATAGCGGTTCGCGTGTCGCGAACCGGTGAGTTGAGCCTATCGACGGGTACTCCCGGCCCCCACGTGTTTGGAGTATTGCAGGTGGCGAGATCTGCGGTGCAGGTACTGACGTAGATGTCCCAAGCGGAATCGTTCCGTGTGCCGGCGGGCGGAGTAAGCTTTTGCGTGTAATAGAGAAAGTGAGTACCGATTGTTTCGTCTTCGAAGTAGTTAGGGCCGGCCTGGTCAAAACCCGGGGTGTTAATGGTATTACAGCCCAGGTTAATAGGATTTCCCCAAGCGAGATCGTTACTCGTATCATCCCGATGAGAAACGTACAAACTGATCCCTGTGCATGTATCTCCGGGAGTGGGTCGCGTGCTGTGGAAGTACAACCAGTGGCCGTCGGGAGTGAGGTTGGGAGCGAAATCTTGTTGCTTACTATTGACGGCCTCGACGTTCAACGGCGGGCCCCAGCAAGAGTCCAAGCTATCTCGATGCGTGACCCAGAGGTCGTAATCGCCTTGTCCACTGTGACCCATCGCATCCGGGCCTGGTCGAGTGGAGGCGAAGTAGAGGCTCAAGCCATCCCTGGATATCGCAGGATGTGTGTCATTGACGTCCGGAGAGGTCGAGTTAACGACAGCCGAACAAACGGTACTGTCGCTCAGTACCATGTTGTTGACATTTACTGGTGCCGACCAAGGACCGTAAATCTGCGCGCGGGCTGTTGGCACCATCGTAGCTAGTAAGAGCGCCACAGTTCCAATTATTCTGCTAGTTTCTCTTCTCATTTTTTTGTCCTCCACCGAATTCATCATGAGTTTCAACGTACCTGGTGCGTGAGCCAACCGAGAGCTCCCAAGCGATAGCTGGTGCCGACATCGGAGCGTAAACTTAGCTGTTATCACTGTCGTTGCCGGCACTGCCATCGTTGTCAGAAGTCGCGTGGCCGCTAGTCTTCCACATCCCTTCCTGACTGCTTCTTGAACGTCCCGCTGTTAATCGTGCCGGGGTTTGTTCGGATGAAGAATACCTGGGCCCCGCCGGCGACGATTACCCAATCAAAGGTTCGTCCGTCTATCCAGGATTGAGTGCCGGTGCAGTTTAAATTCACCGTGTACGTGGAAAAGACATCCCTGGGCTGGATCATGCCGTTCATGGAGACTGTGTCGTGACCGGAAAGATGCCCCGCTCCGTCAACAATTCTGATACCCACCGATGCAGAGGGTGCGTTACCTGGGGCTGGGGCAAACCCATGTGCAAGGAGTCGATAGGTGCCCTGCACCGTTGCAAGTGTGCATTCTTCATCGGGGATTCTTTGCGCGTCGCCGTTCGCCACCGTCCCAATGGCAGCGCCGGTCTCGACCGTCCCACTGTCTGTCACGATAAGCGAAAACTCGCTCCCACCGGTGCCGGGGACAATCATGAAATCAAAAGTCAATCCCGCGAAATCGCCTGCGACTGTAGCGGAGCCCGTGCAGTTCGAATTTACGGTATAGGTGCCCACGCCCGTTTGCGGAAGCACCCCTCTGCGGCTGATCACACCGCTGTTGTTAAACGTGTCCTGAGCGTTGAGAACGCCCTCTCCATCAAAAGTGACGATGCCGACTGCAGCGATAGGAGCAAGAGCGACAGGAGGAGGACTGACGAGCCATCCGGACACGATATATCCGTACCGGCCGTGCAGGTTTTCGTCGGTGCATTGAGGATTGTCAGAGGGCGGCTGGTCGGAATCTTGTTGCGCGCTTGCGGCCGGAGAGTATCCGAACAGCAGCGCAATGCTGAGGCAGAACCCAATGCTTGCAAACTGAATCCAACTGTGCTTTTTCATGTCATCTCCTTCATCGCAAGTTTGAAACTCTTGGGAACGTGCCGACTGCGGCGACTCTCGCGCAACCGGCGGAATGAAGCAATCCCGCGGGAATCTCCCATTTCACCTTTGAATCTCCCGAGCTATCTCTCTGAGAAGACAGTCTTTGGTAGTGGCCAAAGGAGAAACGCTTATCGCTTTTCAGTCACTATCTGGAGTGATAGACTCGCTGCCACACCGAGGGCCCGCCATGCCCATCCCCTTTACGTCAGTCCCGCTTGCCCGCTTCGGGCCGTTTGAAGTTGATTTCCGCGCAGGAGAACTCCTCAAGAACGGGCGGCGAATCCGGCTGCAGGACCAACCTCTTCAGGTTCTGGCCATGCTGCTGGAACGTCCCGGCAACGTGGTCACACGCGATGAATTCCGCCAAAAGCTCTGGCCGAACGACACGTTCGTTGATTTCGATCACGGTCTGAATAACGCCATCAATCGGCTTCGGGACGCGCTAAATGATTCAGCGGAAGCCCCGCGCTTTATCGAGACGCTGCCCCGTCGCGGCTATAGATTCATCGGACAAATAGATAACTGTGCCACGGCAACTACGCAGATGCTCTCTAGCGCGAGCTCAGATGCAGCGCCGCCGTCCGGCGTCGCGCTGGAGGCGGACGCTTCAGTTAAAGTTTCGCTCTTGGCCAAGCCGCGGCGCCGAATCGAAAAGTTGTGGATCACTGCAGCCGGCGTGGGTATTGCAGCGGGTTTGGTTCTTTGGCTGTACCTTGGCCACGAGCGACGCTCTGGCACCAGCGCCTCCATGCGGATTCAATCCATCGCGGTACTGCCGCTCGAAAATCTTTTGGGTGATCCCACTCAAGAATACTTTGTCGATGGAATGACGGATGGATTGACCACGTCTTTGGCGCAAATGCGAGGGATTCGGGTGATCTCACGAACTTCGGCGATGCGCTACAAAGGGACGAAAAAAGGTCTGCCGGAGATTGCCCAGGAATTACATGTAGATGCAGTGGTCGAAGGATCGATCTCCCGGTCCAGCGATGTCATACGCATCAATGCGCAACTGATCTACGCGCCGGTTGATCGCCACATTTGGGCTCGCTCTTACGAAGGCGTCCAGTCTAACCTTCCGAGGATCGAGCGCGAGATCGCAAGTGAGGTGGCTCGCAAGATAGGTGTGGCCATGACGCCGGGCTCCTCGAGACTTCTTTCGATGACCCTGGCGGTGAATCCGGAGGCTTACGACCTCTATGTACGCTCTGAGCCGTATTATGGTCTGGAGACGCGGGAGGCCAACGACCAGGCCATCCGGCTTCTTGAAAAGTCTGTGGAAATTGATCCGCAGTTCGCAGCCGGTTACGCTGCGCTGGCAACAGCGTATCGAACTCGGGCCTTCAGTGTAGAAATAAATGAGTCAAAATGGATTGAGAAAGCAAACGCCGCGGTGGGGAAGGCCATCGCTTTGGATCCTGATCTGGCGGAAGGATACGTGTCGCGCGGTTACTTGCTGTGGTCACGCGCAAACAATTGGGCCTATGAGCGAGCCGTGTCTGATTACCGGCACGCCCTCGAACTCAATCCAAACCTCGCAGAGGCCCATCATCAGCTCGCTAATGTGTATAACCATGTAGGCCTTCTTGACAAAGCGGATGAGGAAATCAAGAAGGCGATAGCGGTGGACCCGTTAAATACAGGGATCCGCTTCAGAGTCGGCATCAATTTGCTTTATCAAGGGAAATACGACGAGTCCCTTGTTAAGTTGCGTGATTCCGAGAAGTTTCTTCCACCCTTTTGGGCGTTTCAGACATCGTTTGCGCTACAGCACATCGGAAGGCGACAAGAAGCCCAAGAAAGAGTTGATACATTACTTAAGGCCAGCCCACTTGACCCGGGCGGTTCGCTCACGGCCATGCAGGCGATGCTTGCTGCGGATGCCGGTGATGTTCCTTTGGCGGAGCGCAAGATTCGGGACGCTGTTGCAAAGGGCAGGGGCTATCAACATTTCCATCATGTGGCTTATGCAGTTGCATCATCCTACGCGCTGCTGGACAAACATGAACAAGCGCTCCGCTACCTCCGAATGGCATCAGAGGATGGTTTTCCTTGCTACCCACTGTTCGAGAATGATTCAAACCTCAACAAGCTGCGGATGGATGCGCGATTCCTGAGCTTCATGGAAGAACAAAAGAAGCAATGGGAGTACTTCCGGGTGCATCTGTAAGTCCCTCCAATTTGCCTGGTTGGGTTCGGTACAGACACCGGTGGCGGCGAGGTGCACGATGCTCACGCAACATCTCCTCCGCGTCATCACTGCTAGCGTACTATTTGTTTGTGCATCGGAAAGCACAACAGGCCAGACGACGGGGCGGCTCACCGGAGTAGCGAAAGACTCTTCAGGCGGCGTGATTGCGCGAGCGGAAGTCCAGGCCGTCAACGAAGCCACCGGAGAAAAATGGAAAGCCGTTGCGGATGAGGCGGGGAACTACTCTTTTCTTTTGCTGCCTCCAGGGTTATACGAAATCGAAGTAGCTGCGGGCGGTTTTAAGACCGCCGTCTCGAAGGATGTACTAGTCCGAATTACGGAGACGACTGAAATTAGCGTATCGCTCGCCGTAGGGAGCCGGGCTGAGAAGATTATTGTTAACGATTCGCCGCCTCTCTTACAAACGGATGGGCCACAGCTTGGACGCGCAGTGGGCTCTCGGGCCGCAGCGGATCTCCCCCTAGCATCACGAAATTTCACCCAGATTCTGACTCTCTCACCGGGGACAGCCAGCCATCTGCCAGACAGCACGGCTGTCGGCCGCAATACTCAAGCCATTTCCGTCAACGGCGCGCGCGTCACGCAAAACTCGTTCCAGATAAATGGAATTGACGCAACCACGATGGGCGCCAATGGAGCGATTCTGGTTGCGGTTCCAGCTCCGGAAACAATTGAGGAATTCAAAGTTCAGACCTCGCTCTATGACGCCAGTTACGGCCGAAGCGGCGGTGCTAACATCCAGCTCGTGACCAAAAGCGGCGGCAATGCGTTCAACGGCAGTGCTTACGAATACTTCCGCAATGAAGCACTCAACGCAAACAATCCTTTTCTCAAGGCCGCAGGAGTTGCGCGGCCGTTGCTGAGGCGAAATGTTTTCGGGGGAGTTTTAGGTGGTCCGATCCGGAAGGACAAGGCGTTCTTCTTCGTTTCTTACCAAGGCTCTCGCGAGCGGAACGCGGCCTCCATTATCAACAGCATCTCCTCCAATGTTCTTGTCGCTCCGGGGCTCACCGACGATCGGTCCGCTTCGACCCTCGAGTCCACCTTCGGCGTGCCTACGATTGATCCCGCTTCACTGGCATTGCTTAATGCGAAGCTTCCCAACGGCCAGTTCGTGATTCCAACGCCGCAGGCAAATGGGCTGTTCTCGGGCTCTTCGCCTTCCACTTTCCAAGAAGACCAATTCAACACGAACGCCGATTTTCGGCTCTCCAACGGTAATTCACTCGCGGTTAAATTCTTCTTCGCCAATACACCCCAGTTCTTGGCGTTGCCCAGCTTTCGGAACACAGGGCCAAACGTTCCTGGGTACGGAAGCGGCTTTACCCTCAACAATCGCGTGGCTGCCATTCAGGACATTCATTTCTTCAATCCGTCCCTTACGAACGAACTGCGGCTCGGTTACACGTTGAACAGCAATGATACGATTCCCCAAGAACCTGTCACAGATGCGGAAATCGGAGTCACAAGACCAAATGCGAGCGAATTGCCCGGGTTGCCCATGATCCGAATTGCTCCGGCAGCTGGCGGAGTGATTGTCGGGACCGCGACGAACATGAACCCGGCGAAGCCATCGGTGACCACTTTCGCCGATTCACTATCGTTTTTGCGAAGAAATCATACGCTCCGCACAGGACTTGAGATTCGATACAACGAAGTCAACTTCACGCAGGGAGCTTTCACGCGAGGCCAGATTGATTTCGTGGACTTCCGCAGCTTCTTGAGGGGGACTACTCAGGTCACAACGTTTGGCAATGGCCTCGGCGAGCGCAGCCAGCGCGCTTGGGATTACAACTTTTTTGTTCAGGACGACTGGAGAGTGTCACCACGATTCACAGTGAACTTAGGCTTGCGATACGAACTCGATCTGCCCGCTTACGACACCCGCGGACGGCTCACTACGTTTGATCCGGCTCTGTACGTGCCGCGCCAACAAGTGGACCAGACGGGCATCCCGGTTGGACCACCTATCGGCGGATTTGTGCAGGCTGGCAATGTGATACCGAGTTTCGACCTGCCCGATGTCCCGAATGTCAGCAAGTATATAGTGCGCAGCGTCGATCCAAGGAATTTTGGGCCGCGCACCGGATTTGCCTACTCTCCTCTGCGTTCGAAAAGGGTGGCGGTGCGAGGCGGGTACGGTATCTACTACTCGCGCGAAACGTTCGCCTATGCGTCGATGAGTGCTCAGTTGCCCCCCATGTTCGCCCTGGGAATTCGAAACGACAATGCGCCGTTCGATAATCCATTTTTCCCGGTTCCCGCACAGAGTCAGTTTCCAACCTTTGTGGTGGGTGTGCCCCTAGCAGGTCCTGCATTCGATCGAGGGTTGCGCACGCCGTACGTTCACCAATACAACCTCAGCGTGCAATCTGAATTTCGGAAAGCCCTAGTGTTCGAAGCCGCATACGTTGGGGCGAAAGGACGGAGGCTTTTTCGCCAAGTCGCGATCAACCAGGCCGAGTTGGCGAGTCCGCAGAAGCCAATCGCAAATGCGGTAACAGGAGCGGTGATTACAACGAATACGCAGGCAAACGCCATCCTGCGTGCGCCACTTCAGGGTGTTTCGATCAACGGATTCAGCTTGAATGAGTCCACTGCGGAATCTTCCTATGATTCCCTTCAGCTCAGCTTGACAGGCAGGATTTCTGAGCGCACGCAGCTCGTTGCGGCTTACACGTTTGCCAAATCCATCGACAACGCCTCGGGCACGGGGGGCGGTGCCGGGATTACAGGCGTGGTCAACACGGGGGCCGTGAACGATAGCGGTTCCATCCTTGGGAATCAGAACAACCCGAGTGCCAATCGCGGTGTTTCCGACTTTGACCGCGCGCATCGATTTGTGCTGAGCTATTTATGGGATTTGCCCAAGCCTCAGTTCGCATCGCACTTTGGCTTTCTTCGGTCGGCAACCTGGAACTGGCGTTCGTCGGCCATCCTTACGGCCATGTCCGGCCTTCCAATCGACGTCGTGGACACAGGTGCGGGTTCCTTCTATGGATTGTCAAACGGGACAAGCCCGCTCGCTCGTCCCAGTTTGGCGGCCGGGATGAGTTGCAGCAACGCAAATCAAAACGTGCCCGCGGGCTCTTTCTTCAACGCGACAGTCTTTGCCAGACCAACCGTGCAGAGCGGCCAGCCAATTCCCAGCTCTGGTGGCACGGCGACGGCCGGTGCTATGGGCACAGATATCGGCAACGTCGGCCGGAACTGTTTGCGTGGGCCGCGACAAGTGAATTTAGATTTTTCCATTGCGAAGCTTTTCCCCATTGCTGAATCCCGGAACTTCGAATTTCGCGCTGAGTTCTTCAACCTGTTCAATCACCCAAACTTTGCTAATCCGATCAGCAACCTGAATGCCCTGATTGCCTCCAGCGGCAGCATTGACCCAACAACGGGGCGGGTCCTCAATCCCGGCAACTTCGGCCGCATCATCTCGACAAGCAACAACCCTCGAATCCTCCAATTCGCGCTGAAGTTCAATTTTTAGCCTTACAGAGTCTTTGCCGCTGTGAGCTATTCTAGTAAGCCGATGCGCCGTACCAAATCCGAGAAGCGCTGGTCCGAACGCAGGCTGTCCAAGCGCGGATCTACTTTCAGGTTGATAAGCGAAGCGGAGCGAATCTGGTAGGCTTGTTCTAACCACTCGAAAGCAGTTTCTTTTTGCCGCAAAGCTGCGAAAACAGCCGCTATTTCGTCCGGCGGGACATATTTATCCTTTGGCAGCCGCTTCAGCTCCTCGACTATCCTGAGTGCTTCGGCTCTGTTTCCCGAAGCCGCCTGGGCGTGAGCGAGTTGCGCAACGTAAACGGGAAAGCCTCCCGATTGCCCGACAGCGGCTCGAAAATTTGCGATCGCCTCATCGTACATCCCCTTTTGCTCATACACCGCGCCCAAGATGGCGTGAGGGACGGTACGGCTGCGGGGACTGGTGTCGCCCTCCAGGGCTTTGTGAATGGGCGCAATCGCCTGGTCGTATTCGCGAGCAAAGTAATGATGCCATCCTAAATGTGTTTGAATACTTAGATCGAGGGGGTCAAAAATGAGAGCACGGTTGGTTTCGGCCAGAGATTCATCCATGCGACCCAGGGCCACCAAGCAGTGCGAGAACCAATGATGAGCATTAGCGTTCAGCGCCGCGGAAATCCCAGGAGTAAAGATTCACGTTAGCCAGAGAAGCGTGCGCCTCGGCCAGCGAGCTGTTGAGTTCCAATGCCTTTTGCGCTGCCGCTTTAGCTCTTTCAAGCGCTGGCTTCGGAGCTACCGATCCCCAGAAGACCTGGACGGTGTACGAATCGGATAAACCCGAATAAGCCAGAGCGTAATCCGGATCTTTGGCAATTGCGCGCTGAAAGTTTTCGACGGCCCGGGGCATGCCATCTGACCCGCGATGAGAAAAGTACCGGCCGTTCAGATAGAAGGCGAATGCTTCAGGATCTACGGCAGAGGATCCCCTCAGTCTCTGTTGCTCAGGCGGCAGTTTTAGGCTGATCTCGTCTGCGATGGCGCGCGCGACCTCGGTCTGTATGGCGAACACGTCTCGCAGGTTGCGATCGTAAGTTTGCGCCCAGATATGAGTTTGATCGCTAACCTGAACGAGCTGCGCAGTGATGCGAACTCGGTCGCCTAACCGCTGCACACTACCCTCCAAAACATACTGAACCCCCAGGTCTTGGCCGACTTGCCGAAGAGAACTACTGGCGTGCTTAAACCTCATCGCGGAGGCGCGGGCGATGACCCCTAGGCGTTCCGGATGAAGGCCCCCAAGATTGGTGATCATCTCTTCCGTCATTCCGTCGCTGAAGAACTCCTGCTCCGGATCTCCACTGAGATTTTCGAATGGGAGCACGGCCAACATGATCTTGCCGCTACCCGCTGTTGCTTGCGGCCTCACATGCGGACGTACTAGATAGGCCACCAATAACAAAGCGGCAGTACTGCTAGCGAACAGCAACACAATACGACTTCGGCTCCAAAATTTGGCGTTTCTCCATAGTGGATGGCGAAGATCCTGGCTCGCTGCCTCTGGTGCTTGAGTTGAGAATTCCGAGGACGGCTCAGGCGCGATCGTGGTCACCGGCAAGAGGAAGCGATATCCATGTTTAGGGAGGGTCTCGATAAGCCGGGGTTTCTCCGCCGAGTCGCCCAAAGCATCCCGAAGTTTTTTGATCGCGGTGTTCAGGCCGTCATCGAAGGCACCGAATGTGTCCTCAGGCCAAAGTCTCTGACGCAATTCTTTCCGGGTAACGACTTCGCCGGCATGCTCCAGCAGCACTGCCAGCAGCCGGAACGGCTGCTCCTGCAACTTTATCTTGACGCCTTCCTTGTCCAGCTCTCCCGAACGGAGATCGACAGCAAAGTCGCCGAAGCGCACGAGCCCCCGGCGTGGAGTGGGAACATTCAT
>WNFL01317944.1_pt1 | contig 13064 bp, 15 predicted proteins | sample 5400361 | NCBI WGS metagenome assembly WNFL01 (sample SAMN13153351, study PRJNA577476) | soil metagenome | isolation source: 40 cm soil on Douglas fir-dominated hillslope | place: USA:California | collected 2013-09-17
CCATTGCGATCATGAGAGCGGCAAACGCACCGACGGTCCATGCCCAGCGGTTCTTGCTAGTCAAATCTGTCGTCCTACTATCTCCTGGTAACAGTACCCATCCTCCATGGGGACGGGAGCGATATTGGCGGAGTATGGCGCGGAACGCGGATCTAAACGGCTTACCCGCGACACGTAACGAGTCGTGCATGATGCCTCCCTTGGCAAGGTTAAGTCTGATCTCGTCATTCCCACGGACACGTCTATTTGCGTGTCTCGAAACTGAATTGTCGGGCTCAGACGACAGCAAGATATCCCGATCCTTGGAGTTTGACAAGCACCGCGAATGGATTCGAACTGAACTTTACGTATAAACAATTAAATACGTCGCGTTCCACAGATTTTTGATTAACGTAATATGTAGCGATGAGCCTCCAGGTCGAGCCACAAACCCGCGCGCTTTGCCTCGGCTTGGTCGTCCGCAAAGCTGCTGTAACGCTCACTGCACCTTGGCATCATCGAGTGCGGTCATCGTGTCGCCATCTGAAACACCGATAACATGGCCAATGGCTACACCCGCACTGGCGCTACTGGAGACGAGCCAAAGAAATTGCGCTAACCCAATGACGAATCAAACTGAACAACAGGATAGTTCTGGACTGGATTGGACATCCCGGGATTTGGAATTGGTGGGCCCGGTGGGACTCGAACCCACGACCAAAGGATTATGAGTCCTCTGCTCTAACCGGCTGAGCTACAGGCCCGTTTGAAAACAGTTGCGGCACAAAACACAAAAACAAAAAATGGCCGGGTGAGAAACCCGGCCATTTTATTTCCCTTTGCGGGGAATTGCTGATTAATTGTTATCCAGGAAGCTGCGCAGCCGCTCGGAACGCGACGGATGGCGCAGTTTGCGCAGCGCCTTGGCTTCGATCTGGCGGATGCGTTCGCGGGTGACATCGAACTGCTTGCCGACTTCTTCCAGCGTGTGATCGGTATTCATCTCGATGCCGAAGCGCATGCGCAGCACCTTGGCCTCGCGCGGTGTCAGCGTATCCAGCACTTCCTTGGTGGCATCGCGCAGGCTCGTATAGATCGCCGCGTCCGAGGGTGCCATGGTCGCCTGGTCTTCGATGAAATCGCCCAAGTGCGAATCGTCGTCGTCCCCGATCGGCGTTTCCATCGAAATCGGTTCCTTGGAGATCTTCAGAATCTTGCGGATTTTCTCCTCGGGCATCTCCATCTTGACTGCCAGCGTCGCGGGATCCGGTTCCTGCCCGGTTTCCTGCAGGATCTGCCGCGAGATCCGATTCATCTTGTTTATAGTCTCGATCATGTGCACCGGGATGCGTATGGTGCGGGCCTGGTCGGCGATCGAGCGCGTGATGGCCTGACGAATCCACCACGTCGCATAGGTGGAAAATTTGTAGCCGCGGCGATATTCGAACTTGTCGACCGCTTTCATCAGGTCGATGTTTCCTTCCTGGATCAGGTCGAGGAATTGCAGGCCGCGGTTGGTGTATTTCTTGGCAATGGAAATCACCAGGCGCAAGTTGGCCTCCGTCATTTCACGTTTGGCGCGGCGTGCCTTGGCTTCGCCGGTGGACATCTGACGATTGATTTCCTTCAGATCCTTGACTGGGATGCCGACGCGCTTCTGCAGGTCGATCAGCGACTGCTGCTGTTCCAGGACCGCCGGCGCGAATCGCGAAAGCACTTCGCTATAGGGCTTGCGGCCGCCGACTTCCCGTCCAACCCAGTTCAGATCTTCCTCGTTACCGGGAAAGGTCTTGATGAAGTAGGCGCGCGGCATGGCCGCCTTTTCCACGCACAATTCCATGACCGCGCGCTCGTACGAACGCACTTCCTCCACCAGACCGCGCAGGCCGTCGCACAACGCTTCGACTTGCTTGGCGGAAAAACGGATGTACATGAGCTCGGCAGAAATTTCTTCCTGGGTCTTGAGATAAGGCCGGCTGCGCGAACCGTTCTTGGCCAGCGCCTTGATCATCTTGTTGTACAGCACGCGGATCTTGGCGAACCGCTCAAGCGCATCCGCCTTCAATTGCAGCATCGCCGCGTTCTGGATTGCGGCACCGTCGTCGTCTTCGCCTTCCTCGGTTCCGAGGTTTTGCTCGAGCTCTTCTTCGGAAATTTCCTCGGCGAGCGCTTCTTCCGGTGCATTCGGATCGATCAGGCCATCGACGACCTCATCGATGCGCATTTCTTCGCGTTCGATTTTTTCGGCGAGGTGCAGAATTTCGGCAATCGTCGTGGGGCAGGCGGAGATCGCCTGGATCATGTGCTTCAAACCGTCTTCGATGCGCTTGGCGATCTCGATTTCACCCTCTCGCGTCAGCAATTCCACGGAGCCCATCTCGCGCATGTACATGCGAACCGGGTCGGTGGTGCGTCCGAACTCGGAATCGACGGTGGACAGCGCCTGCTCGGCCTCTTCAACCACGTCTTCGTCCGGGACGACGGCCGGCGTGGTTTCGTTCATCAACAGGGTTTCGGCATCCGGGGCTTCGTCGTAGACCTGGATACCCATGTCGTTGATCATGCTGATGATGTTCTCGATCTGCTCGGCATCCAGCATGTCGTCCGGCAGGTGATCGTTGATCTCGGCGTAGGTCAGATATCCCCGCTCCTTGCCCAAGACGATCAGGTTTTTCAGGCGCATGCGCCGGGCTTCAGCATCGATCGGCTGCTGAACCTGCACCGGCGCCTTGTTCTGCTCCTTGCGTCTTTCCCTGGCCATGTTCCTTATTCCCTCGAAAACAACCGCTTATGAACCGGCGGACAAAAAAGAACCGCGCATTATACCGGAGTCACCCGGGTGTTTCATTCGCGGCCCCCTGCTGGAGGCGGCGAAATTGTTCTTTTTCCTCGGACGTCCAACTCTGTCGTTTGCTCTTCTCCAGCAACAACGTAATACGAACATGGCGAAAACGATCAACCAGCTTTTCCCAGGCTCCGACAAATTCGGCCTGTAACGCCTCTTGATCCAGTTTTTCCCATTTCAGGCTGCCGACCTCGATCTCATGGGCAAGGAATTCGAACTCGCCGCCGCGAAAATGTTCGGCCACGCTACGTACATTGTTCTGACTGACACAAAGCTCAAGTACTTTCGCCAGCAAATTGATCTCGGACTGCGGAAGCTCGCTCGATGCAAGATCGGCATTTTCGCGAAGCCGATCCGAATCCGCCAATGCCGCGAGAGAGGGTTGGAATGCCAGCATTTCCATCAGCGCCCGAATCAGCGAGGGCTTGATCGACTCGCGCCGTTCGGGCGCTTGAGCACGGGCTACCCCTTTGATTTCAAAACTGCGGTCGAGTTCGGCCTGGGTCACGCCGGCGAGCTCGGCAATCTGCTTGCGCAACATCAGGGACAGCATGGGCGCAGGCACCTGTTTGACCAGCGGCTTGGCCTCCCGCAAGAACTTTGCCCGCCCTTCGACCGCGTGCATGTCGACATGCGAGGTCAGTTCCCGCACCAGAAACTCCGACAGCGGCGGCGCCGCTTCGAGCAGTTTTCCGAACGCTTCTTTGCCGTGGGCGCGCACGAAACTGTCCGGATCATGCTCGGGCGGCAGGAACAGAAAGCGCACCTGCTTTCCGTCCTGCAACTGCGCCAGGCTGTTTTCCAAAGCGCGCCACGCCGCGCGCCGCCCCGCTGCATCGCCATCGAAGCAGTAGATGACATTGTCGGTCTGTCGCAGCAGTTTCTGCACCTGCCAAGGAGTGGTCGCCGTGCCCAGAGTTGCCACCGCGTAGCCGATGTCGAATTGCCCCAGTGCCACGACGTCCATGTAACCTTCGACCACCACGACCTGCTCGGCCTCGCGGATCGCGCTTCTCGCCTGAAACAGGCCGTAAAGCTCGCGTCCCTTCTCGAACAGCGGCGTTTCAGGCGAATTGAGATATTTTGGATCGCCCTGGTCGATCACACGCCCACCGAAGCCGATGATTGCACCACGCTGGTTGTGGATCGGAAACATGATGCGGTCGCGGAAGCGGTCGTAGCGCCTGCCTTCCTCGCTGGCGATCACCAGCCCGGCTTCCGTCAGCGATTTCGACTGGTATTCGGGGAAAACCGCTTCCAGGTTTTGCCACCCGTCCGGTGCGTAGCCCAAGCCATAACGCGCGGCGATTTCACCGGTCAGTCCGCGGTTTTTCAGATAGGCAACGGCTTTGTCCGAAGACTTGAGTTGCGCTTTATAAAACTGGGCAGCTTTGAGCATGACTTCCGTCAGGTCTTCGGCAGCCTCCGACTTTTCCTTGCGCTGCGGATCCGGGGTCTGCTCGGGAACGACCATACCCACCCGGCCCGCCAGGTCCCTGACCGCGTCGACAAAGCCCATGCCCTGATGTTCCATCAGAAAGCTGATAGCGGTGCCATGCGCCCCGCAACCAAAGCAGTGGTAGAACTGTTTGGTCTGGCTGACAGTAAACGAAGGCGATTTTTCGCTATGGAACGGGCAACGGGCAGCGTAGTTGGACCCGGCGCGCTTGAGCGGGACATAGGACTCGACCACGTCCACGATGTCCACCCGGTTGAGAAGGTCCTGAATAAACGACTGCGGAATCATGTGTCGGGATGTCTCGCGGTCAGTTCCTACTGGTTTCAGGCCCGCAAGCCGTCGCAGGACGTCCGGCGGCTTTCGAAGAATTATAGGTCAGTTTCCACGAATTTCCGGGAAAGCTGATCTTCCTTCACACGGTCGCTCTTATCCTTTGCGAGCACGAGTTAACACCGGAAATACGAGACGGGACAGCCGCCTTCGCTAACCGGAAAGCCTGGTTTTCACCAGCGCGGACACCTTGCCCATGTCCGCGCGACCAGCCAGCTTGGGTTTCAACAATGCCATCACCTTTCCCATATCGGCCATGAGCCTGGCACCGCTGCTTGAAATGGCCTCGATCACCGCCGCATCGACTTCGGCGGCCGACATCGCTGCCGGCATGTAGCCCTGGAGTACGCTGATCTCGAACTGCTCTTTGTCCGCGAGATCCTGGCGAGCGCCCTTCTCGAATTGCTCGATGGAATCGCGCCGCTGCTTGATCATTTTCTCGATGATCGCGAGGACATCGGTATCGGTCAATTCGATACGCTCATCCACCTCGCGTTGTTTGAGCGCGGCCAGCAGCAGGCGGATTGCTGACAGCCGCGGCGCGTCTTTGGCGCGCATCGCGGTCTTCATGTCTTCGGTGATCTGGGCTCGGAGAAGCATGGGAGCTCAATATGGGGGCGGATTTCACAAAAGCAAAACGGTGAATGGCATCCCATTCACCGTCTGAATCTCGTACTGCTGCCGGCTTTAGTAAAGCTTGGGCGGAAGCAACTGGCTGCGAAGGCGCTTGTGGTGGCGCTTGACCGCGGCCGCCAGCTTGCGTTTGCGCTCGGACGTGGGCTTTTCGTAGAATTCGCGCGCCCGCAACTCGGTCAGCAGACCGGTTTTTTCCACCGTGCGCTTGAAGCGGCGCATCGCCACTTCGAAGGGCTCATTTTCCTTGACACGAATCGTCGACATAAAAAATACTGTCCTGGGAAAGTCAAAAAACGAAGGGCCGAATTCTAGCAATAATCCCCTGATTTGCAAACAAAAGCGGGAAGTCGTGCGGTGTCCGAATCATGCGGGGCCGGCGAATCCCCCTCCGAATCACAAAGCAAGCCCTTAAACTCAAGACCTTATGCTAGTTCTCGGGATCGAAACGTCCTGCGATGAAACCGGCGTCGCCCTGTTCGACACCCAGGCGGGCCTGCTAGGCCATACGCTGTTTTCGCAGGTAGCCATGCACGCGGAGTACGGCGGGGTGGTACCCGAATTGGCCTCCCGCGATCACGTCCGCCGGCTGCTGCCGCTGATTCGCCAATTGCTCGGGCAAACCGGCCGAGCGCTCAGCGATATCGATGGAATCGCTTATACCCAGGGACCGGGTCTGGCTGGCGCCCTGCTGGTGGGAGCAAGCGTCGCAGCGAGTCTCGGCTTCGCGCTCGGCGTTCCGGTAGTCGGCGTGCATCATCTGGAAGGACATCTGCTGTCGCCATTGCTCACGACTCCAGCGCCCTGCTTCCCTTTCGTGGCATTGCTGGTTTCCGGCGGTCATACGCAGCTCATGAAAGTTGGCGCCGTCGGCGACTATGAACTGCTGGGGGAGACCGTCGACGACGCGGCCGGCGAAGCGTTCGACAAAACGGCAAAACTGCTTGGTCTGTCCTACCCCGGCGGGCCGGCTCTCGCCGACCTTGCCGATTCCGGAAATCCGCAACGATTCAAATTGCCCCGGCCCATGATTACCAGCGGCGATCTGAATTTCAGCTTTTCGGGATTGAAAACGGCAGCACTGGCGCTGGCGAGCCGCGAGGAAGCGAGCGCACAAAACAAAGCCGATATCGCCGCCGCGTTTCAGAACGCAATCGTCGAGGTGCTCGTCGCCAAATCGACCGATGCCGTGTCGCGTACCGGACTGAACCAACTGGTAGTGGCCGGCGGCGTTGGCGCCAACCGATGTCTGCGCGAGGCATTGGCCGCTAAGGCTGTATCGGAGGGCTTCGAGGTGTTCTATCCGCCGCTGGATTTGTGCACGGACAACGGCGCGATGGTCGCCTATGCGGGCGCGCAGCGGCTCGAGGCCGGCGTCATCGGGTCTCACGGTTTCTCGGTGCGACCGCGCTGGGAGCTGGAAGAACTCAGGCGCCCCGCGATAACCTGATCCGCCTTTCGGTGCCGTTCATCAGACGCCCGATATTGCCGCGGTGACGCCAGAGCAGCAACGCGGTCATGGCCAGCACCATCCACACGAAGGGACCCCAGCCGAGAAAATAAAGCGTCGCGACCGGTGCGGCCAGTGCGGCCACGATCGACGCCAGGGACGAAAAACGCAACGCGAATACGGTCAGCATCCAGACGAACAGCGCGACGCCTGCAATGCGCACATCCAGCGCCAGCAGGATGCCTGCGGCTGTCGACACGCCTTTGCCGCCCTTGAAGCGGAAATATACCGGGAACAAATGACCGATGAAAGCGGCGAATCCCACTGCAGCCAGCGTGATTTCGCCCACGTCAAACTCCGGCGCCAATCGCCGTGCCAACCATAGCGCACACGCCCCTTTGGCCGCGTCGCCGATCAGGGTTAGCACCGCGGCAGCCTTTCTTCCGGTCCGCAGCACGTTGGTTGCCCCGGGATTGCCGGAGCCATAGGTGTGCGGATCCGGCAGACTGAAACACCAGCTGACGACGACCGCGAACGAAATCGACCCGATCAGGTAGGCCACGACAACGAATACGATGGGCGCCATTGGAATCATTCTCCCCGGTTATCCCCGCGGATGGTGCTTGGCGTGCAATTGCTTGAGCCTTTCGCGCGCAACGTGTGTGTAAATCTGGGTCGTGGATATATCCGCATGACCGAGCAGCATCTGCACAACCCGCAAGTCGGCGCCGTGATTGAGCAGATGCGTGGCGAAGGCATGGCGCAACGTATGCGGGGAAATCCCGTTGCGGATGCCGGCCCGGTCGGCGTAGCGCCGGATCAGATACCAGAACGCCTGCCGCGTCATCGATGCCCCGCGCGAGGTGATGAATAGGGCATCCGCCTGCCTGCCAGCGAGAATTTCGGGACGCGCGTTATCCATGTAACGCCGGATCCAGGTCAGCGCCTCCTCGCCGACCGGAACCAGTCTTTCCTTGCTCCCCTTGCCGACGACGCGCACCACGCCCATGTCCTGGCTCAGTTGGGCGAGGGTCATCGTCACGAGTTCGGACACCCGCAGCCCGCTGGCATAAAGCGTCTCCAGCATGGATTTATCGCGCAGCCCAAGAGGGGTTTCTACATTCGGCGCGGCAAGCAGTGCATCGACGTCATCCTCGGTCAGTATCCTGGGCAGGCTGCGCGGCAGCTTGGGAGACTCCACCTGCAGCGTCGGGTCCGCCTGAATACGATTCTCCCTGAGCAAGAACCGGTAGAACCGTTTGAGGCTGGATAGCAGCCGCGCCGCCGAGCGCGGCCTGGCCTTGCGCTGGAACTGGTATGCCAGGTAATCGAGAAGATCCATGCGCTGCGCTTGCAGCAGCGCCTTGCCACGCTCGGCGGACAGCCATGCGGAGAAAAGCCGCAAGTCGCGGCGATAGCTCTCGAGCGTATTGCGCGAGAGGCCGTCTTCGAGCCAGAGCGCATCGCAGAATTCGTCGAGCAGGCCCTCGTTCGTCGCCATCAGTAGGCGCCCGGATTTTCGTGATGCAACAACCAGCGTTTGACTTCGATTGCAGCACCGCTGCGGGCGTTCATGAAGCCACCGATGCCCTGGCTACCGACCACCCGGTGGCATGGAACAAGAATCGGGATGTGATTCGCGCCGCAGGCCGTGCCGACTGGACGCGGCGCCGAGCCGACCTGCTTGGCTACCTGCAGATAGGAGAGCACAGCCCCCGCGGGAATGGAGCGGACGGCCTTCCAGACCCTGGTCTGGAAATCGGTACCAACGTAGTCGAAAGGCAGATCGAAGTCGAAATTCGGCTCCTTGAGATACGCCTTGAGCTGCCTGCACACTTCCCTGGCAAACGGCGTTTGCGGCTTGAGCGGTGCTGCACCGCGCGGAAGATATTCGATGCGGACAAGTCTCTCGCCGATGGTACGCACACCAATCACTGCGAACGGCGCCTCCATCTTCGCCTGCCAGGATTCCAGCAGCGTATTCATGATGAGCCTTTCAACAGCAGAACCACGCTAGCGCGATCGAGCGCGAACACCAGGTAACCTGATAGCCTGGCAATTGCCTGGACAGGAGATTGGCGAACCCGTCGCCCAGTGGATTATTGTAGCAATGCAATGCGATCGGCAGGTAATGATCCGACTTGGCTATACTTTGTATTCCATCGACGCATCCAAGACGAAACAGACAGGACGACTCAAGTGACTGATCTCGACCAATCGAAAATTTCCATCTGTAGTTTCGAAGCCACCCAGCTGCATGTGGGCGAACGCCTGCAACTGGAGTTTGTCGCCGATGGTTCGCGCAACCATTACTACACCACGCTGATCGGATTCGTCCCCGGACACAGCGTGTTGATACGCACGCCACTAGTGCAAAATCTGCCGATTCCGGTGCCGGAGGGCGCAGACGTACTGGTACGCGCCTTCTCGGGCCGCCATGCCTTTACTCTGGAATCCCGGATTGATCGCGTCTGTCGTTCACCCTACCCCTACATGCATCTCGCCTACATGCATCTCGCCTATCCGGCTCAGGTGCAGCAGACTCTGATCCGGGGGGCGTTGCGTGTACGCGTCGCACTGCCGGGTACCGCTTCCAGTTCGATCGAACAGGTCGACACGCCGCCACGCGCAGTGGTCCTTTCCGATCTCAGCGTCTCCGGCGCCCAGTTGGAAACCGAGCCGAGCCTCGGAGAGCCGGGCGCAAAGTTCGGGCTTGCATTCAAATTCGTGGTCCAGCCGAACAATTACGAGGTGAAACTGGCAACTTCAGCGCAGATCCAGAGCGTACGCAAGATCACGAAGGGGAAAGGCCAGGAGGAGCTGTACTCGCATGGAGTGCGCTTCAACAAGCTGCACGCCACCGAAGGTTTGCTGTTGCAGAGCTACATCCAGCAGGTATTGCTGTCGGACCGATCGCGCGTGGTCTAGTATCCTGTTCCGCTGATTCGTGGCTGAAAACCCGACGGGAACCCGCGGGACAGGACCCCAGGTGCCTTGCAAAAATATAAGGCGGCCCGGGCCGCCTTATATTTTTTATTCAGAAGGCACTCTCTGTTACTCGCTTTCCGCCGCTTTTTCGGTTTCAAGCTTTTCACGGATACGCGCGGACTTGCCGGAGCGGTCGCGCAGGTAGTAAAGCTTGGCGCGGCGCACGTCGCCGCGGCGCTTGAGTTCGATACTCGCGATCAGCGGAGAGTAGGTCTGAAAGGTACGCTCCACCCCTTCACCCGACGACATCTTGCGCACGATAAACGAGGAATTGAGTCCCCGATTGCGTATTGCAATCACCACGCCCTCGTAGGCCTGGACGCGCTTGCGGTCCCCTTCTACGACGTTCACGTTGACTATGACGGTATCGCCCGGCGCAAAGTCGGGAATGTTTTTCCCGAGCCGGGTAACTTCTTCCTGCTCGATTTTCTGTATGAGATTCATTTGATCAGCTCCTGCGCTTCCTTCGATTCCAATTTGTATTCTTCCAGCAATGCCACCTGTTCAGCACTCAAGGGCAAGGTCGCCAGCAAATCGGGGCGCCTGCGCCAGGTCCGTCCCAGCGACTGCTTCATGCGCCACCTCGAAATCTGCGCATGATGCCCCGACAACAGCACGGCCGGGACCGCGTCACTTTCGTATACCTCCGGCCGGGTGTATTGCGGGCAGTCCAGCAATCCGTTCGCAAAGGAATCCTGCTGCGCTGACTCGGCATCGTTCAACACGCCTGGCATGCGCCGTATCAGCGCATCCATCAATACCATCGCCGGCAACTCTCCACCGGATAATACATAGTCGCCGATCGAAACCTGGTCTTCGATTTCGGCGTCCAACAGCCGCTCATCGACGCCCTCGTACCGGCCCGCCAGCAAAACCAATCCTTCGTACCCGCCCAATTCTTCGACAATCCGCTGCGTCAGCAGTCTGCCCTGAGGCGACAGATAAACCGTCCGGGAGCGCTTTACGCCGCAGCTTGCCTGGCGCTGCTGCGCGGCGCGCAGCGCCTTCGCCAGCGGCTCCGCCATCATCACCATGCCCGGACCGCCGCCGTAAGGCCGGTCGTCCACGCTGCGATACGCGTTGCTGCTGAAATCCCGGGGATTCCACAACACCAATTCGTAGTGGCCGTTGCTCCGCGCCCGTTGCGTAATGCCGCTACCGGTCAGCGCGTCGAACATTTCGGGGAACAACGTGACTACGTCGAGATGCATCATCGCAGCAGACTGATCAACTCGGTTCCCAATCCACTACCAACTGCCTGGTCTTCAAATCCACGTTAACGACGACATCCTGGATGAATGGGACCAGCAATTCTTTTTCGCCCTGCACGACGAGCACCGTATTGGCGCCCGTTTCGAGAATCTTTGCCACAAGCCCGAGCTTGGCTGCATCCCGGTTGCGGACTTCCATTCCGAGCAGGTCGCTCCAGTAAAATTCGCCCTCTCGATTTTCCGGCATGGCGGCGCGAGGAACGGCGACATCCCTGCCTCTCAATCCTGCGGCCGCATCGCGGTCGAGGAATCCGTCCAGCCTGGCAACGACCGTCGACCCGTGCACCGCCGACTCCGCAACGCGATGCTGCTGCCACTGCCCTTCTCCACCCAGCCACCACTCCGGGTAATCGAGCAGTCCTTCGATTTGCTGCGTAAACGGCTGGATCTTGATCCAGCCTTTGAGACCGTGTGGAGCGCGTACGCGCCCCATCACTACCATTGCCTCAGGACTTGGGCAACTCACCGAACTGCTTGACCAGACGTGCCGCAGTGTCCGAGAGCTTGGCACCCTTGCCCTGCCAATAGGTAAGGCGATCCATTTGCAGGCGCAGCGTCTCCTGACCTTCGGGAGCCTTGGGGTTATAGAAACCGACACGTTCGATGAAACGGCCATCGCGAGGGTTGCGCGAATCCGCCACGACCATGTTGAAGAACGGGCGCTTCTTGGCGCCACCACGCGAAAGTCCGCGCGATTCTACGCCCGTTTTCGTCAAATCCGCAAGGTAAATGGGGGAATCAGGGCAGGCTATCATGGATCAACCACGACGGGATTGTAAGCTCCGCGGACAACGCGAAAGAACTCCGAGGTTATGCCGTTTTTATACTTTTTTCAATTACTTGGGAGAAGTCTCTGCGGATTTATCGGTAACGAATCGACTATCCAGGAACGCGGCCACGACTTTGACCAGATCGTCCTCCCGCCCTTCGAAGAAATGCTGCGCGTCGGGAACGACGACCTGACCGGATCCCGGCACTTTTTGAATTTGTTTTCTGCGTTCGTAGGCTCCAACCTGGGTGATCTCCCAGTCCTTGCTGCCGAACACGTCGAGTACCGGAATCTTGATACGGAACATCTCTTCGAGGCCGTTGATGATGCCGATGAATACCCAGGCCTTTATGGGGGTGGAATTTGCGTGAATGAGGTACTGGTTCGCCATCGTCGCGCCGAGGCTGTGGGACACGATCGCGATCTTGTCGAATCCCTTGTCCTGTAGAAATTTGGCGGCCAGTGAGTAGCGTTCTTCGGCATCGGGGTAAATTGGCAGGTAGTCGCCGACTTTCGCCCCTGGGCCCAGTACCGGCAATTGGATCGCCAGCGTGGTGTAGCCCTGCTCCGCCAGTTTGACGCGCAATGCGCCATAGAGCTCGAAGTCGGGATTCCATCCTCGACCGTGGCCGATGATCACCGCACCACGCGGTTTCTCGGCTTGCGTATAGATCGCGAGAAATTCATGACCGCTTTTCTGTTTGATCCAAACCACGTCGCCGACGAGAACGGCCGGCACGATCTGATCCGACCAGCGTTTCTCGCGCTCGTAGTCCGGCTGCTGCGCTTGGACGGCCGATGCAAAAAGGGCAGCGAAAAGGATGACTGCAAATGAGCGCATGCGGGGTACCTTGAATGTGTGGTTGGGAAGAAACGCAAGGCCTGCGGATGCTTTTCCGAGCGTCCCTGACTGGCTTTAAGACTGCCCGACCGAGCAGACGTTCCCGGCGCGTCAACGCAAACCGGGAAAGCCGCCTTGGACCGAACGCATCATTTTCTGCAAACCGCCCTTGCCCATCATTTTCATCATTTTCTGCATCTGTTCGAACTGATTGAGCAGGCGGTTGACCTCCTGCACCGTGACACCGGATCCCGTCGCGATGCGGCGCTTGCGGGAGGCCTTGATGATCTCCGGCCTGGCGCGTTCCTGAGGCGTCATGGAGTCGATAATTCCGACCGTGCGGCCTATCACACGATCATCCACGGCGCCTCCCTGAGCCGCTTGTGCCAATTGCGCAGGCAACTTGTCGATCAGCGCGTTCAGGCCGCCCATCTTTTTCATCTGCCGCATCTGGTTCCGGAAGTCATCGAGATCGAAGCCCTTTCCGGACTTCACCTTC
>WNFL01365056.1_pt1 | contig 13061 bp, 9 predicted proteins | sample 5400361 | NCBI WGS metagenome assembly WNFL01 (sample SAMN13153351, study PRJNA577476) | soil metagenome | isolation source: 40 cm soil on Douglas fir-dominated hillslope | place: USA:California | collected 2013-09-17
CGGTCGAGCATCTCGAGCGTCAGGTCGTCGAGCTCGTCGAGGCCGCGGGTCTCGGCGAGGCGGCGGTAGAGGTTGAGCTTGTCGTGCTCGTCGGGCACGTAGTCGTCGGGCAGGAACGCGCTCCAGTCGGTGAGCAGGCGCGGCTCGGTGCGGTGCTCGGGCAGCTCGCCCTTGAGCTCGGCGACCGCCTCCTCGAGCAGCTTGACGTAGAGGTCGAAGCCGAGCCCGAGGATGAAGCCGTGCTGCTCGGGGCCGAGCAGGTTGCCGGCGCCGCGGATCTCGAGATCCTTGAGCGCGATCTTGAACCCCGCTCCGAGGTCGTCGAACTCCTCGATCACGCGCAGCCGCTTCTCGGCCTCCTCGGTGAGCACGCGCCGCGAGGGCACGAGCAGGTAGGCGTAGGCGCGGTGCGCCGAGCGCCCCACCCGCCCGCGCAGCTGGTAGAGCTGGGCCAGGCCCAGGGTGTCGGAGCGGTCCACGATCAGGGTGTTGACGCTCGGGATGTCGAGCCCCGACTCGATGATCATGGTCGAGACCAGCACGTCGTGCCGGCGGTCGAGGAACTCGAGCATGACCTGCTCGAGCTGGCGCTCGGCCATCTGGCCGTGGGCGACCGCGACCCGCACCTGCGGCACCAGCTTCTGCACCAGCAGCGCGGCGTTGTGGATGGTCTCGACCCGGTTGTGGACGAAGAACACCTGCCCGCCGCGGTCGATCTCGCGCAGGATCGCGTCGCTGACGACCTCGTCATCGACCTCGAGGATCTCGGTGTGGACCGGTTGGCGGTCGCGCGGCGGGGTCTCGATCACCGACATGTCGCGCGCCCCGGCCAGGCTCAGGTTGAGGGTGCGCGGAATCGGGGTCGCGGTCATCGCCAGCACGTCCACGAGCCGGGTGATCTGGCGCAGCTTCTCCTTCTGCGCCACCCCGAAGCGGTGCTCCTCGTCGATGACGACCAGCCCGAGCGATGCGTATTTGACGTCCTTCGAGAGCAGGCGGTGGGTGCCGATCACGATGTCCACCTTGCCCTCGGCGAGTGCGGCGAGCGTGGCCTTCTGCTCGCGCGCGGTGCGGAAGCGCGACAGCACCTCGACCCGCACCGGGAAGCCCGCCAGGCGCTCGCGGAAGGTGAGCAGGTGCTGCTGGGCGAGGATGGTGGTCGGCACCAGCACCGCGACCTGGCGGCCGTCCTGCACCACCTTGAACGCGGCGCGGATCGCGACCTCGGTCTTGCCGTAGCCGACGTCGCCGCAGATCAGGCGGTCCATGGGGCGCGGCGCCTCGAGGTCCTCGCGCACCTCCTCGATCGCCTTGAGCTGGTCGGGGGTCTCGTCGTAGGGGAACGAGGCCTCGAGCTCGCGCTGCCACACCGTGTCGGGCTTGAAGGCGTGGCCGGGGAGCGCCTTGCGCGCCGCGTAGGCCTTGACCAGGCCGTCCGCCATGTCCTGGATCGCGCGCTTGGCGCGCGCCTTGGTCTTGGCCCACGCGCCCGAGCCCAGCCGGTAGAGGGCAGGCCGGGCGCCCTCGCCCGCCGCGTAGCGCGACACCAGCGCCAGCTGCTGGACCGGCACGAACAGCCGGTCGCTCTCCGCATAGGCGATCTCGACGCAGTCGGTCTCCTGGCCGTTCAAGGTCAGCCGCTTCATGCCGCGGTAGATGCCGATGCCGTGGTCCTCGTGGACCACGAAGTCGCCCACCTTGAGCGCCGAGAGCTCGGCGAGCGAGAGCCCGCCGGTGCGCTTGAGCCGGCGGCGCCGCCGCTTGTAGCGCGCGAAGATCTCGTGGTCGGTGAGGATCGCGAGCCCGGCGTCGCGCAGCGTGAAGCCCGCGGCGATGAGCCCCACCCCCAGGGTGGCGCCGGTCTCGCCCAGCAGCTCCCAGAGCCGGTCGCGCTGCCCGGCGTTGTCGCAAAGGATCACGGCGTGGATGCCGTTCGCCCCCAGGCTCGCGAGGTGGGACTTGAGCCGCTCGATCGAGCGTTGCATCGGCTCGGCCGGCGCGCAGTCCACCGTCAGCGCCGCGCGCGCCCCGTCGCCGGCCGCCGCGACCGCGGCCAGCCAGTCGGCGCCCGCGAAGCGCGTGGCGAGCGTCTCCAGCTCCGCGGCGGCGAGATAGAGCCGCGCGGGCGGCGAGACCAGCGGGTAATGCGCGCGCGCCTCCTCGAACCCGCGCGCGATCAGCGCGGCGAGGTCCTCGGCGCGCTGGCGCAGCCGTGACGGGTCGTCGAGCACCACCAGCGTGTCGGCCGGCAGGTAGTCGAGCAGGGTGCCGAGCTCCGGGTCGTAGTGCGCGGCGAAGCGCTCCATGCCGTCGTGGAACAGGAACTCGCCGCGCGCCTTGTCGTCGCCGGCCTCGCGCAACCGCGCCGCCACCGCCGCGGCCTCCTCGGGCGCGATCACGACCTCGAAGCGCGGCAGGATGGTGGCGGCGGGGAGCTGCTCGAGCGAACGCTGCGTGCCGGCGTCGAAGCGCCGCATCGAGATCAGCGTGTCGCCGTCGAACTCGAGCCGCAGCGGGTCGGCGAGCCCCACCGGATAGATGTCGAGGATGCCGCCCCGGCGCGCGACGTGGCCCACCGCCTCGACTTCGGGGAGGCGCTCGTAGCCGAGGAACACGAGCCGCTTCATGAGCTCGAGCGGATCGTAGTCGCTGCCCACGCCGAGCCTGAGGATGGCGCGCTCGAGCCGCGCCGGCTGGGGCACGCGCTGGAGCACGCCGCGCGTGGTCGCGAGCACCACCCCGGTCGCGCCGCCCGCAAGCCGGCCCAGGGTCTCGAGCCGCTGCGCCGTGATCCCCGGGTGCGGCGAGGACGGGTCGTAGGGCAGCGTGTCGGGCTCGGGGAAGGCGAGCACCTGGCCGGCGCCGCGGAAGTACTCCAGGTCGTCGCGCGTCTCGTCGAACGCCTCGCCGTGCGCGGTCACCACCAGCACGGTGCGCCCGGTCTCGCGCTGGAGCCACGCCGCGAGGAACCCGCGCGCCGAGCCGGTGAGCCCGCGCACCCCGACGCGCGGCGGGGCAGGTGCCCCCGCGCCATCGCGCAGCGCTTCGAGCAGGGCTCCCGCCTCGGGCAGCCGCGCGGCGTAGCGCTGCAGCGACTCGGCGAGGTCGTCCTTGAGGTAGGTCTCGGGGACGGAGGGCAGATCGACGCCGGGTGGTGTCGGGGTGCGGGTCGGGCTCATCGGCCTCCAAAACGCCAAAAGCCGCCGCGGATTTTCCACGGCGGTGTGCGGAACGTCATGTACGCCCCGTGCTCGCGGGACGCGCTGACCAGCCTATCAGAGCGCTGGAGAGTGGCTCAAGCCGAGGCTGCTTCTAGTGCACCGAGCTGGCAACGGGCGGGAAGGAATGTACGACGCCCGAGGAGTCCGCCAGGTTCAAGCGCGCTGCGCCATTGGTCTGCACGAAAAACGCCCCCCGCATGAATTCGTCGTGGCCCAGGAAGATCAGCGGCTCGCTCGTCAGCAAGAGGCTGCCATGGGTCGAGAACGAGCGCATGGATAAGTAGCTGCCATGAGGGTCGCCCACGAGCACGAGCATCGATCGTGTGGACCCGAATGGATCGGGGGCTCCCGCGGCCTTGTCGCCCTCTCATAGAACGCGAGGTGCGCGCCGCTGTCGCCGTGGACCTCGAAAGCTGCCAGTGCTCCTCCGTCATGGTTGCGGACCACGAAGTGGGCGGCTTCGATCGTGTCCGCCTCACGCACTGCCTTCAGGCGTACCGTGTTCACGCGCAGCGCGAGGAAAGTGAACGCGAGGATCATCAATGAGACCGTGGCGAGCAGACCGACCCGCATGCGTCGCAGATTGCCCTCGAGCGCCCCCAGCCTAGCGATCAGCTTTTCGGCCGCCAGGTCATCCATTGATGAACTGGCCTGGATCAGCTGCGCCCGAGCAGGTCCGCGAGCGCCTTCTCGAGCCCGCGGTACTCGAGGTCGCAGCGCGCGTGCCGGGGGTCGGGGCTGGGGTGGTACTCGCCGCCGCGCTGCACCCAGCGGATCAGGCCGTCGCGGTCGATCAGGAACGACACCGACGTGTACTCGCGCTCGTGGCCGGCGAGCCAGTAGCGCTCGAGCGTGGTCCAGCGCTGGTCCACCGCGATCGGGCCCTTGAAGCCGAGGCGGTTCGCCATCGCCACGATGTCGCGGTCGCGCAGCGCGCGCGGCGGCTTGGGATGGTACACGCCGATGACCAGCAGCCCGTCGTCGGCGTAGCGCTTGCGCAGCGCCTCGAGCCCGGGCAGCGTGGCCGAGCAGTAATCGCAGCCGTCGGTCCACCAGCGCAGCAGCACCACCTTGCCGCGCACGTCCTGGGGGGTGAGCGCGGGGCTGCGGATCCAGCGCTCGAAGCTCCACGCCGGGGCGCGCCGGCCGATCAGCTCGGCGCCGTCGCGGCCATCGGGGGCGAGCAGCACGTCGTCGTGCGTCGGCGGGCGCCGCTGCGGGGCTTCGCGCTCGGGCTGCGCCACTCCGGGCGCGGCGGCGAAGAGCGACGCCGCGCCCAGCAGGGCGATGAGCATTCGCATGGTCACGCAAGCCTAACGTAACGGGCCCGCTCGCGCACGGGCGACCCGCGCGGGCGGTCGTGAGGCCTGCGCGCGGGCGGCCGCTCCGGCTGGGCTATGATGGGGCCATGAGCCCCACGCTCGGTGCGCTGCTCGCGGTGCTGGTGGCCGCGGGTGTTCCGGCCGCGGTCCCCACGATCTCGCCGCTCCAGGCGCAGGCGATGGCCACCAAGCTCGCGGCGATCGAGATCCCGGCGCAGCCCGGCCGGCCGGCGCGCCGGGCCGCGGTCGCGGTGAGCGAGGGCGAGGTCAGCTCGTACCTCAACCTCACCCGCGGCGGCGAAATGCCGGACGGGCTCTCGAACCTGATCGTGCGCTTCGAGGGCGATCGTTTGCGCGCACGCGGCGTGCTCGACCTCGATCGGCTGCGGCGGCGCGCCCCGCTCCCGCGGAGCCTCGAAAAGCTGCTGCGGCCGGTCTCGGGCCAGGTTCCGGTCGAGGTGGCGGGACGGCTGCGGGTGGTCTCGGCGGGGCTGGGCGCGATCGCGGTCGATGAGGCCTACGTGGCGAGGATCCCGATCGCGGTGCCGCTCTTCGAACGGCTCGCGATCTGGGCGACCCGATCGCCCGAGCGGCCGCAGGGCTGCGATCTGCGCGCGCCGTTCCACTTCCCGCGGCCGGTGAGGCGCGTGCGGCTCGAGCCCGGACGCGCCGTGCTCGACTAGCCGGCACAGCTCTACCCGCGCAGGTTCCCGTGGCCCTCGACCACCCACTTGTAGGTCGTGAGCTCCTCGAGCCCCATGGGCCCGCGGGCATGGAGGCGGTCGGTCGAGATCCCGACCTCGGCGCCCAGGCCGAACTCGCCGCCGTCGGCGAGCCGGGTCGAGGCGTTCCACAGCACGGTCGCCGAATCCACCGCGTCCAGGAAGCGGCGCGCGGCCGGCTCGTCGCCGGTCACGATCGCGTCGGTGTGGTGCGAGCCGTAGCGCTCGATGTGGGCGATCGCCTCCTCGAGGCTCGCGACCACGCGCACCCCCAGCACCCGGTCGAGGTACTCGGCCTCCCAGTCCGCCTCGGTGGCCGCCGCCATGGGCAGGATCGCCCGCGCGCGCTCGTCGCCGCGCAGCTCGACGCCCAGCTTCGCGAGCCGGGGCACGAATGCCCGCGCGACCGCCTCGTGGACGATCACCTTCTCGGCCGCGTTGCAGGTCGCGGGGCGCTGGCACTTGGAGTTCTCGAGGATGCGCTCGGCCATGTCGAGATCGGCCGCGGCGTCCACATAGACGTGGCAGTTCCCGCGGTAGTGCTTGAGCACCGGGATCCGGGAGTCGGCGGCCACCGCCCGGATCAGCTCCTCGCCGCCGCGCGGAATGACGAGGTCGATGAGGTCGTCCATGTGGAGCAGCCAGCGCACCGCCTCGTGCCCGCCCGACACGAGCTGGATCGCGCCCGGCGGCAGCAGCGGCTCGAGCACGCTCATCATCGCCTCGTTGGTGCGCCGCGCCTCCGAGCCGCCCTTCAGGAGCGCCGCGTTGCCGGACTTGAGGCACAGCGCTCCGGCCTCGGGGGTCACGTTGGGGCGCGCCTCGAAGATCATGAGGATGACGCCCAGCGGCACGCGCCGGCGGTAGAGCGTGAACCCACCGGGTGCCGTGCGTGCCTCACGGCGCCCGATTGGATCGGGGAGTGCGGCGATCGCCTCGAGGCTGCGCGCGATCGCCTCGACGTCCACCCGCAGCCGCTCGCGGAGCGCTTCCGGCAGGTCGGCGGTGAGATCCAGGCGGTTGGCGTCCTCGATCGCGGCGCGCGCGCCGCGCACGGCGGCCGCCATGGCGCGGAGCAACTCGTCCTTGCGCGCGCCCGGCAGCGTGCGCAGGGCGCGCGCCGCCTCGCGGGCGCGCAGCGCCAGCGCCCTCACAGCAGCACCAGGTTGTCGCGGTGGATGGCCTCGTCGAACTCCTTGGCGCCCAGGATCGCCGCGATCTCGCCGCTGCGCCGTCCGAGGATGCGGCGCAGATCGTCGGCGCGGTAGTTGACCACGCCCTTCGCGAGCGGGCCGTCGGGGCCCACGACCAGCACCGCGTCGCCGGCCTCGAACTCCCCGGCGCACGAGACGATCCCCACCGGCAGCAGGCTGCGCCCGTTCTCGCGCAGGGCGCGCACGCTCCCCGCATCCACGGTCAGACGCCCCTCCTCCTTGAGGGCCTGGAGCCAGCGCCCGCGCGTGCCCAGCTCGCCGCGGGGCGCGAACAGCGTTCCGATCGGCTCGCCGCGCAGCAGGTCGGGCACGTGGTGGCGCTTGCCGTGCGCGACCAGCGCAAAGCCCCCGGCGCGCGTGATGGCGGTGACCGCCTTGAGCTTCGAGACCATGCCGCCGCTCCCCGGCCCGGGCTTGGCCGCCGCCTCGATCTCGGGCGTGATCCGGTCCACCTCGTCGAGTTTGCGGCCATCGAGCTCGAAGCCGTCCACGTCGGTGAACAGCACGGTGAGATCGGCGCCCACCAGGCCCGCAACCAGGGCCGCGAGCGCGTCGTTGTCGCCGAAGCGGATCTCGTCCACCGCGACGGTGTCGTTCTCGTTGATCACCGGCAATACCGGCTTGCCGTGGAGTGCTGCGAGCGTGTTGCGCAGGTTGAGATAGCGCCGGCGATCGTTGAAATCCTCGTGGGTGAGCAGCAGCTGCGCGGCGACGTAGCCCTCGGGCTCGAGCAGCGTGTTGTAGGAGTTCATGAGCAGCGATTGCCCGACCGCCGCGGTGGCCTGGAGCTCGGGGATGGTCGCGGGCCGCTCGGGATAGCCGAGCCGGACGCGTCCGGCGCCGATCGCGCCCGAGGAGACCACGATCACCCGCAGACCCGCGCGGTCGAGGGCCACCAGGTCGTGGAGGTGCCGCGACATCACCGGGAGGTCGAGGAGCCCCCGCTCGTCGAGCAGGCTCGAGGTGCCGAACTTGACCACCAGGACGCGGGTCTCGGAGAGGCGCGCACGCATGAGACCCTCAAGGATAGAGGCGTGGGTGAGGGCGCGGCAACCGTCAGGGCTGTGACGGTGGGACCGCGCCCGCCCCACCCAGTCCCCAGCGCCCGAGCACGGTCTCGGTCACGAGCAGGAGCAGGGCGGCGATCAGGAACGAGGCCCACAGCTCGCGGCCGTAGCGCGCCTCGCGCACGCGGCGCGCCAGGCCCTCGCCGGGATGCACGATCTGTGCGCGCCCCGGCGGGAAGGCCTGGATCAGCTCGGCCTCGGGGGCGGCGGCGAGGTCGGACTCGCGCGGATCGGGGTTGACCGCGAACGCGTTGCGCAGCGTGCCGCCCTGGAACACGCGGTAGAGCCCGGGGCGCTCGAGCGGCTCGGACATGAGCCGGGTGGCGCCGCCGGTCGCGGTCAGCTCGCTCGGGACCTCGCGATCGCGCTCGTCCACGATGCGCCACTGCCCGGTGGCCGCCGGGGCCTGGTAGCGCTCGCCGGGCGTGAGCGAGGCCGACGCCGTGCCGCGGCCCAGCACCTTGACGGCCTGGTGGAGGAGCGGCAGGTAGGCGCCGCTCACCGGGAAGTCGGAGGTCGCGGGGTCGAGCCCGGCTGCGAACACCAGGGCGTGGGGCGCCTCGACCAGCGCCGGGTGCGCATGATCGAACTCGAGCAGCACCCGCGCCCCGGCGGCGGCGGCGAGGCCGCGGATCGCCTGGAAGCGGGCGCTCGAGAGCGGCTCGCCGGGGCGCGCCGGGAAGCCCGCCAGCACCGGATGGGCCGCGCGCTCGGCGGTGCCCAGCGTGCCGGCCCCCAGCTCGCGCAGCACCGAGCCGTTCCAGAATCCGGCGTCGGCGTGGTCGCCGAGCACGATCAAGAGGCCGCCGCCGCCACGGTAGAAATCGAGCAGCGCCTGGAGCTCGACCGCTCCCAGCGTCGCGACGTCGTTGACCACCACGATGTCGGCCTCGGCGAGCCGGGTCGCGAGCGTCGCGCCGTCCACCCCCTCGACCGCGAGGCCCGAGGCGGGCGAGCCGGCCTCGAGCGCGAGCCGCAGCGCCGAGGGCGCAGCGTCCTCGCGCACCAGCACGCGCAGCGTCCCCGAGCGGCCGGCCGCGAACACGCGCCGGTTGTCGAGCGGCAGCGGATCGTCCGGGATCGTCACCTCGCCGCCCGCCTCGGGCAGGCGCGAGAGTGGCAGCAGGGTGGCGCTCTCGCCGCGCTCGGGCAGATTGAGGAAGCCGCGCCCCAGCTCGTCGTGGGTGCGCGGATCGCGCACCTCGACCGCGAGGTCGCCGGCGCGGGCGCCGAAGCTCGCGGCGCCGACCGAGAGCGCCACGCCGTTCTCGGCCGGGGCGAGCGCGGCGTCGGTGAGGCCCACGTTGGCGCGGCCGCGCGGCGCAAGCGGCACCAGGTAGGCGCGCACCTGGGCCCACGGACCGGGCGGCACGCGCACCCGCGGGCCGGCGCCGGCGGCGGCGAAGCCGGCGGCCTGGAAGTCCGAGATCCAGAACAGCTCGCGGTTGAGCGCGTGCGACGCGGCCAGCGCGTGCGCCGCGAAATCGAGCCCCACCGGGTGGTCGGTGGCCCGCGCGCCGGGCGCGAGCGCCTGGATCGCGGCGCGCAGCCGCCCCAGGTCGCTGCTCGGCTTCGCGGTGACCGGGTGGACCGCCTGGTCGTAGGGGACGAGCAGCAGCTCGTCCTCGGGGCCCAGGGTGGCCAGCAGGTCCTCGAGCACACGCTGCGCGTCCACGACCAGGGTGCCGCCCGCCGGCCCGGCGGCCCCCATGCTGCCGCTCTGGTCCACCAGCGCGACGATGCTGGTCGCGGCCCCGCGGTGGGGCCCGACGCTGCCGCGCAGCGCCGGTCGCGACATCGCGATCGCCAGCGCCGCGACCGCCAGGGCGCGCAGCAGCAGCAGCAGCCACTGGCGCAGCTTGAGGCGGCGGATCTCGCTCTGGTTGACCTCGGTCAGGAACTCGAGCGAGGGGAAGCGCACCTCGTGCGGGCGCCGGCGCGTGAACAGGTGGATGATGATCGGGATGGCGGCGGCGGCGAGCCCGATCAGGAACAGCGGGTTGAGGAAGCTCACCGCAGGTAGTCCACGTAGCGCAGCTGCCGGTCATCCCACAGCTCGATGCGGGTCACCGGGTGGATCTCCCAGCCGCTGATGCGCGGCGAGGCCATGCGCTTCTCCCACTCGCTGGGCGGGGCGTCGTAGGGGTAGTCGTACATCAGCCAGCCGCTCACCCGCACCCGCCGCGGGCCCCGGTCCCACGAGGTCGCCCCGCCGCGGGTGGGCCGGAACGCGGCGACCAGCGCCTCGTAGCTCCAGGGCTTCGAGTCGCCGCGCACCCCGGGCGTGATCTCGGCGGTGGCGTAGGTGGTGTCGGGCCCGCCCGGGGCGCGCGGCGTGGGCGCCAGCTCGAGGGGGTAGTCGTCGTCCACCGCGCGCATGAAGCGCTGGACGTAGCCCTCCATCGCGACGCCGCGGCGCTCGAACGGCGTGTAGGCGCCCAGCGCGGTGCGGTGCGGCAGCTCGGCGAACCCGGCGAGCGTGATGACGCTCACCGACTCGGGGGCCGCGGTGCGGTCCTTCATCGCGCGCATGTGGCGCGCCGACGCCCCGGCGAGCGGCCCGTAGCCCATGATGTGCAGGTAGGCCGCCAGCGCCGCCCCGCCGAGCAGGAGCGCCAGCGCCGCCGCGAGGCGCAGCATCACAGCAGCCTCGTCCGTTTCTCGAGGTAGGCGAGCAGCGCGCGGTCGAACGGCGTGCGGGTGTCGAGGCGCACGTAGTCGATGCGGTTGTCGCGGCAGGCGCGCGCGTACTGGCCGCTCCAGGCGGCGAGCCGCTCGCGGTAGCGCCGCGCGATCTCCCACGGCTCGGTGGTGAGCCGCGCCTCGGTCTCCATGTCCACGAAGGTGGCGGTATCGGTGTAGGGAAAATCGATCTCGTCGGGGTCGAGCACGTGGAACACCACCACCTCGTGGTGGCGGTGGCGGAAGTGCTGGAGCCCGCGCAGCACCTCGGCAGGCCGGTCCATGAGGTCGGAGCACAGCACGATGAGGCCGCGGCGCTTGATGCGCTCGGCCAGCTCGTGGAGCGCGGGGCCGAGCCGGGTCTCGCCGGCGGGCGCCGCTCCGCCCAGGGTGCGCAGCAGCACGTCGAGGTGCGAACGCACCGCGCGCGCCGGCACGTAGCGCAGGGGCCGGTCGGAGAACAGCAGGGCGCCGACCGCGTCCTGCTGCTGGAGCATGAAGTAGGCGAGGGCCGCGCACAGGGACTGCGCGTACTCGAGCTTGCTCATCGCCGCGCGCGCCGAGCGGAACCCCATCGAGCCCGACAGGTCGAGCAGCAGATGGCAGCGCAGGTTGGTCTCCTCGGTGTACTGCTTGACCAGGTAGCGGTCGCTGCGCGCCCACACCTTCCAGTCCAGGTTCTTGAGCGGGTCGCCGGGCATGTAGGGGCGGTGCTCGGCGAACTCGACGCTGAACCCGTGGAACGGCGAGCGGTGCATGCCGGCGATGAAGCCCTCGACCACCAGGCGCGCGCGCACGTCGAGGTGGGAGAGCCGCGCGACCACCGCGGGATCGAGCAGGCGCCGGCCGGCGGCGGCCGGGCCGCCGGGCTCGCCGGCGCGGGCACCCGCGAGGCCGCGGTCGGGCTGGGCGCCGGAGCCGGAGCGCGGGGCGGCGGGGCTCATCGGCTCAGTCGCCGTCCTCGAGCGCGGGCTTGGGCGCGAACCCCTGCGCGTAGCCGGTGCGTGCCTCCACCGCCGGGCGCTCGAAGCCGGTGGCGGCGAACAGCAGCTCCATCTCGGGCTTCCAGATGTAGCGCAGCTCGAACGGCAGCGCGTGGGTCGCGGTGACGCGCCCGTCGCGGTCCAGCCGCTCGACGGTGCGGTCGATGCGCAGGACCTGCTCGAGCGTGTCGCAGCGCGTCGCGTCCAGCACCCGCACACTCCCGCCCTCCGGGTGCGCCAGGGTCTTGACGAGCCGCGGCGTGCCGTCGTGCTCGAGCAGGGTGCGGGTGCGGGGGTGGAACACGTCGAGCATGAGCCGGCCGCCGGGCTCGAGGTGCGCGCGGCCGCGCGCGAGGGTCGCGAGCTGATCGGCCTGGGTCATGTTGTGGAGGAACGCGTTGAACGGGATGGTGACCAGGGCGTAGCGGCGCGGGCTCTCGAAGTCGCGCATGTCGCCGAGCGCGAGCCGGGCCGTGAGCCCGCGGGCGGCGAGCTTGGTACGGCAGTGCTCGAGCATGGACTCGGTGATCTCGAGCCCGTCGATCTCGGCGCCCGCCGCGCGGCTGGGAATCAGCACCCGCCCGGTGCCGCAGCCCAGCTCGAGCACCGGCCCGCCGGCGCGCGTCGCGGCCTCGACCCAGAACGGGATGTCGTCCCGGATGTCGGCGTAGATGACGTCGTAGAGGTCGGGCGGACAGTAGTAGTCCTGGACGGGCGCCATGCGGGATCTAGCTCCGGCGGCCCTTCCATAGCCAGTAGACCGGGAAGCCGAGCGCCGCGATCAGCACCCCCAGCCCGGCGCGCGGCACCAGCCCGAGCACCGCGGCGAGCGGACCGTGGAAGCCGGGGATGGTGAGCGGCGTGCTGGAGCTGAAGTCGCTCCAGATGATGACCACCGTGACCAGGATGAACACGATCGCGGTGAGCGGGAACAGCGGCGCGCGGTACGAGGGCCGCGGCAGCTCGCCGCGCGCCTCGCGGCGCCGCTGCACGAACAGCGCCGCGGTCGTGAGGCCGTAGAACAGCCACGACGTGGTCACGAACCAGCCCGACACGTCGTCGAAGCCGTTGGCGATGTAGAGCCACGTGCACGCCAGCACCGCCTGGATCCACAGCGCCAGCGAGGGCGTGGCGCGGCGCGGGTCGAGTGCGGCGAGCGGGCGCCACAGCAGCCCATCGGCCGCCATCGCCTGGGTGACGCGCGGGCCGGTGAGGATGGCGCCGTTGGTGGTGCCGAAGGTCGAGATCGCGACCAGCACCGCGAGCGCGCGGGCGCCCCACTCGCCCATCAGGCGGCGGACGGTCTCGGAGCCCACCGCCTCGTAGCCCGCCACCCCGGCGGGGCCGAGCACGTGGAAGTAGGCGATGTTGGTGAGCACGTAGACCGCGATCACCAGCCAGGTGCCCCACACGATCGCGATCGGCATCACCCGCTGCGGATTGATGACCTCGCCGGCGACGTAGGTCGAGTCGGTCCAGCCGTCGTAGGCGAACAGGATCGAGACCATGGCGACGAAGAAGCCGATCAGGAGCGGCTTGGCGCTCGCGACCCCGGCCGCCGGCATCGGCGAGGCCGGATGCGTCGGGGGGAGGGCGAAGGCCGCCACGCACAGGCCGAGGATGCCGATCACCTTGAGCGTGGTGAGCACCGACTGGGTGCGGGCGCCCTCGCGCACCCCCAGCCAGTTCACGAACGTGAGCAGCAGGATCGCCGCGGCGCCGACCGCGAACTCGGTGCCCTTGGGCCAGCCCATGACCTGACAGAAGTAGAGCGCGAACACGCTGGTGATCGAGGCGATCACGGTCGGCTTGATGACCCACAGGTTGGCCCAGCCGAATACGAAGCCGCA
>WNFL01095192.1_pt2 | contig 13060 bp, 18 predicted proteins | sample 5400361 | NCBI WGS metagenome assembly WNFL01 (sample SAMN13153351, study PRJNA577476) | soil metagenome | isolation source: 40 cm soil on Douglas fir-dominated hillslope | place: USA:California | collected 2013-09-17
TCGGAGGACCCGAAGCAAAATTAAAATCGGTAAGTTTTGTCGGACTTCGGACTGACCTCCCGTGGGAACCATGGAGCCCCCTGCTACACCGCCATATATAGAACAAAGGATTGTCACTTACCTACTACGAAATGTCCGTAAAGAACGAAGACTAAAACTGGAGCAATATACTCAATATGAACGGGGGAAAGATGGATTGTGAACCAACAACAACAAAACTCTACGATACCATGGTAGTGTATGGATGGAGGCCTCGACACACCGGAGACGAAACAGAACTGGAACCCGAACACACCACTTCCAGCCTGAATTATTTTCTATATACACCCAATAATGTATTTCCACCACAGGAAATCCCATCACTGTGACTTACAGGGTAGCAGTCAACTACGGAACACCCAGCTCGGACTCCTGCTGCGTTAACGGCTGGCACCGTCCATTGAAGATAGACGAGGGGTTCAAGGTGGCAGTGACGGTATTAAGGTTGAAAGACCTCTTGATGGGCAGCACGAGCTGGTGTGCATCCATTCCGCAAGTCAAATATGAATGTTATTTGTGCATGCCGACGTGACGTCGAACAGCATAGTCCAAGTTGTAGGAACTTGCACGCGCATCGGTTACCATGTGGATGTTTCTAGCAAGGACGTTGAGGGTCGATTCTTCATAGCTTGTGAGCCCCGCGCTTTCCACTTCGAAATAAGGAATAAGGTGAAAATATTGGACCGAAGGGACGGAACTTTAGAACGGATGTAAATATGATGATACTTTTGAGATCTTGGCTAGTACTGGTGGCATATACGCACATCCCCGTGAGTATTAGAGGACTCATACGGGTTTTGTCATAGGATCACATGAGTCGAGCCGGGGGATAGGCTGGCCCCACTACGTTCCTCCCCTGTGCGCTTTGCTCGCCGAAGGGCGATCTCTGGCTCGCGGGCTTTTCTCTTGACGAGACGCTGGTGGCTCCGGGACTTGCAATGCGGGGTCCATTCACGCTCTTCGTCGAACATCATAGGGTGCAAAGGATCGGTTGTGCAGACCTCACACAATCGTTTCTTGCGAGATGCTAGGACGGCAGAGGGTCTAGAAAGGCTCCTCAGGACATAGCTACATATCTGTTATGAAACACTCACGCCTTTGCTTTCGATTCGACTTGAAGAAGGGGTGAAGCCAATAATGATACGTCGTCGGCACTGGGCATATGTCCTTCATTGATGAAAGCTGAAGGTACTGAGAATTGACTCTGGAGGAAAGTATGTGCAACCTACGATCCATGACCATCATAGTTGAATTCCAGATACCCGGCCAGTTGTCTGCATCTTCGTTTTTGGCTCAATTTCCGCAGGATGCAGCAAGGAAAGGACATACCGCTCGTATCGAGAACATAGGAATATACAGAAGTTGGGCCTGTTGTCTGAATTGCGTTCACCGCAGGTAATAGTCGCTTGCGTATCCATTTGACCTGATAGGCTGCATACTTCCGAGTAGCTTGCTTCATAAGATCGACGGCTACGTCAAACAAAGCCTGGGGTTGGTATTCTGCGGCAAGGTACGCTTGAAACTCTTTAAAACCTGCAAGGGGCTTGAGCCCCGAGCTCAAGAGGCTGGACCAAACAAACCTATCGACTGAAAAATGCCATCAGTACAGTCCACTTCCTTCCCTGACGTATGCTCAAGTGCTCTGGCCACTCTATTAAGTGTTTGTATTTCCTCTAACAGGCCGTTCTGTCAAACCCATTAGCAGTCCCGGGGTCCAACACAAACGCATCATTTACATTGACCATATGGTCCACTCTTGCATCGAGACGTTGATTTAGTACCTCTTTAGGTGCAAATGGCCAAAGGAGGAGGGTCGGATATCTCGAAGAACCAAAGTTAGATAGTGATTCACCGAAAAAAGAGGATAGTTACTACCTTGCTTCGCTCTGACATTGATCTTGTTCACGTACAATTTCGCTTGCTCGCTGACCGGTCTCCTTAATGATTTGCAAGTTTCGTAGGACCTTCCGAGTGTCTCTCCAATGCCATCTTGAGGCCATATCTGGGTCAATAGAGGATAGGAGTATGTGAATCCGCAATGAATAGTCGTTGGAGGGAATGGATTCTGCGGCTAAGTTGCCGATGGGCAGTGTGTCGAATAATTGCCGTTGTTCCCCAGATAATGAGGCCAGAGACTGTTCAACATTGGGAGAATATTCAATGTTTTCTTTATTCCTTTGCTTGCTGGGGCTGCCGATAAGGCGATTCGGGAAGAGGAGGTGCTGCATCCAGTAGGTCGTTCCCCCAACTATCACGGGGAGGACACTCCGTGCGTGCATATCTTCTATCTGACGGGGTACGTGAGACACTTTGGGACGTGCGTATGAACAACTAACTAGCTGAAGCGTATCGGAGACCCAATGGCCTACAACGTACTCCTCGCCCAGCACTTTGCAGCCTAGCAAATGATGAGGAACCCCGCACATCTCACTATGGGTAACTTTGTTGGTGATGATGTCAAACCCGCGATACACCTGCATTGCGTCGGCATTGATCACTTCGCCATTGAAGGCGCGAGCAATATCGACAGCGAGACGAGACTTGCCCGCTCCCGTCGTCCCTACAATCGCCACTATTGATTTCGTTCTGGGCATGGCGAGTCGACCGTACAAGGCTCCCATCCACCTTTGGGCCAAGATGCGACCAAATACAAAACAGTATCCGACCTGATCGCTTCCTTCTCCAGCTCCAGCTCCAACATGAAACTGACAGATAGAATCTCCGCCTTACGTCCAGATACTCCCTTTTACACCTTTGAGTTCTTCCCACCTAAGACAGATCAAGTGAGGCTGCGAATCAAAACAACTGGGTCTGACCACACAATTCGAACAGGGGTTCAACAATCTCGTCAGTCGAATAGAACGCATGTTTGCGTTACGACCTATCGCTGTTAGCATCACATGGAGTGCTGGCGGATCGACTAAGGATCGGAGTTTACAACTTGCAGGGTTGTGCCAAAGTGAACAGAGCGAACAGAGGGTCGATACGATCCTACACCTTACTTGCACCAATATGCAGATTGGGATGGTGGATGATGCTTTGAGAGTAAGCCTTTTGTGACAATGACCAGATCGAAAATTCAAGATAGCACAGGCCGCGAAGGAGAAAGGGATCCAGAACATCCTTGCACTGCGTGGAGGTATGCTCCATTCGTTGACTAATTCACCCACCATTTATGCTGTTCTCCAGACCCTCCTCGAGGTGAAGAATATTGGATCCCAACCGATCCTCGATTCACTCATGCTGTGGACCTCGTCCGCTACATCAAGACATCCACTGAATTCAAGGACTATTTTTGCGTTGGTGTCGCAGGTTCGCCTCTCACCGTAATACAATTCCTTTCGTTCGTCCTTGTTCAAGCTTTCCGTCAGCATATCCCGACGGCCACACGGAGACTTCCGAGGATGAAGACCAGCAGATCAAATACTTGAAAGACAAGGTCGACGCAGGCGCTGATTTCATTGTTACCCAGCTTTTCTATGACGTAGATGGCTTTCTTCGGTGGAAAAGAAATGTCCTGGGTGCTGGTGAGCGAGATACAAGCTATCCGAGGTCAGTTGGTCATGGTACCACAGGTATTACCATCCCGATCATACCTGGCATCATGCCTCTTCAGAGCTACGCTTCTTTTATGCGCCTCACTACTCTCTGTGGCACCCGCATCCCTTCACGACTGACTGATGCGCTCAACCCGATAAAAGTGAGGCTCTTCATTAGTATTATGCCGCTTTCGCGCTAACTCCTTCCCAGCACGACGACCAACAAGTGAAAGACCTCGGCGTTGACGTTGCTGTATCTATGATCCGACGTCTCCATCAATCGGGAGTACACGGGTTTCACTTTTGTACCCTCAATCTTGAGAAAAGCGTCCAGCGAGTGTTAGACAGGCTGGGATGGGCAGGTCCTACGCAGACCAGCCACAATCAGCTCATTTCGGTGAGTGAAGAACCGCCATGACGCAAGTGTTCTGACATAATTTAAGGGCTCTCCGATTTTGACTGCGGCAAGACCCGGAAGCATCCCTTCCAACTTGTTCGTTACCCCCGCGGAGGCCAGCTTCACTGCATCCGCCTCTTTCGACAAGAACCAGCACAACACCAACCTTCCAATAGGGTCAAACCACCAAGCTGGAAAAGGAGCACTCAACAATTATTCGACCTGGGACGAATTTCCTAACGGACGCTTTGGTGATGCCAAGTCACCAGCCTTTGGCCAAACCGATCTTTGGGACTCCGGATTGGGTGTATCTCCAAACGATGGTATCAAAAGATGGGGTCGTCCGAAAACCCCTGGCGACGTCACTAGTGTCTTCTTGGCCTACCTAGAAGGTAGAGTGCAATCAACCCCCTGGTCGGGCAAGCCACTAGATCGGGAATCGACCTCAATCTTACCGCATCTCAAGACACTCACTGAAAGAAGTTGGTGGACCGTGGGGTCGCAACCAGCAGCGGATGCGAAGCCTTCTTCCGATGAAATATATGGTTGGGGCCCACGGGGTGGCTATGTCTTCCAGAAGGCATTCGTGGAATTTTTTGCGACAAAGGACGAAGTCCAGCGTCTCGAGGAGAAGATTGCGAAGCACGGACGAGGGCAGCTCACTTACTTCGCAGCTAACATGCTCGTATGTCTGCCTTTATTCGCTCCCCAGGGCCTATTAACAAGATATTAGGATGATTATGCAAGCAATATGGCAGAAGGAGGCAGCAATGTGGTGACATGGGGCGTATTTCCTGGTCAAGAAATTGCGGCATCGACCATCATTGAAAGGGACTCTTTCCTTGCCTGGAAGGTACGTAAAATCGCCTTGCTTACGTTCCGTTCTTTGACGCCCCTCAACTTAGGACGAGGCCTTTGGATTCTGGACGGAATGGTCACTTTTCTACCCACCAGATTCACCTGAACGAGCAAACTTGGAGAATCTCCGAGACGAAAGATGGCTCATCAGTATCGTCCATCATGACTATAAGAGCGTGGAGGCTCTATGGATGTTCCTATTTTCGGATTGAGTTGCGCTACCTTAATCTATGCTACACCAGGAGAAATACCGAACCAAATGTACAAATAACCGAGGGTCATCCTGTGATGTATATCTATCGATCGTTAAAATGCTGAGCGGTTCATTCACTCATCACGTCGTCGTCGTCTTCATCTTCTTGAGAAGGGTGAATATTAACTCCAGTAGCATCACCATCGTCCTCTTCGTCATCGTCCTCCTCGTACTGATTGATCGCGTCCTCGTCTTCGAGCTCGGCATCCAGATCCTGCCCTTCTGCGGTCGTGTTGGCTGGGGCAGCTCCGTCATTTTCCATCTCAACGACAGCAGATGGATCTCCCGGCTCCTCTTGCTCCGATTCCTCATCGCCGTATTCACTTGCCTGCCATGGATTCAAAAAAGCCCTTGAGTTAGGCAATTCTATTCCATGCATAGTATTACATACCATTTCTTCATGCTGTGTCGTAGTTTTTCCGATCGGAAACATGAAGCCATAACCATACTCCCGAATGATTTGTCGCTGGAAATGGAGAGCGTGTCAGACAGCTCTCTGCCGTGCTTTTTGGTATCACGGCGAAACCTCGTTATCATAATCGTACTCCTCCTCGGATAGCGACGCCATTTCTTCAGCCATATTCTTCAACTCCATCGGTGTCAAGTTGCGAATGCGGTTACGCCGTGAACGCGGTGGCAACGGATATGGTTGGTAAAGTGGCGTAACGAACATCGGTAAACGTGGTTCGTGACCCGGCAAGGTGGAGTAAGGAAAAGACATGGTGAGTTCCAACTTTCAGTTTGTTTGGTAGCAAGGCAGAGAAAAGGTTGAAAGGGCATAGTGTCTATACCACCCTGCGAGCTTGCGACTCGGTATCAGCTATCCGAGGAGCGCCGTTTTCATGGTCAAATCGAGAGAAATCGCTAAACAAAATGTATTATCTGCGTTGGGTGACAGTCTCCGCGTCATGTGGTACAAAACAAATGAACTATGAAGGCAGAACAAGCAAATAACCAAAAAGTCTGATCTTGCGATCGCTGGCTACGTCATGGGGGAAAAAGGGTTGGTCGCAGAACTGGAGAACTGTAGAGTCGCGGTTTCAAAATTCCCTGAATATATGTGTCAATAGGAAATCCTTTAAAGTTGGAGTGAAAGTAAAAGATCAGAGATGCACGATCGAGTTTGGCTATGTGCAGGCCGAGTCGTCAGGAAATTTTCCGACTGGGGCGGCAACAATGCTCATCACAGGACCTGACTGGTGCTTTTGATGACTTACAATGAACGTTTTGGTCCGCCTACATCAGGCTAAAAAAATTGGTATTGGGAGAGTCGAGGATGGAAAATTGGAAAAACAAAAAACAAAGCCAGCTCCACATGACATTTATTAGGAGTACAAGCCATGTAATTCCTCGTGGCTACATCATAACTTCATCAGCTGCCTCTCTAGCAGCTTTAGCCCTTCGTCGCCCCTCCGCCTGTTGCTTGAGTTCTGCGACCTCGTTTGTTTTTTTTACCTAAAAGAAAAAAATCTGAGTACTGCCAATCCTACAATAATGCGACCCTTACCAAGAGTTCCTGAAGCTTCTCCAAATCAGCCTCGTCATCTCCTGCCTGTGTCTTCTCAGGACCTGTGGAAACACCTGTGAAGGCCTGAACGATGCAGAAGGGAAGACACGGACCAAACGCTGCATGATACAGGGCCTCCTCCATTAGTTCATGGTTACGCCGATAACGACTCATTGCGAGTGTTCTCATCGAAATCACGTCCTCATCTGAACGAAACAATGGTGTCAATGACCAAAATTCTAATGAAACGAAGCCCGTGCCTACCCCCAGAATCTTCTTCTTCTTGCCGGCGCTGACGTGGGGTGTTATCATTCGCACGTTCCAAAGCGTTTTTCCACCTCAGCACTCACCGCCCAAGCCTTTGTGCCTTCCCGCTTAGCAGCCAACTGCCTCATTGCCGCCGTCTGAGCCATGATCTCTTGCTGGGTAGGACCAGTGTTCCCATGTCGACCCGAAGCCGCGGCCGCGTTATTTGCATTATGGGCAAGTTGGAGCGCTTCCTCTTCGGAAACCCCCTCGTTAATTCGACTCCCCACAATGAAAACATACATGGGGCTAATCTGCGGCAGTGGGTAATTGCGAGGCAGCTTCAGCGTCATCTCCATCGTAACTCCTAACAACGAGGGGACGTCAGGAATCAATAAGTCTAGCAAAACGTCTTTCGACAAAACGACGTACGTGGCCCCGGTTGGGTATTACGAGTGTAATGGACCAGCCAAAGATTTGGGTTGTACCCGCGATGTGCGGGAAATCGGAAACGCCGCCGAATTCGAGAAACCATGTTGTCGTTCCCTGGTATGTACCCTTGTGTTGTCTGGTAACACTCAACATCGACGCCTCCAGGAACCTTGGGCATCTGGGACCGTGTTTCTTTCTCCATCCAAATTATTCCGTCTGGAGGCAAGATGTCTTTTGACAGAGAGATCATGAAAACTTGACCCTCTGCTCCAAAGATCAGATAGGCAGAGATGTTAGGTAGTATACAGACCTCTAGGTTTATCAATGAAGGTCCATTTATACGGCACGAGCGGTGCTAAACGTTGTTGGGTAGTCAATGCGTTCAAGATACCGTTTAGATCTAAACCAGAGGTGTCTGGAAAGTCTACCGGATACTGAAGCACCATTTCTGGCTAGTGTTCGGTCAGGAAAAGAAATGGAATGCCGGAGGAATAACCAACATGTGGAGGGCTGAGGCGGTCCATCATAGTATTTTAAGGGTGACCAAAGTGCGTATGCTATTGGAGTGTGCACACAGAAGGAGTCGCTGGTGACCGTCCCGCACTCGAAACAGAAAACGGTTGGTGAGGAGAGCAGGTTGCTTCGTCTCTTTGTTTTCCGAGGCTCACACCCATTCTCGAGGGACGACTATCCTGTCGAAGAGGGCAAAAAGGGCATTATCCTGAATGTGAAATATTTCCTTCCTGAAATCGAGTGCTTCCAACTTTGGCGTCTCACAACGAGAACACAACGAGAATTTTTACCTCTTCTATATATGGTAAGCCACAAATAATTGCTGCAAGTACCAACGTCTAGTCCTCAGTTTACCGTTGGCAGCGTCAAAGCAAGGGATTGAAAGGGTTCCGCTGCCGAGGAAAGAGTCACAAGTCCGTATTTCTCAACGAGGCGCCAGAAGATAGATCGCCATATTCGAATCCACATCCACATGACATACAACTGTAGAGTGAATAACGCGATGCCTCAAATGGACCTATTTTCGATACTGTGAAGGCCGCTAAACAAAGTTTACGGAGCCCCTTATGGTGAAGCAGAGGGCCCTATTAGGTTTACTGTCTCATTAAACTCCACTCCGACTCGGCTCCAAATCCCAAGGGCGCCATGGTCTCCGAGATGATGCGCTTTTCTGACGGCCACGCGCATGAAAGCAAAGTCGGAACCCCCAAGGTGAGCGCCAGCTTGTACTAGGTTGTTGACAATGGTTTCGTTCCCCTGTCGGGCCGCCTGTACCCCAACAGAAATTGGGTTAATTGGCCTAGATTACGAAATAGGTCACTCACGTAGTAAAGCGCTGTATGATCGAGCGCGTCCCGTAGGTGCACTAAAGCACCACTTTCAAGTAGCAACATCGCACACTTCGTACTTCCATTCAGTGCGGCCACATGCAGAGGTGTACGGCCAGACGCTGAATCAAGCACATTGACGACCCCGCCGGCTAGTCCCCTACCACGACCCACATTGAAGGTCAGTGGTACTTCTACGTTACCACTGGAAAAGAGCGGATCGATGACCTCCGCCATTGGGGTAGCAGTGGAATCAATAGCCGAGGAAGTATCGAAACAGAAACGGAGGGCATCGGTGTCATCCCGAACTACAGCCAAGTGCACTAGAAATGGCAACAATGCTGCCTCTGTAGAAGCCGTTTCAGACATAGTGTTTGACCAAGGGCTAGTTGCATCTTTCGCGAGTTGCGAAAGAGAGGTTCCCTTTGAGAGGGAGCGTGGAGGAGTGGTGCTCCTACCAGTCGAGGGAGCACCCACTGGGTAGACCTGAATAGTTGGGAGGTTTGGTGGTGGTGCAGTCAAGCGAGCGATCTCGTGCAGTATGTTAGGGAGAGATTCCGTGGTTTCTTCCAAGGTCCAATCTGAAGATGGGTGGTCCGTATTTCCAGTTGTTGGGAGAGCGAGTTCACCGCGAAGAGGCACGCAGATTAACTTTCTGATCTCATTGGCAGAAAGGCGATCCGATTTGGAGAGGAGGTAGGCGAGTTTCGTGAGAGCACACTATCGGACTATCAGTGACTCGCGTGTGGGTGCTTCGAGGTGGCACACGTTACCTCAGGAGTCATGTCGCCTCCTGGAACGACCCCTATCGCTTGCAAAGCTCGTCCAGTTTCGTATGCGGCTGAGACCGATCCTTTCGCACATTGAGATATGGCCACGATAATGACCCCACTGTCGCATGCCTCCTTCAATACCTCTTTCAAATCCTTGCGGTGAGGTGCGTTCCCTGCACCGAAGGTCTCCATTACTAGACCCTGGATAGGAGGTGCTAGGAACGCCCGCACAGTGGACGCTGTGATACCAGGAAATAGGCGGAGCGTCCCTGAGAGAATTCGTAATTAGGGCGTTCTTCGCTGGCTGTGATGGCACCTTACCAACATTGGGACACATTTCTGCAATCAGTGAGCATAATTAATGACCATATTGGTAAACCTACGTACTTTTGTGGGCCTTGAAACGTTTCAGGCTAGTAGGTCGCACAACGTCATGCCAATTAATCAGGACATCAATTCCAACTAACGACTGGTGAGCCAAAGGTAATAAGATTACTGACATTACATACCTGTAGCTAAAGGCGGAAAATTTGGGCTATTAAAGGCGGCCAACTCGGAGGTCGAAGCTTTGACAACTCTGTTTCCGCGGTATAGGGCGTGATTAAAGAAAAGAGTACATTCTAGAAGCAACTTATTCAGTACTTCACTATACTGTGATGAGCGAACTGGTACCTGGGATAACATATTGTCCGGCTATCGACAGCGCCCATAGTAGATTTTCTACCGCATCGTTGCGAAGCTGGGATAGCGGAATCTGAGCGCCAGTGAGAATCTATATCAATAATTAGTCAAAGCGAATCGATCGATCTTCCCTTCTAGACTTACGACTGTCTTCCCTAAATCCTCGAGCAGAAAGCTGAGGGCGGACGAACTGTATGCCATCGTATCGGTCCCATGAAGAACGACGAAGGAATCAAAATTCTGGTAATTGAGTTCGATTTCTTCGGCTATTCGGATCCAATCTGAAGAGCTGGTGAGGAACAGAGGCATGCGGAACACTAGAGCATGCCTACCTCTAATTTCCACATTGCTGCTATCCAGTAAGGGGTTCCACTGTGTAAGTTTGTTTAGTAGGCAACGAATAGTCGTCCACCTTCACTCACTTCGAGGATTGCGTATCTGATACGTTTCAGATTCCCGCTAGGAGCTGGACTCGCCGGAGTAACAAGACTGGGGAGCTGAATTTCGTAACAGTGGTCGTGGATTTTTTTGCAAATTGGCATAAAGCCCTCTTGGGTCTGTATTGCTCCGGTGTGGGTTAGACCACTGCGTGGGGGAACCGTAAGTGGGCGAGAAGATCGGACAAGCAATGTGGGAGGGCCGGGGGGCGAAGGGGGCGAAGGGGTGGACCTTTGTCGTCCTCGTTCTGCTAGCGGGGTATCATAGCCAGATAAAGGGGGGAAAGCGGCGGTTGTCGCTTTGGGACTATTGATAGGGGTATTACGTCCACTCCATTCTCGAAAGCCTTCGACTGATCTCGAGTGGGAAAAGAGCGAGTCGCCCAAGGGGTCATGGAACCGTTGCTGAGCCCGGAGGGTTTCGGTGAGATAAAATGGCTCCGGAACATATCCACCTGGTCCAGGTAGCATTCCGATTGTTCCTCCTGTGTAAATAACCAAGACGCGCGACTCATCTGCTGCGAGTAACATTTCGGCCGGTGGAAAAAAATTGGTCAGGTGCCAGACTGTGTGGTCCTTTATAAGTCGTCCGTTATGGATTACCCGATGCAGCAAAAAAAGGATCGTATGATCCTAGAGAAGCCGAGGATTGCGAGTGACTGCAGGCTCACGGGATGGATAGGATGGGGTTCGCGGGGAACCTCGATGACGGGTGTGGATGGGGCTTAGAGGGAATGAGGGGAACAGGGTGAGACCGGACTTGGAGAGAGACCGAAGAGGGTATGGATATGTTATATCCTCCTCCGTTGTCCGTTGTCTTACTTGCCAGCCATCCATGCCACCCATTCACGCCACCCGCCCCATCCCGCCCCGGCCCCGCCCTGTGCCGCTGTCTCACATGAACACATGAACACATGCATACGGCGCCATATGATTCTCAAGTCAGATTTAAGCTTATCCAAAATTGCAACCAGCAGAATTCCGGCCGATCTTTAATAGTAATCATCTATGAAATGGCTTTCGATTTCTTTCAACATCCTTCACGTTTCCGGGAATCCCGGGAATCCTTCTCCTACCCCACCCCCACCTCCCCGCCCTGGGACCCTGGGCAGGTGATTCTCGGCACCTGGCACTTCCGCAAAGCCGAACTTCCTTTGTGCATTGAATCATCGCATTCATTCAAATTTTCTTTGCTTTGATAATGCTATTTAGTAGGAAAAGCCAGTTTCAACGATCAATATCCCAACAACCCGTTCAGGGATTTTTTCCGTCGGATTCTTCGAACAATCACCTTTTTAATTTATTTTTAATTTATGGAACTCCGCCAAATTATCTGAAGCAAAAATTATATTCAGACTACATTTGGAGGATCGAGGGCTCTATATCATGAGTGGCTGCCCGATTTAAAGCTCCATGTCTTCGATCCCAGCCGACTGCGCTAGCGCAGCAGCCCTTCTCTCCAACATCTCGCTTGCAGCCGTGGAGCGGGGTTCGATATGGCATCGGAAAGCTGGTGGATGACTATAAATTCCGGTCAATGAAGGCCAGCTTGAAATATTTTTTTTTGATGCTTTGGAAATATGCTCCATACCTAATCATCGTAGAAGTATATACTATATCCGCTGGCTTGAGTTCGCTTCCATCTGCACCGAAGGGTTTCCCGATCTTCATTGTAGCGAGTGTGAGGGCGCAAGTGATCCAAAGCGATGCATCGGCAAGCTCGCGGCCGGGACAGACTCTGATTGACATGTGTCAGGTTCGGGGTAATTCGGACCTATGCCCCAAGACATAAAGGGGTACCGTCTGCCAAAGCCAAAGCCAATCGCGGTTGTTGGAGGAGATGCCATCTCGTCTTGATCGAGGAATCTCTGCGGTTCAAACACATGTGGCTCCTTGAACGAGTTCTCATCATGGCACATTCCCCTAGATCCATTTTATGAGCGAGCTTAGAATACCTCATGAGTGCGGATATATGCTCACCAAATATTAGCAATGAGCACGGAACCCTTAGGTATAGTTTGTCCTGCCACCACTTGGTTCTCTGTCGATCGGTGCGGTATGCCTTGGTAATTATATCATGGTGAGAGAATGCGGTACCACCACAAATTCTATCCCTTACCTAACGGTGTGACTGGATTCCAACGCAACACCTCCTTAAGCAGTGCGTTAATGTAGGGTAAAGAGTTTCGGTCCTTATAACCTGGGAGTCGATTCGTCCCGACTACCTGATCGATTTCACGTCGCGCTTTTGCCTGAACTTCTGGGTACAAAGACATGGCAAGGAAGAACGAAACAATAGCAGACACGACCTGTAACAAAAATGAATACAAAGGGTCTCGGTGAGTGAAGATAACGAACCGTATCTGCGCCACCCGAGTACATCGAAGCAGCAGCCCACGTCGCGACTTCTTCTTTCTCCGCATCTCCATGAGCTGCTTCCAGTGCGGCGCTGAGGAACGATTGCCGACCGTTTCCTGTTGCCTGAGATATTGATTTTGAATCAGAGAGGGCATCACGGCTGATTGGACGAAATGAAGCCAAGCTGACCATGTCTGATT
>WNFL01123634.1_pt1 | contig 13060 bp, 9 predicted proteins | sample 5400361 | NCBI WGS metagenome assembly WNFL01 (sample SAMN13153351, study PRJNA577476) | soil metagenome | isolation source: 40 cm soil on Douglas fir-dominated hillslope | place: USA:California | collected 2013-09-17
GACCACGCCCGCGAGTGCCTGGTCACGTTCCGAAAGATGACTTGCATGCACCTGCAACAGCAGGTGATCGCGCAGCGTCGGTTGGCTGCAGATGCGTGACAGTGGCCCGCAATCATCGTCATCGTGGATCGGTGCAGACGCATGGTACCAGCCATCGGAGTCGGTCTCGCGCGCCGGCGCGTCGTCATGCAGGCCGGTCGTCTCGACGGGATCTTGCGATGATGATGCCGCCTGCCCGGTTGGCACAGGAGTCGCGGCAGGGGACATCGGCGAGCTCGCCGGCGCGTGCTCTTCATCCTGTTCGAGAAAAGGGTTTTCCATCAGCGCGCGCGCAACCTCCTCATCGAAATCCTGTTTGGACAGTTGCAGCAGTTGAATCGCCAGTTGTACTTGGGGCGTCATTGCCAGTTGCTGACTGGCACGCATTTGCATCGACTGTTGCATGGTTATTCCTCCGTTCCGTTTCTGAACGTCGACGTGGGCGAGCTGCGGCGCCGGCCAAGCGCTCGTCGACACCGGCTGCTACGCCTACTCACTCAGGCAGGAATCGTGCCGGGATAAATCTGAGCGCCGGGGCAGGCGGTACGCACGACGCACGTCCGGCATGCCGGCAATTCTTTCCGGGCGGCAGGAAAAGTTGTCTCGCCGACGGGCACTGGAGCCAGCGCGCATCGTCCGCCGGCGTGATCGCCGTCTGTGGCACGCGTGTTGCAACCGAACGGCTGAGGACCGCGGCTTGAAACGGCTTTTGACGGCGTTGCATTGGCATGCGGGAAACGGAAACATCCAAATGGGTATTGGCAATTGACTCGGTTATGCGCATTGGTGTTGGTCGCCATGACGGGCGCGTGTGCATTCGCGCCGGTCGCAACACAGGCGCCGCGAACCGCTACGACGCAGGTGAAGTCCAGTTACGGTGTCCTCGGCAGGGAAGATGCGGAAGAAGTCATCCGACGACTCGCCGCCGAAGGCAAGACCGACCTGATCGCGCGTCACATTGCGTACACCGAAACGGTGCTGCACAGCCCGATCGTCGTGGGCAACAGCGCACGATTGCTGATCGATGGTCCGGCAACCTACCGCCAGATGTTCCGCGCGATCGACGCGGCGCGGGATCACATCAATCTGGAGACCTACACTATCGAGGCGGGAGACGTCGGAACGCAGTTGGCCGATCGACTGATTGCCAGGCGAGCGGCGGGCGTCACCATCAATCTGCTGTATGACAGCGTAGGTTCTATCTCCACGCCTGCTGCCTATTTCGAACGTCTCCGCGACGCCGGAGTGAATGTATGCCAATTCAATCCGGTCAATCCGCTGCGCGCCAAGAGCGGGTGGCGAGTGAACAATCGCGACCATCGCAAGATCCTCGCAGTGGACGGGCAGGTGGCGCTCGTCGGCGGTATCAACATCAGCGAAGTGTATTCATCCGGCTCGTTCCCGCATCGCCGCAAACACGGCGACACGGTCATCGGCTGGCGCGACACGCACACCGAAATCCGGGGACCCGCGGTCGAGGAAGTCGAGAAGCTGTTCGCAAATTCGTGGGCGCGGCAGAAATGCTCGCCGCTGCCGGCGGTCGCCAAACTGTCCCGGCAGCCTGCTAAAGGTGGCCGCGCGCTGCGAATCGTCGGCAGCGGTCCCGACAGCGAGGGCAGTGCAATGTATGCCGAACGCAGCATTCACATCAACGTCGCGTACTTCGCGCCCGATCCGCTGACACTGAATGCGCTCGAGGCCGCGGCGCGGCGCGGCGTCGACGTACGCCTAGTGCTGCCGGGCGTAAGCGACTCGTGGGGCGCTCTGCATGCAGGTCGTTCACAGTATCAGGACCTGCTCGAAGCCGGGGTCCGGATCTTCGAACGCAAGGATACGATGATGCATGCCAAGACGGCAGTCGTCGACGGTGTCTGGTCTACCATCGGCTCCACCAATCTGGACTGGCGCAGCATCCTCCACAATGACGAGGCCAATGTAATCGTCCTCGACGCAGAATTCGGCGCGGAAATGGAACGGGCGTTCGAGCGCGACCTGCGCGAGTGCGTGGAGATCGAGCGCGCCGAATGGGACCGGCGCGGCCTGGTCGAACGCATTTCGGGATGGTGGGCGCGGCGTTGGGAATATCTGCTGTGATTGCCCGCATGCCGGCGACACTCGATTGTGTTCGACGGCCAGGGACTCACTCGATCATGGGTGGCCTTGTCGTGGGATCACGGCGGCACTGCACTGGCAGTGCGAGCCGACACGACTGCATCGAAGAGTGCGAAGAGTCGGCGGAACACCAAAATGCACATCCCTGCCGCGCTAACGCCCGGCAGGGATGTGCGGTGCGAGGCTTAGGCTCGGATTTATATCGGGGGTGGGCGACGGCCCAGCACAAGCAGCACGAGGAACACCACTAACCCGACGACAAACAGAATCCACGCGATATGCGCGGCGGTACCCGCGATGCCGGTAAAACCCAGGACACCGGCAACCAGGGCGACGATAAGAAATACGAAGGCCCATGACAGCATGATCAGCTCCTTACTGCACAGATTCACCGTAGCGCTCGTTGCAGATGCAGCGGCGAGAACTGCGCATGACGAGAACGTTCAGGGAAAAAGCGGAGCGGAACTCATTGTGTTCCGCGCCGATTCGTGGCCGGCAGAACCGGCATCGCGGATGCGATGCCCGCCCGCCCGGCACCGCGGCGCCGCTGCGGACTCAACTTGTCATCGTGTCCTGCCGCGCGCCTGGTGGTCGCGGTGCCGGTACCGGGCTGGGTTCATCCACGGTGAGAGAGTAGTTGCATTGCCTAGCGGAGCTGGATGTCATTCTTGACGTCCTTGACTCCGTCAACCGAGCGTGCCAGTTCCACGGCCTTCTGTCGTTCCTGGTCGGACTTCACGAAGCCGCTCAACTGCACGGTTCCCTTGTAAGTCTCGACGTTGACCGCCGTACCACTTACTTCCTTGTTGGCAAGCATCTTGGTCTTGACCTTGGAAGTGATGGTCGTGTCGCTCATGTAGGCGCCGGTGCTTTCGTGCGGGCCTGTCGACTTACAACCACCGGCAGCGAAAGCTATCATCATCGACATCAGAAGCAGACGTCCCTTGGGTGTTTTGAGCAGGTTCATTGCAATCTCCTTACGCAGGTTTGACGTTGACGCTGGCGCGGACCTTGACGCTGGCGTGCGCACTGCGCCACAAGGAAGTGGCACCTGGAGCCCAGGTGCTACCCGTGTCTGGCGATCACGCAGGATGCATGCCCGTGTCAGGGAGGTGATCCAGGCATCGCGCTGCCGGCCGCATGTTGGCAGCCAGGCATCGGTCATAAGTCACTGATGCCGCACTCGGCCGGATGCAGAGCTGCGCCGGCGCCGCGGCGGCAGCCGGAAAAGGCTGCAGCTGCTACACGTAAGAATTTCCATCGGTCGAAGTTTCCAATTGCCGCGCCGTGCCGTTATGGTCAGGCACACCACTTGCGGGATGCTCTGTGTTCACGGCTCGTAACGGTTCGTTTGCAGGCGCGGATCTGCGCGAGTGTATCGGTGACATTTTCAGGAAAGGAGTCATCATGAATTCGATACGCCAAATCAACCGGATTTTGCAGGTGCATGCGACAAGGCGGAGCGCGCTGATTTCAGCGGCGATGTGAAACATGAGGCGTCGGTCGCGACCCGTGCGATTCACGATACCGCCGTGACTGCGAAGGTAAAGGCGGCGATGCTCGCTGACGACAACGTCAAGGGCCTCGGTATCTCGGTCGCGACCCAGGACGGAGTGGTGACGCTGCAAGGCAAGGCATCAAGCCAGGCGGAACGCGACGAGGCGGTCAAAATCGCGCAGAACGTCGAAGGCGTGAAGCGCGTCGACGACCGGATCGAGATCACCGGCGGTCGCGCCTGACGTGTCGGCTGACCCGGTTGTGCTGCGCTCGTCGCCGCAGATCGGCGCTCATCTGCCAGCATTCGCCGCGCAATGCATTGCGCTCGCGGCAGCGACCGCGCACAGCCCGCACTCCGCGGCGTTCAGATTTTCCGAATCGCAAATTGTGGAAGGAATAGTTGCATGCGAAATATCCGCACGACCAAAACACCCAAATCCAAAGCCTCCCATCTGACCCATATGCAATCCCGCGCCAAGTCGGCGCACGAACGTGTATTGCGGCGCAATTCGCGCAAGGACCGGCTGCTGGAGGTGCTCGAGCACCGTTATCCCTATGCCGGCAGGCGCCAGCGGTATCGCGGCCACAATCGCTGAATCACAGCCGCGCGGCGACGGCTCATGTCTCTGCCAGAAACTGCACATGTGCAGCGGGCGCGGGCCACGCGGCTACGCGCGATCCCACATGACGTCCGCGTCCTCGGCTGCTGAGCGTCGCAGGAACTCGATCAACGGGAACGCCCGCTGGCGCAGCCCCACGGCCTTGGCGCTCGCCTTGTCGTCCTCTTCGTCATCGGCAGTCTGGCCGGTCGATGTCGCGCCCGAGAGGGCTTTTTGCAGCCGCTCGATCGCTGCCGGAATTTCACCTGCCTTGATACCTCCCTGCAGATGGCCGGTCATGCCCATCATTTTCAGCAAGCTTTCCGCGGCATCGCCGAACATCAGCATTTCGCCGGCGGCCACGCTTTGAAACTTGATGAGCATCGAACTTCCTCCGGCAGGATCGGTCGATATGGCGTTGCCGCTATGCGACGGTCTGCGTTGCCCAGTGATGGAACGTCTCAGTTGCCGTCGGTCGCGGCGAGCATTTTTTCCAGTTGGTCCTTTGGTACCGCGCCGGGGACACGCCGGCCGTTGGCGAAGAATAGTGTCGGCTGACGCGGAACTTGTCGCCGAGTTCGACGATCTTCTGAATCGGCGCTTCGCAGTTCTCCGGTGTCGGCGGAACCACGCCGCGCAGCATCAGGTCGTTCCACGTCTTCACCTGGTCCTGCGCGCACCAGATCGCGCGCGCTTTTTCGCGCGCTGCGGGATGCAGCGAGTCGATCGGGTAGAGGAAGGTGTAGATCGTGACGTCGGTGATGCTCTCCAATTCCTGTTCGAGCCGCTTGCAGTAAGGGCAGTCGGGATCGGAAAAAATCGCCAGCTTGCGCTTGCCGTTGCCCTTGACCGTCTTGATCGCGAGGTTCAGCGGCAGGCCGTTGAAATTGATCCGCGACAATTCGTTGCGGCGTTGCATCGTCACGTCGGTGTCGGTCTTCAGGTCGATCAGCCGGCCCTGAATGACGAAACTGCCGTTCTCGTCGGTATAGACGATCTGGTCCTGGAAGAACACTTCGTAAAGACCGCCGTAGGGCGTCCTGGTGATTTTCTCGATGGCCACATCCGGTGCCTTTTCCTGCAGGGCCTTTCGGATCGCGGTCTCGTCCGCCTGCGCGCAGGCAGCAAACGCCAGCAGCACGGCGGCGAATAGCAGGAATTTGGCAAGTCGGTTCACGGCAGGAAATTAGCTGCCGCTTGAGCCAGCCGAGCCGGTCCGTCGCGCCTAGGCCGAAATTTCGCAGCACGCGAATTCCCGCCCAGTGGTGCTGGAACAACCGGTGCAGGCCGTCGGTGACCCAGCGCGTCGCCAGCCAGTCTTCGCGCCGCGCGCGCTCGTAGCGGCGCAGCAGCGCGAGATCCCCGGGGGATTCGTGCGCTCCGCGGCAGGCCAGCGTGCGCGCCAGCCGTTCCGCGTCGCGGAAGCCGAGGTTGACCCCCTGACCCGCAAGCGGATGCACCACGTGCGCGGCATCGCCGACCAGCGCCAATCCGGGTGCAACCGTGCGCTCGGCCATCAGCCGGCGCAGCGGAAACGCCGCGCGCGGCGTCAACAGTTGCAGCGCGCCTAGGGCGTTCGCACCGGCGGCAGAGACGCGCTCGCAGAACGCCGTGTCGTCGAGTCCGAGCAACTCATCGGCGAGCTGATCGTCGGCCGACCAGACGATCGAGATATTGTTGCCCGGCAGCGGCAGCCACGCGAGTACCCCATCGGAACGGAACCACTGCCGTGCCACGCAGCTATGCTCGCGCTCGGTGGCGAAATTGGCCACCACGCCGCGTTGCGCATAGGGATGCGCGGGGGCTTCGAGCCCCGCTGCCTGGCGCACCCAAGATTCGGCGCCGTCGGCGCCGACCAGCAGCGCGGCGGCAACCGTTCGGCCGTCTTCGAGGCCGAGCCGGGCGCCGCGGTCGGCGAAGTTCAGCGACGCACAGCGCACCGGGCACAGAATCTCGATTGCCGGTTCCGCGACTACGCGCTGCCACAGCGCCCATTGCAGTTCACCCGCCTCGACGATCACGCCGAGGTCTTCCTCGCCTGATTCGAGCGCGTCGAAGGCGATCTGCGCGCGACCGTCGTCGCCCCACACCTGCATCCCATGAATCGGCCCGATGCGCGCCGCGTCGATCGCCTGCCAGGCGCCCAGCGTTTGCAACTCGCGGCGGCTACCGGGGCTGATCGCAAACACCCGCGCATCCCAGGCCGCGCGCTGCGGCATCGCTGCTGCGCGGCCTTCGACCAGTGCCACCGACAGGCCGGCGCGCGCCAGCGCCAGCGCCAGCGCCGCACCGACCGGACCGGCGCCGACGACGCAGACGTCGGCGTGGATCGCAGGGTGTGTCTCCGCGGCCTGTGTGCGCGCCAGCCAGTCGCGCCCCGGTGGCAGCAGATCGAGCGCCGCGAGTCCGAGTCCGCGGCCGGCGCACAGCAGAGGGTTTTCGCTGGAGAAGCCGCGCACCAGGAAATCGGTGACCGCGACGCCGCCGCCGGCGTCGAAGCCGCGCGCTGCGCGATAGCGTGCGAGCAACGATTCACTGCCGAGCTCATCGCGGCTCGCTGCGGCGATCAGTTGCGCCAGCGCGACCGCGTCGCGCATGCCGAGGTTGAATCCCTGGCCGGCGACCGGGTGCAGCGACTGCGCTGCGTTGCCGACCAGCGCGATGCGCTGCGCGGTGGTGCGCTTCGCGTAGCGCAGCTTCAACGGGAATTGCGCGCGCCCACTGCTGGCGACGATGCGCAGTCCGACCAAACCCAGATGGCGATTCAGCCGGTCGACAAAGCCTGCCTCATCCAGCACGGCAACTTCCGCCGCCTGTGCCGTTGCCAGCGTCCATACCAGCGAATACTCGGTGCCGCACGGCAGCAGCGCAGCCGGGCCGCTCGGCGTGAAGCGCTCATACGCGGTTGTAGCGGGGGCCGGATCGGTGCGCACGTTGGCGGCAATCGCGCTCTGCCGGTAATCGTGTTCGACGAATGCGAGGCCGGGGATCGTTGCCAGACTGCGGCCGCCATCAGCAAGCACCACCAGTCGGGTGGTGAGTTCCTTTTCAGTGCCCTCGTGGCGATACCGGACGAGGGCATAGCCGGCGGTGCTGCTGACTGCCTCGACCATCGCGCCGCCGGTCAGCGTCGCACCACTACGCGCCAGACGATCGGCCATCACCGCGTGCAAGCCCTGATACGGCGCGACGTAGCCGAGCGCAGGCACGCGCAGATCGCGCGCACGCAGCAGCGTGCGGCCGAATCCGCCGCGCTGCGACACGTGGATGGTTTCGATCGGCGTCGCCGCCAGTGCGCCCATCGATACACCGAGGCGCTCGAACAGCAGCGCGGTGCCGCGCGACAGCGCCAGCGTGCGTGCATCCTGCGCGGCGCCGGCGCGGGCTTCGAGGACTATTGTCCGATGCCCGCTGCGCGTCAGTCCGATTGCGACTGCGGCGCCGATCGGGCCGCCGCCGACGATCACGACATCGGCGTGCTCAGTCATCCGCTGCCGCCATCAGCGCTTCGATGTCGGCCACGCGCTTCGGACAGGCTTCGGTCAGCACCTCGCGGCCCGTCGCGGTCACCAGCACATCGTCCTCGATGCGCACGCCGATGTTCCACAACGCCTTCGGCACGTTGTCCGCCGGACGAATGTACAGCCCCGGTTCGACGGTCAGCACCATGCCCGGTTCCAGCTTGCGCCATTTGCCGCCGACCCGATACGCGCCGGCATCATGCACGTCCAGGCCAAGCCAGTGGCCGGTGCGGTGCATGTAAAACCGCTTGTAGTCCTCCTTCTCGATCACCTTGTCCGCGCTACCCTTGCACAGCTTGAGGTCGATCAGCCCCTGCGCCAGCACACGCACCGCCCGGTCGTGATAGCGGATGAACCCGGCGCCCGGCCTGACCGCCTTGATGGCCGCCAGTTGCGCGTCGAGAACGAGCTGGTAAACGTCGCGTTGCGGCGCGCTGAACTTGCCGCCGACCGGAAAGCAGCGCGTGATGTCCGATGCGTAACCGTCGAGTTCGCAGCCGGCGTCGATCAGCAGCAGATCGCCGGCGCGCAGCGGCGCGCCGTTTTCCACATAATGCAGAACGCAGGCGTTCGCGCCCGCGGCCACGATCGAGCCGTACGCCGGCGCCTGCGAACCGTTCTTTCTGAACTCGTGCAGCAGCTCCGCTTCGATTTCATACTCGTGCATCCCCGGCCGCGCAACGCGCATTGCGCGCCGGTGCGCCTCGACCGAGATCGCCGCGGCGCGGCGCATCGTCGCAATCTCCGCGGCGTCCTTGCGGATCTGCGCTCGCACCGCGTTGAGCCAGCCGACCACGCGCCGATCCCAGGCATCGTTGAGTCCGATCGGCGTGTACACCCGCGGCTGATCGCGCAGCAGATCGGGCAACTTGTCGTCGAGCGCTTCGATCGGATACGCCTCGTCCATGCCGAACGTGGCGCAAGCGGCTTCTGGGCCGTAGCGGAAACCGTCCCAGATTTCCCGTTCCGGGTTCTTCTCGCGGCAAAACAGGATCGAGCGCGGTTTCCTGCCGGCGACGATGACCAGCACGGCATCGGGTTCGCGGAAGCCGGTCAGGTAGTAAAAATGACTGTCGAACCGGTAGCCGTAATGCGTGTCGGCATTCCGGATCGCCTCCGGTGCGGTCGGCAGTACGACCACGCCTCGTCCCAGTTCGCGCGCCAGGCGGGCGCGCCGCTCCTGATAGACAGCGACATTGGCAACGCGGGGCGGGCGCCCGGCGGAGTTCCTGGGCGATTCGTTGAGAAACGTGTTCATGGCAGTCGGGCTTTCCAGCCTCGGATTGTAGTCGCAAAATCCGCTCCGCTCCGCGTGACAAGGGGAAAGGTAAAGTTTCGTAGTCTCGCAGGGTGAATTAAGCGAAGCGAACCACGGCGGAATTTCAACCGCCGCAATACTCAAAGACGTTGCGCTGCGCGCGGCTGTTGGCTGGTGGGTTCGTCGCTGTGCTCCTTGACCCGACCTACGTGACTGCCCAAGGTGGTCATCGTCGCCTGCATTCGCAAGTTGCTCGCCATCATGAATGCGATGCTCAAAAATAGTCTGCCTTGGACACCAAAAATCGCTTGACGCCTGACGCGGTTGCTCGTCCGCTTGCGGAGGAGGGAAGTGTCAATTGGCACGCTGATCGCAGCCGACTTGCTTCCCCGAGCGCGGGGATGAAGACCGAAATGGTCCCCACATTTGCGGGCTGCCGTGAATTGCGCGGCCGGCTTCACGTCGCCGCCGAAAACAGTTTCAGCGATTCATGGATCCGATCCAGCGCATCGCGGCTCGACGCCGACAGTACTGATTGAGGCGCGACATCGATCAGGAATTCGAGGTTTTCGATCACCGAGCGCCACTCTTTCGGCGATGCGCCGCGGTTCTGCGCTTCGCGGTATTCACCGATGATCGCCTCGGCCGCCGCCGCGAGTGCGTCGTCGATCAGCGCGCGCAGCAACGCGCAATCCGCGACTGCGCTGCGGCTCCAGAAATCGCGCAGCTCCGCCAATCGCAGGCGGGCGACGCGTTCCGCGTCGTTGATGCGCGCGTGCCACTGCGCCCTTTGCCGGGTGGCGATTTGCTTCGCCGACATCAGTTCGGCACTGATGAAGTTGGTAACCGGATACGGTTCACTGCGCGCGCTAACGTCACCTGTCTGTGCAATCGCGGCGCGGTAGCACCGTGCCATCTTTTCGAGTTCAGATAGCGCACTGTTGCCGCCGTGCGCGGCAATTGCCGCGCGCCGCTTGTGCAGGCCGCCCTGCAGTGCAAACCGCTCGCTCGAACTCGAGAACGCCGCCAGTTGCGTTAGCAAGCGTTGTGCGTCGTCCAGCATTTGCTCCGGCAGGGCTGCCGTCGGCGGCCTGGCAGGCGCGCCGGATTTGGGTCTGGGCGAACGCGGCGATGGTTTGCCGGCGCGCACTAACTCGCAGGCGTACCGCAGTTCGAGGTTGGCGAGCTGCTCGATATCGCGCATCGTGATGTCGCCGCTACCCGCGGCGAGCGGCGCCCGGTAATGTTCGATCGCCTTGCCGAGCTGGTTGATTTCCGCATACGCGCGCGCCAGCGCGCAGCGCAACTCTCCGCACTGCGGCCACTGCGCGAATGCGACGCGCGCGACATCATCGAGCCGCGACTCGATCCAGCCGAGGTTGTCGGTGTGCGCGGAAAGTGCCAGTTGCCGGAGATTTTCGGCTTCCGCAACGGCCTCTGCGAGTACGCTGAATTTCGGCTGCTGTGCCGTAGCGTCGGAGTCGTCGCCGACGAACAGGCGAAAGTCGGGGTCGCCGTAGCACTGATAGGCGCCCCAGGTATTGACCCGCGGATGGTCGTGATAGATTCTGCGGCGCGCCGCCAGCACCGCGCGGCCAAACGTGCTGCCGGCCAGCATCCGCTCGTAGAAGGTGGCCGCGAATTGCGCCGCGGCTGCGTCATCGACCGCCCAGCCGGCGGCGACCACGGCGCGCACGCCGATCTCGATCAGTTGCGTGGCGATACTCGCCGCGAGGCGGCTACGATCGCGCGCTGCGACCGTTTCCTTCGCGCCGTAGCAGCAGTTGACGAACACCAGATCCGGCACGGCGCGCATCTGGCGGATTTCCGTCGGCGTGAGAAACACGTCGCGCCCCAGCACCATGCCGGACACCGAATCGGTCTGCGCGAACTGAAACGCCTGCCCGCCGGCAGGCGCGAATTCGACGTGGAAGCGCGGATGTTCGTAGTCGCCGTCGCGTGCACCGCGCGCTGTCTGTTCGAGATGAATTTGCGCCGCGCCGCCGCGGCTGGCCTCGACCCAGCCGGTGGCGTCGGCCGGCCCGCCGCGCACGAATCCCTGCACGCCGTGCCCTGCCATGTGCACGATGCGATAGGGGCGCGCGAACAGGTCACGCAGGATCGAATCCGCGTCGCGCGCGATGTTTTCGGTGACTGCGAAGCCCCGCCGCAGCAGCGCCCTGGCGACACCCTGGGCTTCCGCCGTTGCGCCGGGCAGATCAGGGAAGATCTCCCAGTCGAGGCGCGGGTTGCCGACCACCAGCGCGACGTTGCCGAGGCTCATGCGCGGCTCGGCGCGGTAGCTGTCGGTGCGGCGCTGGCGAATCAGCCCGGCGCGAATCGCCATCGGCTTGATGCCGTCGCCGCTGTCACTGCGCGGCACGTATTCGCCGGCACGGTCGCGCGCCAGCCCGTCCTCGATCAATTCCCACGGATACTGCGCTGCCTCGTTGTCGACCACCAGCACGGTGTTGCGGCTTTCCGGCGCAAGATTTTTCAGTTCGTTCGGCAGCATCAGCTCGAACAGGGTGCGCGCCACTGCCGGGTCGATCTGCACGTCGCGCGTCGCGTTACCGAGAAAGCCGTGCACCACGCTGCGCTGCGTCGGCAGCAGCGAAACCTCGGCGCGCGCGCGATCGGTCAGTCGCGTGAAGGTCAGCGCTCCCGCGCTTTCGGCGACGATTTGCAGCCGCGCCCACCAGTCGCGGTCCTCGCTGAAATACGCCCGGCGGCGCCGGCCGCGCAGTGACGCGATACCGCCGACCGGCGTGAACAGTTTTCCCAACTCGGGCTCACCGCGCAGTTCATCGAGCAGCCGCGCGGCTTCGATGGCGCGGTCTTCCCACAATTCGAGGAACTCGACGGTGTCGATACGCGCACGCTTGCCGGACTGCGCCAGCGCGCGGTTGGCATCGCCGACGCCGGCGATCAGGCTGACCATCGAATCGCGCAGCGTCAGCCCGCCGGCGGTGGTGCCGATCAGCAGCGTGGAGACGCAGATGGGCAGTTCCGCATCCGTCCGGTCGGCGTTGCGCGCCGCTTCCATCTGCGCCAGCGCGTATTCCAGCATCGCTGCGGAGAACGCGCTGACCAGGCTGCCCGGCGCCAACTCGCCGACACGGCCGAGCCCGATGACGATCGCGCCGGGGAACTTGTCGCCGAGAAACACGCACGAGCTGCCGATCGGGCCCGGATACATGTCGAGATCACGGCGTTGGCGCAAGCGTCCGTTCAATTGCCGGTCGAGTGCCAGTTCCGCGGAAATGATCGTGTCGCCATGGTAGTGGCCGACCGCGACAGGATAGCGCGCGTACAGCAGGTTGCCGTGCGCGATCGTGACATTGAAACGCGGCACGGCAGCGCGCGCGCGCCGCTTGCCGGGCGCGCTGCCGAGCGCGTAAGCGCGCAATAAGGGGTTGTCGGGAACATACGGCACCGGCGCGCTGCGCATGACGGCCGGTGCGGCAGCGGCACGCGCTGCGCGCGCCGGCGGCTCGGTGGGCAGGCGTTGCGTGGTGCCGTGCTGCAGCAGGTCGAGGATCGCGGGGAAATTGTCTTCTGCGGCGGCGAGATCGCCGTGCGCGGCCTCCGAGTACCAGGTCATTACTCCTTGCGGGATGCCGTTTTCCCACAGCACACGGCCGTCGCCCAATGCGCTGGCTTGGAAATGGAAGGCATCGTCGCGCACCTGTGCGGGCCAGTCTTCGTCGACGTCTGACGATGATGATGGCGGCTTGCCGGGAACAAGGCGCGCAGGAGTCTCTGGCGCGCAGCCGGCGATGTAGCGCATCCGCTCGATCGGCAGGGCGCGTTCCGTAATCTGCCGGTCGAGCAGGTCGCGCGTGGCGCGTGCCCGCGCGAGGTCTTCCGGCTCGGCCGGATTCCAGCGCTCATTGTCTTGCTTCGCCAATGACTGCCAGGTCGCGGCAGCGAAGAAATCGAAACCCTCCTGATAGTTCGGCAGCATCTCCAGCGGGCCGATGAAACGCTTGACGATATCGACCACCTCCTTGCCGCTGTGGCGGATGTCCGCC
>WNFL01428625.1_pt1 | contig 13058 bp, 9 predicted proteins | sample 5400361 | NCBI WGS metagenome assembly WNFL01 (sample SAMN13153351, study PRJNA577476) | soil metagenome | isolation source: 40 cm soil on Douglas fir-dominated hillslope | place: USA:California | collected 2013-09-17
CTCCACCGCATAGAGGCGGCCAAAGATGGTGAGGTTTTGCCGCACCGTGAGCCGCATCGGCATATCGACATAGGGACTTTCGAAATTCATCCGGCCCAGCACGTCAGCGCTTTGGTCGGGCATCGAGCAGCCCAGCACCTGGATGCGCCCCGAGGTCGGCAGCACCAGTCCCATGATCATGGCGATGGTCGTGGTCTTGCCGGCGCCGTTGCCGCCGAGCAGCCCGGTGATGCTGCCGCGCGCAATGCGAAACGACACGTCGTCAACGGCGCGCGTGGTCTTGTAGACTTTTACCAGCTGCACGACCTCGATCGCGGCGGATCTGGCCGGATCGGTCGCGGGCTCGCCATATGGTTTTACGCCATTATTCATCATGCGGGCCGTTCATTGGGCCATCGCGACCGCAGGCGCAAGACTTTTGGGCCAACCGGGCGCAAGCCTTCACGGGCGAATTTGTGATCGGGACCCCGCGCGGCTAAACTTCCGACATGAGCGACATTGCCGCCTCCGATTTCCGCCATCCGCGCCGCTATGTCCGCCTGGATACGATTTTGCGGCTGCGCTGGCTCGCGGTGCTCGGCCAGCTCGCCGCCATTTTCATCGTGATCCAAGGGCTGGAATTCGATGTTCCGGTCATCCCCTGCGTGACCATTGTCGGTCTGTCCGCCCTGCTCAATCTCGTGCTGCAGATGGCGTTCAACCCGATGCAGCGGCTGGAACCGGCCTATGCGGCGGCCTTGCTGGCATTGAACATCGTCGAACTGGCCGGACTGCTGTATTTCACCGGCGGCCTGCAGAATCCGTTTTCATTTCTGTTTCTAGCTCCCGTCCTGATCTCGGCGACGGCGCTGCCAATCCGGCTGACGATCGCGCTCGGCGCGCTTGCGATTGCATGTGCCTCCGCGCTGGTTTTCTTCCATGAGCCGCTGCCGTGGGACGGCGATGAACCGCTGGTACTGCCGCCAATCTATTTGTTCGGCGTCTGGCTCTCGATCGTGGTCGCGATCGGCGTCACCAGTCTTTACGCGTTCCAGGTCACCGAAGAGGCCCGCAAACTGTCGGACGCGCTGGCTGCGACCGAACTGGTGCTGACCCGGGAACAACACCTCACGCAGCTGGACGGTCTGGCCGCCGCCGCCGCGCACGAACTCGGAACACCGCTCTCGACCATCTTCCTGATTTCGCGCGAACTGGAGCGGGCCGTACCTGACGACAGCCCGTTGGCTTCCGATCTCAAAACCTTGCGCGAGCAGGCGCAGCGCTGCCGCGACATTCTGGCCAAGATCACCCAGCTGTCCTCGACCGGCGCGCCGTTCGACCGGATGCCGTTGTCCACCCTGATCGAGGAAGTGGTGGCGCCGCATCGCGATTTTGGCGTCAATATAAAGGTGCGGATCGCGGTCGCCGGCACCAGCGAGCCGGTCGGCACCCGCAATCCGGCGATCCTCTATGGTGTCGGCAATATCCTCGAGAACGCCGTCGATTTCGCGCGCGCGACGGTAGAGGTGAACGCGTGGTGGAATACCGAGACCGTCGAGATCATCGTCTCAGACGATGGGCCCGGTATCGCCCCCGACATGCTGAAGCGGATCGGCGAACCCTATCTGTCGCGGCGGCGCAGCGCCGACGAGCCCCAAAGCGAGCACCACGGCCTCGGACTCGGGGTGTTTATCGCCCGGACCCTGCTTGAGCGCACCGGCGCCAAGGTCTCTTTCACCAACCGGACTTTTCCCGATCACGGCGCCGTGGTTCACATCGCCTGGCCGCGCAGCCGCTTCGAAGCGAGTGAAACAGCAGATGAACCAGCAACTTAGCGCCGACCTCGATCGCTATGACGGTTGACCTACTTATATGGCCTTGGCAGCGCAGCGTTGCCACGCCATATGTCCATGACCGACATGAGGATACCTGAACCCGTGACCGCCATCGCCGAACTGACTGATTACGCCGATCGCTCGCTGCTGATCGTGGAGGACGACAAGCCGTTTCTGGAGCGGCTATCGCGCGCCATGGAGACCCGCGGCTTCACGGTGACATCCTGCGACAGCGTATCCGATGGTCTGGAGCAGATCGGCAAGGCAGCGCCGGCTTTCGCGGTGGTGGATTTACGGCTCGGCGACGGCAACGGCCTTGACGTGGTCTCCGCGCTGAAACGCAAGCGCCCCGATGCACGCGCGATCGTGCTGACCGGTTACGGCAACATCGCCACCGCCGTGACCGCGGTGAAGATGGGCGCGGTGGATTATCTTTCAAAGCCCGCCGACGCCGACGATGTCGTCGCGGCATTGCTGGCGAGCGGCACGGAGAAATCCGAGCTGCCGCATAACCCGATGTCGGCGGACCGCGTGCGCTGGGAGCACATCCAGCGCATCTACGAGATGTGCAACCGCAACGTCTCCGAAACGGCGCGCCGGCTGAACATGCATCGCCGCACCCTGCAGCGAATCCTGGCCAAGCGCGCGCCGCGGTAGGCTTGCCGGAATTTCCACCTGCCCTTGCGGATCGGCGCGGCTTTCATCGCACGCACATGCGCGATAACGGGCAGAATTGAATCTGCTGTTTCTTTGATCACCGTGCCCCTTGTTTTTACGGCCTGAAGGTACCGGTAATTAAGGATGCATTAGGCATCCGCGGCGATAAACAGACATTCTGTTTTTGTCCTGTTTTTGTCACCGGCGCACCCGGCGCCTGTTGTCCGGACACAGCCAGCAAAGGAGCGAGGCCGATGGTCGCTGCGATCGATCGCACCAGCAACCGAACGGCCGCGCCGTCGCAACCCGAAGGAGGCGACAAGGAGTCGGATGTTTCCGCCCTGATCGCGCGATTGACCGCCGAGGTCGACCAGATCGCCTGCGAGAAGACGAGGTCGATCCAGCAAATCACCAACCAGATGAAAATGCTGGCGCTGAACGCGCTGATCGAAAGTTCGCGCGCCGGCGCGCTCGGCGCGGGCTTTGCCGTGGTGGCGCAGGAGGTCCGCAGCGTCGGCCAAAAGGTGGAAACCATTGCCCGCGAGTTGGAAACCCAGCTGACCGGGCGGACCGCCAACCTGGTGCAGTCGATCGCACAAATGACCGAGCGTTCGCGCGGCGAGCGCATGGTCGATCTCGCGCTCAACGCCGTCGAGCTGATCGACCGAAACCTCTATGAGCGCACCTGCGATGTGCGCTGGTGGGCCACCGATTCCGCCGTGGTGAATTGCGCCGCGAATCCGGATGCCGCGAATGTTTCCCACGTCGCCGAGCGCCTTGCCGTGATCTTGCGCGCCTATACCGTCTACCTCGATCTATGGCTGTGCGACCTCAACGGCAATGTGCTGGCCAGCGCCCGGTCGAACCGCTACGACGTCAAAGGGGCGAACGTCGCCCCGATGCACTGGTTTTCGGACGCGCTCAAGCTGCGATCCGGCGACGATTACGTCGCCGGCGACATCGAGCGTCAGCCGCTGCTCGGCAATGCCCAGATCGCGACCTATTGCGCCAGCGTGCGCGAAGGCGGCAATGCCAACGGCAAGCCGCTCGGCGTGCTCGCGATCCATTTCGACTGGGAAGCGCAGGCCCGCGCCATCGTCGAAGGCATCCGGGTGGATGATGAAAAGGCCCGCGTGCTGCTGGTGGATTCGAAATTCCGCGTGATCGCGTCGTCTGACGGCCAGGGCCTGCTCACCGAGCGCGTGCCGCTCAAGGGCGGCCGCAGCGGATTCTACAAGGACCACTCCGGCGTGCAGGTGGCGTTTCACCTCACGCCCGGCTACGAGACCTACAAGGGTCTCGGATGGTATGGCGTGATCGTCCGTTAAGGCGGGCGGACGCGCGCCACCCCCCCCGGCACAGAGCCCCTTTCCGCTGCGCCGCGGCCATCGCAAACCGCACTGTCATCAGCTTGCGGGTCGGCACCGGCAGCCGGTGCTCCGGCGCCTCGCAATGCAGATGCGCGCCATAGGCGTCAGCCACGATCAGGCCGGTCTGTTCCGGGAAAATCTCGCACGGCAAATCCTGCGTGAAGGCAAAGAACAGCCGGTCGCAATGCATCCGGTAGTCCTGCCATTTCTGGTCGGCGCGCAGATCCTCGATCGAGGATTTGATTTCGACAATCCAGATCTCGCCGCGTTCGTTCAGCGCCACCAGATCGGCGCGCCGTCCCGAGGGCAGCGGCAATTCGCTGATGCAGGAAAATCCCAACGATCGCAACAGCCGCGCGGTGCCGCGCGCGATCGCCAGCGCCGTCTCCGACTGACGGCGGTCGGGCGCGGGCACGAGACTGACCTGGCGGGCGGGCTTCTCCATTGTGGCCGAGCTTATCCGATTTCGGCGCCCATCCAAGCTGCGTCCGCGCCAAGTCCGCCGCGGATCTGTCCGCGCTCCACTCTGCTTTTCGGCCCCCCGGGTTGGTGAATGGCGGGAACTCGCGCAATCGAAGCAACTCCGATCACGTCCCTGTCACCCGCACGAGAAGACCACAGCTTTCTCGGCACACCATCTGTGATTGAATTGACGAATCCGCACGGGCATGGCTCAATCGCAGATACCTTTTCAAAGGGCTTTCAAATAAGAATTCGGGCCTTTTCAGCCGGTACTCAACTTCTGGTAGATGGTGGATTATGACCAAAAAGATTGTGCTGTTGTCGGATGGTACCGGCAACTCCGCCGGAAAAGTCTGGCGGACAAACGTCTGGCGCGTATTCGAATCGCTCGAACTGAAAGGCTCCGATCAGATCGCCATCTATGACGACGGCGTCGGTACCTCGTCGTTCAAGCCGCTGGCGATTCTCGGCGGCGTCTTTGGCTACGGGTTGAAGCGCAACGTTCTCAATCTGTATAAATTCCTGTCCAGGAACCATGTGGACGGCGATCGTATCTACGGATTTGGATTCAGCCGCGGCGCGTTCACGATGCGGGTCGTCATCGGCCTCGTTCTCAATCAGGGCCTGGTGGAATTTGCCAATGAGGGCGAACTCGATTCGAAGGCGCGCGCGGCCTATCGCGCCTACCGCCACAACAAATATTCGCCGTGGAATCTGCAATACCCGTTTCGGCTGTTTCAAATCTGGCTCGACAGCTTCTCCTATAAGCCTTGCCGCCGCCCTATCGAGGAAATCGAATTCATGGGGCTTTGGGACACAGTGGCAGCCTACGGTCTGCCGATCGATGAGATGACGCGCGGCGTCAATCAATGGATCTGGCCGCTCGAACCGCAGGACAGGAAGTTCAATCCGGCGATCAAGCGCGCACGCCACGCACTCTCGATCGATGACGAGCGGGCAACCTTTCACCCCGTGCTCTGGAACGAAGACGAAACCAACACCAAGCCTTCCGGAGCCAGCCGGCCGACCGATCCCGAGCAGTTGCTCCAAGTCTGGTTTGTCGGCGTTCACTCCAATGTCGGCGGCGGATATCCCGACGATTCGCTCGCCAACGTGTCGCTGGCCTGGATCCTGGCGGAGGCCAAGCGGGCCGGGCTGACCTTCAAGGACTTTCCGGGCGACGATCCCGATGCACTGGTCAGTGTCGATTCGGCCAAGGACAAGGACGGACGGCTGTATGATTCGAGAAGCGGGCTCGGCGGGTATTACCGCTATAGCCCGCGCAAGATTTCCGACCTCTACGACGCCATGCCTTACAGCAGGGACCGCTTGCGGGATCCCACGAAGCCTCCCGCGCTGCTGCCCAAGATCCATGAAACCGTTTTCGGCCGGATCAAGATGGGCGCTCACGTTTATGCACCGATTGGTTTCCCTGAAGATTATGAAGTCGTCGAGTCCGGTGATGTCACGGTCAATCCGAAAACCTTCATCGGCGAGGCGGCTCCTTCGACCATCAACCCGAACAATCCGGCGGTCGCGGAGGGGCCGGACGCCGCATTGTCGCGCCACGCCGAACAGCAAGGCGTTTGGAATGCGGTCTGGAGACGCCGGGCCATCTACTTCCTGACCGTGTTCGCATCCGCGTTTCTGTTGATGTATCCGCTCTACCGCGACAGCTACTCGTTCGAGGAATCCCGGACGCGGCTTCGTATTGTGTCCGACACGATAAGATTGCTCGGTACGTTCCTGCCGTCATCCGGCGTGGTTTCTGGTCGCCGCCGGGCTCGTCGGCTTTCTGACATTCGTCAGCACCAGCCTCGGTGGTTCCATTACGGATCGCATGAGGCTGATCTGGACGCGCTATCTTCCCGGCGCCAACTTGGCTCCGAAGACAGTAGCGCCGAGCGGCGTCCCCGGCCGCGTGGCCCGCGGAATATTCGCCGCGATCCTGCTGTATCTCGCGTGCTACCCGATTTTCAGGGAGATCGAATGGCTGCACTGGCTAAGGCTTCAGGGCGTTCTCGATATCGTGGTGATGAAACTCACCGCACAACCCGTCCGCTTCATCATCTGGGCGTTCCTGATATTTTACTTTCTGCCGGAACGGGTCATTCAGCCGATACGGACCTCACGACCGTACCAGGCCGCGCTTTACGGTTTCAAATATGGACTGGCACCGGCACTTTCGGCGGCGGGAATCCTGTTCTTCGCGCTGGCGTTCGCAAGTCACTACTCCTTCAATCTCATCGACAGTTTTGGCAATGTCTGCACGCCGTCGGAGGGTACCGAGGAGGCTCTGAAGGCGAAGGCAGGTCAGGGTTTTTCGAAGACCGCCAATAATAAAATGCTGGCGGCCTTTGACTGGGATACGTCGCCGCAGGCCCCTGACGCGCTATGCACCCCCACGCGCGTCTATGTGAGCGCCGGAAAATCCTACCGCGTCGCAGTGAAGCGACTTCCTGCGGATGATCAAACTGGCGCCGGTATTTGGACGTTTTGGGACCAGCCGTCCTATATGGGAGGCCAACCGATTTCCCGCCTTTCGAAATTGAAGTCATGGACCATGGCCATCTTGTTTCCATTGCGAAGGACGTTCGATCGGCCCTGGGGCGGCGTCATCCTGCGGATGGGATCAACCGGCTCGGAAGAAGACTTCCTCGACCGTCCAGCGCCAGCACAGAGTGACGGCCTGGCGGAGACAGACGGCGTCAAACAATACGCCATCTCCAGGACGCCGGAAGCTCTGGGTGAAGTCTTGAAACCGCGGCGCGATGGCGAACTCTTTATCTATCTGAACAAACCGGTTCTCGGAATTCCGGGGTATGAATCCTTTATCAGCGATCACTTGATCGGAAATTCCGGCAAAGCCCACGTGGAAATCGAACGGCTTGAGTAGCCCTCTCGCGCGGGACAGATCGTCCTTCGACTGCGCTTGTTGCGTTTGGCGTTAAAGCGCGCTGGAACCCATGAACCCTCTGCTGCTTATTGTCCTGCCGCTAACACCGGAGGCGGACCGTAGAGGGCTGCCTCAGCATGATCGACGACCTTTGGTACAAGAACGCCGTTTTCTATTGTCTCTCCGTTGGCACCTATATGGACGCCAATGGCGACGGCATCGGCGACTTCAAGGGGCTGCTGCGCCGGCTGGATTATTTGCACGGCCTTGGCGTCACCGCGATCTGGCTGATGCCGTTCCAGCCGTCGCCCGGCAAGGACGACGGCTACGACATCTCCGACTATTACGGCGTCGATCCGCGCTATGGCACGCTCGGCGACTTCGTCGAGTTCACCCATGGCTGCCGGCAGCGCGGCATCCGCGTCATTATCGACCTCGTCGTCAACCACACCTCGGATGCGCATCCGTGGTTTCGCGACGCACGAAGCTCAAACGATTCGGAATACCGCGACTGGTACGTCTGGGCCGACAAGAAGCCCGCCAATGCCGACAAGGGCATGGTGTTTCCTGGCGTGCAAAAATCCACATGGACGCGCGACAAGGAGGCCGGGGCCTGGTACTTCCACCGCTTCTATGACTTCCAGCCCGATCTCAATACCTCGAACCCGCGCGTGCAGGCCGAGATCCTCAAGATCATGGGTTTCTGGATTCAGCTTGGCGTGTCCGGCTTTCGCATGGACGCGGTCCCGTTCGTCATCGCCACCAAAGGCGCGAAGGTCCGCAAGCCGATCGAGCAATACGACATGCTGCGGTCGTTCCGGGAATTCCTGCAATGGCGGCAAGGCAATGCGATCATTCTCGGCGAAGCCAATGTGCTGCCCGAAACCGACATGGAATATTTCGGCGACGACGGCGACCGCATCCACATGATGTTCAATTTCTTCGTCAACCAGAATCTGTTCTACGCACTGGCGTCCGCCGACTCCCGCCCACTCGCCAAGGCTCTCCAGGCCACGAAGCCGCGACCGGCTACCGCACAATGGGGTTTATTCCTGCGCAACCACGACGAACTCGATCTCGGCTGGCTGACCAAGGCGCAGCGCGACGTGGTGTTTGAGAAATTCGGCCCCGACAAGAACATGCAACTCTACGATCGCGGCATTCGCCGTCGCCTCGCACCGATGCTGGGCGGCGACCGGCGGCGCCTCGAACTCGCCTACAGCCTGCTGCATACCTTGCCCGGAACGCCCGTGATCCGCTATGGCGACGAAATCGGGATCGGCGATAATCTCGATCTGCCCGAGCGCAATTGCGCCCGCACGCCGATGCAATGGTCGACCGAGCCGCATGCCGGCTTCACGGAAAGCGACAAACCGATTTTACCGGTGATTGACAAGGGGCCTTATGGATACGAGCACGTCAATGTCGCCAAGCAGCGCCGTGATCCCGACTCGCTGCTGAACTGGACCGAACGCATCATCCGGATGCGCAAGGAGGTCCCCGAAATCGGCTGGGGCGATTTCAAGGTGATCGCCGTGCGTGACCCGGCGGTGCTGATTATCCGGTATGACTGGCGCAACAATTCGGTATTGTTCGTGCACAATCTCGATGAGAAGCCGCGGGAGGTCGCGTTCGCGGTGGGACTTCCCGGCGATGCCGGCAAACTTCTGGTCAATCTGCTATCGGAAGACCACAGCCAGGCTAATGAGCGCGGCAAGCACACGCTCCTGCTGGAAGCCTACGGCTACCGCTGGTATCGCGTCGGAGGCGTCGACTATCTCCTGAAGCGCAGCGACATCGACACCGACGCCACAGGCAAGACCGCTCATCCGGCTTGAACGCCGGTTCCGATGATGACACCCTCATTGTCTCGCAAATCCAGCACGCCCTGGATTTGTTCGCCGTGCCGGTCGAGGAAACTTGAAAGCAGAATTTCGCCACCAAGGCCGATCGTCTCCGACGCGATCGAAACCGGCTCTGCCCCGAGGTTCAGTGCGACCACGACCGCTCCGCCATCGCTCTGCCTGCCGTAGAGCAACAAATCGCCCTGTGCGGCGATCGGCACGCAGGTGCCGGACCTCAGTTGCGGCGACCTCTTTCTTAAGTCGATCAGCGCCTTGTAGAGGCTGAGGATCGATCGCGCGTCGGCGTCGAGATTGACCACGTTCTCGTGCGGAAAGTCGTCCGACAGCGGCAGCCACGGCATCGATGTCGAGAACCCCGCGTAAGCCGTCGCGTCCCATTGCATCGGCGTCCGGCAGCCGTCACGGCCGACGCCGATCCCCGGAACGTTCTTCTCAAAGGGATCGCGTACCTGATCGGGCGCAATCGCCACCTGATGCATACCGATCTCGTCGCCGTAGTAGAGCGTCGGCGTTCCCCTTAAGGTCAATAACAGCATCGCGGCGACACGCGCCTGCGCAGGCCCGACCCGGCTTGCCACCCGCGGACGATCGTGATTGCCCAGCACCCAGTTCGGCCATGCCCCCGCCGGCAGGGCGGCTTCGTAGTCGGCGATGATTTTTTCGATTCCTCGCGCGTTCCATGGCGCCGACAACAGCGCAAAGTTGAACGGCAATTGCGCGCCCCCAAGATCCTTGCCGTAATAGGTAACGAGGCGATCGAACGGAAGATAGATTTCTCCGATCAGCACGCGGGCATCGAATTCGTCGATCACCCGCCGCATCTCGGCGATCACGTCGTGAACTTCGGGCTGATCGGTGGAGTACCGCGTCAGGATTTTCTCATGCGGGGGCCGGCCTTCGCGATAATTCGGATTGGGCGGATTGTCGCGAAATTTTTCGTCCTTGATCAGGTGCCAGATCACATCGACCCGAAAACCGTCGACGCCTCTGCGAAGCCAGAAGCGCATGACGTCATGGATGGCCTGGCGCACTTCCGGGTTGCGCCAGTTCAGATCCGGCTGCTCGGCGAGGAAGGCGTGATAGTAATATTGCCGCGTGGTGTCGTCGTATGTCCATGCGCTGCCGCCGAATTCCGACAGCCAGTTGTTCGGCGGGCCACCGTCCGCGGCCGGTTCACGCCAGATGTACCAGTCGCGCTTTCGGTCATCGCGCGAACTCCGGCTTGCGATGAACCAGGGATGCCGGTCGGAGGTATGGTTGGGAACGAGATCGAGGATGATCTTGAGACCGCCTGCATGCGCGGCGCTTACGAGCGCGTCGAAGTCCCGCATCGTGCCGAACAGCGGATCGACGCCGGTATAATCCGAAATGTCGTAACCGAAATCGGCCATCGGGGAGGGATAGATCGGCGACAGCCAGATCGCGTCAATTCCGAGCGCCAGCAGATAGGGCAGCCGGTCGATAATGCCAGCGATATCGCCGACCCCGTCGGCATCGGAATCCTGAAACGAGCGCGGATAGATTTGGTAGAAAATGCCGTATCGCCACCAGTTTTCATCGCTCTGCTTCATTTTGGAAATCATTCCTTGAAATCGCGGTCGCGAGGCAACGCCTGGAACCACCAACAGGTTCAGCTTGAACCAAGAGGAGATGACAAGGGAGCGTCAGCCGCCCACTTTTTCAGCCCAATTTCCCCTTGGCGAGCCGCAAAAAATCGGCATTGTGCAGCAATGGCAAATGAAACCGAAACCAAGGCGAAGGCTGGCGCTGTTATCGTCCCGGTCACGCTGTTTGAGCAGAACTGCACGCTGATCTGGTGCGAAGCCACCAAAAAGGCCGTGGTGATCGACCCTGGCGGCGACGTTCCGAAAATCCAGGCCGCGATCAAACAGACCAATGTGTCGGTCGAAAAGATCTGGCTGACCCACGGCCACATCGACCATGTCGGTGGCGCGGCCGAACTGCGCGACGCGCTGAAGGTGCCGATCGAAGGCCCGCACATCGCCGATAAACATCTGCTCGACAATGTCGTGACCAGCGGCGCGCGTTTCGGCATGACCGGCGTGCGCGATTTCGCGCCGGATCGCTGGCTCGATGAAGGCGATCAGGTTTCGATCGGAGAACTGACCTTCGACATCCTGCACTGCCCCGGTCATTCGCCCGGCAGCGTGGTGTTTTTCAACAAGGAATTGCGTTTTGCCCATGTCGGCGACGTGCTGTTCAACGGCGCGGTTGGCCGCACTGACTTGCCCGGCGGCAGCCACGCCACGCTGATCAAGTCGATTACTGAAAAACTGCTGCCGCTCGGCGACGATGTCGGTTTCATCTGCGGCCATGGCGCCGGCTCCAGCATCGGCCAGGAACGGCTGACCAATCCGTTTCTCACCGGCGAGATGTGAGTCTCAAACCGTCGCGCCGGCACTGTCCTCGGCGATTGGTCAGCGATGCCTTTGACCGGCGATATCGGTCATTCGGCTGCGACCATTTCAACCGCGCTCGCTTGGGCAAGGTGGCGCGTGCCCCAGTTGCGGATGGTGGCAATGACGGGAACGAAGCTTTTGCCTTTACGAGTCAGCCGATATTCGACCTTGGGCGGAACGACGCCGTAATCCTTGCGGTCGATCAGCCCTGACTCGGTGAGCGCCTTCAGTTCACGGCTGAGCACGCGCGGCGCGATTTCGGAGCTGCCATCCGAACCGCGCAACAGGCCGGTTCTGATCTCGCCATAGCGCTTGGGACCATCCTGCAGATCCCAGACGATCCGCAGCTTGTACTTGCCGCTGATCATTTTCTGGAACGCCGCCACCGGGCAGCCGCATGTCAGCGCCGATTTTGCGTTCGCCATCATCACCTCCAGCAATGCATTTCTTGCGTCTCTTCAGAATACGAGCAGAGGCAAGAAAGTCCATAGTATCATTTTTGTCCATACTTGCGTTTTCGCTTCTGCCGGCGCCAGATCAGATCGCGCAAACGGGAGACGGACAATGATCCTCGTGACCGGCGCCACCGGACTGAACGGGAAGGAGTTGCTGGGCCGGCTGTCGGCGAAAGGGATCGCCGTGCGCGCGCTGGTGCGCAACCCGGCGAAGGCCGAGACGATCGCAGCGCTGCCGCATGTTGAAATCGTGCAAGGCGACATGGCGCGCCCCGAGACGCTCGCGGCGGCCCTGCACGATATCGACCGCGCGATGCTGATCTCGTCGTCGGCCCCGGACATGCTCGATGTCCAGTCGAACTTCATCGACGCCGCCAGGACGGCCGGCGTGCGGCACGTCGTCAAGCTGTCCGGGATCATGCCGGAGCTTCACTCGGCGTTTCGCTTCGCCCGGATGCACGGCGAAATCGAGAAGAGGCTGGAAGCCTCCGGAATGGCTTACACCCATCTGCGGGCCGGCGAGTTCATGCCGGCCTATTTTCGGCAGGTCCCGATGATTGTCGGCAAGGGCGCTATGTTCCTCCCGATGGAGAACGCCAGGACCGCGTCAATCGATGTCGGCGATATCGCCGAGATCGCGGCGCGCGTACTGACCGGTTCCGGACATGAAGGCAAGACCTATCCCCTCACTGGTCCCGAAGCGCTGACCATGACGGAGGTCGCCGCAAAGCTCTCCGCCGCCACCGGAAAACCCATCCGCTATGTCAACGTGCCGCCGGAGGATGCGAGGCAAGCCCAGCTCGCCGCGGGCATGCCGGCTTACCTTGCCGATGCATTGTTCGAGTTGTTACGGCAAGGAGGGCAAGGTCTGGCCCGACGCCGCCACGCTTCTTGGACGTCCTCCGACATCCTTCGACGAATTTGCCAAGCGCAACGCCGCTGTGTTCCGGGGCGAAGCGCCGCCTCCGAAGGTTTGACATATCCGCCGATGAAGGAACCACCAATGAAACACTTCATGATCAAATATCAGTTCGCCAACGGCACCACGGAGGAGTGGCATCGGGAAATCCAGAAATTCATTTCCGCCATCGACAACGATCCTGACCTGAAGGGAAAAAT
>WNFL01431367.1_pt1 | contig 13058 bp, 15 predicted proteins | sample 5400361 | NCBI WGS metagenome assembly WNFL01 (sample SAMN13153351, study PRJNA577476) | soil metagenome | isolation source: 40 cm soil on Douglas fir-dominated hillslope | place: USA:California | collected 2013-09-17
TGGACTGCTTCAATTACACCGTCAAACTTTTTTGCCATGGTTTATCTCCGCGTGTATTTTAGCATTAAACATTAAAGAGACCCTAAAGGTTTCGCAAAGCGTTCCCTTAGAGTCTCTTTATCTGTCGGGGCGACAGGATTCGAACCTGCGACCTCTTGCTCCCAAAGCAAGCGCGCTAGCCGGACTGCGCCACGCCCCGTCTCAAGGTCTGTGAGTATAATGCGTGGGATGAGTACCCGTCAAGCTACAAAATGGACAACTATTCTGTTCACGCTGCTCACCTTCATCACAGCCTGTTCATCTTCCAACCAGCCTTTATCCACACCTTATCCATCCACAGCAACCCCTGAGCTGTTCATATCAACTCCTACAAATACTGCCATCCCGTCACAACCAAGCTGCATGACTCAGCCCGGTCGTGTGGAAAGTGGCAAAGTCACGTCAACCAAACCGCCACAGGAATATCTCATCTACCTGCCGCCTTGTTATGATGAACAAACAGCACAGCATTATCCTGCCCTCTACCTTCTCCATGGTCAAACCTACATAGACGACCAATGGATTCGCCTCGGTGCAGTGAAGGCACTAGATCAACTTATCCTTTCTGGCGAAGCGCAGCCCTTTATCATCGTCTTCCCTGATGATCGTTATTGGAATGTGGAAGCAGGTCCCGGCTTTGGCGATCGACTCGTCAGTGCACTCATCCCGTATATTGATGAAAACTATCGCACCATCCCAAATCGAAATCAGCGTGCCATCGGCGGCCTATCACGCGGATCAGGCTGGGCACTTGAATTGGGTCTTACGCACTGGGACTTGTTCAGTATCATTGGTTTACACTCCCTCGCTGTGTTTCAAGGGGATGGCTCGAAAATAGAGAAGTGGCTCAAAAAAATTCCACCCGTCGCTTATCCAACTATTTTTATGGATAGCGGAGACAATGATCCCGAACTTGCCATGGCTTTAACCGTGGAGTCCACTCTTACCGAAAATGGGATTTCCCACGAATGGCACCTGTATAGTGGCGCACATACCGAAGAATATTGGAGCGCCCATGTGGCTGAATATATCAGTTGGTATGCAAGCCAATGGAACAATCCATAATGAGTTTATAATCCATCAATTCACAGGAGATATTCATGAACATCCTCATTACGGGTGGAGCAGGTTATATCGGCTCAGCTACAGCCGAAGCATTAATCAAAGCTGGGCACGCCGTCACAGTCTATGATTCGCTGATCACAGGTCACAAACAAGCTGTCCCCAGCGATGCGACCTTAATTCAAGCTGATTTATCAGACAGTCATGCCCTCATCGAGACCATCACTCGCGAAAAGTTCGATGCCGTCATGCACTTCGCCGCATTTATTGAAGCTGGCGATAGCATGAAAGATCCCGGACGTTTCTTCCAAAATAACTTCACTAACTCGCTTAGTCTCATAGAGAATGCTGTTCGAGCAAGCGTGAAGCGCTTCGTGTTTTCATCCACGGCTGCGGTATTCCAGTCCAGCGAAGAGCCGCTGACTGAAGAATCGCCGTTGGGCCCTACCAATGTTTATGGACATACCAAATTAATGACCGAGCAAGTGCTTGAATGGTATCGTCAAATCCACGGCTTGCATTATTCCGCGCTTCGTTATTTCAACGCCTGCGGCGCACTGCCTGGGCGTGGCGAAGCGCATCAGCCCGAATCACATTTGATTCCGCTGGTTTTGCGTGTGGCTCAAGGTGACCGCGACTCGATTGGCATTTACGGCACCGATTACCCAACACCTGATGGCACCTGTATCCGCGATTATATTCACATTTCCGACTTGGTCTCCGCGCACATGCTGGCGTTAGATGGATTAAAAGAACGCGACAGCTTGATCTATAACCTTGGAAGCGGAACCGGTTACTCGGTCCGCGAGGTGATCGAGACTGCGCGTCAAGTTACAGGACATTCGATTCCCGCTAAAGAGCTTCCGCGTCGCTCCGGCGATTCTGCCCGTCTGGTTGCTTCTTCTGAAAAGATCAAGCGTGAACTCGGCTGGAAACCGCAACACGATAACCTGCACGAGATCATCACCAGCGCATGGGCCTGGCACAAATGGCACCCCAAAGGATATACAGAATGAACTTCGTTATCGTCTTCTTCGGCTGGATCTTTTCACTCTGTCTGCATGAGTTTTCACATGCCATTGTTGCCTATTATGGAGGCGATTACACAGTAAAAGAAAAAGGCTACCTCACGTTCAATCCGCTCAAATATACTCATCCGTTTCTCTCGATCATCCTGCCATTGCTCATTCTCTTAATGGGCGGCATCGGTTTACCCGGCGGCGCAGTTTACATTGAGACTTGGCGCATCCGCAATCGTTACTGGTTGAGCGCAATGTCACTCGCCGGACCGACAGCCAATGGCATCTTCGCGATATTTCTTTCCATCCTATTGCGCTTGTTACCCGCTTCAACTTCCAGTATCTGGCCCGGCGTATCTTTCCTAGTCGTTCTGCAAATCTGGGCAATTCTCTTCAACCTAATCCCACTGCCCGGATTGGATGGTTACGGCGTGATCGCGCCTTTCCTCAACCCCATCATTCGCGAGCAAATGGAACGTATGCGCGCCTATGCCATCTGGATTCTGATCCTCGCACTCTGGACCTTGCCCTTCATTGGGAACTTTTTCTGGGGGATCGTTCAAATCATTTCATTAATTCTAGGAGTAAATTGGAATTTGGCAATGCAGGGCAGCCAATTTTTGACCGGCTTCTTCAAGGGCCTTCTGCGTTAGTCGTTCATCCGTTTCTTTCTAAGCTGATTACTGTTTCGGCTTAATCAACCTTTTCCAAGGCGACAGAAAAATCTGTCGCCTTGTTGATTCTATGTACTGATGGGGGAACTTTACAAATCGGACCAATTTGGTTATAATAATTGTGTAATATTTCACAAACAGAGAGTGTCGAAGAAAGTGAAGGAAAAAACATGAACACAAAAACCCTCCCCCATGTTGTTATTGTCGGTGCCGGGTTCGGCGGCATGGAAGTTGCCCGCAAGCTCGCAAAAGTGCCAGTAACAATTACGTTGATTGACAAACACAATTACCATCTCTTCCAGCCATTACTGTATCAAGTTGCGATCGCTGGACTGGTCCCCTCGCAAATTGCCTATCCCTTGCGGACGATATTCCGCAAGCAAAAGAATCTCACCTTTCAGATGGGCGAAGTGACAGCCATTGACTTTGATTCACGTTACATCAAGATGGATGGTTCGGTGATTGCCTATGATTATTTAGTATTGGCAGTGGGCGGACAAACCAACTTCTTCGGAAATCAGTCCGTTGAGCAAAATGGATTTCAATTGAAGAGCGTTGAGTCTGCGATTACCCTGCGTAACCATCTGCTCAAAATTTTCGAGCAAGCTAATCGCGAAGTGGATGCCGATATTCGCAAAGCCATGTTGACCTTTGTCGTTGTCGGCGGCGGACCGACAGGCGTTGAAACTGCAGGCGCGCTTGCAGAACTCATTATCCACGTAATGGCGAAGGATTATCCAAACATGGATTTGAAAGATGTGCGTGTGATCCTGCTGGAAGCAGGGCAAAGTGTGATGCCAAGTTACCCCGATGAATTACGCAAATCCACTAACGATCTATTGAAAAGCAAAAAAGTGGAAGTGTTGGTCAACACCAAACTAGTTGACTATAATGGTCGACAAATCACATTAGGAAATGGCGGGCAAATTAACACCCACACGTTAATTTGGACAGCGGGTGTAAAAGCGGCCGGGATGTTGGATTCGCTAGATGTCGAGCAAGCAGGTTCAGGACGGGTAAGAGTCGCTGACAGTTTGCAGTTAAAAGATCACGCTGAAGTCTTCGTCATCGGCGATGCGGCTTATTTGGAGAACGACAACGGTCAGCCTTTACCGATGCTATCGACAGTCGCCATTCAGCAGGGTAAGGTCACAGCACGGAATATCCAAAAAATATTAAAGGGACAAAGCCCTGAGCCGTTTCACTACAAGGACCCCGGCTTGCTCGCAACAATTGGGCGTAATGCAGCGGTCGCGCGCATTTGGGGTCTCTCGTTCAGCGGATTCATCGCGTGGGTAATCTGGGTCTTCCTGCACATTTTCCGCTTGATTGGTTTTCGTAACCGCTTGTTGGTATTGATCAATTGGGCGTGGGAATATTTCTTCTATGAGAATCAGGTGCGTTTGATCACGAAGGAATAAGGTTTGGGTATTGCGAGATCACATACACGGCGCATAGGCTGAACGAATTGATCGCGGCATGAAATAGAATACCGGGCCACAACGAATTCGAGCGATGGTACATATACGCCAGCACACAGCCTAAAACAAAAGTTGGGATGAATGAGACTGGGTCAAGATGCGCCGCGCCAAAAATGGCTGAACTTAAAAATATAGCAGGCAGCCAGCCATATTTTTGACGAAAACCTTGAAAGAGAAAACCTCGAAAGAAAATCTCCTCCACAAACGGCGCAATCACCGCACCTGCCAGAAAAAACCAGATTGGAGATTTCAATTGGTTGAAACTCTCAAAGATCTTTTCGCCCTGCGTATTAACACCCAGCAGGGTTAAAAGCGCGTTGTGCAAGAGGATGATAATGTAGCCGCAAATCAATAACCCACATCCAATCCCTACAACATTCACATTGAATTTACCGAAGCCCAAATACTTCCAATGAATGCGCCGCCAGGCAAGGATCAGTACCACCGGCAGGATATATACCAACTCAAGGAACAACACACCAATGTTTTGAAGAAATTCCTTCTTCCTTCTTCAAACCCAGAAGCACTGCGGCGACCATACCGAGGCTGACCAACACCAATAAAACGACTCCAAGCCATGTATCGCCAATCGACCAGGGGACGGAATATGCTTGCGTTTCTTTCTCAGCCGATATTTGATTCTCTTCCATCAGCCTGCTCCTACCGCTTGTCTCAGTTTATTCATAAAACAATATTCCAAACTTTTATACAAACAAAATTCAAATCGTGATTCCTCAATTATGCGGCACTTTGCATCTCACGATAAACAAACCATTGACCTTTGCGTTCATCTATATTTTTCATTGCGCGATCATAATAAATATCAAAAACCTGACCCGTATTCACTTTCACTCTGAAATAAAACCGTCCCACATTCAATGACCCGCGCGTGGATGCAACCGCTGCGTGCGCAGGTCGCATATTTTGTGCCATCCGTCCGCGCCGCTTGAAATCATTCCATGAAGAAAGCATTTCAAGCACGCGATAGGTTTTTTCCTCCCAGATAAATCCGTTTGGGGGAGTATCGGGGCTTTTTTCAAGCACGGGTGGCGTATCGAAGATGGCTTCGATAGGCTGGTCTAAAAAATGGAGGGGAGTGAAATCCATATTCATATTATCGCACGAAATCAAAAAATAAATCTTGACCATTTCTTGACCTTAACCTTTGCTTCCTTGTCCCCTTTTTGACTGGCAACTGAATACACTCAAGCCTGATTGGAGATACCTATGAACGATTTGCTATATCTTGGACTTACTGTACTTTTCTTAGCTCTCACGCTTGGATTGATCAAAGTATGTGAACGGCTGATGGAGGATAAATCATGAACGCATTGTACGTAATCACAGGCATCATTACCCTGATCCTATTTGTCTACCTTGTATTGGCTTTACTGAAACCGGAGTGGTTCGGATGAATATTTATAGTTGGGTACAACTCATTTTCTATATGGTGGTTTTGCTGGCATTGGCAAAACCACTTGGTTCGTTTATGGCAAAGGTCTATCAGGGCGAGCGTACTTTTCTAGACCGCGTACTTGGTCCTATTGAGCGGTTCATTTATCGTCTCTCAAGCGTCAAGCCTGATGAAGACATGAACTGGAAGACCTACGCCATAGCCGTAATGTTGTTTAACGTACTCGGTCTATTGGCAGTGTATGCTCTCCAAAGGCTTCAAGCCTTCCTGCCACTAAACCCGCAGCGACTTGGCGCGGTGACCCCTGATTCATCGTGGAATACAGCAGTCAGTTTTGCAACGAATACCAACTGGCAGGGCTATGGTGGCGAGGTGACGATGAGTTATCTCTCGCAGATGCTCGGCTTTACAGTACAGAATTTTGTCTCTGCAGCGACAGGCATGGCAGTGTTGGTAGCGCTCATTCGCGGCATTGTACGTCACACCGCCAAGGGGATCGGCAACTTCTGGGTTGATCTTACCCGCACTACTCTTTATATTCTTCTGTCGTTTCGCAAGGTGTGGTGCAAACATTTAGTCCCTACAAGACAGTGGCATTACTTCAACCTACAACTGACGCGAACGGTAATGTTGTAACTGAACAGGTATTGGCTGTTGGTCCAGCCGCTTCACAAATTGCCATCAAACAATTTGGCACGAATGGCGGCGGCTTCTTCAACGTCAATTCTGCGCATCCGTTTGAAAACTCAACACCGTTCTCCAACTTTTTAGAGATGCTGTCCATTCTCGTTATTTCAGGTGCGTTGTGCTACACCTTCGGTGTGATGGTAGGCGATACGCGTCAAGGTTGGGTAATCCTGATTACGATGACCGTTATTATGGTAGGGTTTCTGGCGGTGGCGATTTGGGCAGAACAGGGCGGCAACCCAGCCTTCACTACAATGGGCGTGGATCAAGTTCAATCCAACATTAACCCAGGCGGTAATATGGAAGGCAAGGAAACCCGCTTTGGCATCGTCAACTCAGCCATTTGGGCCACCACAACGACTTCTGCTTCGAACGGTTCAGTCAACTCGATGCACGATTCGTTCATGCCTTTGGGCGGACTAGTGCCGCTCTTCATGATCCAGTTGGGCGAGATCATTTTCGGCGGTGTTGGTTCGGGTTTGTATGGGATGCTGGCCTTCATGATTGTGGCTGTATTCATCTCAGGCTTGATGGTCGGACGCACCCCGGAATATCTCGGCAAAAAGATCGAAGCCTTCGAAATGAAGATGGCTTCGCTGATGCTCTTGATCCCGATCCTACTGGCAAAAGTTGGCACTGCGGTTGCTGTAGTGGCTCCAGCAGGTCTTGCCACCATTTGGAACACGGGTGGTCCGCATGGCTTCAGCGAAGTGCTCTACGCATTTTCGTCCGCGGCGAACAATAACGGTTCGGCATTTGCAGGTCTCGGCGCAAACACGCTTTTTTATAACACCGCGCTTGGCATCTGTATGTTCTTTGCTCGTTATTGGTTGATTGTTCCGGCACTGGCAATTGCGGGCTCACTGGTACAGAAGAAGAAAGTTCCGGCAAGTGCTGGTACTTTACCGACCCATACACCATTGTTTGTTGCCTGGTTGATCGGTGTCATCATGATCGTCGGCGCGCTGAGCTTCGTCCCGGCTTTGGCGCTGGGGCCCATTGTCGAGCACTTGATGGTTTTTGCTCATTAGAAGGATTTTAGAATGACGATTCAAACGAAAAAACAATCCCCGTATCGCCGCGAGATCTATCAGCGGGCAATCGCAGAATCTTTTAGGAAACTCGACCCACGCACGATGGTACGTAACCCGGTCATGTTCGTGGTGGAAGTCGGAAGCTTGTTGACCACAGTCTTGTGGATTCAAGCTCTTGTTGGAACAGGCGAAGCGCCCACAGGTTTCATCGGTGCAATCGCACTATGGCTGTGGTTCACGGTGCTGTTCGCGAATTTTTCCGAAGCCATTGCTGAAGGACGCGGCAAGGCGCAGGCTGAGTCACTACGTAAGGCGCGTCAGGATACACCTGCAAAGAAGATCAAATCAAAGGTTGAAAAGTTTGAAGGTCCGCAAGTTGAGCATCAGTTGGTTTCATCGACTGCGTTACGCAAGGGTGATTACTATCTCGTTGAAACTGGCGATATTCTTCCAGCAGATGGCGAGATCGTGGCGGGAATCGCGTCAGTGGATGAAAGCGCCGTTACTGGCGAATCAGCTCCGGTTGTGCGTGAGGCGGGCGGGGATCGATCCGCTGTTACCGGTGGAACGCGGCTTCTATCCGATTGGTTGATCGTTTGCGTGAGTGCCGATCCAGGTCAAGGATTTCTGGACCGCATGATCAGCATGGTCGAAGGGGCCAAGCGACAGAAGACGCCAAATGAGATCGCGCTCAATATTTTGCTGGCTGGCTTCACCATTATCTTCTTGATCGTGTGCGCCACCCTTTTGTCTTATTCGCTTTATAGTGTGAATGCCGCGGGAAAGGGCATTCCGATCACGATCACGGTGTTGGTTGCTTTGTTGGTCTGTTTGATTCCCACCACGATTGGTGGATTGCTCTCTGCGATCGGCATCGCCGGCATGGATCGGATGATCCAACGCAATGTGATTGCGATGTCTGGTCGCGCAGTGGAAGCCGCAGGCGATGTGGATGTGTTGCTGCTCGATAAGACCGGCACGATCACACTAGGCAATCGTCAGGCGGTGGAGTTTATTCCTGTCAATGGAGTCAACGCACACGAATTGGCTGAAGCCGCACAACTCGCTTCACTTGCAGATGAAACTCCTGAAGGTCGTTCCATCGTGGTGCTTGCCAAGGAAAAGTTTGGGCTACGTGGACGAACCATGGGATCCAGCGATGAGGCGCCGGAGGGGATGCACTTCATCCCGTTTACTGCACAAACGCGCATGAGCGGCGTCAACTTCGATAGCACATTTATCCGCAAAGGTGCACCTGATACCATGATTGAAATGATCCAATCCAACGGTAACGGCGTTCCGTCAGATTTGAGGCCTGCCGTGGATGCTATCGCGCGTATGGGCGGTACGCCATTGGTAGTGACAAAAAATAACAAGGCGTTGGGCGTCATTCATCTCAAAGATATTGTCAAAGGCGGCATCAAGGAACGCTTTGCCCAACTCCGCAAGATGGGCATCAAGACTGTAATGATCACAGGTGATAATCCGCTGACCGCCACCGCGATTGCAGCAGAGGCTGGCGTGGATGATTTCCTTGCGCAAGCCACACCTGAAACAAAGTTGAAACTCATCCGCGAACATCAGACGGGTGGCAAGTTGGTTGCGATGACCGGCGATGGCACGAACGATGCACCCGCACTCGCGCAAGCGGATGTGGCTGTGGCAATGAATACCGGTACACAACCCGCGCGTGAAGCCGCCAATATGATCGATCTCGATAGTAACCCTACGAAGTTAATCGAGATTGTGGAGATCGGCAAACAACTCTTGATGACGCGCGGTGCGCTGACCACGTTCAGCATTGCTAACGACGTCGCAAAATATTTTGCCATCATCCCGGCTGCATTCGCCTCCACCTACCCGGTACTTGCTGCGCTGAACTTTATGCATCTTGCCACGCCTGAGAGCGCGATCCTTTCAGCGGTGATCTTCAACGCGCTCATCATTATTGCGCTCATCCCGCTGGCTTTGCGTGGCGTACCGTATCGCGCAGTTGGCGCAGCGCAACTGTTGCGTGACAACCTGTTGATTTACGGTGTCGGTGGCCTCATCGCACCATTCATTGGCATCAAGGTGATTGACATACTATTGGTTGCGTTTCATTTGACATAAAAGAGGTTTTGCGATGTATTCCAATAAAGCTCGTCCCAAATGGTGGCAGTTATATCTGACCTTTCCGCTTCTTATTGCGTTGCTCGTGGTGGCTAATCGTCTCAAAATTTCCACACGCGGCCATGAGGTAGTGCAGATCGTGATCGTACTCATCGTCTTCGAATTTGTACATTTGTGGCTGAAGGCCAACGCAAAGGCTCTGTCAGAAATAGATCGGGAACAATATGGTGGCAGGGTCACGGTAATTAGGGTCCAACCTTATCAATTGTCCGCGACGGATGATGAAAATAATAAACACCCAATGTTCCAACTGCCAGGCTCAGGAATAAAAGGTGTATTAAGCGATACTTTTGAAATGGACTACATCGATGCAGAGTTTTTCTTGGTTGACGAAGTCTCACAAGAATTGAACAAGGAATAAAATGATTTCACAATTACGCCCCGCATTTTTCATGCTTTTGCTCTTTACTATTATTACAGGTGTGATTTACCCCTTGGTTGTTACGGGCATTGCGCTGGTTGTTTTTCCACATCAAGCCAATGGCAGTCTCATTATGACTAAAGATGGAAAGGCTCTTGGCTCGGAACTCATCGGTCAGCAATTTGATGGTCCCAAATATTTTTGGGGAAGGCTTTCAGCTACCGGCAACTTTGCATACAACGCCTTCAACGCTGAAACCCTGACTGGATCATCTGGCTCGAACTATGGGCCCTTGAATCCTGCTTTGAAAAAAATGGTTCAGGACCGTGTGAATGAGCTTAAAGCGGCTGACCCTGATAACACGCTTCCGATTCCCGTTGACCTGGTGACTGCTTCGGGCAGCGGACTTGACCCGCACATCAGTGTGGCATCAGCGTTGTACCAAGTCCATCGTGTGGCAACAGCCCGCGGGTTGGATGAAGCGCAAGTCAAAGCCCTTGTAGAGAAATATACAGCAGGTCGTCAATTCGGATTTTTAGGCGAGCCGCGCGTCAATGTCCTCTTGTTGAATCTGGCATTGGATGCGATACAATAAATTTGATGGAACAGCGTCCTGATCCAGATGAACTGTTGAAACATATTCAAGCAGAAGAACCCAGCCGGGGAAAACTCAAAATATTTTTGGGCTATGCCGCAGGCGTAGGTAAGACCTTTGCCATGCTTGAAGCTGCGCATCAACGCAAAACACAAGGCATTGATGTTGTGGTTGGTTATGTTGAAACTCATAAGCGCGTCGAGACCGAGGAACTTGTAGAGGGTTTGGAGATTCTGCCACGCCAACAGGTGGAATATCACGGTGTGAACCTTCCCGAGTTGGATGTGGACGCAGTACTGGCACGCCGCCCCGCGATCGTTTTAGTGGATGAGTTCGCTCACACTAATGCACCCGGTTCACGTCATCCAAAAAGATACACGGATGTGGATGAAATTCTCGACGCGGGCATCAACGTATATACCACGCTCAACATGCAACATCTTGAAAGTTTGAACGATGTCGTTGCGCAAGTGACAAATGTGATCGTGCGCGAGACCATCCCGGACTGCGTTATTGATGAAGCTTCCGAGATCGAAGTTATTGACCTGCCACCTGATGAGTTGATGGTGCGTTTGAAAGAGGGGAAAGTTTATATTCCTGAGCAAGCTAGCCGCGCCATTGATCAATTCTTTCGCAAAGGGAATCTCACCGCGTTACGTGAAATGTCTTTGCGCCGTGCTGCCGAACGTGTAGATGACCAGATGCGTTCATACATGCAGACGCGTGCCATCTCTGGTCCGTGGGCGGCGGGCGAACGATTGTTGGTTTGCATTAGTCCCAGCCCGTTGGCAGAGAAATTGGTTCGCACCACGCGCCGGCTGGCAAGCGAACTCAAGGCGGAATGGTTTGCCGTGTATGTAGAGATCACTTCCAGCCCCGAGATCAACCCCATCAACCGCGAACGCATTGGGCGCATCTTGCAACTGGCGGAGGAACTTGGCGGCAAGGGGATTATGATCGCTGGCGCTTCCATTCAGGAAGCTGTGTTGGATTATTCCAAAAAGAACAACATCACAAAGGTGATCGTAGGAAAACCGCTCAAGCCGCGTTGGCAGGAATTGTGGAAGGGTTCCATAGTCGACCAGCTTGTTTATGCCAGCGGCGATATTGATGTGTATGTGATCAGTGCACGTGAAGGAGCATCCAGCCTCATGTTGCCAAAAGAATGGCAGCCGCATAGTCCCTTGGGACGTTATATGCTGGCACTTGGTTTGGTATTCCTAGCGACTTTGTTGGGCGTCTTGATTCGCGGCGAACTTGAACCAACCAACCTCGTGATGTTGTATCTGGTCTCAACGGTCATCTCGGCTGTCTTTCTCGGGCGTGGACCATCATTGCTTTCCGCAGTTGCAGGGGTATTGGCGTTCGATTTCTTTCTGGTACCGCCATACCTCACTTTTGCAGTGAGTGACACACAATATGTCATTACCTTTATTGTGCTCTTTGTAATCAGCCTCGTCATCAGTTCCCTTACAGCGCGAGTGCGTGAACAAGCCGAAGCTGCCATGCTGCGCGAAAGACAAACCTCCGCGCTCTATGATCTGAGTCGCGATCTGACCTCAGCTACTGATTTGGCTCAGGTGGCAAACATTATTATTTCTCAGATTGGTCAGGCATTTGGGCGCGAGGTCGCCATCTTTCTGCCTGAAGGTGAACAAGTGCGCATCTTTGCAACTTCATCAAATTATCATCCTGATGAAAATGAACTGGCTGTAGCCACCTGGGCATATCAACATAACCAGCCTGCCGGTCGTGGCACAGATACATTGCCCGCCGCATCCCTACGTTGTCATCCTTTGAAAACCTCGAACGAGATTGTGGGCGTGCTTGGCATTCATTCAAAAGACAAGACGAATTTTCTAACCTCCGAACAAAGACTAACACTTGTGGCATTTGCCAATCAATCGGCACTTGCCATCGAGCGTGCCAGTCTTGCTGAGAAGGCACAGCAGGCTGAACTTCTGCAGGCCACTGAAAAACTACAAACGGCCTTGCTCAATTCCATCTCGCATGATCTGCGCACGCCGCTCGTTTCCATCACGGGTGCGCTCACGAGTCTCGATGAACAATCTGATTCATTGAAAAAGGAATATCGTAAGAGTCTCATTGTCATTGCCCGTGAAGAAGCGGATCGATTGAACCGGCTTGTCGGTAATCTGCTTTCGATGACGCGCATTGAAAGCGGCGCGATCAAACTACATCTCGAACCCGGCGATATTCAAGATGTGGTTGGCACGGCACTTGAACAACTTAATCAGCGAATTGCGAATCACAAAGTGCAGGTGGATGTTCCCGCCGATTTTCCACTTATACCCATGGACTTTACTTTAATGGTGCAGGTGCTCGTCAACGTGTTGGAGAACGCGGTCAAATATTCGCCCAAAGATTCTTTGATCGAGGTTTCTGCTTCATTGCTTGATGAAAAAGTCCGCCTCCAAATCACGGACCGTGGGGTTGGCATCCCGTCCGAGGACCTTTCCCGCATCTTCGACAAATTCTACCGAGTCCAGCGCCCAGAGA
>WNFL01382604.1_pt2 | contig 13057 bp, 10 predicted proteins | sample 5400361 | NCBI WGS metagenome assembly WNFL01 (sample SAMN13153351, study PRJNA577476) | soil metagenome | isolation source: 40 cm soil on Douglas fir-dominated hillslope | place: USA:California | collected 2013-09-17
TCGAGCAGGTCCACGAATCGCCCCGCATCGATCTGCGTGCATGCTCCGCACTTTCCGCAGGGCTTCGACGTGATGCCGGTTTCGCAGTTGATCGATTTCGCCAGGATGCGCGCCAGCGTGGTCTTGCCGACGCCGCGCGTGCCTGTGAAGAGATAGGCGTGGTGCAACCGCTTGGTATCGAGCGCATTGACGAGCGCGGTAACCACGTGAGACTGCCCGACGAGCTCCTCGAAGAGCCGAGGGCGCCACTTGCGGGCGAGGACTTGATACGTCATCAGCTAGGGGGATGGCGAGCCTGAACCCCGGCACTTGAAGGAATCGATTATGGCTGCTTCGTTCCCGACCTGACCAGGTTCATCGCCCTTCAATGCGGGGAGGCCCGCCAGGAGAATTATGACACGCTCATCGCGGTTCGAGCGCGCAAGTGCGAAATCCCGCGAACACATCGCTGCGCTCGGCAAGGTAGAAGTTGCGAAAACGGTTGTGCACCAGCCGGGCGCGCGTGGCGAAGGAGCCGCCCCGCAGGACATGATGCGAACCGAACCACGGCTCGGAGTATTCCTTGTACGGATCCGGGCGAAACCCCGGGTACGGCGTGAACGCGCTCGATGTCCACTCCCACACGCCGCCGATCATGTGGCGCAGCCCCGCCTTGCTGGGCGCGGGATCGTCGAGGGCCGACGGCGGAGCGATGAATCGGCAGTCGAGGCTTTGGGCGTTTTCGGCGGCGCCGTCGCCCCAGGGAAAGCGATCGGCACGTCCGCCGTTGCGAGCGGCGAATTCCCATTCCGATTCCGTCGGCAGGCGGCGCTCGGCCCAGCGGCAGAACGCGAGCGCCTCGTGCAACGACACATGGATCATCGGCAGGCCGAGCTCGAGCGGGACCCAGCGATCGAAGCGGCGCAACATCCACGCGCTGCCATCGCGCTTCCAATGCCGAGGCGCGTCGATGCGTTCACGCTCGCGCCATTGCCATCCGTCGCGAGTCCAGAGATCGGCGCGCCGATAACCCCCCTCCTCCACGAACGCGACGAATTCGCCCTGCGAGACGGTATCGAGCGAAAGCGTGAATGGCCGGAGGCTGGCCATGTGGGCCCACTTCTCGTTGTCGAAAACGAATTCTTCGCTCTCCGGGAGCGCGCCCTGGAGGAATTCGCCGCCCTCGAAGAGCGCTTCCCGCGGGCGTTCCGAGCGTGGCGATGGCGGATCGAGGGCCGCGAATGCAGGCGCGGGCAGGCCGAGCGTTTGCAGCGTCATCAACATCGCCTCGCCGTGCATGTCCTCGTGGCGGAGCGCGAGCTCGAAGAAGTAGCGCTCGTCCTCGGAAACGTCGTCGAGCGCTCGCAGCGTTCGCTCGAGCGTGTCCTCCAGGTAGTGAAAGATCGCCGCGTTCGACGGATAGGGAAGCTCCCACCTTTCGGCATGCGGCACGATGCTCGAATTGAAGAGCTCGTCGGCTCGATCGAGGATCGATGCGACGCGGGTGCCGTTGGGATCGTCCGGCCGATGGCGAAGGCACCAGAACTCCTGGAACCACGCCACGTGCGCGAGCTCCCATATCGGCGGATTGATCGTCGCAAGGTAGGCGCGTAGAACGAGAGCGTGCGCCGGCGCGCGTCGTGCAACGCGCTTGCCAAGCGATTCACTTCGTATAATTCGCTCATGCGATCTCTCGCCAGGCCGGTCGTTTGCCTCGTCACTCCGGGAACCCGCGATGCGAACAACGGCAACTGGCGCACGGCGGCGCGCTGGGCCCGAATGCTTCGCGATCGTTATCGGGTCATTGTACAGACGGACTGGGACGGAACGCGCGCCGACGCATTGGTCGCCTTGCATGCTTTCCGCAGCGCCGCTTCGGTCGCCGCCTTCCACGAAACGCTTCGCCGGCCCATTGCGGTCGTGCTCACCGGGACGGACCTTTATCGCGACCTTGCGAAGGCAAGTGGAGCCTCCGAGTCGATCGAGATCGCCAAGCGGATCGTCGTCCTCCAGGACGATGCCCTCGGCCTGCTGAAGCCGTCATGGCGGGCAAAGTGCGACGTGATCTTCCAATCGGCGCGATTCCTCCGCCATCGACAGCACGCGCAAGGATTCCTCGATTGCGCGGTGGTGGGCCATTTGCGGCAGGAGAAGGACCCGGCCACCGTCTTTGCCGCGATCGAGGCGCTCCCACCCGAACTTCCGATTCGAATCCGGCACGTTGGCGCCCCGCTTGACGCGGCCCTTGGCCATGCCGCGCGCGCATTGGCGCGGCGCGACGTACGCTATCGATACCACGGCGCTTTGCCGCATGGACCGACGCGGGCGCTTCTCGCCGCCAGCGACCTTCTCATCCATCCGTCGACCGTGGAAGGCGGCGCCAACGTCATCGTCGAGGCGATCACCTCGGGAACGGCGGTGATTGCGAGCCGCATCTCCGGGAATCTCGGCATGCTGGGCCCGGACTACCCCGGATACTTCGAAGTGAGGCACGGCAAGGCGCTCGCGGACCTAATGGTTCGAGCGTGGGAAGATAGCCGCTACGTGGATCGTCTCAAGACCGCGTGCAACAAACGCAAGCCCCTTTTCCATCCTCGCTCCGAGGCGCAGGCGGTGAAAAGGCTCGTCCAGCGCCTCCTCGTGTAAGCCCCGCGCTAGAATCCCGACTGAACTCTGGCGCACGAAAGACTTCCCATGGACATGCAGGTCAAGCTCACGCAATTCAGCCACGGCGGCGGCTGCGGCTGCAAGATCGCCCCCGGCGTCCTCGAGCAGATTCTCGCGCGAAGCGCTCCCGGCATCGTGCCGAAGGAATTGCTCGTGGGCATCGAGACGGCCGACGACGCGGCGGTCTATCGCATCAACGACCGCCAGGCGATCGTCGCCACCACCGATTTCTTCATGCCCATCGTCGACGACCCGTTCGATTTCGGGGCGATCGCGGCGACCAATGCGATATCCGACGTCTACGCCATGGGCGGCCAGCCGCTCTTCGCTCTCGCCCTCGTCGGCATGCCGGTGAACCAGCTGCCGCTCGAGGTCATTCGCAAGATCCTCGAGGGAGGAGAATCGGTTTGCGCCCGCGCGCGCATTCCCGTTGCGGGCGGGCACACCATCGATTCGGTCGAGCCGATCTATGGCCTGGTTGCGATCGGCATCGTCGATCCGAGGAATCTCAAGCGCAACGCCGGCGCCATGCCCGGCGACCAGCTCGTGCTCGGCAAGCCCCTGGGTGTCGGCATCTACAGCGCGGCACTGAAGAAAGGTCGGCTCGATGCCGCGGGTTATGCCGCGATGATCGAGAGCACGACCAAGCTCAACACGCCGGGCACGATCCTCGGGACGTTGCCTGGCGTGCACGCACTGACGGACGTCACTGGTTTCGGCCTGCTGGGCCATTTGCTGGAAATCGCCAAAGGCTCAAAGGTCGCAGCGTTCGTGGACTGGAATTCGCTGCCGCTGCTCCCCGGGACGCTGGATCTCGCACGCGATGGCATCATGACCGGTGCGTCCGGCCGCAATTGGTCCGGCTACGGCAGCAAGGTGACGCTTGCAAGCACGCTCGGCGAATCGCAAAAGGCGGTGCTCACCGATCCGCAGACCAGCGGCGGGCTGCTCGTCGCTTGCGCGCCCGATGCCTGCGACGAGGTGCTTTCGGTTTTCCGCTCGGAAGGATTCGCGCAAGCGGCGGTGATCGGCCGCATCGAAGCCGGCGAACCCCAAGTGACGGTGGAGTGAGCAGACGCGGCCCGGCCGCGAGGAGGTCAAGATGAAGGATCCGGTACGCAGCACACGCTCGGCATTCGACTCGGCCATTCGACGTCCGGACGAAGGCAGCCTTCTCGAGCGTTACCTCGCCGTTCGCGAAGTGACCCGCAAGCTCGCCGAGCCGCTTTCCCCGGAGGATTGCGCGATCCAGTCGATGCCGGACGCGAGCCCGACCAAGTGGCACCTCGCGCACACCAGCTGGTTTTTCGAGACGTTCATCCTCGAGCCTTCCGGTAAGGCGTATCGGCCCTTCCATCCGGCATTCCGCGTGCTGTTCAACTCGTACTACAACGGTGTCGGCGACAAACATCCGCGCCCGCAGCGTGGCCTTCTCTCGCGCCCGTCGCTCGACGACGTGCTTGCCTACCGCGCGCATGTCGATGCGGCACTGGCCTCGCAATTGCAATCGGGGACGATGACGGCCGAAGGCCTGGCGCTCGTCGAGCTCGGCATCCAGCACGAGCAGCAGCATCAGGAGCTGATCGTCACCGACCTCAAGCACCTGCTTTCATGCAATCCGCTGAAGCCGGTGTATCGATCGCAGTGGCCGTTGACGTCGATCCATGCGGGCCGGCCCGCGTGGATCGAGTTCGAGGCGGGGCTGCGCGAAATCGGCCATGCCGGCGAAGGCTTTTCGTTCGACAACGAATTGCCGCGCCATCCGGTATGGATCGGCGACTTCGCGATCGCGTCGCGGCCGGTGACCAACGGTGAGTACATCGCCTTCATGCAAGACGGCGGCTATCTCCGGCCGGAGCTCTGGCTTTCGGCCGGATGGGACGCGGTGGTCGCGCAAGGGTGGCAGGCACCGCTCTATTGGGAGCGGCTCGACGATGGCTGGCATACGTTCACCCTCCGCGGACGGGCTCCGGTCGAGCCCAACACACCGCTTTGCCACGTGAGCCTTTTCGAGGCCGACGCTTTCGCCCGCTGGTCGGGTGCGAGGCTGCCCACCGAGGGCGAGTGGGAGACCGCGGCGATCGATTCCCCGCTCGAGGGGAATTTCCTCGAAAGCGCGGCGCTGCATCCTCTCGCCATGCGCGAAGCTCCAAACGACGGGGCGCTCGCACAGGTCTTCGGCGACGTGTGGGAGTGGACCCGCAGCGACTACGCGCCCTACCCCGGCTTCCAGGCAGCGCTCGGCGCCATGGGCGAATACAACGGCAAGTTCATGTCCAACCAATACGTGCTTCGCGGAGGATCGTGCGCGACGCCCGCAAGCCACATTCGCCGCACGTATCGAAATTTCTTCCCGGCCGAAGCCCGCTGGCAATTCAGCGGCGTGCGGCTCGCGCGCGACGCTTGAGCGACGCCGCCGACCTCGATCGCGCGATCGCGCACTACCGGGAGCTCGCGCCGGTCTACGACCGTTCGACGCGCCTCATCAATCGCATCCGGGAAAGAACCATCGCCGCGCTCGAGTTGAGCCCCGGCGATACCGTGCTCGACGTCGGATGCGGCACCGGCTGGTGCATCCCGCTCCTGCTCGCCCGGGTGGAACCTTCCGGCCGCGTGATTGGCTTCGAACCCTCTCTCGAGATGCTGCATATCGCCCGCTCGCGAGTCTCCGCGAACCAGCCCGTCGAATTGATTCATGCGTCGGCGGAGCACGTGCGACTCGCCTGCCCGGTCGACGCGATCCTCTTCAGCTACACGCACGATGTGATCCGCTCGCACCGCGCGCTCGAGAACATCCTCGGCCAGGCGAAGCCGCAAGCACGCGTTGCCGCGACCAGCACGAAGCTGTACGCGCCATGGCTCGGGCCCGCGAACTGGTACCTGCGCGTGACTCACCGGCAATACATCACCAATTTCGACGGCTTCGAGACACCCTGGTCGACGCTGGCGGCCTATCTCGATGATTTCGAGGTGCGCACGGGGCCATTCACCCAACACTACGTTGCGACCGGCAGGGTCAAGCCGGCGTGGGGTGCGTCCTTCGATCAGCTCGCGAAGAAAACGTAATAACCGCCCTCGGCGGATGACCAGCTGAGCGTCCGCGCGAATCCGGCCTCGCGCAGCAGGCGCTCGAATTCGCCGCGCGAGTACTTGTAGGAATTCTCGGTGTGGATGCGCTCACCGGAAGCGAAGCGGCGCGAGGCGTCGCCGAGCCGCACCGATTGGTCGCGGGTCGATTCCAGGTGCATCTCGATCCGTCCCAACGCCTCGTTGTAGAAGCCCCGATGCACGAATCCGTCGATGGCGAAGTCGAAGCCGAAGCGCCGGTTGAGATGCACGAGCGCATTCCGATTGAACGCCGCCGTCACACCCAGCGCATCGTCGTAGGCCGCGTCGAGCCGCGCCTTCTCCTTCTTGCCGTCGACGCCGATCAACAATCCACTCCCCGGCCGCGATGCGCAATGCCGGTGAATGCGCGCCATGAAGGCGAGCGCCTCGGCGGGCGCGAAATTACCGATGCTCGATCCCGGATAGAAGAATGTGACCGCACGTCCATCGAGCACGTCGTCGAGATCGAGCGTCCGCGAGAAGTCGGTGACGACGCCGATCATCTCGGTTTCCGGGAATTCCGGCGTCATGCGATCGAGCGCGCGCGCGATCTCGGGACCGGCGATGTCCACCGCGATGTAGCGCGCGGGGCTGACGAAAGGAAGCCAGCTTTCGGCCTTGCAGCAATCGCCCGCCCCCAGGTCGACGAACTGCCGGCCCTTTCCGATGGCGGCGGCGATTTCGACACGATGTTCGCGAAAGATCTCGACCTCGATGCGCGTGGGGTAGTACTCGGGGAGCCGACAGATGGCGCCGTAGAGCGCGCAACCCAGCTCGTCGTAGAAGAACTTTGGCGCGATCGACGCAGGCGATGCGATGAGGCCGGCAATCACCTCCGCGCGCTCGTCCCGGACGTGCTCGGCCGACCGGTCGATAATCCTGTACGCCACGCGATTATCGTTGGGCACGTCGGACTTCCGCGACGAGGCGATCGACGGCGGCGAACGACTCGCCATCGCCCCAGTCATGCTCGCCGAAGGTCGAGAACCGCACTCGGCCGGTCGCATCGACGAGGAAAGTCATCGGCAATCCGCCGACCTTCCACTCCTGCGCAACCCTCTTTTCAGGATCGAGGACCACCGGAATGGATAACCCCAGCTTCGACATGAAGCGCGACACGGTCGCGTTCGACTCCCCGTAGTTCACCATCACGAGCTCGAATGGGCGTCCCTTCAGCTTGCCGCGAAGGCGCTCGAGCGATGGCATCTCGTCGCTGCACGGCTCGCACCACGTCGCCCAGAAGTTGATGAGAACCACGCGCCCGTGAAGCGCGGCGAGATCGACGCTGCGGCCCTCGAGATCCTTGAGGTCGAGCGGCGGGGCCGCCCCGCCCTTCCATGGCTTGAAGTCGGGCTCGGCCAGCGCGAAGGTCGGGACGGCGAGCGAGATGAGAAATGTCAGCGCCCCCACTGCGACAGGAGGCGCCCAGCTCCAGCGCACGCGGAATGCGTCAGACGATTTCGCGCGAGCTCATCTGATAGCGGAAGTTGTCCGGATCGAGCGGATCGAGGCGTCCCTCCGCGGTCTCGCACTGCGGGTACATGAAGAACGCGACCTTGCCGCGCGTCGACTTGGGCAGCGTGAGATCGTGCGCATAGTTGTACGCGAGCCAATTCATTTCCCACGAGCCGAACAGGCGCTTGCGGGCCGACACGACCATGGGATCCGTCGGCGCCTTGCCGCCGCCCTCTTCGAGGATCACCTTGCGGACATCGGCGGGGTCGATGGGCACCCAGCCATATCCCTGCAGATAGACCTCCGCACGGCAGTGCTGCGCCTTGGTGATGTCGCCGCTCTTGCCCAGGCTCTTGTAGCCGAGCGCCGAGTCGGCGACGCGCACGCCGTACACGTCGCGAGCCGGAATGCCTTCGGCGCGGGCAAGCGCGACGTAGAGCGCATTGATGTCGGCGCACTTGCCGCCGTAGGCCTTGTTCTCGACCATGAACTTGATGTCGCCGACGCCGCATCCGCGGGTCTTCGGATCGCGATGGGTGTTGTCGACCACCCAGTCATAAAGGGCACGTGCCTTCTCGACGTCCGTGCGCGCCCCCTTGACCGCTGCCGACGACGTTTCCTTCACGGCGCCGTCGAGCGGCATGAGATCGGTAGCCGCGGTGTATTTGGCCAGGACCGCGGGATCCTCGGCCTTGACGTTTCCGGGCTTGGAAAAATCGACCGCCACGTCGCGCGTCGCAAACCGGCTGGTGAGAACCAGCACCGGCTTGGTTTCCGGCTGCCACTCCGCCCAGACGATACCGGCGCCGTACTTGCCGTCGGTCGTCATTCCCCCTGTTCCGCCTTCGGCCTGGTAGGTGTTCCCCAGCGATTTCAAGTAAGGCGCGTCCGCCACCAACGGCGTGGGAAGCCACGCCCTGGTGACACCGGCCGGCTTCAGGACCTCGACGCGAGTAGTGACCTCGTACACGCGCCAGCGGTCGGGCGCGGCCGATTGAGCGAATGCGGACGGGACGAGGGAGGGGACTGCGAACCCCGCGGATGCGAGGCTGGTGAAGCGCAGGAAATCGCGACGCTGCATGGTGTGAGCTCCCGGGAGATCGAACAACGATGATACAACGTAAAATTATGGCCTTGATGCCGCAATCCTCCAACGAACTCTGCCTCGCATTCGACCTGCGCTTCGCCGATCTTTACGAGCGCGAGGGGCTCGAAAGGCTCGATCGCCGCTTCGTCGAACGCCTGCGCGCAAGCGACGCCGCGGCCTGCGAGCGATTCCTCGCCGCCCGTGCCAACCCCGGGGCGCTGAGCTACAAGGAAGAAGCCGACATCCTCATGGGTGTCGCGCCGCTCGTCGATCGCTTCGTCGCGGAGCTCTTCGGCATCGAGGCCGAGTGGGAAGCGCTCGTCGCGGGACACCATGCGCTCGCCCCTCTCTTTCGCGTCAAGCGCAAGTTCGTGCAGCGCCGCTCCATGCTCAAGATCAAGGCGGACGAAGCGGCGGGACTCGATGGCATCGCCCTCGAGGCCGAGGTCGCGAAAAGGATCGGCGGCGCCTTCGAGGAGCTGCGGTTCGCGCAACATGTCCTTGAATGGCTGGCGGACGAGCCCGCCCATGCCGAAGACCTTTCCGTCGCCGAACGATTCTGCGCGTGGGCCGCCCATACCGAGGAGGGCCGGCGGCGCCATCGCGACGGCGTTCTCTTCAAGCCTCCCCAACGCATCGATCCGCAGCATCTCGTTCCGGTGCAAACAGCCGACGGCGGCGGCTATTCCGTCCATACCCTCCACCACATTCGTCGCCGCCAAGGCTTCGCGCTTACGGACCCGGGCACGCACCTCGCCGGCGCGCTCGACGAAACCAATTACTGCATCTGGTGCCACGAGCAATCGAAGGATTCCTGCTCGAAGGGCTTGAAGGACAAGCCCGCGGCCGGAGGCGACATCGTCTTCAAGAAAAGTCCCTTTGGGATACCGCTCGCCGGTTGCCCGCTCGAGGAACGGATCTCCGAGTTCCAGAAGCTGAAGAGCGAGGGCTGGGCGATCGGCGCGCTCGCGATGATCGTCATCGACAATCCCACCGTCTGCGCCACCGGCCACCGCATCTGCAACGACTGCATGAAGTCGTGCATCTACCAGCGCCAGGATCCGGTGGACATTCCGCAGGCGGAAACGCGAACGCTGAAGGACGTGCTCGAGTTGTCCTGGGGATTCGAGATCTACGCGCTCCTCAGCCGCTGGAATCCGCTGAACCTCGGGCGGCCGCTACCTGCGGCGCACACCGGCAAGCGTGTGCTCGTTGTCGGCATGGGTCCCGCGGGCTTCACGCTCGCCCACCACCTCATGAACGACGGACATTCGGTCGTCGGCATCGACGGCCTCAAGATCGAGCCGCTCGATGCCGATTTGTCGGGTGTCTCCATGGATGGGACGCGCGTGCCGTTCAAGCCCGTTCGCGACCTCGCGCAGCTGCGCGAGCCGCTCGAAAGCCGTGCGATGGCGGGCTTCGGTGGAGTCGCCGAGTACGGCATCACCGTGCGCTGGGACAAGAATTTCCTCAAGATCGCGCGCCTGCTGGTCGAGCGGCGCGCGGCCTTCGCGATGTTCGGTGGTGTCCGCTTCGGCGGCACGGTCACTGCCGAAAGCGCATTCGCCCTCGGATTCGATCACATCGCCCTCGCCGCCGGCGCCGGCAAGCCCACGGTGCTCGATCTCGCCAACGGCCTCGCGCGCGGAGTGCGCACGGCTTCCGATTTCCTCATGGCGCTGCAGCTCACCGGCGCCGCCAAGACCGACTCCATCGCCAACCTGCAGATCCGGCTGCCGATCGTCGTCATCGGCGGCGGCCTCACCGCGATCGATACCGCCACCGAATCGCTCGCCTACTATCCTTTGCAGGTCGAAAAATTCCTCGAGCGCTACGAGTCGCTCGCCGCCGAGCGCAGCGCCGGCCGGGTACGCAACGAATGGAATGACGAGGAAACAGGGGTCGCTGAGGAGTACCTCACGCACGCGCTGGCGATCCGTGCCGAGCGGGACGCCGCCGCGCACGAAGGGCGCGAGCCGCGAATCCTCGAGCTGCTGCAATCCTGGGGCGGCGTCACGATCGCCTATCGCAAGCGCCTCATCGACAGCCCCTCGTACACGCTCAACCACGAGGAAGTGGAAAAGGCGCTCGAGGAAGGCATCCGCTTTGCAGAGAACCTCACGCCGCTACGGATCGAGGTTGACGACTTCGGGCACGCGCGCGCGCTGGTGATGCGGGCGAGGATGGCCAACACCGATGGCAGCGTCGCGGAGGCCGATGTGGAAATGGCCGCGCGCACGATCCTCATCGCCGCCGGCACACAGCCGAATACGGTCCTCGCACGGGAAGATCCGGAGCACTTCGCGCTCGACGGACGCTACTTCCATGCCATCGACGACGAAGGTAATCCGGTTTCGCCCGCGCGCTCGGCGAAGCCGGCCGAGGTCCGTGTCCTCATGTCGCGGGACGCCGAGAACCGCTACACGAGCTTCTTCGGCGATCTGCATCCCTCGTACTTCGGCAATGTCGTGAAGGCGATGGGATCGGCGAAGCAGGGTTTCCCGGTAGTCAGCCGAGTGCTCGAACGCAGGCCCATGCGATCGTTCGCCGAGACGCAGAAGTTCCTCGGGGCACTCAACGGTCTGCTGCGCGCGACCGTGCGCAGCGTGGAGCGCTTGACGCCGCGCATCGTCGAAGTCGTCGTTCACGCGCCGCTCGCCGCGCGCGAGTTCCATCCCGGCCAGTTCTATCGCCTGCAGAACTACGATGCTTGCTCGGCAACAGCCGACGGCACGCGGCTCGCGATGGAAGGGCTCGCGATGACCGGTGCCTGGGTCGATCGCGCAAAAGGGCTCGTCTCCACAATCATTCTCGAGATGGGCGGCTCGAGCGATCTGTGCGCGCTCCTCAAGCCCGGTGAGCCCGTGGTGCTCATGGGGCCGACGGGGACTCCGACGGAAACCCCAGGTGGCGAAACCGTGGTACTCGTGGGCGGGGGACTTGGAAACGCCGTGCTCTTTTCCATCGGGGCGGCGCTGCGCGCCGCGGGCTCTCGCGTGCTTTACTTCGCCGGCTACAAGAAGCTCGGCGACCGCTACAAGGTTGCGGAGATCGAAGCAGCCGCGGATGAAGTGGTGTGGTGCTGCGACGAAGCGCCCGGCTTTGCGCCGACGCGCGAGCAGGACAAGACTTTCTTCGGAAACATCGTCGAGGGCATGGCGGCACACGCTGCGGGAAGCCTCGGCGACTCCGTCGTGCGCTTGCAGGATGGGGATCGCCTCATCGCCATCGGCTCCGACGCCATGATGGCCGCCGTTGCTCAGGCGCGTCACGGCATTCTCGCGCCCTACCTCAAGCCGGAGCATGCCGCGTTCGGCTCGATCAACTCGCCGATGCAATGCATGATGAAGGAGATCTGCGCGCAATGCCTTCAGCCGCACGTCGACCCGGCGACCGGCAAGACGACCTACGTCTTCTCCTGCTTCAACCAGGATCAGCCGCTCGACGTCGTGGACTTCGCGGGGCTACGCGAGCGCCTCGGACAGAACACCCTTCAGGAAAAACTCACCGCGCAGTGGATCGATCGCGGCCTCGAAGGGATCGGAGCCCGCAGCAGGACGACGAAGTGAAGGTTTTGGCGGTTTTCCTCGGGGTCATCTGCCTTTCGGCTTTCGGCGCAGAGCCTTCGACTCCGGCGTCAGCCTCGGCACCGGTCGCCGAGCGAATCGATTCGGCCGTCGCGGGTCTCTTCTCGGCGCGATGGCCCGGCGCCGCGATCCTCGTCAAGCAAAAGGGAGCGATCGTTTTCAGGAAGGCTTATGGATTGGCGGACCTGGAACGCCGCATCGCGCTCGGTCCCGGGATGGTCTTCCGGCTCGGCTCGATCACGAAACACCTCACGGCGGCCGCAATCCTGCGCCTGGTCGACCAGGGCAAGATCTCCGTCGACGACGATGTCGGCCGTTACGTGCCGGAGTTTCGCGGCCGCGGCGTCTCGATCGAGAACCTGCTCACGCACACTTCCGGCATCGTCAGCTACTCGAGCCTGCCGTCTTTCGACCAAAGGAAGGACCTGGCGCAGCACGAAGTGATCGATCTCATCAAGGATGAGCGCGCGCTCTTCGCGCCGGGCACGAGGTGGTCGTACAGCAATTCGAATTACTTCCTGCTCGGCGTGATCATCGAGAAGGTTTCAGGCGAGCGNTATGCGCAATTCATGGCGTCCGCCGTGTTCGAGCCCCTGGGCATGCCCTCGACCGCATACGAAGGTTACGAGCGCGATGGGCGCAAGCGCGTCGAAGGATACCTGCGCGCGCCGGGCGGCGATTTCGAGAAGGCCGCGCCCATCAGCATGGGACCTCCTTTCGCCGCGGGCGCGCTGGTTTCGACCGTGGACGACCTCGCGCGTTGGGACGAGGCGATCGCGAACGGAGAGCTTCTCTCGCGCGAAAGCTGGAATCGCATGTTCACGCCTTTCAAGCTGCGAAGCGGTGCGTCGACCAACGCGGGCTACGGCTGGTATCTCATGGAGACGGGTGGACGTCCGATCCAATTTCACGCCGGCGGCATCAATGGATTCGCCGGCCTCGTCATCCGCCTTCCGCGGGAGGAAATATTCATCGCGATCCTGACGAACGGGATTGGCGCCGCGACGAATCCAACGGAAGTCGCGCAGTCGATCCTGCGGGTACTGCTTCAGTAGGAATCCAGGAAGCAGGGAAATGGCGGAGAGGGCGGGATTCGAACCCGCGTTAGGGTATTACCCTAAACACGCTTTCCAGGCGTGCGACTTAAACCGCTCATCCACCTCTCCGGTGGTCA
>WNFL01095303.1_pt1 | contig 13053 bp, 22 predicted proteins | sample 5400361 | NCBI WGS metagenome assembly WNFL01 (sample SAMN13153351, study PRJNA577476) | soil metagenome | isolation source: 40 cm soil on Douglas fir-dominated hillslope | place: USA:California | collected 2013-09-17
TGATGATTATGATCGATTGGCTTATGACACACCTAAAGAAGCATCTCAAGGAAGTGGAGTGGTCAATTTTCGGCTGTGGAGAGGATTTCCGGTGCTTTGTTACGAACCCTGACCTGTCCCCTTCGGCATTGCGGCCCCGTCCCGAAATTTTTGAGTGAACTCGGCTAGGCCACTTCCCAGTCCAACCCTGGTCCAGTCCCACTACCATTATATTGAATGAGTGCGTGTTCAAACGCCGGAGGTACTATACTCCGAGAGCGGGACCTTATAAAATCACGGTTGCTAGGTATCCTCATTGATCATATTATTCTGTCCGACCTCTCAGCTTATCATCCAAGCAATAACGCCAACCGAAGCTTCAATCATGCCTCAACCACGACCCATTTCATGGAAAACTGAACCGCGAATTGCTACCAGCCATTCCAGTGACAAAGTCATCTTTAACAACTTTTCCACTGGCCCACGTGAGAACGATTTGGATGTGAAAAACGAGGATACTCTCAAGTACGTCACAAGGTCATCTTCCGACACAATTTTTCTGAACATCTTTTCAAGCGACGTAGAGTCTCTCAAGAAGGGGATCATCAAGACATCAAAAAATAAGGCGAAAATGTCATACACCATCCTTCTTGTTGGAGAAACTGGTGTCGGAAAATCCTCTGCCTTAGAATTCATCGCCAATGTCCTTTCTGGCAACGACATTAATCATTATAACTTCAATATTCTCGACCATACCAACGAACGAGGTGGTTCTAACAACCAGAGCCAGACCAACTCGACCCGCCTTTACGAACTTACGAGCAACAATGGCATAGCGGTATGTTCTGGCGTTTGTAAATGTAATGAATATGCCTAACCTCTTCCCCAGGTCCGTATCCTCGACACCCCTGGTTTGGCTGACACATACGGTATCGAGCAAGACGAACTCCACAAGAAGAGTATTGCCACTCAAATCCAAAGTCACACAGACTCCGTCACTGCGGTTCTAGTCCTCGCCAATGGCACCGTTCCACGTGTGAATGTTAGCACCTCCTATGCACTCTCCACTCTCTCCTCCATATTTCCCAAGCCACTGGCCAGCAAGATTGCCTTCATGTTCACCAATGTCTTGAGCCCCCTCCACTGGAATTTCTCCGGGGATACAATCCCAGAAGTTCTCGAAGATGCTCCTCACTTCTTCCTCAGCAACCCCGTTGCGCTCCAGAGGAAATACCTCAAGCTCAAAGATGATCAAAATATGAAGAAAGAAAAAGGAGATTTTCGCAAAGCGGTGAAGGCCGCCGAGCAGGTCGCGTTGGAGATGCTAGTGGATCTGTTTGACTGGTTAGACGGGCTTTAGACATAGCTCGATGGTTGTCCCTCTCCACGAGGGACCCCAGTATATCACGACCACTCGCTCCAATGGACCGAGTGGCGTCCAAAAATTCTGCTATGAGTTTTCACCCTGCTTGTACCTGGGCTCGAATCTCATGCTTTTTGAATCGTGTGAACTTCTTCATTTCCAACGATAGCCTCGAAGCAGCAGCCATTATCTTTTCCCAAATAGACCTGCACTGTTCCCGACTTCTACTACACTCTCTCTATACCACTCTCTCTTATAATATATCGGTAGCAATTCTAATTCCTTGGATCCAGCTAGTGCTGTGTTCGAGGTTTCCTCCACTTGTCCCATGACCATGCATATCGCCTGCAGATCCAAGGAGGTCTCAGCTATGCTATAAATAACGCTATGGAACAAGTTGCTGCGGTTTGTGAATAATTTGGCAGGTTCAGAGTAGTCAGAGAGCCTCAGCCTATTAAAGACACTGAGCGACGTAGCTTGCGGCGGAAGAAGAGGAGGCTGGACCTCCTGAGACTGAGCAGGGGTGAGTGCTCCCGAGTTAGAGGGGAACATCAAGGGTGGTGATTCGTTCGAGTAGGTTGCTTCGACGGAACGAAAGGTGACGTTAAGGGTGTCGCATTAAATTGTGCAGCAGCCCTTGGGTACACGGTGAACGTTCTCATGGTGCTCGTTCTCATGGTGCTCGTTCTCATGGTGCTCGTTGTCATGGTGCTCGTTGTCCAACTACCACTCAGCGACGCGGCCAAACAACCTCTTCTGCAGCAGAGAAATGGTAGGATCCGCGATGCTATTATGATGACGACGTTGTCTAACAAAATACAAAGAAAGTCGAAGACCCTCTAGAGCCGCAAGGGGAGACTAGACGAACAAGGATTACAGAGAGCGAAATTCGGGTGAAGTGACAACACATTCCTACCAAGACCCGCTTCATTCAATGATGCGGGACACCAAGTCTACCATCCACTGTAACATTTTGGTACCCACTGACCGGGGAACAAGCAGATGGGGCATCAAAATGCCCCTCATCTGCATCTCCTCTAATGCCAGCACTTGAACCCTACCAGGTCCGTGCTCCACCCCATCTGCATACCCTGGTAATGTCGATGCAGAGCCATTCATTGCGACATGAGAACTCCAAACAGGATCAAGCATAGACGTGCGGAAGATGATGCCAACAGCGTGAAGAATGGCAGGGTTGGAGACGTTTGCAAAGGCTTCCACCACTCGATCCTGGATGCTTTCATATCTGCAATTTATGATCAGAAGACGTTCGATAAGAAGAGGAGAAACGTACACCATCGCAACCACATCAGGATACACCGCAGAGATGTCCGCAATAACATTGAAGAGGATCTCTCGTTCAGGCTCTGCGCCAGCACTATTGAGCATGTTACTCAAGAACGAAGTAATGAGAACGGCGGTATGATGGTCCTGGATCCCGAGAAGGTCGAGTGGAACTCTCGGAACACCTGGAACACGTTCGTCTTCCTCTGTTCCAGAATCGGGTAACCACCCAGTTCCAGCTCCAGATTGTCGTAAGAGTTTCCAGTAAGCGGTGCGAGTCGGAGTCGTCGCCAATAAAGACAGGAAGTAGCCCAATGCATCCGGTGGAACTGGACGTAAAGTGGGTCCACTGTCCGTTATCGGGGATTGTTGCGGACGAGTCGTCAGACGAAGAAGGGTATATAGCAGGGAAGATGATGCGCCCATCGTTGGCGGATGACGCATTCCGCGGAATATGATCGAGGCGAGGGCGAACGAGAAGTTCGTCTCAAACGACAGGTTAAGAAGTTGATCCACCTGCTGCGTGACGTCCTCCATCGGCGAGCGGGCGTTGAATAGTGTATTGATGATTGGTTGGTCATCGAAGACTCCTTGATGATCCAGTGTCTCGAGAGAAGCCTGAAGCAACTTCGCGGCCTCAGCAAAGAGTGTAACCTCCCCACATTGGAGCAAAGCAATAGCAAGCCAGACAACTTGAGGCAAATATCGGCCATGGCGTGGGGCACCAGGCACAACCTTGGTGATACACCGCAGCATACTAACAAGCGAACTGCCGTCGGTGTCCAGCGAGTTTGCTAATGCAGTTCTGAATGCAACAAGGATCTGGTACAGAAGGTCGTCGTCCACGTCAGTGGTTCCGAGCACTCCAATGACCACGAACGCTCGTGATTGGATGTAGGAAGATTGGAAGGCGGTCGAAATGACGAGACTCATCCACCGTGCGCGCCATACATTGATTAGGTTCGAACCGGCTGAAATGAGTGAGTACAGATTGCAATGGAATTCAATTGGGCATACCGTTCGTCTGCGCACCAGCGCTGATAACTCGCAAGAGGAACTTGGCCAGCGCTTCCAATGTGTCTACGGCCACTGTATCTTGAGAGCCTTCAGCGATGTTGTAATCTCCGATCGGCCCATTTGGAACCAATCCGAACATAAGGAGCACAGTGGGAGACTGCGCCTCCTCTAATAATTGGCGTAGCCGAGGGGCAGCAATTGGATCATCGGCGCGACTAACATAGAGTGATTGGATGAGATTGACAACGATGCCATGAACCGTCGAACGCATGAGGGTGGGGCCCGTCGCGGCAAGCAAAGTAATGAGGTGGACGGTTTCTGGAACGAAGAGTTGGTTGTGGACTGGAACCTTGGTGTTATACCCTGCATAAAGTGCCAGGCGTGTGATTGCAGCCACTTCGTTCCATGCCGCATTTTCTGTCAGAGTCCTCGTCGGTCGGAGTGTGGTTTTCCCAATGGCCTAGAAGCTATGCTCGAGAAATATCGACAATAAATGAGAATGAAATCATACCTTGCGAAGTTTGGATAATATCTTTCCCCGAACGCTTATCGACGAAAGAACTATGAGGGTATCTGCCACTATCTCGCAACGACGCGAGCCGATTCCGCCATCAGTTGCAGCTCGAACTAGCTCGTCCAACGCAATTACGACGATTGCCGTATCCAGCTTGGCGATTTCGGCCCAAATTGTCTTTTGGATCATGGGGGCAAGCTGAGCGAGTGTCAACAAGCAACCCAGTTTCCCTCTTTGGAAATGACCTACATCATGGTCTTTGATGAGCAAGTCAATGAGGATACGAATTGCATCCCGTAATTTTGCGCCAGTGTGGTCGAAATATGTGCTTGACTGATTCGGGAACATGGCCAGATTCTTGATCCAAGGTTGTAGGTAATATAAACAGCTCATCTTCTGAGATGGTTTGGACTTGCAGTAGCCCAACGCAAACTCGGTGACCATATCCAACGTGAGTTGTGGTGCGTGGCTGGCCAATTTTTCACTGGTGTGCAGTGCGAATGCGGCCGGGTTGGCGGGGATAAAGCCACCTGGACAGTCAGTCAGTGGAAATTTCTTTGACTCAGGTAAATTATACCATTTCCAGGGACGACTTGGTTGTCCTCATAACTGAGGGAACTTGCGACAGCACAAACGAGGTCGTATGCAGTGGTACGCAACGCGTCGTCCTCGGAGCTCAAATTCAGAAGGCCAATGTTGAGCAAGGTGGCGGATATTTCCTTCGATGTATAGGTGCGCTCGATGGCAGGTGCATTGTCGTCTCTCATCCTGCCTTTCGCGATTCGGATACCCTAGACAGAACGAGTCACGCTGTGGGTCAGACTAATACGACAGGCTTACATGTACAATGAGATCCCGGTCAGCGGAGGAAAAGTACAAGGTGCCACCGTATCGGGACTTCCTGATGATGAATTCATTGATATCTTGACCTGTGGACACATTATAGACGTCTCCAATATCCGACAGCAGAATGATCTCGTTGAGAAGGCATTGCAATTCAGGCCAGAGGGTTTGAGTGCGTCGCTGAGGTGACATCAACAAGAGCTCATGGCCTCACGTTGAATACGCACAGATAGGATCTGGAGATGCGTTGTGCAAATACGCAACGATATAGGTAGTTTCATGCCATGTCTTGACTTTTGGAGGACCCGGTCGTGGACTTCGCACCTTTCCTTCTCGAGTGCAGCTGCAATTACGTAAGATTATCTTATATAATACGATAATATTGTCAGAGGACCATACCTGCAGGAAGAGCATCAGTAGTGAATTCATTGAGGTAGTTGACTCTCAGATCTTCTACAGAGGAGACGGCATAAGTCCTCTTCGCCAAGGGTTTGCCTAAGAAGCTCGGTGAGAGGGGGACAGAAATACACTAGGGAAGAGGAATCCAAACCTCCACAGATGTGATAAAGCTTGCGTAGGAACTTGGTCGCAGCATTGTTTGGGTTGAGTATAAAACATCTTGAAAATCTCTCGACCAGATCCATGGGCACCAACTCTAGGAAGATCTTGAACCACAGAAGCGGAATCTCCGACGTCGCCGTGAAACCGGTGCAGTCAATGAGGCCATCAAAGTCACGATCCTCCATAGCCATAACCTACAATCACATTAGGTCTGGTTATATATGGATGAACGAACTTACCCGGAAGATGTGAGTAATGAGAAGGTCAAGCTCGATGGTCTCCACGTTGACACGCGTCAACGCCAATACATACACAGGGTTTGCATTCTAGAGACGGACTTAGTATGACCTAAGACAACTTTCAGAGCCAATTCACCTTCGGCGTTGGAGTCAGATAAAACAAGTCCCGTATTGAATCAATGTTACGATGGTCGTTGCGTCGCATGAACTCGAGGTAAGCAGGATGTTCATGGGAAGCCAATGGGAGAGGCGGAGGTATCGTGATTGGTTGACCCATCTCCACGAGAGTAGAGCAAAGGTTGTCCCATGTTCGCTTTCCTGACTGAGTGCCGCTCTCCGCATCCGGTGGTTGCCTGGAGAAGCCTAACAGCTCTTTTCCAACTTTATCCGCTGATTGGTTGAAGAAACGATGTAGGACGATCGAGTCCGCTTCATCATAAGAGGATCCCAGAAACTCTTCGGCTTCTTCATCTTCTTCTGGAGGTTGCTAGAGACGCATCAGAGCCAAAAAGGGAGCAAATAAATTGCACCTACCACAACATTGGTCAAGAAATGCGTTACGGCCAGGATGTTTTGTTCGAGAAAGTCGTTGAGAATGACCATGTATTGCTCTTTCCCGAAGAGAACGTTGTTCGCCAAGTTCTGGATAATCTTAGTGATGAGAAGAAGGCCACGTCGAACATTCATGTTACTGGGAGGTGTCGAGATGTCAACGGTCTCTGGGGATACGATGGCTGGACAGATGAAGCTGGTGAATATACCAAGTCAATTTTGGTCGAACCCCCGGAAAGAATTCCAATATACCGCAAAAACAGGAATCCCCCAACGGCAGCATATTTGCTCTCTGGCCATTGCTGTGATCTGAAAAAAATAAAAATAAGTCCTATTTTTTGGCGGCTGTTCGTGGCCACCTACACTCGTTCAGATATGTGAGCGCAGATCTCTCGACAAATCCTACCCCATGGATCAGTAAAAGACCAGACAAAACTCATGATCAGCTCACATGGGAAGGAATTGAACGGAATTGGTGATCACATCTAAGAACGCTTGTGCGAGGTATCGAATGGTATCAAGGTTAGTGTCGATTTCAGTCTGGGTCGCCTTCTTCGAATCCAACTGAAAGGTGATGTCTGGTGGAAGCTGTAGCATCTGCTGTACCAACGGGTCGAGGATCTGCCGCAGGTAATTGTAGCCATGCACTTTGGCCACCGTTGCAATGAATCTCGTGCACATAGTATTCGCTCGGAACAATTCAGCGGAGTTGTCTGTATTAGGAATATCAGAAGACGTCTCGCGCCGATTGCAAGTGCACTTGCCTGACCGAGTGACTTCCTTTTCAATTACTGCCTTGAGTAACGCCAGCAGGTTCGATTTCGTGTCAAAGATGTTGACCACTACCGGCAACATAATGTCAACCTCGTTAACAGGGGTCGTCTCCGCAACAGCAAGTGCCAGGAGAGTGTCTCCGCGGACCATCTGTTCATGTATCAGCCGTTGAGCGGAAGGGACCTGATAAAAGCGTACCTCACAAAGCCGACTTCTCCTTGGTAAGCTTGTAGCGGTCTCTATTCCATCAAACCTTGCTCCTTGTCGGATAACCTTCGAGAAGATCAGGGTGAAGGTACAGCGCATTCGGAGGTCATCAGAGTATCCTTGCACAATACAGTGCCGCAATCCCGCGTCCATGTTGGAGCTCAGCATTCTCGATATGCCAGTAATGGCGAGTTCGCGAACAAGACCTTGCTCTTTAGTTGGAGGGGTTGGAGTACGAGTCTTGGGACGGATCAGGAAACGAGTCACAAGATGAAGTACAAACTCACCTCGATAGGTGTAGGATCATTTGTCTGGTCTTTGGGCTGCTGAGTTTTGTCAGTAGAGGTGTCAATCCAATGAGGGAGGTACATACATCGAATAAAGAGGCTCGTTCCATAGCATTGACGAAGAAATTAAGATATTTGGCGAACAATCTCGTAATCGCCATTCCCGAATCTGTTCCAATCGTGCCATCCAATGGCTGCAACCTCAACCGATCCAGTAACACCGTGGCAGCCTTAAGACACGCTGCATCCAGTTCGCTCTGTAACCTCTGGAAGACATCCTGCTCCAAAGCCGGTAGGTCTTGTGTTGGGGGTACACCGATCCACTGGACCATGCTCTCCAACAGAGTGTTCCGCACTTGAGTGCTCTTCTTGAGAATGAACACATCCGCTCGCGCAAAGAGCGAATCGCACAGAGCACAAAATTTGATCTTGATTCGGGTACTCGAAAAGCTAATTGGCGAATCGTGGAGGAACCGAACAAGCTGGAGAAGAAGGTGGCTAATATCAACAGCGACATGAGTTGCTTCTGAAGCGGATTCGAGTCTGTCGAACAAGAGCTTGAGGACTGAGATTGTTTGGTCGACGAAGATTGTGATGTCATGTTCAGTCCACTCGACAGGTGCAGAACCATCGAATAATCGCGAGATGACCCTGCAAAAGTATGGTCAGCACCGAATTATATCTTCTAGAAAACAGAGAGCCACTCACGTATCTAGTTGCGCAAGCAATAGCGGATAAAGTTTTGGGTGCAGCTCCGAACCAAGGGCCTCTTTTGCAGTCTCCCGAGTAAGGATATCTTCGTTGGTAAGCATATCCACCACAGTACCGATAAACTCCGTAACCAAATCCTCGGACGGGATTGGCGTCTTGAGTTCCATCGGCAAGAGTTCGGGTGGGCACCACCTTGATAGTTGGTGGGGGGTGGATGCACCGTCAAGGAGACAGCATCCACCAAGGGATGCAAGGAAAAGCAGTGTATTCTGCCACTCAGCGCGATAATCCTGTTGTCTAGAATGAGCAACGGTTGAGAAGGGCTGCGGACTTACGTACATCGCTAGAGCTGGAGAGGATATTGGTCTCCCTTTCGCCATTTCCATTATCCTTGTTCGGCTTATTGATTCCTTCGTTAAGGGCCTTCCAATGCCGGTAACACTCCGCCCACGCAGTAATATGGACGGCTGTCGGGTATGCGGCACTTCGGATCTGCCGCCTCACTCGCTTTTGACGGGCCGCTCGCCCTAGATCAGCAAATTGTCAACTCATGCCGTGTTGGCATATAAGGGGAATATGAGACACACCGACAACAGGTACACCCGGATCAGCTAGCTGCTCGAACGTGCTATAGATATCCTGTTGTTCGTCCTTAGATAGGTACAACTCATCGGGCTGTTTGCGTTTGATGTTACCACTCGAAGCCATGGTTATGAGCCCTTTGACAGCCATTTGTGAAATATCCAGTTGACCACAAGGAAGTGTAGTTATCAGTGAGACTACCGCCAACTGCTGTCCTTGTAATCGGTACTCGTCAGACCATCTCCAGACGGGCGAGTCCTAACGCGAAGAGTTGTTAGGAAGGGTATGGGACACACAGCAGGGTTGAACGAACCGGATTGGTAAATATATGATCAAAAACCATGACGACCATGGATACGTGCAACCGCAACAGTTCGTAATTGTCCCGCGAGCGCATGATAGCCAATGAGCAAGCGGTCAGGCAAGCCGCCCTATCATAGGTAAAGATCAGATGATAATGAATCCCTCATGAGCAAGAGCATACGTACGCCTGTATTCCAAGTCGTTCGGCGGCGCCTTTCAAGTTACGGTCGACGTCTACCATGTCTAAGATGTTGGAGGCAATAGAATGGAATGTCCTCGCAACAGATACATGTATAGCGGGTTCCACGTATGGGGAAAGCAGGATGCAGGCTTCCCGAATACATTCTGGGTCGGTGGTGCCTTCAGTCGCCAAAGAATAGAAAGTCGTGTCAAGTCGGAAGAGCGTCAGAAGAGTAAGCAGCAGCAGCTCAGGGTCCTTGAAGTAGTCATTGCCATATTTCTTTGCTGCTGGCATAATCTGACGACTCTGAATATTTCGGGGGTCTACCGCGAGACGGGTGAGGAGATGCTATAAGTTCGGTGAGAAACCCGAATGACTGAAGGACCAAACTGCACTGACTTGATAGACTGCACGCAACTGTGGTCCGACCTGTTGGTATAGTGGCTCGATGGATGGCTGATGCTCAAACCGCTTGGACTTAGAACAATGTCAACATTCTTTCCTCAACCATTTGGAAAATAGAACCCACTTCGGAAATAATAGTCAGCAAAGCCCTCACAGCAGTCGCCTTGACTGCATCCGATCGCTCGAGTGCAAGACAGATGGGGAACACATCTCGAACAGCGCCAAGAGTATCGAACCTCCATATTGCTACTATGAGATCTGCGTAGAGGTTTACGTCAATTGGGTCTTGCGATGTCCAGAATTCATGAGGCGTGTCCATGATGCGATGCTGCAAGGCGAAGAGAATCAGTGAACGTCCGAACGGTGGAAACAAAGCAACCATGTGGAGATACCTTAAGTTCGTCGGCCATTTCAGGCGCCAAGGCTCTTAGTGCGCTGTCGGTGATAGTGGACGGAACGTAGACCGCGGCTTTGCACAAGTCGAGGTAACAAACCATCGCGACATCAGACACCTTGAGTGTCTGACTTGCCATCATCTGCGATATGGTCGCAAGGTATCCGTTGCTCTGAACACAACAAAAAGTCAGGTTAGGACAGACTCAAACATTAGATATTTGTTCGTACCTTTTTCCCCTTGGGTTGAGGGCCACTGATCCCCAGTTCCGCTTCCCTCAATCGCTGCGGGCTAGTCGCCAAAAGTGCAGCAAGCGTTGGCCAAAGCATCCTCCGTTGGTTCGCTCCAGCTTCATTCATCACTTGAAAGAGTGTGTCGAACACTCGTTCTGGTGCACCCTCCAATCGCCGCTGGACGACCATCACATCTATAAATTGATCCGAGAAAATCGTGATCCAGTTCCAAATCGCGGCTCGAAGAGCGAGGGCGACAGTTGCTTGGGCATCCCTCTTCATACTCACTAGGAGGGATGAGAGCTCTTGAAAGACCTGAACGAGACGAGCACGGTCCAATGCGCAATATTGCAAGAGCTTCATATCGATATTGGTGTCGGGGCCAGAATCCTCTACACCTTTGGCGAAATGATGAATCCGCAGGCGAATACGGCTGAATATGACGCTCCAGTTGGAGGCGGAAACGTGAAAGAGAATTTTGTGGACGTATTTAGAGAGGAGGGCATTGACGGAGGCGGCGGATGAACCGAGCAGTGGCGTGTTGATTCCAAGTAACTTGTGTGTGGAGGCGGTGGTGGTGGACGCAACGAGCGGAGGAGGATGGTGCGGTCCGTTTGATGGTCCAGCGCCGCGATGGACCGCTTTCCGAAAAAGAGGGGTCTGGGATGTATAGGCAGCACGGAGAGTTGTTGAAGTGGATGGGCCGCACTTCTCCACCCCTTCGAAGGAATCGTAGAGTGTATCCGAGTGGATATGTCCGGACGCCTTGGGCCGATCACTCCAAGCGCTCGTCTGTTTCACGTATAGGAGCATGACCGAGAGTGTATACTTAGCGACGTTTTCGTCCAGTGGAGGAGGTTCACACCAGGAGCCGTGGGCCGGGTCGCCAGAGGGCTTGTGACGAAGGGAAGCCTGGAAGGGCATTGGCGAACTGGGTGGATGACGGGCTTCGAACCCATCTTCCTTGGCACATTCCCATCTGTAGTCCATTGCAGCGGAGAGAATCTTGGCTACAAGGAGCTGAGAGTGGTAATATGAGAGATCCTTCGGGTGTTCTTTGGTGTCCTAAATTCCGGAAATTAATTTATCAAAGAGTGGATAAATGACTAAATCATACCTGGTGTAATTTATCCAAATACTCGCTGAGAGCCATGGTAATATGGTCTAGGCGGGTGCGAGCGAGGTGGACAAGGCTCTCAACGGCCTTTTTGAAGGCATCGTCGGCCTCAACGACGCTGAGAGGAAGTCCACTATTGCATGGAAGCTGCAGAGACCGAACGGACCGTCAGCAGCTGGCTTGGGAAAGAATATCACGTAAGTCCATCACAGACGCGTACCTTTGATTTGAGACGGTTGATGAGAGCAGAGACGACTCTCTCATGAGGAGAGCGTTCAGGTTGAGAAATATAGGTCGATACACCGGCAGGCATGTTGGGTTGTGAGTCGTGCTGCCGGTGTTGCGGGGCTCGAGTGGCAACGGAAGCGAGGATAAGAGTAGCCGACGACGACGACGACCGACGACCTGGGCCCTTGCGCGTTCCGCTCGACGACGCCAGCTTCGAAGAGGTTGACGAAGGGTCCAAGTTCGATCGGTATCTTGGACTGTGGGAAATAATATCCAGCACGCCAGGGTTATCATATTTACATAATCAATTCGTATTACTGATACCAAAGCACCAGGACAAGCCTGCGATCTGGCCCTGCCGAATAACCCAGCTTGAACCCAGCTACACGCTGCGCAATTTGACAGCCGCAAGATGTCCGCCACCTGTAAGTAGAGTCGCCTTTGCCTCCACTAGCATTGATTCACGTTTGTCCAGCACTAGTGATTCGTGATCATCGAGCGTCCTCCCCAGTTTGGAGAAAGTCTCGAGGTTACCACTAGAGGAGCATTAGCACACCATTGGTATCCTCTTCAATGCATACTGACGCCATATTCTCCGTGACGCGGTCAAAGAGAGCCATGAACTCGCTGAGAATTTCTGGCCCCGATGTCAGCCGCTAGTCACGCACTCCCAAGAGTACTCACCATCAGGACCAGCAAGCCACTCTTCCAAAGAACAATCAGCCCAACGTTGCGAGGCCCTCTCATATTCCTCACTCTTCTTACGACGGTACAGGTCCAGCTTCCCGCTAAAACTTAGGCTTGCTACAGTGTCTACTCCACGAAAGAGGTCACTTTGGTGAGGAGTCCCAGGATAGTTGTTCATATTATTGATTGGATACAAATATTCGCCTTCAGCGGAACTTGAGTGCGCAGGATGGCGTTCTTCCTCGAGAGTTGCGTCATCTTGAAGCTGCGGTGAACTTGAATAAGATATTTCATCACCAAGTTGATGGATATCCATAGCTTGTAGAGCATCGCGGAGGGGATATGGGTGAGCAATGTCTGAAGTCCAGTCTGTAGAACCATTTGCGCAGCTGATATGAAATACTCCTTGACCCTCTTGATCTTGGAGATCCTCTGGCTAGTCCCAAAATGAGAACGGCTCTAAATATTCTGGATAACACGACTCACCCCGTTCCTTGTCTGAATTGTGTGGCTTGTTTTCCGGCGCTTTGCAAGTCGAGGGTCGAAGTCAGATTCGCTGGATGTACGAGTGGTTCTATCCGAACGTGATGGG
>WNFL01442311.1_pt1 | contig 13051 bp, 14 predicted proteins | sample 5400361 | NCBI WGS metagenome assembly WNFL01 (sample SAMN13153351, study PRJNA577476) | soil metagenome | isolation source: 40 cm soil on Douglas fir-dominated hillslope | place: USA:California | collected 2013-09-17
GAACCCAGCGCAACGGCGGCGAGCAGGATCAGCGGCGTTTTGTTCAACATGGTCCTTCGTTGATTCTAAGCCGGAGCCGGCGCCTTGATGACGAAGCTGCGGCGCAGCAGGAAGAAGGCGATCGCCAGGTTGAGCAGGTTCCAGCCGATGCCGTTCAGGAACGCGGTGCGGTAGGAGCCGGTCAGGTCGTAGATCACGCCGGTCATCCAGCCGCCCAGCGCCATGCCGAGCAGCGTGCAGGTCAGCACCGTGCCGAGGCGCGCGCCGGCTTCCCCGATCGGGAAGTACTCGCGCACGATGATGGCGTAGGAGGGCACGATGCCGCCCTGGAACAGGCCGAACAGCGCCGCCACCACGTAGAGCGAGCCGAGGCTGTCGAAGGGCAGGAACAGCAGCAGCGCCACGCCCTGCAGCCCGGAACCCAGCAGCAGGGTGCGCAGGCCGCCGATGCGGTCGCAGATCCAGCCCGAGGCGAGCCGGCTGACGATGCCGCAGCCCAGCATGAGCGACAGCATCTGGGCGCCGCGCGCCGGGCTGAAGCCCAGGTCGCTGCAGTAGGCGACGATGTGCACCTGCGGCATCGACATCGCCACGCAGCAGCTCACGCCGGCGATGCAAAGCAGGATGAAAAGCGCGTTGCGGGGAACGGCGATTTCCTTCATCGAAGCGGTGCCCTGCAGTGCAGCGGTATCCAGTTCGGGCGGCTTGCGCCGCAGCGCGAAGGCGAGCGGGATCATGGTCGCCGCGCAGAACAGCCCCACGCCGATGAAGGTCTGGCGCCAGCCGACGCTCTCGATGAAGTGCTGCAGCGCTGTCGGCCAGAGCGCGCCGGCCAGGTAGTTGCCGCTCGCGCAGATCGCCACCGCGATGCCGCGCCGGCGCGTGAACCACATCGAGGCATCGGCCACCAGCGGCGCGAAGGCTCCCGAGGTGCCGAGCAGGCCGATCAACAGGCCTTGCACGAGCACGAACTGCCACAGGCTGCTGGAGTTGCCCGCCACGACGAAGCCGACGCCCAGGCAGAGCGCGCCGACCAGCACCGGCACCATCACGCCGAAGCGATCCGAGAGCCGGCCCATGAGGATGCCGCCGATGCCGAAACCGATCATATTCGGCCTGCACCGCCGGCAGCACCACCGCCACCGCGTACATGCCGACGCCGCTAATGGTCATCAGCGCGAGCGAGGCGGCGAGGCGCAGCCAGGCGTAGGCCGATTCGGGCTGCGAGAGCGGGGCGGCGCGCATCGGCGGATTCTAGCGGTCATATAGAATGAATCCCGGCGATGCGCATCCTTGTTTCGAACGACGACGGCTATTTCTCTCCAGGCATCGCGCTGCTTGCCGAGCGCCTGTCGGCGCTGGGCGAGGTCACCGTGGTCGCGCCGGAGCGCGACCGCTCGGGCGCTTCGAATTCGCTCACGCTCGACCGGCCGCTCGCGGTGCGGCGCGCGGCCAACGGCTTTCGCTACGTCAACGGCACGCCGACCGACTGCGTGCACATCGCGCTCACGGGGCTCGTCGATCCGCTGCCCGACATCGTCGTGTCGGGCATCAACTTCGGCGCCAACATGGGCGACGACACCATCTATTCGGGCACCGTCGCCGCCGCGATGGAAGGCTTCCTGTTCGGCATCCCGTCGATCGCGATCTCGCTCGCGAGCAAGGCGGGCAAGCATTTCGACACCGCGGCTACGGTAGCGGTGCGCATGGTGGAGCGCTGCCGGAGTTTTCCGATCGCGGCCCCGCTCCTGCTCAACGTCAACGTGCCGGACCTGCCGCTCGCGGCGCTCGGCGGCGTCGAGGCGACGCGGCTCGGCCGCCGCCACAAGGCCGAACCGGTGGTGCAGATGCAGACGCCGCGCGGCGAGACGGCCTACTGGATCGGCGCCGCCGGCGGCGAGCAGGACGCCGGCCCGGGCACCGACTTCCATGCGGTGGCCGCCGGCCGCGTCTCGGTGACGCCGCTGCAGGTCGACCTCAGCCAGCACCAGCAGCTGCCGACCGTCATGGAATGGCTGAAAAAATGAGCGCCGTTCGGCCGGGCCGCAACCTCGCGGGCATCGGCATGACCTCGCAGCGCACGCGCGAGCGCATGGTGGAGCGGCTGCGCGAGCAGGGCATCACGGATGCGCGCGTGCTGGCGGCGATGGGCCTACGAGGACACGGCGCTGCCGATCGGCTTCGGCCAGACCATCTCGCAGCCTTTCGTGGTGGCGCGCATGATCGAAGTCCTCTGCGCAGGGTCCGCGCGCGCGGGGGCGGGGGACCGGGAACTTGGCAAGGTGCTGGAGGTCGGAACCGGTTGCGGCTACCAGGCTGCGGTACTCGCGAGCCTGGCGAAGGAGGTCTACTCGATCGAACGGATTCGCGAGCTGCTCGAGCGGGCTCGCGCCAACCTGCGCGAGCTGCGGCTGAAGAACCTGCGCCTTGCGCATGGCGACGGCGCCGCCGGCCTGGAGAAGGGCGCGCCCTTCGATTCGATCATCGTCGCGGCAGCCGCGCGCGAGATGCCGCAGGCCCTCTTACGGCAGCTCGCACGGGGTGGCAGAATGATATTGCCGTTGCGCGAAGCGGGTGCCGAGGCGCAGCGGCTGGTGCTGGTCGAGCGCAGCCGGCTGGGTTACACCGAGGCCACGCTCGATCCGGTGCGCTTCGTTCCGCTGCGGGCGGGAAAGGCTTGACGTTGAGATTTGCGCTTGCTTTGCTGGTGCTCTTCGCCGCGGGCTGCATGACGCAGCCCTCGCCGGCGCCCGTTGACGACCGCCGCCCGGTGCCCTCCGTGCAGGGCCGGGTCCTGCAGCCGGCACCCGCCGCGGCTGCGCCCCAGCCCGCCCCGCGCCAGGGCACTTACATCGTCAAGCGCGGCGATACGCTTTATTCGATCGCGCTCGAGGTGGGGGTGGACCATCGCGAGCTCGGGCAGTGGAACCGGCTGGACGACGCGGCCAGGCTGCGCGTCGGCCAGGAGTTGCGCATCACCGCGCCCGATGACCGCAGCGCCGTGCAGGTCGGCAGCGCGCTGCGCTCGGGCGAGCTGGAAGCCCGGCCGCTGGGACCGGCAGGCGCGAGCCCGGGTGCGCCGGCGCCGTCCGCCGCGCCGGACGGCGGCCTGCGGACCTCGCCGAAGGCCCTGCGCCTGCCGTATTCGGAGCAGAACCTGGCCGCGCTTTCCGCGGCCAAGCCCGCCGCAGCAACGCCCGCGGCGCCTGGCCCGGCGGCCGTCGCGGTCCCCGCGCCGTCGGAGCGCGCGACCGACGGGCTCGACTTCATCTGGCCGGCGAAAGGACGCGTGGTGGCGGGTTTCGCCGAGCCGCGCAACAAGGGCGTGGACATCGCCGGAAATCTGGGCGACCCGGTGGTCGCCGCGGCGGCCGGGCGGGTGATCTACGTCGGTTCGGGCATCCCGGGCCTGGGCAAGTTCATCGTGGTGCGCCACGAGAACGGCTTCAACACCGTCTACGCGCACAACCGCGAGAATCTCGTGAAGATGGACCAGAACCTGACGCGCGGCCAGAAGATCGCGGAGCTCGGCGCGAGCGACGCCGATTCACCCAAGCTGCACTTCCAGATCCGCAAGTTCGGCACGCCACTCGACCCGCTCAAGTACCTGCCGCAACCCTAGCGTTTGCTTTTTATTTCCTGAGCCAGATCGTAGGCGGCCGACGCGTACAGCGCGCTGCGGTTGTAGCGCGTCAGCACGTAGAAATTGCGCAGGCCGAGGCGGTATTCAGTGGGCGCGCCCGGGCTTTCCAGCTCGATCAGCGCCACCAGCGTCTCCAGCGGCAGGTCGGTGCGCGTCTCGACGCCGAAGCGCTTCAGCTCCGCGAGCGGCGTCTTCGGCTCGAGGCCGGCGTCGATGAGCGCGCGGTACTCGCTCGCATTCCCGCCCGCAGTTGCTCCCACTACGCGCGCCGGCAGCAGCACCCGCTCGCCGCGCTTCCAGCCGTGCTTGGCGAGGAAATTGGCGACGCTGCCGATCGCGTCGGCCTCGCTCGAGCGCAGGTTGGCGGTGCCGTCGCCGTCGAAGTCCACCGCGTAGCGCCGGTAGCTGCCCGGCATGAACTGCGGGATGCCGATGGCGCCCGCGTAGGAGCCCTTCACGCTGAACACGTCGAGGTTCTGCTCGCGCGTGAACAGCAGGTACTGCTCGAGCTCCTCGCGGAAGTAGTCGGCGCGCGGCGCGTAGTCGAAGGCGAGCGTGCTGAGCGCGTCGATCACGCGCCAGGTCCCCATCTGGCGGCCGTAGACGGTCTCGATGCCGATGATGGCGACGATGATCTCCTCGGGCACGCCGTGCAGCTCGGCCGCGCGCGCGAGCGCGGCGGCGTTGCGGCGCCAGAATTCGCCGCCCTCGGCGATGCGGCTCTCGGTGACGAAGCGCGCGCGGTAGGCCTGCCAGGAGCGCCCCTTGGCGTCCTTGGGCGGCACGATGGCGGCGAGGATCGCGGGCTCTCGTCGTGCGCGGGAAAACAGGTGCTTCAGTTCCTTTTCGACGAAGCCGTGCTTTTCCACCATCTGGCGGATGAAGCCCTGCACGTCCTCGCGCGCCTCGTAGGGCGTCTGCGCGCGCGGCGCGGACTGGGTTTCGGCGACCAGGAAGAGCGCGAACAGCAGCCAGGAGAAAAGACGCTTCATCCGAAGCTTAGAGCCCTGACCCGGCGGCGCAGTTCCACAACTTCCAGCGCCGGTTGCGCGCGGCCGTAGCGCAGCGCGATGTAGAGGGCGGCGATGCGCCGGATCGAGTCGTCGAGCGAGGGAAAATTGCGCGCCGCACGCTCAGCGTAGTCGCGCGGGCCCTCGTGCGGCGCGCGCGCGACGCCGCGCGCGCCGAGCTTGCGGCAGAACTGGTTCCAGGCGGCCTGCACCGGGTCGGGCCGCACCAGGCGCCGCAGCATCCAGGCGAACAGCACCAGCACGAAGCCGCCCAGCGCCGCCAGCAGCGTCGAGGCGAGCTCGAGCCAGTCGGCGTCGCGCATGCCGAGCCAGGACATGAATTCGCGCTGGCGCTCCGGGTTGTAGCCGAGCACCCACAGGTTCCACTGGTGCGTGAGCGCCTCCCAGTTGTAGCGCAGGGTGCGCAGCCATTCGAGCTCGGGGCGCATCAGCAGCGGCAGCGCCGCGCCCGCGGTCACGGCGCGCGCCAGGCCGCCGTCCAGGCGGCGCGGTACCGACAGCACGGTCGGGTCGACGCGCACCCAGCCGCGGCCGCGCAGGAATACCTCGGACCAGGCGTGCGCGTCGGACTGGCGCACGGTGAACTTGCCGTCGACCGGGTTCTGGTCGCCGCCCTGGTAACCGGTGACCACGCGCGCCGGCACGCCGGCCGCGCGCATGAGGAAGACGAAGGCCGAGGAGAAGTGCTCGCAGAAGCCTTCGCGCGAATCGAACAGGAATTCGTCCACCGAGTCGCGCCCGAGCAGGCGCGGCTCGGTGGTGTACTGCAGCCGCTCCCGGCGGAAGTGCTCGACCGCACGCTGCAGCACCTGCACGTCGCTCGCGCTCGACTCGCGCCATTCGGCCGCCAGCTCGCGCGCGCGCGGGTTGAAGCCGGGCGGCAGGCGCAGCGCGCGCAGCAGGTAGTGGCGTTCTTCGGTCGGCTCCGGATCGGCTTCGACGCGCGAGGCCATCTCGTAGCGGATGCGCGTGCGCACCGGCGTGGGCGTGACCACCTGGCCGTCGTCGAGGTAGCGGGCGCGCGGCGGCAGGCGCTCGGGCGCTTCCAGCGCGAACAGCCAGTTGCGGTTGTGCGGCTCGAGCAGCACCCCGTATTCGACGCGCGTGCCGCCGCGCAGCGGACGCAGCTCCGCGAGCGCGGGCGAGCCCAGGCGCCAGGTGCGGCCGTCGAAATCCCACAGCACCGGGCCGCGCCAGTAGAGCGTGCGCCGCGGCGGCAGCTCGCCCTCGAAATCGACGCGGAAGGCGATCGCATCGGACAGCGTCAGCTGCGACAGGCTGCCCGGCGACATCGAATCGGAGAGCCCGGACATCGCGCTGTAGGCGTCCTGCGGCAGGCCCCAGAGCGGCCCCTGCACGCGCGGAAACAGCAGGAACAGCACCAGCGCGGCCGGCACCGCCTGGCCGAGCAGCAGGCCGGCGGTGCGCAGGTTGGCGCGCGGCGCGCGGCGCGGCGCCGCCAGGCCGACCAGGGCGGCCACGCTCGCCGCCACCGCGACGCACATGCCGAGCGCAGTCGGGATCGACTGCGTGTAGAGAAAGTTGGTGATGGCGAGGAACCAGATCAGGAACACCACGGCGACCGCGTCGCGCTGGTTGCGCGACTCGAGCACCTTCAGGCCCGCGAACAGCACCAGCAGCATGATGCCCGGCGTGCGGCCGAAGATGGCGCGGTATTCCAGCCACACGCCCAGCATGCCGGCGGCGACGATCACGAGCAGCACCCAGATCGAGGGCAGCAGGCCGCGGTGCACGAGCGCCAGCGCGCGCCAGGCGACCAGCGCGGCGGTGAGCAGCGTGAGCCACCAGGGCGCGCGCAGCGCGTGCGGCGCCACCACCACCGCCGCTGCTCGGGCGGCAGGGCCTGCTCGGGGCTCATGCCGCGGGCGCCTCGAACAGCGCGAGCGCTTCCAGGCAGGCGGCGCGGTGCTGCTCGCCGCGGCCCGGCGCGAGCTCGCTGCCGGGCAGGCGCAGGCCGTAGTGCGCGCCGCCGCGCTCGGCCGCGAGCACCCACCCGGCCAGCCGCGACAGGCGCCGCTCCAGGCCGAGCGCAGCGGGCAGGTCGGCGAGGTCCAGCCAGAGCTCGGCGACCGCGTCGCCGGCGAACTGCTTGGTCAGCATGTCGTCGCCGAGCGCGTGCTGGGTGTCGCTGCGCGCCACCGACTTCCAGGCGACGTGGCGCGGCGAATCGGAGGGCTGGTAGGCGCGCAGGCCGGAGAAATCGTCGCTGCCTTGCGCGTGTGCGCGCGCGCCGCCCGCCTGGGCACTCGGCGCGTGCGGCGGCAGCGCGGCGGCCTCGGGGCGCGGATAGACGAGGCAGCGGCTGTCGGGCTGCACGTAGCTCCAGGCGCGGAACAGGCCGAGCGGAAAGCGCGTCTCCAGCATCACCCGCCCGAGCGGCAACCAGCCACGCCGCTCGGCCGGCACCGCCAGCACCGCCTGCGCGGTGTCGGACGGCGCGACGTCGACGGTGCAGTGCGCGCCCGCGCCCTGGTGCCGCACCAGGATCTCCGGCCGGTCGAAGGCGCCGGCGTTGGCGAGCAGCAGCGTGAAGCGCGCGGCTTCTCCCGCGAAGACCGGCTCGGCGCGGCCGGCGCGCACCGTCAGCTGCGCGAGGTTGCGCGCGGTCTGCACCATGCCCGCGAGGCCCATGCCGGCAAGCAGGAAGGTGAGCGCAAAGCCCAGGGACAGCGCGTAATTGATCGAGCCCACCAGCAGGATGCCGAGCGCGCCGCCGAACAGCAGCCCCAGCCGGCTCGGCACGATGTAGACGCGCCGGTGGCCCAGCACGATCGCGCCGCGCTCGGGCGGCTCGAAGCCGTAGAACCAGTTGCGCAACCGGCGGTTGGCGCGCAAGGGCAATTGCGGCGCGGCGGCTTCAGCTCGTGGCGCCATCGTATTTCCAGCGGCCCTGCCAGGCCGAGAGCACGAGGTTCGGATACTCCGGGCGGCCCAGGCTGCCGTTGTAGCGGCCGAGCGCACGGAAATAGTCGCCGTTCTCGATGTTCAGGTAGTGGCGCAGGATCACGCAGCCGTAGCGCAGGCTGACGCGCAGGCTGAACAGATTGTCTTTCGGCCGCCTGAAGACCCCGGTCCAGAACGGCATCACCTGCATGTAGCCTTTTGCGCCCGCGCTGGAGACCGCGTATTTCTTGAAGGCGGATTCGACCTCGATCAGCCCGAGCACCAGCTGCGGGTCCAGCCCCGCGCGCACCGCTTCCCACTGGACGGTCTTGAGCAGCTCCAGGCGGTCCTTGCGGTCCGGAATGCGCGCCTGCAGGCGGCCCGACATTTCATAGATCCACTTGTGCGCGTCGTTCGGGTTCTTGAAATTGAAGAACGGCGCCGCGCGGTCCGAGATCTGCGCGGTCAGCGTCTGCAGGACCACCGGATCGATGGGCTCATTGCGCTGTGCGCCGGCGAGCGCCAGCGCCGGCACCAGGAGCGACAGCGCGAGCAGCGTTCTCATGCCGAGGCGAATTTTCCCCTGAGGAATCCGAGCGCGTCCGCGAGCGGCGCGTTTTCCGGCGCAGCCTGCGTGCGGCCTTTGTATTCGACGGTGCCGGCGGCCAGGCCGCGCTCCGACAGCACCAGGCGGTGCGGGATGCCGAGCAGGTCCATGTCGGCGAACAGCACGCCGGGCCGCTCGTCGCGGTCCTCGAGCAGCACGTCGACGCCGGCGGCGAGCAGCTCCGCGTAGAGCTTTTCCGCCGCCTCGCGCACCGCCGCGTTCTTGTGGAAGCCGATCGGCACGAGGCAGGCTTCGAAGGGCGCGATCGGGCGCGGAAACACGATGCCGCGCTCGTCGTGGCCCTGCTCGATGGCGGCGGCGGCGATGCGCGTGATGCCGATGCCGTAGCAGCCCATCTCCATGAGCCTGGACTGCCCCTTGTCGTCGAGGTAGACCGCCTTCAGCGCCTCGGAATACTTGGTGCGCAGCTGGAAGATGTGGCCGACCTCGATGCCGCGCTGGATCTTCAGCGTGCCCCTGCCGTCGGGCGACGCATCGCCTTCGACCACGTTGCGCAGGTCGGCGATCTCGGGTTCCGGAAGATCGCGGCTCCAGTTGACGCCCGTGAGGTGGAAGCCTTCTTCGTTCGCGCCGCAGACGAAATCCGCCATCGCCGCGACCGTGCGATCCGCGACGACGCGCGCTTTTGCGCCGACCGGACCGATGTAGCCGGCTTTGCAATGCAGATTCTTTTGAATTTCCGCTTCCGTCGCAAAACGAAAAACGCCCACCGTCTTCTGCGCCTTGATTTCGTTCAGGCTGTGGTCGCCGCGGATCAGCAGCAGGATGAACGTGTCGTCGTGCATCACCGCCACCGCCTTGACCGTGCGCTCGAGCGGCAGCTTGAGCAGCGCGGCGACGTCCTCGCAGGTCGTCTTGCCGGGCGTGGCGACTTTCTGCATTTTTTCCGACGCGGCTTTTTTCCCTGCCGAAGGCGCCAGTGACTCCGCCAGCTCGAGATTGGCGGCGTAATCGGAAGCCGTGGAATAGACGATGGCGTCCTCGCCCGAATCGGCGAGCACCTGGAATTCATGCGAGCCGGTGCCGCCGATGGCGCCGGGATCGGCGGCGACCGAGCGGAACTTCAGCCCCAGGCGCGTGAAGATGCGCGTGTAGGTGTCGTACATGTTGCGGTATTCGCGCTCCAGGTCCTCGTAGGTCGCGTGGAAGGAATAGCCGTCCTTCATGATGAACTCGCGCCCGCGCATCACGCCGAAGCGCGGCCGGCGCTCGTCGCGGAACTTGACCTGCACCTGGTAGAAATGCACAGGCAGCTTGCGGTAGCTGCGCAGCTCGGCGCGCCCGATCTCGGTGATCACCTCCTCGGAGGTGGGCTGCATCACGAAATCGCGCTCGTGCCGGTCCTTGAAGCGCAGCAGCTCGGGCCCGTAGGCGGCCCAGCGCCCGGACTCCTGCCACAGCTCGGCCGGCTGCACCACCGGCATCGACAGCTCGACGGCGCCGGCGCGGTTCATCTCCTCGCGCACGATCGCCTCGATCTTGCGCACCACGCGCAGGCCGACGGGCATCCAGGTGTAGATGCCGGCCGCCAGGCGCCGGATCATGCCCGCGCGGATCATCAGGCCGTGGCTGACCAGTTCGGCGTCCGCCGGCGCTTCCTTGATGGTCGAAATGAAGTGGCGTGAAGTACGCATTAACGCGTTGAATTTACGGTGGCGCTGTGGAAAAATGGGGTCGAGAATTCTAGCTTAGGTGGTGCAGCCATGCTCGATCGCGACGGCTACCGACCCAATGTAGGCATCCTGCTCCTGAACGCGAACAACGAGCTGTTCTGGGGCAAGCGGGTCAACCAGCATGCGTGGCAATTTCCCCAGGGCGGCATCAAGTCGGGCGAATCGCCGGAGCAGGCGATGTACCGCGAGCTGGAAGAGGAGGTCGGCCTGAAGCCCAAGCACGTGCGCATCCTCGGGCGCACGCGCCACTGGCTGCGCTACGAGGTGCCCGAAAAATGGATCCGCCGCGACTGGCGCGGCACCTACAAGGGCCAGAAGCAGATCTGGTACCTGCTGCGCCTGATGGGCCGCGACTGCGACGTCAAGCTGCGCGGCAACGGCAAGCCCGAGTTCGACGCCTGGCGCTGGCACGACTACTGGGTGCCGGTCGAGGCGGTCATCGATTTCAAGCGCGACGTCTACCGCCAGGCGCTCACCGAACTGCACCGTTTTCTCAACGCCGACCGCCGCCGCGCTCGCCGCACGGCTTAGCGCAGGAGGGGCCATGGACCGCGAATACCAGGCACTGCCGATCCGGGAGCTGGGCGAGGGCGCGGGCTACCGCCGGCCCACGCAGACGCAGGCCGCGCTGGTGACGCGCGAGTCGCCGGCGCTCGAGGTGATGACCGACCTGCTGCGCGCGAGCCCCGCCACCATCCGGCCGCAGGCGCCGGTCGAAGGCGCCAACCGCTACATGATCTCGCGCGGCGTGCGCCTGCTGCTGGTGGTGGACGAGAACGACGCGGTGCTCGGCGTGGTCACGGCGACCGACGTGCTCGGCGAGAAATCGCTGCGCGTGGCGCTGGAGCTGGGCGCGCGGCGCGGCGAGCTCACGGTGGGCGACATCATGACGCCCGCGCGCCAGGTCGAGGTGCTGGCGCTGGCCGACATCGAGGGCGCGCGCGTCGGCCACGTGCTGGAAACGCTGAGCCGCGCGGGGCGCCAGCACGCGCTGGTGGTCGATACCGACGTGCTGCCCGCGAAAAGCCTGATCGACGCGCCGCTGCGGCGTACAATGGTGCGTGGCATTTTCTCGCTGTCGCAGCTGGCGCGGCAGCTCGGCGTGCCGCTGCAGAGCGCGGGCGAGGTCGCGCGCACCTTCTCCGACATCGAGGCCGCGCTGGGCCGATAGCCCTCGTCTATCGTTTTCATCATCACAAACAATTTGCCGGCGCGCCGCGCCGGACGTAGCGTTACGTATCCAGTCCAACAGGAGACCACCATGCAACTCAAGGGATCCAAGACCCACGACAACCTGAAAGCCGCCTTCGCGGGCGAGTCGCAGGCCAACCGGCGCTACCTCTACTTCGCGGCGAAGGCCGACGTCGAGGGCCAGAACGACGTGGCCGCGCTGTTCCGCTCGACCGCCGAGGGCGAGACCGGGCACGCGCACGGCCACCTCGAGTACATGGAGCCGGTCGGCGACCCGGCCACCGACAAGCCGATCGGCCGCACCAAACTGAACCTGGCCGCGGCCGTCGCCGGCGAGACGCACGAATACACCGACATGTATCCCGGCATGGCCAAGACCGCGCGCGGCGAAGGCTTCACCGAAATCGCCGACTGGTTCGAGACGCTGGCCAAGGCGGAACGCTCCCACGCCAACCGCTTCCAAAAGGCCCTCGATCAGCTCGTGGAGTAATGGCGCAGATCGAACCGCAGAGCCTCCTGTCGCTGGAGGCCTATGCCCGGGAGCGCAACGCTTACCGCGCCCGGGTGATCGCCCACAAGCGGCTGCGCACGGTGCACGCGGGCGAGCACGTCACGCTGATTTTCGAGGACGAGCAGACGATCCGCTACCAGGTGCAGGAGATGCTGCGCATCGAGCGCATCTTCGAAGCCGAAGGCATCCGCGGCGAGCTGGAGGCCTATAACCCGCTCATCCCGGACGGGCGCAACTGGAAGGCGACCATGCTGATCGAGTATCCCGATGAGGCCGAGCGGCGCCGGCGTCTCGCGGAGCTGAAGGGCATCGAGGACCGCACCTGGGTCGAGGTCGAGGGCTGCGCGCGGGTGCTGGCGATCGCCGACGAGGACCTCGAGCGCGAGAACGAGGAGAAGACCTCGGCCGTGCATTTCGTGCGCTTCGAGCTCGACGAGGCGATGTGCGCGGCGCTGAAAAAAGGCGCCGCCCTGTCGGTCGGCGTCGACCACCCGAATTACCGCGCCGCCGTGCGCGTGGCGCCCGAGGTGCGCGCCTCGCTCGCGGCGGATCTGGCATGAAGCGGCTGGCGGCGGCGCTGGCCTTCCTCGTCTGCGCGCCGCTGCAGGCGCAGACCGGTCCCGCGCGCCCGGCCGACGAGCTGCCCGAGCGCATGCAGCGGGAGCGCGGCAATGCCTCGGGCGGGAAGAGCGACTGGGAAAAGGAGCAGGAGGCGCGCGACTTCAAGGAACTGGACATGAAGCTGCCGCCGCTGCCGAAGGGCGGCCTCATCGAATTCTTCGTTTCATCGGCTTCCAGCTTCAAGTTCTTCATCGATCCCCAGTCGCTTTCCGTGAGCGACGGGGTGGTGCGCTACACGCTGGTGGCGCGCAGCCCCTCGGGTGCCGAGACGATCAGCTACGAGGGCATCCGCTGCGGCGGCCAGGCGCTGGTGCGCGTGTACGCCTTCGGCAATGGCGACAAGTGGTCGCAAAATCCGAACGCGGACTGGCGCACCATCGAGCCGAAGAACGTGCAGCGCTGGCACAACGTGCTGCGCGGCCAGTACTTCTGCCCGACGCGCTATTCGATTCAGAGCGCCGCGGAGGGGCTGGATGCCTTGCGCCGCGGCGGGCATCCGGCCGTCGCCAACACGGGCTCCGGAGGCGGGCGCTAGAGCAGGACCAGGTTGTCGCGGTGGATGAGCTCGGGCTCATCCACGTAGCCGAGGATGGCTTCGATTTCGGCCGAGGGCTTGCGCATGATCTGGCGCGTCTCGGCCGCCGAATAATTCACCAGGCCGCGCGCGACTTCGCGCCCCGCCGGGTCGTCGCAGGCGACCACCGCGCCGCGCTCGAATTCCCCCGCGACCTCGATCACGCCGACCGGCAGCAGGCTGCGCCCGCCGCTGGCCAGGGCCTTGACCGCGCCCGCATCGAGCTTCAGGCGGCCGCCGACGGTGAGGTGGTCGGCGAGCCACTGCTTGCGCGC
>WNFL01095414.1_pt2 | contig 13050 bp, 12 predicted proteins | sample 5400361 | NCBI WGS metagenome assembly WNFL01 (sample SAMN13153351, study PRJNA577476) | soil metagenome | isolation source: 40 cm soil on Douglas fir-dominated hillslope | place: USA:California | collected 2013-09-17
GAGAAGCGCGCGCAGCACGGCAATATTGCCGATCTCGAGGTCAACCGCCGTACCGCCGGGCACTACGCAGTCTCGCATCAGGCGATGACCAAAACATGCATCGGCCACCCGCAGCACACGCTCGCGCAAGACGGCGCAGTGGGCCAGCATGATCGAAAAGGATGCATCGTTGCAGATGGCGCCAATGTCGCCGAGATGGTTGGCGAGGCGTTCAAGTTCGGCCATCAGCGCACGCAGCCAATGGGCGCGGGGCGGTATCTCCATTCCGAGAGCGGCCTCGACCGCGCGGGCGAATGCCATGGCATAGGCAACCGTGCTGTCGCCGGACACCCGGCCGGCGAGCTTGGCGGCGTGCGCCAGATCGGCTCCTTGCATCAGCGATTCAACGCCCTTGTGCGAGTAGCCCAGCCTTGTTTCCAGGCGGACGACAGCTTCGCCATTGGCGTGGAAGCGAAAATGCCCTGGCTCGATGATGCCGGCGTGTACCGGACCGACCGCGATCTGATGCAGGCTTTCACCTTCGGCGGTCAGAAACGCATAAGGGTTCGCGTCCGCTCCTGCCATTTGCGCGCCAAGCGGATGGCGCAGGCCCCAGCGGCCATGATCAAGCCAGGGACGCAGGTCCGGCGCGTTGTCGGGCGCCAGGCCGAAAAGGTCATGAATGGTGCGTTCCAGCCGGATCGCCGGGGGGTGATATAGTCCGACGGACGGGAAATGGCCGTCGGGACAAGGGAGCGTCACCACGGCCATGCTGGAGGTCGCCTCATCCAGAAGCGCCATATGAACCGCACGCGTATCGCCCCAAAGGCCCGACAGTGTCCATTGGGATGCCCCGAATTGCCCGGAAATGGCCTGCCAGGATTGTGCGTCTATTACGGTACGCGGCCAGGGCCGGTGATCCTCCGCTCTTTGTCCGGCGCCGATGTGCTCGGCCAATGTCGGTGCGTTTGGCATTTTATCCCAACATCCGGGCGACATTCTGGAACCACGTCACCAGCGCGGGCGGCAGATAGAGGCCTGCCACCAGCACCAGCGCGAGATGCGCGAAGATCGGCAAATAGGAGGCGCGGACCGGCGCCCGGCCCCCCGTCGGTTCGCCAAAGGCAAAGCCCTGCAGGCGAAGCAAGAGCGCGCCGAACGCGACCAGCAGGCCGGCAACCAGCGCCACCGCCAGAAGCGGCGCGCGCGCGAAGGTCGAGCTCACGATCAAAAATTCGCTCATGAAGATGCCGAGTGGCGGCAGCCCCGCGATGGCGACGACGCCCAGCACCAGAGACCAGCCCAGCACCGGGTGGCTTTCGGTCAGACCGCGGATTTCGGAAATCCGCTGCGTGCCCTTGACCTGCGCGATGTGACCGACGGTGAAGAAGATTCCGGATTTTGTCAGGCTGTGCATCGTCATCTGCAGCAGGCCCGCGAAATTGGCCAGCGGTCCGCCCATGCCGAAAGCGAAGACGATGATTCCCATGTGCTCGATCGAGGAATAGGCGAACAATCTTTTGATGTCCCGCCGCCGATAGAGCATGAAGGCGGCAAACAGGACCGAGACCAGCCCCACGGTGACCATCAGCGGGCCGGGCGCAATCGCCGCCACATTCAGCGTCATGAACATCTTGAAGCGCAGGATGGCGTAAAGCGCCACATTGAGCAGCAGGCCCGACAGCACCGCGGAGATCGGCGTCGGGCCCTCGGCATGAGCATCGGGCAGCCAGGCGTGCAGCGGCGCCAGGCCGACCTTGGTGCCGTAGCCGAGAAACAGGAAAACGAAAGCGACGTTGAGCAGCGCCGGGTCGAAAGTGGCGACATGGGCGATGAGAACGGTCCAGGTCATCCCTTGAAGGCCTTCGCCCACCACAGGCACTGCCGCCATGTAGACAAGAATCGTTCCGAACAGCGCGAAGGCGATTCCGACGCTCGCCAGGATGAAATACTTCCACGCCGCTTCGAGCGCTTCATGCGTGCGATAGATGCCGACCATTACGACGGTCGCCAATGTCGCCAGTTCGATCGCCACCCACATCAGGCCGATATTGTTGGCAATCAGCGCAAGGTTCATGCCGAACATCATCACCTGATACATGGCGTGATAGAAACGCAGATAGTTCGGTGTCAGGCGGCCGGTTTCCAGCTCGTGGCCGATATAGCTGGCGCTGAAAACGCTGGTGGTGAAGCCGACGAAGGTATTGAGCACGATGAAGACAATGTTGAGATCATCGACCAGGAAATAGGTGCCGGCCGGGGCGCGTCCGGCGAGCAGCGAGAGCGCCGCCAGCAAGGTCAGGAAGCTCGCCAGCATGTTGAGGCGCGCGGAGAGCCGATAGCCGGGGAGAACCGCCAGCAGCGCCGCTCCGATCACGGGAATCAACAGAACCAGATTTATGCCGCTGAACAGGCCGGCGCCATTGATCCCACCGGCGATGTTGAAGAGTCCGTTCATCGCTGGTCTCCCCGGAAACGGTCCAGCGCCTGCACATCGACCGTGTCGAAGCGCTCGCGGATCCGGAACAGGAATATTCCGATCACGATAAAGGCGATCAGGATGGAGAAGGCGACGCTGATCTCCACCACCAGGGGCATGCCTTTGGCGCCGGTGGCGGCCAGCATCAGGCCATTTTCGAGCGACATGAAGCCGACCACCTGTCCCACCGCGTTGCGCCGCGTCACCATGATCAGCAGGCCGAGCAGAAGGACTGAAAGCGCGAATGCCAGGTCCTCGCGCGCGAGCAGGTCCGCGTTGCTGGTAATGTGCAGCATCACGGCCAGGGAAAGACCGACCAGGCCGATTCCGGCCAGCATGGTCGGGCCTATGCCGGCAACGGTCTCGATCTCGCGATGGATGCCGAGCTGAACGATCATGCGATGCAGCGCAACCGGAATGATGATCGCCTTGAAGACGAGAGCGATCAGGGCTGTTATATAAAGGTGCGGCGCATCCTGAATATAGGCCTGCCAGCCCACCGACAGCGAAAGCACGATGGCATGGAGGGCAAAGATATTGAGGAGGGAATAAAGCCGGTCCTGGTAAAGCAGCATGAAGCTTACCAGCACCAGCCCCCCGGCCAGCAGATGTGCGACGTCGAATGACAGGCCGTGCATCTCAAAGACCTCGCGACACGAACAGGAGCAGCGCGCCCAGCAGGCCGAGCATCAGGGCGGCGCCGAGAAAGGTCGGAACGCGGAACACCCGCATCTTGGCGATGGCAGTTTCGAATAGCGCCAGCGCGAAGCAGCCGAACGCCAGCTTGGCGGCATAGGCTGTCCCGCCGAGCACATAAGCGGCAAAATCGCTGCGCCCGGGCACCATGCCCCAGGGAAGAAACAGGCAGGCGATGAGCGAAAGATAAAGCAGCAGCTTGAGCGACGCGGCCAGTTCGATCATTGCGAGGTGGCGGCCGGAATATTCCAGCACCATTGCTTCGTGCACCATGGTGAGTTCGAGATGCGTGGCGGGATTGTCGACGGGGATTCGCGCATTTTCCGCGATCCCCACCATCACCAGGGAGATGAGTGCAAGGCCAAGCGTCACCCGCAAGCCCACACTGGGCGACACCATGAATTGCGCGATGTTCGACAGTTGAGTCGACCCCACCAGCAACGCCAGCGAAAACACGATCATGATCATCGCGGGCTCGGCAAGCGAGGCGATCATGACTTCGCGGCTGGAACCTATGCCGCCGAAACTGGTACCGACATCCATGCCTGCAAGCGCCAGGAAGAAGCGGGCGCTGCCCAACAATGCGACAATGGCAATAAGATCGGCCGTCCAGTTGAACAGCAGGCCGGTGGCGAAGGTCGGCACCAGCGCCGCGGCCACCCAGGTTGCGGCAAAGATGAGATAGGGCGTGGCGCGGAACAGCCAGGAGGCATTGTCGGCCAGCACCACTTCCTTGCGCAACAGCCGCGCGAGGTCGCGATAAGGCTGCAGAAGGGAAGGGCCCTGACGGCGCAGCAGCTGCGCTTTCATCTTCCGCATCAAGCCGGTGACCAGCGGCGCCAGCAGCAGCGCCAGGAGCATCTGCACGCCTTGAACGGCAAAATCCTGAATCAGCGCCATGTCGCGACCACCAGCAGCAGCGCCACGAGCGCCGCGAAGACGAGGCTGAGATAGCGTCTGATGGTCAGGAACTGCAGCACGTTCAGCCGGTCGGTCACGACGCGGACGCCCTCAACCAGCGGTGCATAGAGAAAATTCCAGACAAGGTCTTCAAGACGGACGGCGAATTTCGCCGGCCGCATATCGCCGGGCGGCGGCAATTCGGCCTGCTCGCGCGCGCGAAACAGCAGCGTTCCGAACACACGCCGGATCGGCTGGGAAAAACTTCCCGCGGTGTATTGGGTGAGGGGACTCGCGTTCGGAAAGCCGCAATCCCAAGCCGGCGCGCGCCGCGCCGCCTTGGATGCAAGCAAATGGATGGCATAGGCGGCGAGCGATGCCGATGCCGCGATGAACAGGAACACCAGCAAGCCATTGTAGGAGCTTCTTGCCTTGCTGATCGGCACCAGCGACAGCCATGCCACCGAGGATTGCTGTGGCATGTGCCCGCCAAGCACGCTTTGCATCACCGGCGCCGTCGCGTCGATAATGAAGCCTGGGAGAATACCCGCGAGAAGGCAGACCAGGGCCAGCACGAGCATCACACCGCGCGAAAACCGGTCTGTCTCACGCACCTCGATTGCGGCGGGGCTGCGGGGGCGGCCGAGAAAGACGATACCGAAAACCCGCACGAAGCATGCGGCGGCGAGTGCCACAGAAAGGGCCAACAACGCACCGACCGCGGGAATGATGAGCTTGAGCCCCCATTGCGGAAGCTCCGGGCTCAGCAGGATCGCCTGAAAGGTCAGCCATTCGGATGCGAAACCATTGAGCGGCGGCAAAGCGGAAATCGCCATGCACCCGACGAGAACGGCAAAGGCGGTGACCGGCATGCGGTGGATAAGGCCGCCCAGCTTCTCCATGTCGCGTTCGCCAGTCGCTGTAAGCACGGCGCCGGAGCCGAAGAACAGCAGGCTTTTGAAGATCGAATGATTGAAGGCATGAAACAGGGCCGCAGTCAGGGCCAGTATGGCGGCGGTTTGAAACCCATCGGCTCGAAATGCAAGCGCGAGACCGAGGCCGACAAAAATGAAGCCAATATTCTCGATGGTGCTGTAGGCCAGCACGCGCTTGAGGTCGTTCTGGAATAGCGCATAGAGAACGCCCATCAGCGCCGTCGCGCCGCCCAGCGCCAGGACCACAATCCCCCACCACCACACCGGCGGCCCGAGCAGATCGAACACAATGCGGATAAATGCGTAAATCGCGACCTTGGTCATCACTCCGCTCATCAGTGCCGAGACATGGCTCGGCGCCGCGGGATGTGCCAGGGGCAGCCAGACATGCAGCGGTACCAGTCCCGCCTTCGAGCCGGCGCCTAGCAGAACCAGCAGAAGCACGAGTGCAGCATGGGATGCCGGCAGATGATTTGCCCGGATGGCTTCGAAGCCATAATGGCCTGCCGGTCCGGCCAGCAGACCGAAGGCCAGCAGGAGCGCGAAAGTGCCAAAGCTTGCCATCACGATGTAGACGTAACCTGCGCGCAGATTGTCTTCGATACGATGGTGCGCCATTACCAGGGCCCACGAGCTCAGGGACATGAATTCCCAGGACAACAGGAAGATGAATGCGTCGTCGGCGAGGATGACGAGATTCATGCCTGCCAGAAAGGCCGGGAAGAATGGCAGCACACGTTGTGGCGAGGGCTCATGGCGGCCATACCCGATGGCATACAGACTTGCGCCGGCTGCCCCGAGATTGACGATGAGAAGAAACAGCGAAGACAGGGCGTCGATGTGGAAGTTTGCTCCCACCCAGGGCAGTCCCAGCGGCAAACGCCGGACGGCGGAATTGCCCGCCTCCAGGCCAAGAAACGCCGCCACGCACAGGATTGCTGAAATTGTCGCCGTGATTGAATAGATCAGGGGCGTCGCAACAGGGCGCCGCGCAAGACAAACGGCGGTGACTGCTGTCGCCAGCAGGGCCAGGACACACCACAGCAGGACCTCAACCTGCATCGTGCAGCCTCAAGCCACGTTCCGTCATGCCGATCTCCGAGCGCGAAATTTCATCGTTGCCAGCTCGGATTCGATTGCGCCGCGATCTGCCGCCGGCGGCACGATCATGCCCGGGGCGTGCAGGTGTGAGACTGCGCCGGCCATCACGATTGCATTACGGCCGTCATACCCTTCGGAATCGAGCAACCGAACATCAGGGAAAACGTTCGCCATGCAATCCGCGATACGATCTGCGTGACGATCGAGGTCGTGTTTGACGTGGACATTGGCAAACACCGCGCCGCGGCGCGAGAGCCGGTCAGCGACAAGATAATAGAAGCTCAGCGATTTGAATTGTGCCGGGATATGATCTCCGTGAAAGGCATCAAGAACAATGGCGTCATGACGTTCCGAATCCGAGTACAAAAAGGATTTGCCGTCGGCGATCCGGCACTCGACACTGTCGGGCAAGGCGAAATACTGCTTGGCCAGGACAAATGATGCCGGATTGACGTCGATAATGGTCACCTTGCGGCCAGTCTGGGCCAGCATTGTTGCCAGGGTTCCACCGGCGCAACCGATCATCAATATCCTGCGGGCTTTGGTTTGCAGGATAAGTCCAAAAATCGCGTGAATATATGAGGCAAGGCTGACGCCGTTGCTGTCGGCCTCGCTTTGGCAACAGCCGCCTTGTTCATATGTGATCGTGCTGGTCAGCTTCTTCTTGAATACGGTGATCGTACCAAACGCTGATTCAACGGTATCGAGTTTGATCATTATTGGCCCGCATTAGAGTTGGTATTGCCGGGACGACCATCCGCAGTTCAGGATTTCAAACGAACGCCCCGCCCGCCGCCAGAACTGGGCATCCCTTCGCCGATCAAGACGATTCCGAACGCCTCAATCGCCGCGATCAGTTTCATCAGGGAATCCACATTGCCCCTGATCACGTCGTCGCTGGCCTCCATGCGCTGGATCGTGGGGACCGACAGTCCTGATTTTTTGGCGAGTTCGCGTTGATCGACGCCGGCGAGGGCGCGGGCCGCACGCATTTGCGCGGAAGTAATCATAGTTGGGTTTCCAGCGGTTCTGCTGACGTTATAATATATGATACAGTCTTATATATAACTTAACCGTTAAGACTGATGTGTCAAGTATCATAAGCCGAGATCGAAGCCTGGAGGGGTGCGCTCTCCATTGCGACATCGGTGCCCGAAGCCACGGCGATGCCGACATCCGCCGCCGCCAGGGCAGGGGCGTCGTTCACGCCGTCACCGGCCATGGCAACGACGCGGCCCTCAGTCTTCAACTTCGCGACGACTGCGCCCTTCTGATCGGGAATATAATGACGAGCAGTATTCCCTTAGCTTGGTCAAAGCTCGTAGCGCCCATGCCCGCACGAGAGACCCCACCAGGGGGAAGATCGATCAACAAGGGTAGCGATGTGGGCATTCAGATTTTTTCAGTAAAACAAAAACGCTCGTTGAATGCGGGCAATTGATAGTGGCCCGGTAACATTTACAAAGACCCCCATATATGGCAGTCAGCCCATCTCAGATTTGCTTGGAGAATGGGATGACCTGTCCCCTCCGATCCAACATTTGAACCGCCCTTCCACACGGGCAAAACGATTGAGACCGAGGGCACCGTGCGTAGCGTGATAAGACAGATCGTTCGCAAAATACCGCCGCTGAGAAAGCTCTACTATTCGCATGTCGGTGAAACCGTCCTAGCGAATACAATTGCCGCCGCTGATGCGCTTAAGGCACAAGGTTTCAAGTTTGACGGCGAACCCGCGCGAACTGATACGGCCGGTTACTCATTCGGCCTTCAGGCACTCGGTGAACGGTACTCGCCGTCAAAGAGGTTACACAACTATTTGTTGCGGTACGATCATGTTTTCGGAGGCACACGGCACGACGTTAAGCGGATGGTAGAAATTGGTGTTCAGACCGACACGTCCGTTCGAATGTGGCGTGATTATTTTCCGAATGCCGAAATAATTGGTATCGATATTGACCCGGAATGTAAGCGCTTTGAAAGCGACCGGATAACAATTGCGATTGGAGACCAGACCGATCCGGTCTTTCTGTCACAGTTCGCGCGGGAATACTTTGGAAAGATCGACATTATCGTTGATGATGGTCTCCATACGCCAGAGGCGGTCAAGGTTTCATTCGAACAATTATACCCGGCTCTCAGCACGCACGGAATATATTCGGTGGAGGATCTCGGTATCCACCAATACATTCCGGCCTTAGTCGCTGCCATCACTGCGGCGATCAATTATTGGCCCGCAAACATGAATCACAAACTCTGGCAGATATTAGACGATTTGGGGCCAGACGCGGATTGGTTCGCGCGCAACACGATTGGCGTTGAATTCTATCGTTACATCCTGTTCGTGAAGCGGGGGGTCAACCCGCGCGATAATCCGTTCATCATGCCCCGAGAAGATTACTATGGCTCAGTTAACAACGCTCTCAACCAAGTCGCCAAAGCAAAAGCCAAGCTGATTGCGGCAGGCAAGGTTGTTAATGCCGAGAACTTAATTGAGATTGTTGGCTTTCAGCATCGGTATTATGTTTACGATTATCTCGCCGGCACCTCTAAATTCAAGCTTGACGAGAAAAGCGGAAAATACCTGCCCACCGGGGAATAAGGTTGGCTTGACTACTGCCCCATAGAACTAGCAGCGCTATCGTCAGCAGGACAACAGGCAATGCGCCCTTGGCTGACACCTGCCAACCACCTGCCATTGTAGCGCGCCTTGAGTTCACAGAGAATCCAGTGACAGGAGCAATGTTCGCCTTCAATTTATGAGGTGATCTCACAGGTCTCCACAGACACAGCCCGCTGACTAGGTCTCATCACAACCTATCCTCCAACTTCGCCGCCAGGGCCATCGATCCGTTCTCGCAGGCGGAAGCCGGTGTGAACCAGACCTCCAGCCCTAATCCAGGTGAACGAGACGGAGACGCAGGGCGTTGACAATCACGCTGGCCGAGGACAGCGCCATAGCGGCGGCGGCGATCATCGGCGACAGCAGGATTCCGAATGTCGGATAGAGGACGCCCGCCGCAATCGGTACGCCGATCGCGTTATAGACAAAGGCGAAGAACAGGTTTTGGCGGATGTTGCGCATCGTTGCCTGCGAAAGCTTCCGCGCTTTTACGATGCCGGTCAGATCGCCCTTGAGCAGGGTCACGCCCGCGCTCTCCATTGCGACATCGGTGCCGGAGCCCATGGCGATGCCGACATCCGCCGCCGCCAGGGCAGGGGCGTCGTTCACCCCGTCACCGGCCATGGCGACGATACGGCCCTCAGTCTTCAACTTCGCGACAACCGCGCCCTTCTGATCGGGCAAAATCTCGGCCTCGACGTCCTTGATCCCAAGGCGCCGCGCAACGGCCTCGGCGGTGGTGCGGTTGTCGCCGGTCAGCATGACGATGCGAATGCCGCCCGATTCAAGCGCTTTCAACGCCGCCGGCGTGGTCTGCTTGACCGGATCGGCGATGGCGAAGATCCCCGCTGCGCGCCCGTCAAGCGCGGCGAAAATCGCGGTCGCACCTTCGTGCCGGAGCGCGTCCGCCTTCTCGGCAAGCATGGATATGTCAATGTCCTGCTCGTTCATAAAACCGCGATTGCCCAAAAGGACCCTGCGGCCTTCCACGGTACCGAACGCACCCTTGCCGGAAGGAGAGTCAAAGCCTTCGACGGCTGGAATCTGAAGCTTCTGTTCCAGCGCCTTGGCGACGATGGCCGCCGCGAGCGGATGTTCGCTCGCGCGCTCGACGCCCGCGGCCAGCCGTAGCAACTCGGCCTGGCTGGTTCCCTGCTCGGCCACAATCGAGACCACCGACGGCCTGCCTTCGGTCAGCGTGCCGGTCTTGTCGATCACCAGCGTGTCGATGCGTTCCATGCGCTCCAGGGCTTCGGCATTCTTGACCAGTACGCCTGCCTGGGCGCCGCGGCCGACGCCGACCATGATCGACATGGGCGTTGCCAGTCCCAGCGCGCAAGGGCAGGCAATAATGAGGACTGTGACGCCCGCTATCAGCGCGAAGGCGAGGCGCGGCTCCGGCCCCCAGATCATCCAGGCTCCAAAGGCAAGGACGGCTATGGCGATAACGCCGGGCACGAACCAGGACGCGACCTGATCTGCCAGGCGCTGGATGGGAGCGCGGCTGCGCTGGGCATCGGCCACCATCTGCACGATGCGCGCGAGCAGGGAATCGCGGCCGATCTTCTGCGCGCGAATGACCAGGGTGCCGGAACGATTGATGGTGCCTCCGATGACTTTGGCGCCGATTTCCTTGGTGACCGGCATGGATTCGCCGGTGACCATGGATTCGTCCACCGAGGAGCGGCCTTCCAGGACTTGGCCGTCCACTGCGACTTTCTCGCCGGGACGCACGCGAATGCGGTCGTCTACGGCAATGGTTTCAAGAGGCACTTCCTCTTCGCCGTCCTCATTCAAGCGCCGCGCTGTCTTCGGCGCCAGGTCGAGCAAGGCGCGAATGGCGCCCGAAGTATGTTCGCGTGCCCGCAGTTCCAGTACCTGGCCCAGGAGTACAAGCACGGTGATGACAGAAGCGGCCTCGTAATAAACTGCAACGGCGCCGTCCATCGATCGCAGCGCGGGCGGGAACAGACCCGGCAGGACAGTTGCTATGACGCTGAACGCCCAGGCAACACCGGTACCAAGCGCGATCAAAGTGAACATATTGAGATTGCGGGTGACAAGAGATTGCCAGCCGCGCACAAAGAATGGCCAACCCGCCCAAAGCACGACGGGTGTCGCCAGCGCGAACTGAATCCACGCGGATACACCCCCGGGCAGGAAACGGTGTAGTCCCAGCAGGTCGCTTCCCATGCTGAGCGCGGCCACCGGGAGGGTCAGGACAAGACCGATCCAGAACCGTCGCGTCATATCCGCCAGTTCGGCATTGGGCGCCGCATCGCGGGTGACCACCAATGGCTCCAGCGCCATGCCGCAGATCGGGCAGAAGCCAGGCTGGTCCCGCCGGATTTGCGGGTGCATCGGGCAGGTATAAATCGTCCCCTCAGGCGCCGGCTCAGTTGTCCGCGCCTGCCTTGCGGGCGAACGTCCTGCCGTATCGGAATTTCCTGCGCAGCAATGCGGCTTGTGTTCGGCCATGATCCGACCTTGAACTATATACCCTACAGGGGTATATAGGCCCCATGCGCAACGACATCAAGAGCTCCTGCCGGAAACGCCTTAATCGTATCGAAGGGCAAGTTCGCGGTTTGGCCAAAATGGTTGATGAGGACCGCTACTGCATCGACATCATCACCCAGATCGCCGCCGTCCGCGCGGCACTCGACCGCGTGGAAGGTGAGATTTTGCGCGATCATGTCGCGCACTGTGTGCAACACGCCATTGATGGTAGAGACAAGGCCGACCAACGCAAGAAAATCGCGGAGCTTATGGACGTCGTCAGCCGCACCAGGCGGTGACGGCCAAATGTGCGGCCCGCCATGTTACCGTCGCCGTACGATTGCGCCAAAACCGGCAGGTCCGGGATGGCAGCCTGCGGTCCGCAATTGAGAGCCCTGGAACAGGCGTTCATTGGCAACCGGGGTGTTTGTTGGTACTTTTGTCGAAAGTCCGCGCAGAGACAAAAATATCCGGACGGCAACGGCGTATACTAAGGGGCAAGCCGTGTGCTGATGCCATGATTGGGGCGAAATCTATGGGGTTCGCAAAACCGCCGGGTTCTGACGCGGCCGACAGTCAGCCGCTGGTCACGACGCTTGCCGATGTCGCGCGACGGGCAGGGGTCGGGGAAAGCACGGTATCGCGGGTCCTGCGCAACAAGGGCTCTGTCTCGCAACAGACACGCGAGAAGATCCTGAAGGCGGCTTCCGACCTGAATTATGTGCCCAACCGGATAGCGGGAACGCTGGCCTCGATGACCTCGAAGTTGGTTGGGATCGTCATACCCTCGGTCGGCAACACCGTGGTGCCGGAAGTTCTGGCGGGCGCAACCCTGGTGCTGGAAGGCGCCGGATTCCAGCCGGTCATCGGCGTGTCGAACTATGATCCGGTGCGCGAAGAAGCCCTGATAGAATCCATCCTGAGCTGGCGCCCGTCGGGCCTGCTGGTGGCGGGACTTGAACATACCGAACGCGCCAGGGCGATGCTGAAAGGCTGCGGCGTCCGTGTCGTCGAGCTTCTGGATATCGACGGCGAGGGCATCGATATGGTGGTCGGCTCCTCCCATCGCATGGCGGGCCGCAAAAGCGCCGAACATCTCCTGGCGCGTGGCTACCGGCGGATCGGCTATGTCGGGCACGACATCAGGATCGATGTGCGGGCGGGCAAGCGGCTGGAGGGCTTTCGCGCCGCCATTGCGGAAAATGGCCTGAGCTTCGTGGATGAGGAGTTTCACCCTGACGGCGCCTCTTCGGTCGAGGCCGGGCGCATCGGATTGGCGCGGCTGCTGGCAAGGCAGCCGAAGCTGGACGCGATCTATTTCTCCAACGATGACCTGGCCATCGGCGGCTATTTCCATTGCCTGGAACACAAGATCTCTGTTCCCGGCGATCTGGCGTTGTTCGGATATAACGGGCTGGACATTGCGCGCCTTACGCCGCAACCGCTGTCGACCATCCGTTCGCCGCGTGTCGCGATGGGCGAAACGGGCGCGAATCTCCTGCTGTCAGGCGGGCCGGCGCAGGTGGTGGATCTGGGATTCGAACTCATCGTCGGAGCGACCAGTTGAATCGCCGACGGCCGAACAGTCTGAACGCGCTCTGGTCATATTGCCGATAAAAGCCAAGGCCTTACGAAGGGGTGTGTCCTATTTCCCCAGGCATTGGGAAAAAGATGGTAGCGCTGTCATTTTCCTGTTGGCAGCGCTGCCAGGGTCTAATAGCGTCCCCCGCAAGCATAAATAATTTTTCAGGGGGAAATATGAGCAATACCAGAGTGAATAAGCTCGCGCTGATGTGCGCGGCCAGTGTTGTCGCGCTGACGACCGCCGCCCATGCGCA
>WNFL01095525.1_pt1 | contig 13050 bp, 8 predicted proteins | sample 5400361 | NCBI WGS metagenome assembly WNFL01 (sample SAMN13153351, study PRJNA577476) | soil metagenome | isolation source: 40 cm soil on Douglas fir-dominated hillslope | place: USA:California | collected 2013-09-17
CTCTGGCGCGGCGACGACTGGCCGCTTCGGTGTCGATGGTGGCGGGTAATAGCGACCGCAACCGGAAGTTGGCCGAGTTGGCGTCAGCGGATGGGTCTTTAGTTCATCCGTACTTTCTCGCGCGTACTTTGTTTGGACGCGCTGAGCGAAAAGCGCTATTCCCGACGGGAGAGTGTGAAGCAGCTGAGCAGGCGCTGGAAGGCGTTCTGCGCGAATCCGTCAGCGATAGCGCAGGTCTGGATCCCGTGAACCGCGTTTCGTATTTGGAATCACGCTGGTACATGACAAACACTCTGCTGCGTGATTCCGATTCGATGAGCATGGCAAACGGACTCGAACTGCGAGTGCCATTTCTTGATCGGGCGTTGGTGGAAGCTTGCTTCCACATTCCGGGGGAGAAGAAGTTGCAAGGAAGTTTGCCGAAGAGCTTGCTGTTGTCCAGCCTCGGCGTCGAGCTGCCGCAAGAAATTGTGAAACGTCCGAAGCGCGGGTTCACGTTGCCGTTCGAGAGCTGGCTTCGCGGTGAGATGAGGAGCGTCGTTGAAACCACGCTGCTGCGAGACGAAGCCGGTCAGATGCCATTCGACCCCGGCGCCACACGCGAGGTCTGGAAGCGCTTCCTGGCGGGCGAAACGTCGTGGTCGCGTCCATGGTCGTTGTTCGTGTTGAAGCGCTGGTGTGAAAAGAATTTATGAGCGGTTCTCGGGTCCCGTTTTGCGCGCGGAAATCAAGAGGAAAAGTCCGAGTCTGCGGCCGATCACACGCGCGATGGCTCGTGGATAAACGCTCCATAGCAACCGATAAAACAAACCCTGAAACCGAGCCGAAGGTTTGTTCAATAACAAATCGCCGGGGCTGAATTCTTGCCGCAGTTTGATGATGTCAAATCCTTCGAGCAGACCCAGTGCTTCTTTTCGAGGGTAAGACTTGGTGCCAGGACTTTCGAGTTGCTCATAGACCGTTTCGCGAAGCGACTTCCCTCGCCACCAGCCATAGCGCAACCAGAGCATGAGGCCGGTGAATGAGGGGTGGTGGTAAACCATGATGCGAAGCGATCCACCGACTTTGAGTACCCGGCGCGCCTCGCGTATGCATTGCCGCGTATCCGGACTGTGGTGCAGGACGCCGTAGGAGTAAACGATATCGAAACTATTATCCGGATAGGGAAGATGCTCGGCGTCGGACACGCGCAGGTCAGGTCTGAAACCGGCAAGGTCCGCGCGCCGCTGCGCTCGCTCGATGGAAGCCTGAGACAGGTCTAAGCCCGCCGCAAGCGCTCCAGCTTTAAGCCATTCCAGGTAGTCGGCCCCCATTCCAACTCCGATTTCCAGCACGCGTTTTCCGCGTGCTTCGGCGAAGCCGGCGAAGTCGTGGATATAGGGCTCAAGCTGGTACCGTGCGCGCGCGTGCGCGTCAAAGTCGTCGCGCTCGCCCAAATAGCGAGAGCCGCAAGGGTCGGCATTCCAGAAATCCCGAACGTCGTCCTTTAGTGCGGGCGCAGAAGAGGGGTGCGGCATGGGTCCAAAGCCGATACTAGCACAGCGTTCGCCCTGAAAAGTTCGGTCCCGTCGCGATAAGATAGTACGAACTCAACCTGCCGTGGACAACGTGATGCTATCGAAATCGGAAATCGAAGTGTTGAATGCAACCCCGGTCTGGCCGCGCCTGCCGGTGACAGTGATCATTCCCGTTCGCAACGAGGCCCACAACCTGCCGCGCTGCATGGAAGCGCTGAAGGAGGTCGGCGAAGTCTATGTCATCGATTCTGGAAGCACAGATGATACCGAAGCGATTGCGCGGTCGTACGGCGCCAAGGTCGTACAATTTCACTATCGCGGCGGGTGGCCGAAGAAGCGCCAATGGGCCATGGACACGCTGTCACTTGCTTACGATTGGATTCTTCTTCTGGATGCGGACGAAGTTCTGACTCCCGAGCTGTTCGATGAGATCCGCGCCGCGATTCAAGACCGCAATATCGACGGATACTACATCGCGCTTGAAATACACTTTCTCGGACGGCGACTTCGGCATAGTGGGGCGAGCTTCTGGAAACTCTCGCTATTTCGCAAAGGGCTGGGACACTACGAATGTCGGCTCGAAGCTCAGGACAAAAACATGGCTGACATGGAAGTGCACGAGCACGTGGTGGTTCAGGGGACGGCGCGTAAACTGAGTCACCGGCTCGTACATCACAATATCGAGTCATTGTTCCGCTACATTCAGAAACACAACGAATATTCCAATTGGGAAGCTCGCGTCTGGCTGGATGGACGCCACAGCGGCGACGAAATTCAGCCCTCGTTATGGGGCACGCAGGCGCAGCGGCGGCGATGGTTACGGCGGCGCTTTCTGATGGTGCCTGGCTCCCCGGTTTGTTTCTTTCTCTACAAATATGTCTTTCATTTGGGATTTCTCGATGGTGTGCCCGGGCTGATTTATTGCGTTTTCCAGGGAATTCAATTTTTTCATATCAAGGCGAAGATTTACGAGCTACGAGCTGCAAGGACGGCGGTGTAGCGGATGTGCGGCATCAGCGGACTCGCGAACTGGGGCGATGGTGAAACACTCGCCCGCATGACCCACGTGCAGACGCATCGTGGGCCCGACGACACCGGGCTCTGGGAGCGGCGTTTCCCCGACGGGGGGTACATCGGGCTGGGAAGCCGCCGGTTGGCCATTCTCGATCTTTCGCCCGACGGCCACATGCCGATGAGCAACGAGGATGGCTCGGTGTGGATCACCTACAACGGAGAGATCTATAACTTCGCCGAGCTGCGTCGCGAACTCGAAGGCAAGGGTCATCGGTTTCGCTCGCACACTGACACCGAGGCGATGGTTCATCTTTATGAAGAGTATGGCGCGGATTGTCTGAACCGGTTGAAGGGGATGTTCGCCTTCGCGATCTGTGACCTGCGAGGCTCTTCACAGAAGCTTTTTCTGGCTCGCGATCATTTTGGAATCAAGCCACTGTATTACTGTGAACGGGACGGGAAGCTGGCTTTTGCGTCGGAAGTGAAAGCTTTGCTGGAAGTGCCGGGAATTGAAGCACGGATTAATCGCGAGGCGCTTGATCAGTATCTGACGTTTCTTTGGGTGCCCGATCCGGCGACGATGTTTGAAGGGATCCGCAAACTTCCCGCTGGGCACTTCGCGCTCTGGCAGGACGGCGCTCTGAAAATCGAACAGTACTGGGACCTGACGTTCCCTGGGGCGGACCATCACTTCGAGCGAAGACATGACGAACTTGCAGAGGAGATCCGACAGCGGTTCTGCGCTTCGGTCGAGCAACAGATGGTGAGTGACGTTCCAATCGGTGCATTTCTTAGCGCTGGTCTGGATTCTTCGAGCATCGTGGCGGCGATGGCGCGGAAACAGCGGGTGCGCACCTACACGATTACTTTTCCGGAGAAATATCGGGTGGGCGAGACGACGATCGACGATCCGGGCGTGCCGCAACGTCTCGCCCGCAAGTTGGACTGCGAGCACCACGAAATTGTCGTCGAGCCGGATGTGGCCGGGCTGCTGCCTCAATTGACGTGGCATATGGACGAGCCGACGGCTGACCCGGCGATTATCACGGCGTATCAGGTATGCCGCGAGGCGCGCAAGCAGCCGACTGTTCTGTTGTCGGGAGTAGGTGGCGATGAACTGTTCGCCGGATATCGAAAACATGCCGCGCATGCGTGGGCTCGGGAGTATCAGCGCGTTCCAGGCCTCGCGCGCTCTGCGGCCGAGAGGGCGATGTCGGCGCTGCCGAGTTTCCGCGGAACGGGATTAAAGGGGCGCGTGCGGCTGGCGAAGAAGATGGCGCGGAGCGCTGCGCTTGGTCCGGCCGAGGCCTTCATCCGTAATTGCACATATTTTGACGCGCAACAAAGAGCAGATTTATACGCTTCAGAATCGCCCGCGGGGCAACTGGCAAAATCGGCTCATGGGCACTTGGCTGCTTTCGACAGAGTGCGGCATGCCGACTTTCTCAACCAGATGCTCTATCTCGATTCAAAACTTTTCATGACGACCTTGAACCTGACGTACAACGACAAGATGAGCATGGCGTCGTCGGTTGAGGTGCGCGTGCCGTTTCTGGATCGGGAGTTCGCAGAATTTGTTGCGTGGAATGTTCGTCCGGAGTGGAAATTGAAAGGGAAGTGGCGGCCGGTTACGAAGTACATTTTTCGCGAAGCGATGCGTAGTATGCTGCCGGAAGAAGTGTTGGGGCAGCCGAAAGCAGGCTTTGCGGCGCCGGTGGACTACTGGCTGGCGAATGAACTGCGTCCGATGGTGGATGATTTGTTGTCGGAGAGCCAGGTCCGCAAGCGGGGTTTGTTTCGTCCGGAGGAAGTGCGGCGCTATGTGAACGAGCATCGCCGGGGCGCGGAAGACTGGTCGATGCAGATCTGGCAACTGCTGACGCTGGAAATCTGGATGCAACTCTTTCTCGATGGCGGAGCACGCTCGTTCGCGGATCAAGAAATCGGCGCGTCTCAAATGATCTCTGCGTGAAAGCGAAGCGTTTTGAAGCGGGCGCCAGCCGGAACCTCATGGCCACAACAACTATTCGGGTGCTTAGCGAAGTCGCTGGTTTGCTGCGTGCACCTCAGCGCGTTGTTCCGCTTTTTATGAAGCTCGCTTCGGATGACTTGCGGACAACGTTCGAACATCGGCATCTCTATTCATACGCAACCACAATCATTCCTGCCGCGGATGCGCTGCAATCGGTGGTGGGATGGATTCTCGATGCACAGCGTCCCGATGGCGGTATTGCAGCTTATTACAGTCTGCTCACTGGATATTCCGATTCGTATCCCGAGGTGACGGGCTACATCATTCCAACGCTGTACGACTTTGATCGCATGGCCGGCGATACTGCCGCACGCTCTGCTGCGGAGCGGGCTACCCGCTGGTTGCTTTCGCTGCAACTGCAGTCAAGCGCTTTTCCGGGCGGTCTACGGAGTCGCGGCGGCGATGCCCGGCCTTCCGTGTTCAATACTGGGCAGGTTTTGCAGGGACTGGTTCGAGCCCACGCGGAAACCAGAAACGCGGAAATTCTGGAACGCGCGGTGGCGGCCGGGGACTGGTTGGCCGCGATCCAGCAAGGGGACGGCTCATGGACAGGTGCCGCAGCGTATCAGGGAACCGCGCACACTTACTACAGCATGGTTTCTTGGGCGCTCGCGCAATTAGCCGACGAATCGGGAGATCAACGTCACGGGGCCGCGGCAGACAAAAACATTGACTGGGTGCTGACGCATGTCCAACCCAGTGGGTGGATTAAGGGCATCAACCTTCACGGACATCCTGCGTACCTGCACTTCGTTGCGTATGTGATCCAGGGGATACTGGAGTGCGGGATCCTGCGGAGACGGGACGATGCGATTCAGGCGGCTGCAAAATCTGCATGGGTTGTTCTCCGGAAGTTTGAAACCCACAAGCGATTGTTGGGGACATACCAGGCGGATTTTAAGAGTGGTCAGAAATTTTCATGCCTTACTGGGAATGCGCAGATGTCATGCGTCTGGTGGCGTTTGTTCGAGGTGACCAGTGATCTACGCTTTCTCAACGCGGCGCTCAAGATGAACGAGATGCTGAAGCAATTGCTTCCGTTGAAGGGGCGCCGCGGAGTGCTGGGTGGCGTGGCTGGATCGTATCCGATTTGGGGAAGGTACCAACCGATGCGGTTCATCAGTTGGGGATGCAAGTTTCTGGCGGACGCGCTCATGATGGAGCAGCGGCTGATGCGCAACTTCGAGGCGTCGGAATGCGCGTAGTGATTCTTTGCTCGAGTCCTTACAGCGAGACTGGTTGTGCGGTTGCCGCGCGGCTGGCACAAGTTGGATATGCTCCGGTGGGTGCACTGACACTGCCATCATGGGACCGCAAGACGTTGTTGCGCAAGATTGGACAATGGGGACTGCGTCACTCGCTGCACTATGCCGTTGCCAAACTCGTCCCGGGCAAGGCCGCAAATCGACAGCAGGTGTTGAACCCATATCTCGAGAGATCACTCCGCCATGATGGCGGAATTTTTCGCAGCTTGCAGGAAGTGTCCCGTGCGTTTGGATTTCCAGTTATGACGTGCGGCGATCAGAATTCACCGGGCGCAGTGGCGCAATTGAAGCAATGGTCGCCGGATTTGGCGATCTTCACGGGCGGAAATATTCTGCGAGATGAAGTGTTGAAAATTCCGCGGCTTGGCGTAGTGAACTCACATCTTGCTTTGCTTCCGGAAATTCGCGGCATGAGCAGCCCGGAGTGGTCGTTGCTCTGTGGAGTTCCGCTGGGAATCACGATTCACTTCATGGACAGGGGGATCGATACTGGGCCCGTTCTGTTGTATCGCGAATTCGCAGGTGCGGGCGACTGTGACTCATTGACCGATTTGCGCAACCGGATGATCTCCGAGGGGATTGAGTTGATTGCAGAGGCTGTAGCCGGCCTTGACCGGGGCACGGTCTCCGCGGTGCCGCAGGCCGACCGGGAAACCGACCGGCAATTCTTTGTGATGCATGAGCGTTTAAAAGCGGCGGCGATGCGGCGGCTGAAAAAGGGCGAGTTCAATCCCGTAGCGGGCAGATACGATGGGTAGGCTCGGCACGCTGTTGCAGATCGGCCGAGCGTTCGGAGTGCGCGACGGTCTGCTGCGCGCAGAATATGAGATGCAGCGCGCCAGCGGGCTGATGTCGCGGCGCATGCGCTCGGTACGGGGTTGGGAATCCTGGGACCTGGCACACATCGCTCCGAAGAGCTCAGCGGAAGATCTTCTCAACTTTCGTCGACAGGGCGGCCGCCCTTTCTTCTTCGCGGACTCACGCGGTCTTGCACCGGAGCTGAAAAAAATTCTTAGTCCTGCCGGAGAAGAGTCAGTCCTTGCGGAGGCGAGAGCAATTCTGGAGGGTAATCTGCCGTTCTTTGGACGGCTGACCTTTGCTTGCGGTCCTTCTCCCCAATGGTTTCAGAACCCGGTTACGGGCCAGCGCGTCTCGGCCGATTGTTCGTGGACGGAGATGCGGTTTGCCTCGGACGACTACGGCGATCTCAAGTTTATTTTGGAGCCGTCCAGATTCTTGTTCATTTACCCGCTGGCGCGTGCGTATGGCGTCACTGGCGATGAGCGGTTTCCGGCTGCGTTCTGGAGTTTCATAGAGGACTGGGCGGCCAAGAGTCCGCCGATGTCGGGGCCGCTCTGGATTTGTGGGCAGGAATCGTCGCTGCGGATTCTTGCCTGGTCGTTCGCTCTCAATGCGTTCCTCCATTCGCCCGCCACAACGCCGCAAAGAGTTGCGCTGCTGTTTTCGATGGTCGCGGCGCATGCATGGCGTACCGTGCAAACCGTGGGCTACGCGCGATCGCAACGCAGCAATCATTTGTTCAGCGAAGCCGTTGGCCTGTGGACTGCGGGAACTCTTTATCCTGAATTGAGGGACGCCTCAGGATGGCAGAAACAGGGTGAGTCGCTCTTGCGGGAAGCGGTGCTCGATCAGATCACGCCGGAAGGGGCTTGTCTTCAGGATTCGTTTAACTATCAGCGGATGGTTCTTCATCTGCTGCTCTGGACTCTGCGGCTCGCGGAAATTCATAAAATCCAACTCGACCCGGAGATTCGCGCGCGGACGGCTGCTGCGTTCGAGTTCATCCGCGAGTTTGTCGACTCCAGGACGGGACGCGCGCCCAATCACGGCTCGAATGATGGCAGCTGCATACTTCCGTTGGCCGGATGCGACTACGGCGATTTTCGTCCGCTCCTGCGGTTGGGAGTCTCGGTGTTGGATCGCCCGACCGTGTTTCCGCCGGGGCCTTGGGACGAGGCTGCACTCTGGCTCTGCGGTAAGTCCGCGAAATCGCCGCAAGCCGAACCTGCTCATACAATTTCTTCCGGAGCTGGCTATCACCGCATTGGCACGAAAAACTCCTGGGCGTTGGTGCGGGCGGGGCGCTACACGCGACGACCGTTTCAAACTGACCAGTTGCACGTAGATTTGTGGTGTCGCGGACTCAATCTGGCGCGGGACGCCGGCACCTATCTCTATAATGGCGATCCGCCATGGACCAATGGGATGGCGGGCACGGCTGTTCACAACACAGTCATGGTGGATCGCCAGGATCAGATGCGGCGCGCGGGTCGTTTCCTCTGGTTGGATTGGGCGCAGGCCTCAGGAAGATCGTTCTCTACGGCTCTCCCGACGCCTGGCGCGGCTGCTCCCGACTGCTTTGAGGGCGAGCATGACGGCTACCGGCGACTCGGAGTTACACATCGGCGGATGGTCCAATGCATTGCGGAAGATTCATGGGTCATTGTGGACGATCTTCTGGGTGCGGGTGAACACGAATTGCGCTTGCACTGGTTATTGCCCGACCTGCCGTTTGAAATGATTGCTGCGTCACCATTTCGTGCGGTTCTGGCAGCGGAGACGACCCGTTTTGGATGGAATATCTTTTCCAGTGCTCCAGGGGAGGCTGCGATGATCCGCGGCGGGAAGAGTTTGGCAGGGAACACGATGGGGGGAGATGAGGAATTATTTGGATGGGAATCACCTACCTACGGTGAGCTTTGTCCAGCAATTTCTGTCGTCTATCGCGTGCACGCGCCCTTGCCGGTTCGCATTGTGACCGCGATTCTGGCCGGCGAAGCGCTGCAACTTGACCAGAGCGGGAGCGAATTGGTCTGGTCGCGTGACGGTTCGCGAGTTCATCAAGTGGGCCTGGCGCCAGTGCAGTCCGTGGGATCGCTAGGGTAGCATCGTACAATTGCGGATGCTGTAAGTTTGAGTGGCGTTTCCTGCGACATGATATGAAGCAACTTCTCCAACAGGTCAGCGGCGGTGAGATTGAAGTGGTCGACGTTCCCGCTCCGAAACTGCTTGCGGGTTGCGTACTGGTCCGCACTGCCGCGTCTTTGGTTTCGGTTGGGACCGAACGGGCTTCCTCCGAGTTCGCACGCAAGAATCTGTTGCAGAAGGCCAGGATGCGTCCTGATTTGGTGCGCGAGGTTTGGAAAAAAGTGCGGCGGGAGGGGGTAGTGTCGACGCTGGCCGCGGTTCGCAGCAGGATGGATCAGCCGAGCGCTCCGGGTTACAGCAGCGCGGGGACAGTGGTAGCGGTGGGAGAGGGTATCAGTGACATTCACCCGGGGGATCGGGTCGCCTGCGCGGGTGCCGGTCACGCTGTGCACGCTGAGTTCGCGTGTGTGCCGCGCTTGCTGTTGGCGCGGATTCATCCCGACTCGAAGGTTAGTTTCGATCACGCGGCTGCTACTACGGTCGGAGCGGTTGCATTGCATGGCGTGCGAACTGCGGACGTCAAGTTGGGTGACATTGTCGGTGTGATCGGACTGGGGCTACTCGGACAACTAACCGTTCAGATTCTCAAAGCGGCAGGGTGCCGGGTTGTAGGGATGGACATCGACCGCGGACGGGGGGAGCTTGCGCTGCGGGTGGGCGCTGATGCTGCCGAGTCCTCTTCCACTGCGTTCTCCGACGCGTGCAGGCAACAGTCGCGCGGGCGTGGAGTGGATGCAGTTCTGATTACTGCGCAGACCACTAGCAGCGATCCAGTCAATCTCGCGGCGGAAGTGGGTCGGGACCGCGCGGTCATCGTCGCGGTTGGCACGGTGGGTATGGCTCTTGAGCGCAGGCCGTTTTACGAAAAGGAGATGAACTTCCGCGTCTCGCGCTCCTATGGGCCTGGTCGGTATGACGCGGCGTACGAACAGAAGGGTGTGGATTATCCGATCGGCTACGTGCGTTGGACAGAGACGCGCAACATGGAGGCGTTTCTGCAACTCCTCGGCGATGGCAGAGTTAATGTAGGCGCGTTGATCACGCACAGGTTTCCGATTGATCAAGCACAGTCGGCATATGACCTCATCGCGGGAAAGTCGCACGAACGGTTCGTCGGAGTTCTGATTACCTATCCGGAGCTTGCCGAGGAAACGCGACGCGTTGCGGCATCCGGGAAGGATATTGCAACCGCCGCCGGCCCCACGGAATTGGTCGCGATCGGACTGCTCGGGGCGGGCAACTTCGCTACGAGCACGCTGCTGCCTGCAATTAAACGAGTCGGTAATACGACTTTGGCAGGTGTGTGCGCTGCCAATGGTTCACATGCCCATCACGCCGCTAAGAAGTTCGGGTTTCGCTACACTGCGACCGATGAAGACAACTTGATCAACGATGCGGCGATCAACACTGTGGTAGTGGCGACTCGTCATCATCTTCACGCGAAACAGGTAGTGGCAGCACTGAAGTCCGGTAAGCACGTGTTCTGTGAAAAGCCGTTGTGCCTGAATGAAGAAGAGTTGCGTGACATCGTGCGGGCAGACCAGGAACAGCAATCGGTTGGCAAGCCTCATCTCATGGTTGGATTCAACCGCAGGTTCGCTCCACTCGCGCTTCGACTCAAGAGTTTTCTTGGAAGAATTCAGGAGCCATTGGCGCTGCATTACCGCGTGAATGCCGGCTTCATTCCTGCGGATCATTGGCTGAATGACCCAGAACAAGGGGGAGGCAGAATCATCGGGGAGGTGTGTCATTTTGTGGACTTCCTCACGTTCCTGTCAGGCGTTGCGCCGATCGAAGTGCAAGCCCGCGGCCTGTCTAATCCTGGCAAGTACAGCAACGATAATGTGATCTGTACCCTTTCCTTCGCGGATGGGTCGCAAGGAACAATCAGCTACTTGGCCAATGGGGACAAATCGTATTCGAAAGAACGGGTCGAAGTCTTCGGTGGGGGCGCGGTGGCCGTGCTCGAGGATTTCCGGCGGCTTGAACTTGTTTCCGGGGGACAGAAGCAGGTTTTTCGATCGCTCTTGCGGCAGGACAAAGGTCATCGCGGTGAATGGGAAGCTTTTGTTTCCGCCGTTCGCGCTGGGCGAGATTCCCCGATCCCGCTTGCGGAGACTGTGACCACCATGCTGGCCACATTCGCTTTGGAAGAATCGCGAAAGACAGGGCAGCCAGTTTCGGTGAGGGGGCTGGAGAGTCTTCGCATCGGGGAAGAGGAATAGAAATTCAGCTCCGTTTGCGATTTGCCCAGGATTGATGTCCAGCCCGTGAAAATTCTCTACGTTTCACAATATTTTCCTCCGGAAATGGGAGCGCCCGCTGCCCGAGCGGCTGAGTTGTCCATGCACTGGACGCGGATGGGACACGATGTGACTGTTCTGACGGGGTTTCCCAACCACCCGACGGGCGTCGTTCCTTCAGAATGGCGGTCGCGGCTGCGTGGCCTGATCTACAAAGAAATCGTTGAAGGCGTGCGAGTCGTGCGAACGTGGCTCTGGCCATTACCCAATCGCAAAGCGCATGAGCGGATTCGCAATTACGGCTCATTCTGGTTGTCGTCCTCGCTGAGCGGACTTGCTGTCCCCACGCCGGATGTAGTCATTGGGACTTCGCCGCAATTGTTGGGTGCACTCGCTGGATGGTGGTTGGCGTGGTGCAAGGGCGTTCCGTTTGTTTTCGAAGTCCGGGACCTTTGGCCGGAATCGCTGGCTGCGGTCGGAGCGGGGAGCGAGGGAAGCGTACTGCATCGCACTCTTAGCGCTGTTGCTGGATTCCTCTATCGACGCAGCGACCACGTCGTAGTAGTGACGCCGGCATTCAAAGATCATCTCGTCCAACATTGGAAGGTGCCCGCGGAGAAAATTTCAATCGTGGAGAATGGGGTGGAGACCGATCTTTTCCGACCCTGCGCGGCCGAGAAAGTGCAGGGAATGGAAGGCCGGTTTGTAATCTGCTACATCGGCACGATGGGCATGGCGCACGGCCTCGAAACCCTGGTCGCCGCGGCGGAGCACCTACAACGCAGTCTAGCCAGAGCCATGTTTCTGCTAATTGGGGAAGGTGCGGAGAAGGAGCGGATTGAGCAACTGACAGTCGCACGCGGATTGAGCAATGTTCGGTTTGTGGGGCAGCAATTACGAGAACATATTCCCGGTTACATCGCGGGCGCGGATGTGTGCCTGGTGATGCTGAAGAAGACCGAACTGTTCAAGACGGTAATTCCCACCAAGCTTCTGGAATATATGTCTTGCGAAAAGGCAGGGATCGTGGCGGTTGACGGACAAGCTCGCAAAATCGTCGAAGAAGCTGGTGCTGGGGTGTTTGTCGAACCTGAGGACAGTGACGCGCTGGCTGAAGCGATTCACGCGCTGGCGGCCGATGCCGAACGAAGGCGGCACATGGGCGTCCGCGGACGAGAATATATTGTCAGCCGACTCTCGCGCCAGCGGACAGCTCAGAGCTACCTTGGCGTGCTTCAGAAACTCAAAAACCGTTCCTCGGGTTAAAGAAATCAGCCGGGTATCACGGGCGAACGGCAACCACCGCCAACGTTGTGCTCACGGACATGGCGGCCTCTGCGGTCCGGTAGAGAGCGGACTTGGTCGCGCTGCCGGGCACAAACAGTACATCCCCTCTGAGCATGGGTAAGTCAGTTGCCTTGGCTTGGATCACTTTCTTCAGTTGCACGGGAATCTGCTGGACACCATTGGGTGTCTGCCGCAGGATCTTGGCGCCGTTGAGCGAAGCAGTGCGAGTCCCTCCTCCAGCCAGCGCGAGTGCTTTCAAAACTGTGAGCGAATTGTCCTCGATCATGAATCCACTAGGACGGGCGACATCGCCCACCACGTACACAATCCCAGCGCGAGGGATGATTACAGTATCTCCGGGCGTGATTTCCACATTGTTCTGAGTGTCTTCAGCAAGATTCGAGGAGAGATGTAGTTCGACCTTCTGATCGGGATTCTGTTTATGGATGATCGTGACATTGCGTCCTGCCTTCTCCGTAAGACCACCGGCGGCGGAAATCAGATCGAAGAGGTGGCGGTCTCCGATCACGGGATAGGCTCCCGGCCGATTCACTTCACCCATCATGTTGACGGCTTGCGACGCCGACTCATTTACGAAAATACTGACGTGCGGATTGCGGACGAATCCTCCATCCTCGAGGCGGTTTTGAATCAGTTCCTGCGCTTCATCCACGGTCAGATCGGCGACATGAACATAGTCGATCAGAGGGAGGTAGACGTCGCCGCCATTTCCGACGCGCGCC
>WNFL01095636.1_pt1 | contig 13048 bp, 13 predicted proteins | sample 5400361 | NCBI WGS metagenome assembly WNFL01 (sample SAMN13153351, study PRJNA577476) | soil metagenome | isolation source: 40 cm soil on Douglas fir-dominated hillslope | place: USA:California | collected 2013-09-17
ACTTCATATGAAAAGCCGTGCGTTTGCATCACACGGCTTATCCATTGCGTAAGTTCGGGTATTGATTGCTCTTCGTCTTTAGCAGGAATAATTAAAGAAATATTCAACGGTTCAAAAATTAAGCAAAGGGTTCAGGATTTTTCTTTTGAGTGAAGATGGTCACTACTAATCCAACAACGCAAATGATAATCACTCCAAAAATAAGTCCGAAGATGAACATCATTCCTGGCGTCATGAATTTCGCTGTCATGGTCATGGCTTGATCAATCTGGTCGTCAGTCAGGTTGCCTTTATCTTCCATTGCCTCGCGCGTGCGATCTAACATTTGCTTAACAAAGCCTGTATCGATAAATGATACATAGATATAGGTAAACACGCTCGATATCACTGATGAAACTAAAGACATCCAAAATGAAATGGCAAAACCTTCACCAAATGACATAAAGCCGCTGCCGTTATCTTTAAAATACTTTTGTGCCAAAAAAATGAGGGCAGCGCAATACAACAACCTAGCCCAACTGCCCGGGCCTTGCGACACATCAACGCCAAGCATGTTAAGAATAAGGAAATAGGCAATTGATATTACTGCTAACATCAATCCGTAGCGAATACCCGCTGATCTCGTGGTTACCATGGGTGTAATTGTAGGTGTAGATTCTTCCATAATTATTGGGTTTGAGTTTGTTTTCTGAGAATAACTGAGATTATGATTGTCAAAAATAGACCGATAATCAAACTTTTCAAAAAGTAGTCACCTGCTAAATCCAGAGCTGAAGTACCAGGCAGTTTTGCCAGTTGTTGTTGATAAGCTTCTGCCCCAACGCTTTCTTCAATCTGCTTTTGGAAATTTCTCATTTGCTCTTGCAAACTAGAGATGTAAGAAGGAAGAAAACGCGAATCCCATGTTGACAAACCCCACGTAAATACAGAACCCATCACTGCCGATGTTACTATGAAAACATAACTTCCCGTCATGCCCTGCCAGAAAAGCAAATTTCCCTGTTGGTGATAGTCTCGCACCTCCTTCAGGCAGAGAAAAATAAAGACAGAAAAAATAACAATGCGGAAATCAAAAATCAAGGGCAACAAAAACGGATGGCGCCCCATATAATATAGAGAGGCAATCACGACACAAACGAGAACACCACCAATAAGGCCGTAGCGAAAAGGAACTTTGAATAAAGGATGCTGAAACATCCGCGCAAGAAAAACAATCCTAATAAGGAAAGCAACAACCCGTAACTTTTGAAAGGAGTTCTACACGTATTGATTGAAGCTTAAAGGTGTAGAACACCTTTACACCAAGCTATCAGATATCTGACCCTTTCAACCGCATGTAGGCAAAGTAGTTGAATAGAAAGGTCCAAGCTGCGGCAATGGCGACCGCACCGATCGCAACATAATCCTGGATTTCTTGGAATGCATACCTTGCAAAAGGCAAGGAAACCAAATTACTGATCGATTGCATAGGGAAGAATTGCTTGAGCGACTCTGCTCCGTCTGGAAGGTTAACTTTTACGATCAACTCAATCATGTTGGAAAGCAGCAGCAAAATAATGGTAAGCCCCGAGCGCTGAACAAGAATGCCCAGCATCAATGCATAGGAGAGATACGCAAAGATTTCTAAAAAGTAAGCCGGGAAAAATTCAAGATCAGTAAATACATCGGCCAGAATGATGTCGGGTGAATAGATCATACCTGTAACCAGACCGATCAAAAAGATCATAGTCACACTCATCAAACTCAGTAATACATTGGTGAGAATCTTTGAAAACAAAAACTCCCATCGGCTCATGCCATCAATAATATTCTGGCGAATGGTGCGATATTGATATTCATTCGTAATTGAAATCACAACCATTATAGAAAGGACTATTTTGAATAATCCACTAATCCACACCAAGTTTTGCCATACGTCCGGAAAATGATAGAGCGGGATTCGGTTGATATTAAACTTCTGACCGAAACCTTCGATCAGCGAAGCAAACCATTTCAACACTTCCATTCCGCTGGCCGTAGTGAAAGCAAGCGTCACAAAATACAAACTGCACACTACCCAGAACGTGCGGTAGCTCGTCATTTTCTTCAAATCAATTTTTAAAAGATGTAGCATTGTCTTATGTCTAGCGTCTTACGTCTAATGTCTTATATCTAGTGTTTTTCCTCCGATGCTTCCTGAAGTATCTCCAGGAATTGTTTTTCAAGGCTTTTCTTCTGCGTAACGATGTGCGATGCAACGATTCCTTTTTCAAAAAGAAACTTATTCAGGTCAACACTGTGAAAGTCATCGCGCATGCGCACAACAAATTTTCCATTCTCCGACTTGACGGAAAGAGATCCTTTGAATTCGTGGAGAACGTGAGAGAGGTCATCGTGATAGGCAACAACCTCAACAGTCTCCTCTCCTTTGCCTACATCATCTACCGGACCAATGTGCACCAATGTTCCCCTTCGCAAAACTGCAAAGTGCGTGCAAACTTTTTGCACCTCATCTAGCAAGTGGCTGGCAAGGATAATTGTCTTCCCGCTCTCGGCTATGCGCTTGATGATCTCACGAATCTGCGCGATGCCCATGGGATCCAGGCCGTTGGTGGGTTCATCCAAAATTAAAATAATAGGATCGCTTACCAATGCCGATGCAATCGCAAGACGCTGTTTCATGCCGAGCGAGTAGGTTTTGTATTTATCCTCCTTGCGCGCAGTGAGATCAACTAACTCCAACACTTTTGCAATGTTTGCTGGATCTGCCCCTTTGATCATCGCGTTCAACTCCAGGTTTTTTTGTCCACTCAGATAAGGGTAAAAAATCGGGTGCTCAAGAACGGCTCCGATTTTTTTTCTGGTCCGGTGAGTAGCCGTTTCACCAAACCAAGTAAAATCCCCGGAAGTAGGGTTCGTCACGCCCATCAGCATACCCAGCGTGGTAGTCTTGCCGCTGCCATTAGGGCCTAGCATTCCAAACACCTGACCACGCTTTACTTCAAGGTCGAGGCGGTTTACCGCACAAAGTCGTCCAAAATTTTTGGTGAGCTTTTGGGTAGATAGAACTGTTTCCAAGGGAATTATTTTTTTATTTCTTTTAACCTGAATGATCTATGATCCAAAAAGTATCAGATGTTAATCAATTTTAATACCGTGTTCTTTTTTCTTTTTCTTCTTATCGTCACTCTTGTCGTCAACGCTGGTAAACTCTTTTATCTTTTTACCAATGTCGGTGCTTTCATCCAGGGTCTTAAAAAGTGTGGATGCCTTGTCCAGAGCAACTCTGCCTAGAATATCAAGTACATATAAACTTGACGAATCGTTTACTAAAATCACAGTACCCTTTACATGGCCATCGTCTTGTTTGATGTACACGTCTAAGCTTTTGCCTTTGTACCGGCTCGTCATCATCTCCTCATATTTCTCACCCTGATAACCGCTCAACAGTTTTTTGTAGTCTGCAGCTGCAAAAGCGCTCTTTGCCTTATCGATCATTAAGAATTTCATTTTCTCGATGTCCTTTACAAGCTCATCAAAATCTTTACTATCATTTTGATTGAACATCTTCAACGTGTTCTTATAAAAATACAGCGAGAGACCTTCGTATTTCTTGTCAAGTTCGTTAGTGGTGTTCGACTGAGCGAATGCGAAGAGTGGAAGTATCAACAGACCTAAAACCAGGTATTTTTTCATAGTGTTACTTTTAAAAGCTACAAGCTGCAAGCCTCAAGCTTGTAGCCTGAAGCCAGCAGCTTGCAGCCAATTTATTAGTTTTTCTTATGGTCCTTAATCCTCTCCAGCTTATCCAAGCCTTCGATATTCATCTTCTTGCCGATGCTTGAAATTTTCTTCAAGTCGATTTCACCGAACAAGCTTAGCAACATGAACTCATCATTACCTCCCATCACCATCACCAGCTCACCAATTTTTCCGGCACTGAGTTCTTTGATATAGAATTTCATGTCCTTGTCTTTCTCGCGCACGCTCATCAACTCTTCATACGAATTAGCAGGTATGGCAGAGAGGGCTTCTTTGTATAAAGCGCGTGAATCGCGGGTTTCGTGTTTGGCCAATACACGCAGGCCCTGAATTTTGCTGATGGCATCGAGTATCTGCTTGTCTTCAGGCTTATCTACGTCCATGTTGGTGAAGAGCCCAAACATTTTTTGGCTCACTTTCACTTGTGTAAATGTTTCATCGTCCTGGTATTTGGCAATGAATTTTGAAATTGCCTCGCCCTGAGCGTTGGCCGCTACTGACAACACCATCATCACTGCTCCAATCATTAACTTTTTCATAGCTTTTTGTTTTGTTTTTTGCCTCACCCTTCCCTCTCCAGCCTGCCTTCGGTCAAGCCTTTGGCGGCCGTAGGAGGAGAGGGTGATCGTTTTTTTAAATGTTTACTTTTTTTTCTGTTTGTTCTTTTTCCTTTTCACTCGGCTTTCGCTGAATTGTTTGTTCTGCTTCGTTCAGCAAGTTGATCATGCTTGCTTCGCGCTGTGCTTTGTGAAAATTTTTCGAGATCATCAACAATGCTTTTTTGGTCTCTTCAAACGCCAGCTTCGGATCGCTTTGAGTATCGGTAATTTCTTTGGTCGAATTTCTCCGCACCCCTTGCCCCCCCAGATAGACAGCCGCCACTACTACCACTATTCCTGCGGCCACCCTTGCTACTCGAAACCAATTCGTCATCGGAATAATCTTTCCACCTTGACGCTGCTGGATTTTGTTTGTTACAATCGCATCAAAATTTTCATTCAGCTTCTTCGTCTTCTCGGTTTCAAAATAGCGGAAGAGCATGGCTGCCTCGTTTAAGTTTTCAGGGACGTTGCTGCCTTGAAAAAATTCGCGCAACTCCTGTTCTTGCTCGAGGGAAGTTTCGGCATTCCAATATTTTTCGAGAAGCGCGTCAATATGTTTAGAGTCCATACGCATTCAGTTTAATAAGTTTTTCACGCACAGCATTTCTGGCGCGAAACAAATTCACTTTCACCTGGTTCATGTCCAGTGCCAGCACATCACAAATTTCGTTGTAGCTGTAGCCCTCAATGTCGCGCAAGTGCATGACTTGTCGTTGCTTGTCTGGCAGGTTTGCCATCAGTTCATCAATCCGTTTCATGCTTTCATGAATTTCAGTTTTTTCGTGAGGTGACAAACTCTCGTGCACCATATCAAACCGCACATCAATAGATCCTGTCAATTTCCGTTGCCGGCTCCTCAACTTATCGAGCGACAGGTTTTTGGTGATGCGCATACACCAGGCTTCCATGTTTTGGACTTCGGCCATGTCGCGCCCGTTCCAGACTTTGATCATCGTCTCCTGAACAACATCTTTGGCTTCTTCGCTGCTGCCTAGTAAGCGCAGAGCAAAGCGAAAAAGCTTGTTTTTGGCTGGCAGCACCCGGGTTTCAAAGTCTTCGAGGTTCATCGTATCAAAGGCAAGACGGCACTGGTGAATAGATGTTACACCAAGTTAGGGAATTTTAAAGCTGGGCTTTCGGGATAAAGAGTAGTAATCTGTTTTGAAGGAATCCGTGATAAAACTCAACTCTAGGTTTGGATTGCTAAAGATCTCTTCTGAATTTTCTTCCCGGATGAATAAGGCTTTTGAATTCGAATTTCAAGAATACCACATCAACAAAACGTGGGATTTGCTGGAAGAAAAATTTTCCTTCAACAAGAAAGAATGGAAGAAAAGGTTTCGTGATTATTTAATCAAGAGGCCTAACACGGATGAGATTGGTGCTTTCTTGAAATTTGGCAATCAGTCCATCAATCCCATTTTAAACGAAATCCTTTGCCGAAATATCTTATACCCCACTTTCAACAACCTGACTCAGTTCATTGTCACGGGAAAAAAACAGAGCTGATGAAAGCCTGCCGGGAACAAGAGCGATAACATTGTTTTACACAACAGATAACAAGCTTTTAACAAGCTCCAGCTACTCGCTTACGTTTACCTCTTCAAATAAAACGTTTCGCGAGTATGACTATCAATTTACTGCTTGCTTTCACTATTTGGTTTTCTGATTCCCCCTCAAAATCTTATCCCTTGCACGTTAGGGGAAGTCAGTCGGCCGTTCAGGCATTGGTACAGATTTTAAACTCGGAGTTATCTGAGTCTATGTCTGTTCAAGCTCAACCCATTGACCTGCTTGCCCAGGAGTTTGGAATATCACTCATTCGTAAATCGGAAAATCAAAGTATCGTCTCACGCCCGGGTCGATTTCAATGTACGATCAATTATTTGCTGAGAGATTCAACAAAAGTTTTCAGGCTTCAATTGGTTGAAGATGATCCTCGTGTTTTGATAGGCGAAGGAATGAAAAGTATTGTTGACATCAGTGATATAAAGAAGTTCAATCTCGATTCGGATGGCGACTTTACAGCCGCCAACGTGCTGGTCCACGAGTTGTACGAGCAGTTTCAGTTACAGGTTATAGAAAATCTTATTCCAGGAAAAATAAAACCGAGTCAACTAAAGGCTGCTCACATGAAAGCGATCCAAAAAGAATCAAATTTATACAGCCTAACGATGTTAAGGACTGATGCTACAATTGAAAAAGATTACATCCTCATCGAATACAGCAGTCGTATCGACTCTTCACAGAAGCACTACCACGCCTATTACAGGCGTGGCAATATTGAAAGAATAGAGAAGGTTGATGAGTGACAATCTTAAGCAGCCGCTGTCTTCAGTCTTTTATGATGAAGGATATACGATGCACTGGCAAAACCCAGTGGCAACAACATAAAAAATATGGGTGGCATAAATCCATCCGTAGCAATTTGAGAATAGGTAGCTGCGAGTAGATCATAAAACAATCCTGCATATGCCCATTCTTTTATCCTTGGATAGCCAGGGATGAGAATGGCAATCACGCCAAGTGCTTTGCAAATGCCGATCATACGTATGAAGTAATCGGGGTAGCCCAAATGGCCAATGAATGCTTTTGCTTCAGCCGTGAGGAGTATATCAGGGATTGCCGAGAAGAACATAAAGGCACCGAACAAGCCTGTAACTATCCAATAAATTGTGTTTGTCTTTTTCATACTTCAAATTAGTCAATTTGATTCAACGTATTTTTTGAAATTATCGAGGATGGCCTGCCAACCATTGCGCTGAAGGTCGATCGAGTTTTCATTTTCTGGCTCAAAAGTTTCGGTCACTTTGGTTTCGTTTCCCTTTTCAGCGAAAGCGACTTTTACTTTGCGGCCATCACCTAACGTGTAGGCGATTGTTTGATTGAGTTTTACTTCATCATACGCTCCACCAAAGTCAAATCCGAAGCTTCCGTCTTTGGCTTCCATTCTGACATTGAATTTGCCACCTACTTTCAAATCATTCTCTGCTGCGGGTGTATGCCAATCGTCTGAGGCGTTGTTCCAGCTTTTGATGTGTGAGGGTTCTGTCCAAAGTTTCCATACTTTTTGTACGGGCACTTTCACGGTACTTTCTACGGTGATGGTTTTAATTGCGGTTTCCATATTCTGTTTGTTTTGGTTGTGATTGATTAACAATACAAATATGGAAGGAAGATCAGAAACCGAGGGTGTGAAAAAGCGTCAATTTTTAGGGGTGATTACGACATAGGGTTGCAGACAAGGCTTGTAAATGGTCCACCAATCAAATTTTTAAAGGCATGGACTAAGAATGATTACTTTTTATCGCTTCGAATGTATCTCGGATGCATCGATTTGTAATTTCAGATATCTCATCATGAGTTAATATGTGCGAATAAGGCTGTCTAAGTAGACTGACATCATTATGAAAAATCTCATACCTTCCGGGTCGAAAATCTACTCTAAGATTTGAGTCGATTGAAAGGGCTTCGGGCGAGTTCTTCAATTGCACGCGGCTATATATCAACGTCCAAGAATTGACATCTTCCAAATAAAAAGGTCTTTTGTTAAGCTGATACTTTTGAAGAACATTATTAATAAAAGTATTCACGCTTGACAAATCCTTCAAAGATATTCCTGACCCGTCTGCCATTATCGAAATGGAATTGGAGACAAATGCTTCATCAAATCTCTCTTTATGACTGCTCAAGAAATTAGAAAATAATTTTGATAAGGAATTATTGTACAGATCACTAATTATTTTTAGTGATTTTGCAGGCTCATTCTTCAATTTTCCCAACCCTTTTTTCCAAACTTCAATTTCCTTATCGACATCATCTTTCTCTTCAATGTCTTCACCATTTGCCGCTTGGATACTTAATTCCAATGACCAAACTAACTGTTCAATGATATATTCGGTAAAGGCATCTCTATCTCCTACATCTGCTTTGTTGAGAGCATTCAAATAACCTTTCTTATCGGAGGATTTGATAATCACAGGAGGAAAATTATGGCGAAGCAAAACATAGTTCATCAACAATCGAGAGGTTCGTCCATTACTATCATCAAATGGATGAATTCGCACAAAATCGTAATGAAGTTTTGCAGCCATTTCAACCGGATGCATTTTTTTTTCTGATTCAGCTTTTCGATACCAATCTACAAGTTCCTTCATTTTTGCGGGAGTTTCCTCAGGGGAAGTGTAGTGGAACATTTCTCCACTTTGCAATAAAACTGAGTTAGGTTCTTTCTTGTATTCTCCCGGTTGAATCAGTTTTCGGGTTGGCTGCCCATCTGGTGTCTGCGCATTTGACCAAAAAGGTCTGACTAGAATTATTTTATTCAGTTCTCGAATATCTGTCTCCGTTAGCTCTCTGGATTTATCATTTGCATAATCTACGATCAGTTTCATCGCAACATCATGGTTACGCATTTCTTCGTACTCTCGTATTTCATGATCACCAGTTGTTTTCTCAAAAATCAATAACAGTTCTGTCTGACCATAGGTGAGGGTATTTCCCTCGATATGGTTTGAGTTATAATTCCACTCTAATCGAAATTTTTTCCAAAGTCTTTCCTCATCTTCTTTTTTCAGAGGCCTAAGTTTATTTAATTCTAAACAAAGAGAGTCTACCTTTTTGGTACGGCTGCTTACTTGATTCATTCAGAAATTTAACTAATCCAATCCGATCATCATAAATGCTCCCCAGAAGATCGGCTCGGGGTAATCTACGCGCAGTTCCTTTTTCGCATCCACAAAACTCTGGCGTAGGTTGCCTGTGTTCAACCATTTCTTATAGAAGTTGAGAATGAGTTTTTGCGTGGCTTCGTCATCTACTTTAAACATACTCATAATCAACACTTTTGCTCCTGCCACTAAAAATGCGCGCTGCAAGCCGTATACGCCCTCACCATTGGAGACTTCGCCCAGACCTGTTTCGCATGCACTCAATACCACGAGATCTGTCTTGTCGAGGTTCAAGTTCATGGCTTCATATGCAGTAAGGATGCCGCTCTCCATATTGTAGTTGTACTTGGTCTTGCCTAATAAATCGCCTGCGCCTTTCAGTAACAAACCTGTTTTCAACAATGGGTTATCAGTGAGCTGTGCTTCACTGGCAGTCATCTGCTTTGCATCATCATCTGAAATGGCCGGTGTAGCAAATCCGTGTGTGGCGATGTGAAAGATTTTGGGGCTATCCAAGTCTTTCACTTGTTCTTCGGTAGCAGATGTTTCCAAGTATTCCGAAGTCTTCCATCCTTTTTGTTTGAGAAGCTCTTGAAGTTCGTTCACTTCTTTTTCCGTGCCTGGCAGATCAGCAATGGTATGTTGGGTGGACGCGGTGAGATAAAATTTAGGATTACCAAACATCGTAGCCGTGTTGGAGGACTGTGCGCGCGTCTTCAGTTTTCGTAAATACAAATCTTTGGTGTTGCTAACAATCACGATGTTCGAGTTGTCAAGCACGAATTTTCCATCCGGAGTTGCAATTGATTCGAGGTTAATCAGATTATAGATGCCATCCGGTGAAAGGAAAATGGTGGCATACTGACCAATTTCTTTTTGAATAGGCTCCCAAAATATTTTGTATGAATACGCATCGGGCAATTTGCTCATCATACTATTGCGATAATAATGGAAGTAGCGCGTTTCCATTTTCTGACCTGTCGGCAGAGCAATGATTTTTGGCCGGGTATTGTCGTTCTTCACATACATCGCCACGTAAATTACTGAGTCGGTGAAGTCATGATTGAAGTACCGGTAACGCACCATCTCCACGGCCACATCATTTTTGCCAATGGACTTTTGCACATTTTCGTAGGTGATCTTTTTGTTTTCGAAACTCTGTCCAAACAATTCAGACTTCTGGCTCAACTCACGTTCGAGTTTTTCCACCTCGTTTCCCAAAGCCACCGGGTCAATTCCATTTTGCAGAAGTTGTTCACTACTCATTGAAAGGGCGTTGGTCAAAAACTCTTTCTTTGATACCCAATTATTATAGATCCCTTTTAAGTTTTCGTCTGTGCTGTTAAGGATACGCTCACGGATTTTGATGGATGAACTCAACAACAGCGCTTTAGTCAATAGCTGATAGTTGTAGACTTTGCCGGCCAGATCGCGGAAGTCTTCCAACTGTCCAAAGGCAAGCGTATTGTAAAATTCAAAATCGCCCTTCATGGTGTTCCAGTACTTTGCTTTCTCGCGTTCGCTTAATGCAGGAAAATATTGTTTGATGAACAAGTCGTAGTCGTTCAGTGCCTCTTCAATATTTTTCTTGGAGCGTTTGTAATCTTTTTGCATGTAATACACTTTCGCCAACTTCGAAAGAATCTTCACGTACTCTGGATGTTGCTTGCTGAAATATTTGTCGTAGATACTTTTTCCTGTGTTATAAAATTCTTCTGCCTTGTTGTATACTTTCATCTGGTAATAAACATCTCCTGTGAGCGTGTAAATGCTCGCTGCATTAATGTTGTTTTTGCGTCCCGTTTTGTTTCTCCATATAGCTTCGGCTTGGGTCAGGGAATTAAATGCAATCGGGTATTTCTTCTGCGCGATGTTTAACACAGCAACATTCTTCAACACTTCGGCATACTGCGGGTTATCTTTGCCAAGACGAGTGCCCATAATATTTAGTGCATCAATTAACATTTTCTCAATTTCAACGGGTGAATCGCCCTTATAAAATTTACATAAGGCGATCCGGGAAAGTGATCTTGCAACTTCAATGTGATTATGGCCAAACTGCTTCTGCTGACTTTCAAGTGCTTTGGTGAAATTATCTTCAGCCTCATCATAGTCTCCAATGATATTGTCAAGGTCTCCCTTCAGTAGCAGTACTTGCGCCATCTTGGTCGATTTTTCACCATACACGGCCTGGCCAATTTGCTTCGCGCGCGTAGCAATCTTATCCGTTTCGGTGTAGTCGCCCTTCACTAATGAAAGTCTTCCAAGATTCACCAATGGCTCGACAAGTCGCATGGAATTGGGGCCATACAATTTTTCGTAATCCTTAACCAGCTTGTCTAATAATTCTTCGGTGTCAGAATATCTCCCCAGTTGAATAAAAAGGCCCGAAAGTTGACTTGCCGCTGCATACTCGTCAATGTTGGTGAGGCGGTTGGCATTAGAGATAATTTTCGCTGCACGATCAAGGTTATCTTCTGCTTCATCAAACAAACCCTTTATCCCGAAAAGCGTTGCCTGAGTTTCTATGGCATCCACGAGAAATCCCTTCTTGGCTTCATCCTTACGGAAGTTTTCAAGAATTTTCAATGACGAAGTGAGACTTTCTTCCGCTTGCTCGTATTGCCCCAATTTGATTTGCAGCTTGGCGTTGTTGGTAAGCTCCGCTCCATAGAGGTAGTCGTTGTAATCGTATTTTGCGCGTGCTGTGGTTTTTGCTTTTTCCAGTGTAGCAGCCGCTTTGTCGTATTGATCAATAAGCTCGTAATAGCTCCCCATGTGATTGAGTATATCAAGAATATCTTTATGACGAATGCTGATCTGCTTTTCAACTTTGTTGGTGAAACTTTCACTATAAATTTTACCCGCCTCTGATATCTTATTGGTGTAGTCAAGATAAAAGTCTGCCAGCTTTAATCGAGAGAGATGTGTTTCAGGTGCATCCTCACCATACAAGTCAGATTTTATCCGAACAATTTCTGCCAGGTATCCCTCGGCATTGACATAATTCTTTTTATGAACCGCGAGACCATTCAGAAATTCAAGCACATGAACAGTGACAATGTTATTGTGTGGCAGCTCCGGTGTTGTCGATAGCATTTTAATGGCTTGATTCTCGAGATCTTTAGTCTTGTCGCGGTCTAACTTTGAATCAAATTCTACCGCCTTAAGCCTGGCCGAATATGCGCTTCCTTTGTAATTGCTTTCTACCATTTTCTGGAATTCCGACTTCATGTTATTATACCTTGCTCCACCGCCTTGCGCCAGCAATCGCTTGATGTATTCTTCGTAAATAGAAATCGCGAGATAGTGGGTGTTCTTATGATTGGTCTTCAGGTTGTTTAATGCGTCATCAAAGCCAGTGCCTCGAGGAAAATTACGATCTACTTCCAGACCATTTTCAAGAATTAGGCTTGAATGCAGAAACTGGTTATTTACAAAAGTGACATCATACCTTCCCAAATTTTTGTCGATCCATCGCGCGGCCGAAGCGAATGCCGAGTCAGCGCTATTGAAGCTGCCTTGACCGCGAAACGCGTTTGCCAGATCAGTCATCCACCGTGCATAATCCTGATACCTGATTTTCAACTGATCATCAGGCACTCGCTGACTTTTCAGATTGCCCTTGTCGTCAACAAAAGTTTCGCTCTTCACCGCTCGACCAGCATAGAATTTTTCTTGCTCACGAAGAATATCGATCGCTTCTCTGTAATATCCTTGCCCCGTAAACGCTTCGGCTTGAAGCATGCCCCATCGGGCTTTGATAGCATCAGTCATGAAATTGCCTTCGACAAGAATCTTTTTAGATCGATCCAAATAATCTCTTGCCACCTTAAAAGAGCCGTTGAGAATGTACAGTTCAGCAATATCAGCAAGTCTTTGCCCGTGCTTTTGGCTGCTTTCTTTATTGCTTACAATGCTGGTGGAAATAGCAGTCTGCACACTACTTTCAAAATCCGTGATCTTTCCGGTAGCCAGGTGATACTTGGCCATGAGGTAATAGTAATTGGCTGTATATGCATTTTGCGCGCCCAG
>WNFL01055985.1_pt1 | contig 13047 bp, 16 predicted proteins | sample 5400361 | NCBI WGS metagenome assembly WNFL01 (sample SAMN13153351, study PRJNA577476) | soil metagenome | isolation source: 40 cm soil on Douglas fir-dominated hillslope | place: USA:California | collected 2013-09-17
CGATGACAAGAGCGCTCCTCGGGTTGGCACTGCTTGCCGCGGCAGCGTCCGCACGTGGACAGGTCGAAGTTCGGGCCGCGTGGGTGCGCGGGACGGTGCTGGGGCAGACAACGGCCGGGGCCTACATGGAGCTCACGAGCGATCGGCGCGCAAACCTCCTCGGTGCAGAAAGCCCGGCCGCCGGCGGAGCCGAAATCCACGAGATGAGGATGGAAGGCAACGTGATGCGGATGCGCCCCGTGCCGAGGCTGGAACTCCCCCCCGGCAAGACCGTCGAGCTGAAGCCGGGTGGCTATCACATGATGCTGGTGGACCTGAAACGGCCGCTGAAAAAGGGAGACCGCGTGCCCATCCGGCTCAAGGTCGAGCTGAGCGACAAGACGATCAAGACGATTCAGGTCGTGGCCGAAGTACGGGAGCTCGCCTCGGCCGGCGGTCACTAGGTCCCACGCGCAGCTGCAAGAGCGCAAACCGTATTAAATAGGGACGGTGGCGCTCCCGTTCAACCCGCTTCTACGAAGCGTCGCGAGCACATTGAAATCGCCGGCACGGTCCCCATATTGAGAACACGTCGGGCCCTTGCCCGGACTGAATCGAAGGAGAGAACCATGGCAAACATTACTCGTTACGACCCGTTTGGCGATCTGGTCGACGACATTTTCAGAGGTTTTGTCGTCGGGCCGGTCGGATTTGAAGCGGCCGCCCCGGTGCGCCGCATGAAGGTCGATGTAGCCGAACAGAACGGCGAATACAAGGTGGTCGCCGAACTACCCGGAGTCAAGAAGGAAGACATCAAGGTAAACATCGACGGCGACCAAGTGTCGATCACGGCCGAGTCGCGCGCCGAGCGCGAAGAAAAAGATGGCGAACGCGTGCTGCACAGCGAGCGCTACTTCGGCACGGTATCGCGCGCTTTCCGGCTGAGCCAGGAAATTGACGAAGCCCGCGCCAGCGCCAAGTACGCCGACGGCGTGCTCGAGCTGACGCTGCCCAAGAAGGCGACGGCCGCCGCGAAGCAGCTCACGATCCAGTAATACGTAAGAGCCAGCAAGAGGGAAAGGCGGCCGGTTGGCCGCCTTTTCTTTTTTCCAGCGCTCAAAGGTACAATCGGCGCTCAACCATGCGAATGCCGATGAGCAACCCCGCCCTGACTCCGGCTCACAAGGCCAATATCCTCGCCGAAGCGCTGCCCTACATCAAGCGCTTTCACGGCAAGACCATCGTCGTCAAGTACGGCGGTAACGCGATGACCGACGAGCGCCTGAAGCGCAGCTTTGCTCACGACGTGGTGCTGCTGAAGCTGGTCGGCATGAACCCGGTGATCGTGCACGGCGGCGGTCCGCAGATCGATGAGCAGCTGGCGCGGATGGGCAAGAAGGGCGAGTTCGTCCAGGGCATGCGGGTCACCGACGCAGAGACCATGGACGTGGTCGAGATGGTGCTGGGGGGCCAGGTCAACAAGGAAGTGGTGACGCTCATCAACCAGGCGGGCGGCAAGGCGGTCGGCCTCACGGGTCAGGACGGAGCCTTCGTTCGGGCGAGGAAGTTGCTGCTTTTCGACAAGAACAACGGCGGCGAAAAGATCGACATCGGCCAGGTCGGCGAAATCGCCTCGATCGACCCGAAAGTGATCTGGGCGCTCGAAGAAGGCGGTTTCATCCCAGTCGTCGCGCCCATCGGCGTCGGCGAGGACGGGCAGTCCTACAACATCAACGCCGATCTCGTGGCGGGCAAGCTCGCCGAGGTACTAAAGGCCGAAAAGCTCGTCGTGCTTACCAACACACCGGGCGTGCTCGACAAGAACAACAAGCTACTCACGGGACTGACTCCCAAGAAAATCGACGCGCTGGTGGCCGACGGGACGCTCTCAGGAGGCATGCTGCCCAAGATCAGCTCGGCGCTGGATGCGGCGAGAAACGGCGTCAAGAGCGTGCACATCATCGACGGCCGCGTCGAGCATGCGGTGCTGCTGGAAATTCTTACCGACGAAGGCGTGGGAACGCTGATCCGCTCGAAGTGATCGGCATAGGATCATCTCGACTCAGTTTGTCAGCCTTGGGCATCGTCCCAGGCCACGGCGATAGCCCTGACTTCCGAGACAGATGGTCATTACTCTTCGCCGAGCGCACCTTGCGAAACTTATGTGTATCCATCCTCCGTCGGGACGGTTTCCAAACTCGTAGATGAGTTGATCAAATGGGATAGTTGAGCAAGCTATCCTCCGGCAGACTTGTAATGGCGAGCCGAACTTCCTGCATGTGAAGTCCGCGGCAAAACCCAAGGTGTGATGCGATGCTCTGCTTCCACCGACCTCGCTATTCAAAACGGGCGAGCGAAACCCGCTTGATATGGCTAGCGGATGGTGGAGTAAGGTCTGAACTGCGTCTAGCTTCCTTGCGAGATGCTTGAGGTTTTTCATCAACCTGAGCGGGGGCTTGTTTTCGATCCCGCGCGCGCGAGCGGTGTCCGACTGGGTAAGGCCTCTGAGCGCAAAGTGGGCGGATAGCTTCATATTTTCACTGCGAATTGTAAGGGAATTGATCGTCCGCCGCGAAAGTGCGCGCTACCGCGCTGATCGGCGAATCCACGGTAGCAAGCACTTACCCGGAGTCATACAATGAACATCCCCACGAATGTCTGGAGAGTGCCATGCCCGCTGCCAAACCCGGCGCTCGCCGCCTGCAGATCCTGCAGGTGCTGGCGCGCATGCTCGAAAACCCCAAGGGGGAGAGAGTGACCACCGCGGCTCTGGCGAAGGAGTTGGATGTGTCCGAAGCAGCGCTGTACCGGCATTTCGCGAGCAAGGCCCAGATGTTCGAGGGCCTGATCGAGTTCATCGAGCAGACGCTGTTTGGCCTTGTAAATAAAATCACCGCAGAGGAGGAAAACGGCTTGAAGCAGACCCAGGCAATTCTCTCCTCGCTGCTCAGCTTCGCCGAGAAGAATCCGGGAATGACGCGCGTGCTGGTCGGCGATGCGCTCGTCAACGAGGACGAACGGCTTCAGGTCCGCATCAACCAGCTGCACGATCGCCTCGAGGCGACGCTCAAGCAATGCCTGCGCGTGGCCGCGACACAAGGACACGACGCACCGGCAGGACCGGCAGGATCCCCCCTTCCCGCCGATCCCGGTCCTCAGGCGAATCTGATGCTTTGTTACGTGATCGGGCGCTGGCAGCTGTACGCGAAGAGCGGTTTCAAACGGATGCCGTCGGAGCTATGGGAGAAACAATGGCCGCTGCTGCTATAGCTTTTGCAGGCTGTTGAAAAGCGATTCCTGCGAGAAGCGCTTTTCTACAGCCTCAAACTTGGGGGATCTAAAGGGGGCGTGCCCCCTTCTTCAACAAGCTGCTAGGCGGTAACCCTCGAGCACACCGGGCAGGCCGGATCCTTGGCGAGTTTGACCGTTCGCCACTGCATCGCGAGCGCGTCCAGAATCAGCAAGCGCCCCTTGAGGGTCTCGCCGGCTCCCGCGAGGAGCTTCAGCGCCTCCGCCGCCTGCACCGCGCCGATAATCCCCGTGAGCGGAGCAAACACGCCCATGACCGCGCAGCGCACCTCCTCGAGTTCCGCGTTCTCCGGGAAGAGGCACTGATAGCAGGGACTGAGGTCGTCCCTCAGATCAAAAACGCTTACCTGGCCGTCGAAGCGCACCGCTGCACCCGAGACGAGCGGCTTGTGGTGCCGCACGCATGCGCGATTCACCGCGTGACGGGTCGCGAAATTGTCCGAGCAGTCGAGGACGACGCTGCTCGAAGCGACCAGCGGTGCCAGCCCCTCGTCCCGCAGGCGCTGCTGGAGGGAGACGACCTTCACTTCAGGGTTGATTTTTCCGAGCGCCTCGCGGCCGGACGCAGCCTTGGATCTTCCTATCGATTCGGTGGTATGAAGGATCTGGCGCTGCAGGTTGGTAAGGTCCACTGCGTCGCCGTCGGCGAGAGTGATCGTCCCGACGCCCGCCGCCGCCAGATACAGCGCCGCGGGCGAACCGAGGCCGCCCGCGCCGATGACCAGCGCCGAAGAAGCCAGCAGCTTCTCCTGTCCCTCTACGCCGATCTCGGGAAGCAGAATGTGTCGCGAATAACGCAGGAGCTGCTCGTCATTCATAAGCGGACATGATCGACCGCGGGATGAAACGCGCTCCGCGTCGGTTCCATCCCGCGGAGATGAGGCGGCGCGCTTCTCGCGTCTGCCTTGTCAATTCTTGGTAGCCGCGGGCGGTGTGCTTTGCGCGGTGGCGAGCGGCACGCCCTTCAGGAACTTGAGCGCCTGCTGGAACTGGAAGTCCTTTTCCGAAGCGAATTCGAGCGGCGCCGGCGGTTTTTCTTCGGCATCCGTCGACGGTTTTGCACTGGTCCGTTGCGATTTCTCCGACTGGATCTCCCTCTCCTGATCGTTGAGGAGATGCTTTTCCAGATCGGCTTCGCGCAACCTCCCCGTAGTCGGCAACGTGGGATCTTCGATCACGATGTCGGGCGTGATGCCTTTTGCCTGGATCGAGCGCCCGCTCGGCGTGTAGTAGCGGGCGGTGGTCAGTTTGATCGCGGTGTTGTTTCCCAGCGGCAGGATCGTCTGCACCGAGCCCTTGCCGAATGTCGGAGTGCCCACCACCGTCGCGCGCTTGTGGTCCTGCAGCGCGCCGGCGACGATTTCGGAGGCGGAGGCCGAGCCGCCGTTGACCAGCACCACCATCGGCACGGTCTTCACCGCCGCAGGCAGGTTTTTCAGATAATCCTCGCGGTTGCCCCGCAGATAATCCTCCGGTGCGGCGACGAACTTGCGCTTGGCGTCTTCAGTGCGGCCGTCGGTCGACACCACCACCACCCCCCGCGGCAGGAACGCCGAGGAGACGCCCACCGCGCCGTTCAGCAGTCCACCCGGATCGTTGCGCAGGTCCAGAATCAGGCCCTTCAGCGGCCCGTTCTTGTAGAGCCCCTCGACGTGCTTTACGAGATTTTCCCCGGTGTGCTCCTGGAACTGGGAGACGCGAACCCAGCCGTAGCCGGGTTCGATCAGCTTGGATTTCACGCTCTGCACGCGGATGATGTCGCGGGTGAGGGTGACCTCGAAGGGCTTCGGCTCGCCCTTCCTCAGGATGGTGAGCCGGATGTTCGTTTTCGGCTTGCCACGCATGCGCTTGACCGCCTCGTTCAGGGTCATGCCCTTGACCGAGGTGTCGTCGATCTTGATGATGAAATCCCCGGGCTTCAAGCCGGCGCGAAATGCCGGCGTGTCCTCGATGGGCGAGACGACCTTGACGAAACCTTCCTCCATGCCCACCTCGATGCCGAGGCCGCCGAATTGGCCCTGGGTGCCCACCTGAAGCTCGCGGAACGCGTCCTGGTCCAGATAAGCCGAGTGCGGATCGAGCCCGGTAAGCATGCCGCTGATCGCTTCAGTGATGAGCTTCTTGTCCTCCACCGGCTCGACGTAGCTCGACTTGATCGCGCCGAACACTTCGGCGAAGGCGCGCAGCTCATCCACCGGAAGCGGGAAACGCGCCGCCTCGCGCTGGGCCACCGCGGAGAAATTCAGGCTGAGCAGAACTCCTGCCAGCACGCCAACCAGCACCAGGCCGGCCTGTCTGATCTGGGTCATCATGATATTCGGTCCTGGGCTCTGCGCCGGCCGTTTTGGCATCGTATCCGTCATTTCAAGGACACCCAACGCATGGGATCAAAGGCCTTTCCTTCGTGTCGAATTTCGAAGTATAGACCCGATTCCATGTTGCCGCCGCTCGCTCCGACGGTCGCAACCGCGTCCCCCGTACGCACCGGCTCGCCGATCTGCTTGAGCACCGATTCGTTGTTGCCGTAGATGGTGAGATAGCCCTTGCCGTGGTCTATGATGAGCAGGTTTCCGAAGCCGCGGAGCCAGTCGGCGAACACGACCCGCCCCGACGCGACTGCCCGCACTTCCTGTCCCGAGGGCGAGCGAATGAACAGGCCCTTCCACGAGGGCCCGCCGCTGGAACGCTGGGCACCGAAGCGGTTTGCGAGTACCCCCCTGATCGGCAGCCGCAATCCGCGCTTGAGCCCCGACAAGGACCCTTCCGCACCGCCGGGCTCGGGGACTCTCTCGTTGCGAAGGAGCGGCGTGGCCGCGATCACTCTGCTGAGTTCCTCGACGAGCCGCGACAACCGGGACTCGTCACGCTCGAGGTGCTGCACCTCGCGGCGCTGCGTGTGCAGCTGGCTGGATACGCGTGCGAGCACTCTGCGGTGCTCCGCCTGCTGTTTGATCAGCGCGGCGCGCTCCGTGCGCCGCGCCGATTCGATGGCGGCGATCTCCGCGTTCCTTTCCCGGGTGGCGATCTCGAGTTCTTTCAGCCGCGCAAGGCTGGAGCGCAGCTCTCCGATGAACTCCGCCTGCGCACGGGAAACGTAGCCGTAGTAATGGAGCTCGCGCGCGATGCGGCCGGGGTCCTCGCCCGAGAATAGGAGTTTCAGGGCGTTTTGTTCTCCGTTGAGATAGCGCAGGGTGAGCAGCCTCGCGAGGCTTTCCCTGCGCGAGGCTATTTCCGTCTCGAGGGCCTGGCCCCGCCGGAGCAGCGTATTGAGCTCGCCCTGCGCCGTTGCGCGTCTGCCCGCCAAAGCGCGAAGCGCGCGGCCGGCTTCGGATATCGCGCGCTCGGAGTCCCGCAGCTGGTCGCGCGCCTCCGTGCGGCTTTCTTCGGCCTCCGCGATTTTCGCGCGCAGCCCTTCGATGCGCGCTCGGAGGGCATCGAGCTTTTCCGCTTCGCTCTGGGCGAACGCCAGGATGGGAATGGCGAGGAGCGCCACCCCGATCCGGCGGGCCGCGCAGGCGATGTCGGGGCGGAGAGGCGGTATCATCCCCGCCCTTCCGCCTCGGCCGGATCTCCAAGGTAATAATGCCGCGTCGGCCGCAATTCCGAGTCCAGTTCGTAGACCAGCGGAATCCCCGTGGGGATATTCACGCCCATGATTTCCGTGTCGCTTATGCCGTCGAGGTACTTGACCAGGGCGCGAAGGCTGTTGCCGTGGGCGGCGATGATGACTTGGCGACCCCGAAGCACCTCGGGCGCAATCGTAGCGCTCCAGTACGGCAGGAATCGCGCGACGGTGTCTTTAAGGCATTCGGTGAGCGGCAGCTCGGATTCGGCAAGACCGGCGTAACGCGGGTCTCCCCTCGGATGGCGGGGATCGCCGCGCTCGAGCGGGGGAGGCGGCACGTCATAGCTGCGCCGCCAAAGAAGCACCTGCTCATCGCCGAACTTCGCGGCCATTTCAGCCTTGCTAAGCCCCTGGAGCGCGCCGTAGTGGCGCTCGTTCAGGCGCCAGGAGTGATGCGCCGGGATCCACATCAGGTCCATCCTCTCCAGCGCAAGCCAGAGCGTCTTGATGGCGCGTTTCAGCACCGAGGTGTACGCGCAATCGAAGACGAAGCCGGCCTCCGTGAGGACTTCTCCGGCGCGCCTCGCTTCCTCCACGCCGCGTTGCGTGAGGTCCACGTCAGTCCAGCCGGTGAAGCGGTTTTCCATGTTCCAAACCGATTCACCGTGGCGCAACAGAACGACTTTATGCATGTGAGCATTTCTCGACGCGGCGCTTATTCGCGCCGCAAGAAAGCATTTTATAATGAGCCCTTATGGAAATTCGAGGGCAGGGGGTGCAGCGCCGACCCCGGGACATTTTCGAGCTGCTCGGCCGCAAGGAGCAGATCGAGCGGATGGCCCGCGCAATGCGGGCCATTGCGCATCCGTTGCGGCTGAAGATCCTGTGCGTTCTGGGCGAGCAGGAGCTGAGCGTACAGGATATCGTCGAGGCGGTCGGGACTTCGCAGAGCAACGTTTCGCAACACCTGGCGATCCTCCGGGAAAAACGCATCCTCAGTCCGAGGAAGGACGCCAACCACGTGTATTATTCCGTGAGCGACCAGCGTACGCTGCATCTTATCGCCACCATGCGCGAAGTGCTGTGCGGCAGCCCGCCGAGATCGTGACATGGCGGAAGTCGACATTCTGAAATTCCTCACCGACCCCTGGCACATGTTTCTCGTTGCGGCCGCGTTCGCAAGCGGCGCGATGCTCATCTGGCCGCTGGTGCGCCGCGCAGCGGCCGGGGCTTCGATTTCGACCCTTCAGGCGACCTTGCTGATCAACCAGCAGAACGCTCTTGTGCTGGATGTGAGGGAAGCGGCCGAGTATGAAAAGGGGCATATGCTGAACGCGCGCAACATCGCCTTCGGGGAGCTCGAAGCGCGCGCAGCCGAAATAGAGAAGCACAAGGCGAAGCCGGTGATCGTCGCCTGCGACGACGGCAACCGCTCGGGCAGGGCCGCCACGGCTCTGCGCAAGCGCGGTTTCGAGCAGGTGTTCACCTTGAGCGGCGGAATCGGGGCCTGGCGGCAGGCGGGACTGCCTCTGGAGAAGTAGGTGGCGAAGATTCGAATGTACTCGACTGCCGTCTGCCCGTTCTGCCTGCGTGCCGAGAGGCTCCTGAATTCAAAAGGCGTCACCGAGATCGAGAAAATACGAGTCGATCTCGATCCGCGCCAGCGCGAGGATATGATGAACAAAACCGGCCGGCGCACGGTGCCGCAAATTTACATCGGTGATACGCACGTGGGCGGATTCGAGGAACTCGCGGCGCTCGAACACGCCGGGAAACTCGACTCCCTGCTCGCGGCCTAGCTCCGCGCGCCTTTCCAATTTCTATCGGAGCCCTGATGAGCGAAGCGCAGCAGCCGACGTTCGGAATCGAGAAAATCTACGTGAAAGATCTGTCCCTCGAAGTCCCGGGCGGGCCGCAGACGTTCATGCAGGCCGAGCAACCGCAGCTCGAAGTTCAGATCACGCAGAAATCTCAGCGCGTGAACGAGCTCCTGTTCGAGGTGATTCTGGTCATCACCGTGAGCGCAAAACGCGGCGACAAGACGCTGTTCCTGGTGGAAGCCTCGCAGGCGGGCGTGTTCCAGATCCGCAACGTCCCAGAAGCGGACCTCCCCCCGGTGCTCGGGATAGTCTGCCCGAATGTCTTGTTTCCCTACGCGCGTGAGACCGTTTCCGATCTCATCAACCGCGCAGGTTTTCCTCCGGTGCTGCTCGCACCCGTGAATTTCGAAGCGCTCTATCAGCAGCGGGTCGCGGAAGCCGCCGCACAGCCGAGCGGGCCGCGCATCGAGATAGCCCACTGATGCGCACTCTCGCAGTCTCGGTTCTGCTCGCGTTAGCTTGGTCGGCTGCAGCGGGTGAGTTTCGCTCGATCGCGGAAAACGGAACACCGATGTATGACGCGCCCTCGATTCGCGCCAAAAAACTTTTCGTCGCAAGTCGCCATTACCCGGTCGAAGTCGTGATCAACATCGACAGCTGGGTCAAGGTCCGCGATCAGGCGGGAGACCTCGTCTGGGTGGAAAAGAAGACGCTCTCGGACAAGCGCACGGTGATCGTAACCGCGGCCGTCGCGGACGTGAGGCAGACGGCGAACGACCAGGCGGCGCTTGTGTTCCAGGCGCAGCAAGGCGTGGCCCTCGATGTCGCGGAGCCGCCGGCAGGCGGCTGGATCAGGGTGCGCCACGCCGACGGCCAGACCGGCTACATCAAGATCAATCAGGTCTGGGGCATCTAGCTGAATATCGCAATTCTCGGCGCAGGAGCGTGGGGTACGGCGCTGGCGATCGCGCTCTCTGGAAAGCACGGCGTCAAGCTCTGGGCGCGCGACGCGGCGCTGGCGGCCGCCATCGGGTCGAGTCGGCGCAATACCCGCTATCTCCCCGAAGTTTCGATTCCGGGTTCGGTCACGGTGACCGGGAACCTTCCCTCCGCAATGGCCGAATGCGACGCGGCCCTGATCGCCACTCCGACATCCGAGCTGCGCGAGGTGCTCGGGCGCGTCCGCGCGTCACGGTTCGAGCAGCCGGTCATATGGGCATGCAAGGGTTTCGAGCAGGCGAGCGGCAAGCTGGCGCATCAGGTTGCGGCGGAGGTGCTTGGAAAACTCGCTGCATGCGGGGCCTTATCGGGCCCGAGCTTCGCGCTGGAAGTGGCCCAGGGACTTCCTACGGCGCTCACGCTCGCGGCGGGCAACGCGGAATTTGCGAAGCGCTTAGCGCGCGAACTGCACCAGCGGACGCTCAGGGTCTATTTCAGTACCGATCTCGCGGGCGTCGAGATCAGCGGAGCGGTGAAAAACGTCATGGCGATCGCCGCCGGCATCAGCGACGGCTTGGGCCTCGGTATGAACGCTCGGGCGGCGTTGATCACCCGGGGCCTTGCCGAGCTCACGCGCCTCGGCGTGGCGTTGGGCGGGCGGCCCGAAACTTTCATGGGGCTCGCAGGAGCGGGGGACCTTGTCCTGACCTGCACGGGTGCGCTGTCCCGGAACCGGCGCGTCGGGCTGCTCCTCGCCCGAGGCGAGTCGCTGGAGGCGATTCTCAAGCAGCTCGGCCACGTCGCCGAAGGCGTGCATTCCGCGCGCGCGGTCGAGGCGCTTGCCGCCGAAAAGCGGATCGAGATGCCGATCACCCGTGCGGTTTGCGCGGTGCTGTTCCGCGGCACCCCGCCGCGAGACGCCGTGCAGGAACTGCTCGCGCGCGACCCGAGGGAGGAAGCCTAAGACGCCAAAATGCCGTCCAGCGGCGCGCCAATTGCGGCGCTTCCGCTACTGGGAACCCGGCGGTTCGGAACGAAATACAAAAACCGCAACTGTCACGGCGACCCCGACGCCAACGCCAAAACCTGCCCCGACGGCAACGCCAATGCCGATGTGACCCACCGCTGCACCGACAACCGCACCCAGTACGACACCAACGAATACGCTCAACGGCAAGGCAATTACGCCCCAGCGTGAAATCTTTGCTTCTTGACTTCGGGTTTTTCCACTGACAGTCATAGTTCCGGCCACCTCTTTGTTCGGGCCCTCCCTAATTCGGTTTGCAGGCGCTGAACGGCCGACGTTCGACTTCGCGCCGCAGACCGCTGCGCGGATTCCGCTCGTACACCGTTATGCTGTACATCTCGTCGGCATATGCGACATCCACGTCGTATTTCCGCTCGTACACCGTTATGCTGTACATCTCGTCGGCATATGCGACATCCACGTCGTATTGATGGCCGCTGCGCGGCGTCAACAGCGTAGCGTAAGTGCTGCTGGCGCTACCCCGGGTGAGGAGCGAACGGCCTGAAAACTCAAATACCAGGTAACTGGGCTGGTCGGCCGGAATACCCACGCTCACCACCGTACCGCCCAGCTTCACGCTGCCGCGGTAATTCTTCTGGCAACGGCGGTCCACGGCGGTCAGGTGCAGGTACGCATCGAAGGTACCGGCCAGCGGCGCCGTAAGCAAAACGCTGGGGCTACTAAGCCTTGTCCTGACATTCAGGTTTGCCGGGAGATCGCTCTCGTACGCGGGTAAGCCGGAGCAACCGGCCAGAATTCCGCCAAACAGCAGGAGCCAGACTGGCTTCGGAAGCGTCGGCCCACGACGCGTTCGTCGTCTCATTGGGCCAGATCGGGACAAGCCATGCTTGTTCCTTCCGCCCAATTGCGGATCGCCTTCATGACACCCGCATAGCCCGGCATATGCTTCTGCACGTCGACGCGAGACGTGTTTTTATCGGCAGGATAAACATCGGTAACGATGATGAAAAAACCTTCCGGTGGCGGACCACCCAGCTGAGTAACGCCGGCTCCTGTTTGCTTATGCTGGAGGGTCAGCTCGGTACGTCGGTCGGTAACGGCTACCTTTGGTTTATATATGTTGGTCAAGGTACCAAACGTATTCCCGCCGCGGTGAATGGAACCGGTTGCGGTTGAGTCCAGGCATTCCAGCCACTTCTTTCTCAGAGTGTCGGATACCTGGCGATAGGGTTTCTTGACCTCGAATACCTCCCTACTGCTGAACGTGACATTACGCTTTACGTTGTCGCGCAGTTGATCGGCTGTTTTGGACTGCGAAGCACAACCGAAGAGCAGTACGGCGGTAGAAAGTACAAAGAATAGACGTGTCAGAACCATCGAACTTTCCCCTTGAGAATTATTCGGGCTAAATGCGGTAGTGGTTTGCATTTACACGTTCGTCCCTAAGTGTAGCCAGTGTAGCCCAGCCAACAGTTGCGGAGGGATCCCTTCATTGCGATGTTCGTTTCGTCTGTTGGGGCTCAACGTTCGCCTTCAGCCGCGGCCGAGCAGCGAAGCGAGGAGGGTACCGCAACCTTCGCTTGCGGCGGTCGGCTGCAAGGCGCGGTTAGGGCGGGCCGCTTGATGACGAGTTTTCCATCGCCCGTTGCGAGCGAGAGTGTTTGGACGCTTGAACAGTGCAGCAGAATGGAATCCGAAGGACCATTCCTCCAAGAATAGGAATTTTGTTCCGCTCGTTCGCGACCCAGCAACCGAATCACTGGACCCTCCTATTTTTCCTTCTTAAGGTCGTACGTGATCTCAGGATTCAACCCGATGGGCCAATATATAATGGCGTAAGGCGGCCAGAATATCGAAACCACGCGAAACTTGGCAGGCAGTTTGCCCTCCTTGGTCGCCATTCCGTCTTTCTCGAGCCTGTATCGAATACCGGCCACTGCTGTCCAGAAGAAGGGCGTTGTACTAACCGTTCCATCGGTTTGAACCTGCACCGGTTCGGGACGCTCGTGAAGGTAGAGTCTCGATCCTTCCGGCACTACAAAGTGTCCCGTTGTTGAGCAACCAGCGACGAGTCCACTCACGATGCCGATGCACAGCAGCTTGTATGGCATTTCCATGGCGTGTTCCTTTGTAGTTTTTTCCCGATGTTCGAGGCATTTTAGCTACTCAAACGGGGTCTAGTCAGGGCAGGCTACGCCCAAGCTTCTATTCCATCAAGCCGATTTCCGTGGAACCATGTCCGAACATCGGTACGTACTAGGCCCCGGTCCGGGATGCCCATGCCGACTCGGCGATTGCCTGTTCAGCGAAGGACGGTGCGCGCAATCACCAAGTTCTCGACTCTCGCGGCGCCTGCGCGCTTGAGCGCCCGCGCGAGCTCGTTCAAGGTCGCGCCGGTCGTCATGACATCGTCCAGCACGGCGACGCTCGCTCCCGAGAGGTCGAGC
>WNFL01145912.1_pt4 | contig 13047 bp, 10 predicted proteins | sample 5400361 | NCBI WGS metagenome assembly WNFL01 (sample SAMN13153351, study PRJNA577476) | soil metagenome | isolation source: 40 cm soil on Douglas fir-dominated hillslope | place: USA:California | collected 2013-09-17
GCGTTTCCAAGGCGCAGGAGATGGCGCTGGCGCGGCTGCGGCAACTGGCGGCCCACGAAGTGGGGCACACGCTGGGACTGATGCACAACTATTCAGCGAGCACGGTCAACCGTTCCTCGGTGATGGATTATCCACCGCCGTACGTAAAGCTTGGCGCAGATGGCGCGCCGGATTTGTCCGCAGCGTATACGACGGGAATCGGCGAATGGGACAAAGTATCCATCGCGTTTGGCTATCAGGATTTTGCTCCGGGGACGAACGAAGGAGCAGCGCTGAGCAAAATCATCCTCGACGCGTTCGGCAGGGGGTTGCGATACTTGACGGATCAGGACGCGCGTCCGGAGGGATCTTCCAGCAGTCTGGCACACCTTTGGGATTCGGGGACGAATGCAGTTGATGAATTGAACCGCCTCATGCAGGTTCGCGGAGCGGCGCTGAAGCGCTTTGGCGAAAACAATATCCGCGAAGGCGCGCCGCTAGCGACATTGGAAGACGTTCTTGTGCCGCTCTACATGCTGCACCGCTATCAGGTGGAAGCGGCGAGCAAACTCGTTGGCGGAATGGATTACACGTTTGCACTGCGCGGCGATGGACAAACGCCGACGCAAATCGTGGCGCCGGCGGAACAGCGGCGCGCGCTGGCGGCGGTGCTGGCGACGCTGAAGCCGGACGTTCTAGCGCTGCCCGAGCCGCTATTGAAGATGATTCCGCCGCGTCCGCCGGATTACGCACGTGGCCGCGAACACTTCAAGATTCATACCAGCCCGGCGTTCGACGCGCTGGCTCCGGCGGAGGCAGCGGCGCAGCACACGCTACAGTTTCTGTTCAATCCGGAGCGGGCGGCGCGCCTGGTGGAATTCCATGCTCGAAACGCGGAAAACCCTGGACTGGAGGAAGTGCTCGACGCCATCCTAGCGGCGACGTGGAAAGCTTCGCGTGGGTCGGGGTATCCGGCAGAGATTGCGCGGGCGACAGACGGGGTGGTGCTTTATGACTTGATGACGCTAAGCGCGAACGACCGTGCCTTCCAGCAGGTGCGCGCGATCGCGGGGCTGAAATTGGAAGAACTGCGGAGCTGGCTCACCACCGCCCTGAACGGTGTGAGAGAAGAGGAGGAGCGCGCTCATCTCTCATCTGCGGTCTCACAAATCGTTCAATTTCAGAAAGATCCGAAGAAGATGGAGCTTGCTGCTCCTGCCGAGCCGCCCGATGGACCACCCATTGGTACGGACGACGATTGGGATGGCTGGGACTGATTTTTAGGCTGAATGGCACGTGACCAAAGGCCCCCTCCGTCGTCTATTGCTGCAGGGAGGGACCCATGCCTCGACGCACCTTCTTTTTTCTGATTTCGTTTTCCGCCCTGCTGGCGCTGGGCTTTACGACCGCGCGAGCGAACCGGCATCACCATTCCGTGAACATTTCCGGCAGCCACAAACAACCGGCAACGGATTGCTCCGATCTGCGCATCCGTTTTGACGACCGGGATGCGGTGGTTCGTTCCGAAGAGCGCACCTTGACCAAGTCCGAAGCCGCGGTCCTGCAAGTGCAACCGCACAGAAACGGCGGAGTGCAGGTTGTAGGCTGGGACAAAGAAACTTACTCGGTGACGGCGTGCAAAGCCGCGGCAGGTTCGAGCGATGAGGCCGAGCGGACGCTTTCGCAGATCACCATGGACATCGATCACGGCAAGATATCGGTGAAAGGTCCCGGGGATGAGAACGAGTGGACCGTTGAATTGCTGATTCGCACGCCGAAGTCCGCGACCATCAACCTGGACACGATGAACGGTCCTATTTCCTTGTACGACGTGGACGGCAAACTCACCGCTCGCGCCACGAATGGCCCGATCAGCTTGAAGAATTTTTCGGGCGACGCGGAGATAACCGCGGTGAATGGGCCGATCACTGTGGAAGGAAGCAAAGGTAGCGTGCGCATTCGCACGGAGAACGGGCCGATTTCCGTGGCGCTGGAAGGGAAGACGTGGAGCGGGACAGGCCTGACGGCCGATGCGCATAACGGTCCGTTGACGCTGATGGTTCCGAGTGGCTACGAGTCCAGCTTCGTAGTGGAATCGACGAACTACGCGCCGGTAAGTTGCAAGGCGAGCATTTGCGACAATGCGCGCAAAACCTGGGACGATCAACATCGCCGCATCGAGTATGGCAACGCGCCGGCGATGATCCGGCTTTCCACGGTGAATGGGCCGGTCTCCGTGCGCGATTCAAGAGAGAAACTCTAAGAGGCGGCAGAGATTCCGCGTTGAAGGGCGCCACGGCGGGATTGCTGCGCCTTCCAAGATGGACGTGCTCCGGCACTTGCGGATAAGATTTGCGCATGCTGCTCGATGCGCGCGTAGCTCAAGCAACGACGGAAGCGGAAGCGGTTCGCCTAGCGCGCGAACTTTACGGGCTGGAAGCCACGGCGCGGGCGCTGCCGGGCGAATACGACGACAATTTCAAGCTGAATGGCTCCGACGGACGTGCGTTTGTCCTCAAGGTGATGCATCCTGCCCGGGAGCGTTCCTTTATTGATCTTCAGTGCCGGGCGCTGACTCATCTGGCGCAACGCGCGCCGCAATTGCCTTTGCCTCGCGTAACACCTAATCGCCGCGGTGAATTGTTTGTTCCGATTGCCGCACCGGACGGCTCGACACGCCTCGTGTGGCTGCTTACCTTTGTGAACGGAACCGTTTTGGCGGAGGTGCGCCCGCATACGCCGGAACTGCTTGGCGACCTCGGCCGGTTTCTTGGGGAGATGGATGCGGCGCTGCAATCGTTTTCGCACGCTGCCGCGCATCGCGAATTGAAATGGGATGCTTCGCGGGCGGGTTGGATTAAGGACTACGTCAAGCACATTGGTGATTCGAAGCGGCGCGCACTGGCGGAAAAATTTATCGCGGTTTATGAAGCGGAAGTCGTTCCCAACTTGCCGCGCCTGCGCCGCAGCCTGATTTATGGCGATGCGAACGACCACAACGTGCTGGTGAGCGAGCCTTGGCCGCAGCCGAGAAAGATCACCGGAGTGATCGATTTTGGAGACATGCACCACGGAATCACCGCGTCTGAGCCGGCGATTGCGGCTGCTTACGCCATTCTTGGCAAGGAAGATCCACTCCAGGCGGCTAGTGCCGTCGTCGCGGGCTATCACGCCGCGTTTCCATTGGATGAGCTGGAGTTGTCCGTTCTATACGCTTTGATTGGCGCGCGGCTGGCTGTCAGCGTCACCAATTCCGCTCACCGCAAGACCCTCAAGCCGGATGATCCGTACGTCACAGTCAGCGAAGCGCCTGCGTGGGAAGCTTTGGAGCGGCTCGCGAAAATCCACCCCCGTTTTGCGCATTACACTTTCCGCGCGGCTTGCGGGCCTCCGGCCGTCCCGCAAAGCGAAAGAATCAAGCAATGGCTGGCAGCGAACGCCGGCTCGGCGGCATCGCTCTTAGAGGCTGATACGCGAACGGCGCCAAGCCTTGTTTTTGATTTGAGCGTTGGCAGTACATTTCTCGGCGCTAAACCCGGCGGAGCCAACAATCCTGAGGTGAGGGAGAGACTGTCTGCTGAAAAGGAGCGGGCGGGCGCGGCCTTCGGCGTGGGCCGCTACGACGAGCCGCGGCTGGTTTACACCTCCCCGTTATTCGGAGCTAGCGAAAATCCCACGGATGAACGGCGCACCGTGCACCTGGGCATGGATCTTTTCGTCGATCCTGGGACGCGGTTGCGCGCGCCGCTGGATGGCACGGTTTACCTCACCACAAATAATGTTTCGCCGTTGGACTATGGACCGTTGGTCATCCTGCGACATGAAACGAGTGACGGCGAGAAATTTTTCACGCTGTACGGACACTTGACGAAGGAGGGGATTGCCGGGTTGAAAGACGGGCAACGCGTTGGGCGCGGCGAAGAATTTGCGCGAGTGGCTACGACGGAGGAAAACGGCGGGTGGATCCCTCACGTTCATTTTCAGATCATTCTCGATCTGCTTGACCTGGGCACCGATTTTCCGGGTGTCGCTTATGCTTCGCAACGTGCGGTTTGGACGAGCCTCTCGCCGGACCCCAATCTTTTGCTCGGAATTGCGGCCGATCGCTTTCCGGCAAAAGAGCCTGCATTTGACGAGACGCTTGCCTCGCGGCGCGCTTTCCTGGGAAAAAATCTAAGCATCTCTTATCAGCGCCCTCTGAAAATCGTGCGCGGCTGGATGCAATATTTGTATGACGACACGGGGCGAGCGTATCTCGACGTCTACAACAATGTGCCGCTGGTGGGGCACAGCCACCCTCGCGTGGTTCAGGCGGCGCAGGCGCAGCTTGCGCTGCTCAACACCAACACGCGGTATTTGCACGACAACGTCAACCGTTACGCCGAGCGGCTTACGCGGCTGCTCCCCGAGCCGCTTCGCGTTTGTTTTTTTGTGAATTCCGGCAGCGAGGCCAATGAATTGGCCTTGCGGCTGGCGCGCACGCATACCGGCCGGGAAGACATCATTGTGCTGGAACACGCCTATCACGGCCATACCAACACGCTGATCGACATTAGCCCCTACAAATTCGACGGCCCTGGCGGCCGCGGCAAGAAGCCTTGGGTACATGTTGCGCCGCTCGCGGATGATTACCACGGTCCGTATCGTCGCGGGGACGTACAAGCCGGCGCAAAATATGCTCGCCATGTCGGCGAAATTCTGGAGCGCACGCGGGCCGAAGGCCTTGGCGTCGCCGCGTACATTGCGGAAACATTGCCGAGCGTCGGCGGGCAAATTATTTTTCCGCCGGGATATCTCACCGGGGTTTACAGCCACGTGCGCGGAGCGGGCGCGGTCTGCATCGCCGACGAAGTGCAAGTCGGCCTCGGGCGACTTGGGACGCATTTCTGGGGATTCGAGACGCAAGGGGTCGTCCCGGATATCGTCGTTCTGGGCAAACCGATCGGCAATGGCTTTCCACTCGCCGCGGCGGTCACCACGCCTGAAATCGCCAATTCGTTCAACAATGGGATGGAGTTTTTCAGCACGTTTGGCGGCAATCCTGTGGCGTGCGCAGCGGGCCTGGCAGTGCTGGATGTTCTCGAAGAAGAAGACTTACAGCAGCACGCCTTGCATGTTGGCACACATCTCATCGAAGGCCTGAGAGCTTTGCAGACGCGTCACGCCTTGATCGGCGATGTGCGCGGCTCGGGCCTGTTCCTGGGGATCGATCTCGTGCTCGACCGTGAAACACGGGAGCCGGCGCCGTTGCAAGCCTCTTACGTGGTGAATCGCCTCCGGGATTGCGGCATTCTCGCAGGGACCGACGGACCGCATCACAATGTCATCAAGCTGCGCCCGCCGCTGGTTTTCTCCGAAGCAGACGCGAATCTGTTCATCGAGACGTTCGACGCCATCCTTCGAGAAGACGCCGCGCAATCCGGCCGCTAGCGCGCGATTTTTTCCAGCCATCCTAATCGCGGCTCGTAGCGTCTCACTTGGCACTCCAGCCTGGGCATGGTGGACAGGATGCGTTCAAAGCGTTATCTTTCGCTCTGGTCGTTGGTGCGGCCTCATTGCCTCGGTCTTGAACGCGTACCAGGTGTAAGGGCTATGATTTTTGTCCGGCAGCTCTCCATTTTTGTTGTGCTGATCCCCTGGTGTGCTCTGGCGGCCTTGGGGCAGTCCGATCCGCTAGACAACCATCGACGCCCTGAAGTTCAACCAACGCAGGCGACTTGTGTTGCGGCCACGCCCGAAGATGATTCCTTCCCATTTTGTTTGCCACCTTCCTCTGTTGAGGAGGATACGTGTGCGCCTGCCAGTCCGATCCTTGCGAAAATCTCACTCCACGTGCCCAACGGGACGCCACTCCGGATCGCGCTTGACCAGCGCACGCGCGTCGATCATCCCGGCGAGATTGTTCATGGGCGAGTCGTGGAGACGGTTTACGCCTTCGACCAACCGGTAGTTCCTGCAGGCAGCACCGTGAACGGCCGAATCGTCAACATCAGCCCTGTCCCTGGAGTAAAGCGCACGCTGGCCTACGCTAACGGCAATTTTTCGCCGTTCCACCGGCAATTTTTCGCCGTTCCACAAATATGACGTCAGCTTTGAGACGCTGACTCTGCCCGACGGCAGGCAGCTCCCGATCAAGACCACGGTTTCAGCGGGAACGGCGGAAGTCGTGCACCTTGTGAGCAACCCTGATAAGGTGAAGCAGAAGAACACCACAGGGCGCGCAGCAGACAGTGCCAAGCAAGAAGCCAGAGGCAAAATCCAGGAAGCGAAAGAGCAGGCCCATGAAACCTGGCAGGAGATGACAGCGCCGGGACGCATGCACCGCGTCAAGCAGTACCTGCTTTCACAATCGCCTTACCGGCGGCAGTACCTGGAGCCGGGGACGCGCTTTGTGGCGGACCTTGATGCGCCTCTTGATTTTGGCGAGACCATGCGCACTGGCGAAGAACTCGCGGCGGTGGGAAGCGCGCCAGTGCCCGACAGCACCCTCAAAGCGAGGCTGGTTGCCGAAGTCAGTTCGGCGACTGCCACGCGCGGCACGCCGGTTAACGCGGTTCTGACTGAGCCGCTCTACTCGGCGACGCGCCAGTTAATTCTTCCAGCAAACAGCCGGCTTGTCGGCAGAGTTCAGCAAGCGAAACCCGCGCACAAGTTGCATCACAACGGTGAGCTCCGTGTGATCTTCGAGCGTATTGAAGCTCCCGAGGAAGCGATTCAGGCGCTGTCACAAGTGCAAGCGCACACGGAGCACCTGCAAGCAAATTCGCAGGGCATGATCGGCAACCTGGAAGGAGTTGAAGTGGCTCGCAGCGCCCACATGAAGCTCGACGAAGAGGGCGGGGCGCACACGACTGATAATAAGACGCGCTATCTTTCGACTGGCTTGGCCGTTCTATTGGCCGCAGCCGCGTCACATTCTGACGCTGAACACGGCACCGTGGACGCGGGCGGCGACCCTGGTGTGCGGACGGCCGCCGGGGGTTCTGGTTTCCGAGTGACGGGCGCGGTGCTGAGTCTGGCGGTGAAGTCCACGCCGGTTTCGATGGCCTTTGGCGCCTATGGGGCTTCGGCGTCCATCTACACAAATTTTCTGTCGCGTGGGCAGGACGTCGTCCTGCCCAAAGACACACCGCTCGAAATCGGTTTTGGCAACCCACACCCCGCGGCCACGTCGAAGCCCGAGTCTCAGTAGTAGCCAACCACAGCAAGATTTTTCTATGCGAACCACTTGACAAGTCGGTTACTCAGCACATAGGCTCGACAGGCGATGCAGTCGGACGCTTCCCTCTCCTGGCTTGCGCTGGGCCTCACGCCCGGCTTGGCTTCGCGTTTGTCCGCCCGTGTTCTGCGCCGGTTTGACTCTCCGGATGGAGTTTTTCGCGCCACACTTCCGGATCTCGAGGCATGCCATCTTCCCGCACAGGTCGCCCAAGCCATCGTGAAGAAGCAAAGCTTCAAGCGCGCGGAGAAGGAGTTGGCAGGCATCCAGAAGATACGCGGCTGCACTCTGTTGAACTGGACGGAGCCCGAGTATCCGCAAACACTGTTGCAAATTTACGACCGTACTACTCTACGTTCGCGGTGATCCGCAAGTTCTGAATCTACCCAGCATCAGCATCGTCGGCACGCGCCGGCCGACACTTTATGGCACACAAATGGCGCAGCGGCTTGGCCGGGAACTTGCGGCGCGGCTTGGTAATCGTCAGGGGAATGGCCCGAGGGATTGACGCCATCGGCCATCAGGGGGCGATGGACGCGAACGGCCGCGCCGTCGGGGTTCTTGGCGCCGGCATTGACGTTTGCTACCCAAAGGAAAACAAGAAATTGTACGAAAAAGTGCTGGAGCGCGGCGCGATCATCAGTGAATTTCCTCTTCACACGTATCCCGCACCGGAGAATTTTCCTGTGCGCAACCGCATCGTGGCCGGAATGCCCTTGGAGTGGTGGTCGTGGAAGGCGCGCAGTACAGCGGATCGCTCATCACGGCTCGCCTCGCCATGGAATTCGGCAGAGAGGTGTTTGGCGTGCCGGGAAACGTTACCCAGCCGGTCAGTTTCGCGCCAAACCAGCTCATCAAGCAGGGCGCCAAACTTGTGACTTGCGCTGCGGACGTCATCGAAGAGCTGCCCACACCAGTTCGCGCCGCCCTGGTGCAGGCCGAGCAACCGGAAGCCGAGCAGCGGAATCTATTAGCGGCTGCAGCGTTAAATGGCTCGGACAAGAAGCTCTATGAACTGCTCAGCGCGGACCAGCCGGTGCACATTGATGACATCGTGGAGCGCTCCGGCTTGAACTCTTCCGAAGTTCTCGCTACGCTCTTCACTCTGGAGATGAAGGGCATCATCCGGCAGTTGCCCGGCAAGCAGTTCAGCAAAGTCTTGCTGTAGAAGCAGATAGGGGTTCTGCATCATCAGCTAGGGGCTGGCATCTAATTTTGGAACGCATCCGCAAGGGCCATCGCCGCATCAAAACGCAGGCCCATTTGGGGTCCGGGCCGAGCGCTTAAGGTAGCGAGAAGGACACACGCCGCGCGGTCAGCCCTCCCTGCAATACATTACGGAGTTACAAAGGCAACATGGCTCGTTCGCTGGTTATTGTCGAATCGCCCGCAAAGGCGAAAACGATTAACAAATATTTGGGGCGGAATTTTACCGTCAAGGCCTCCATCGGCCACGTGATGGACCTGCCCAAGAAAACAATCGGGATTCGTCTGCCCGGCGAAGAAGAGGGCGGCAAAAAGAAAAAACGGAAGAAATCCAGCAAAGGAAGCAAAAAGGCAAAGGCGCCGGAAAAGCTGGCCGGAAAATTGATAAGCATCGATGACGACAAAATCTTTGAGCCCACACTGCAAATCATCGCGGGCAAGGGCAAGATCATTAACGATCTAAGGAAGGCGGCGCACTCCGCAGAAGCCGTCTATCTGGCGGGGGACCCCGATCGCGAAGGGGAAGCTATTTCGGCGCATCTCGCCATGGTGCTCTCCAAGCCTGCCAGATACATCGAGCAGGAACCCAGCGTTTCGAGGTTTAAGAAGAAGGACGCAAAACCCGAAGAGCCGGTTAAGAAGGAAGATGAGAACGAAGTAAAAAAAGAAGTTGTAGCGATCGACCCGAAAAAGATTTTTCGCGTCACCTTCAACGAAATTACGCCCAAGGCTATTCGCGCGGCCTTCGATAAGCCCCGGCAGGTGGATACCAATCTGGTGGACGCGCAGCAGGCCCGGCGCGTGCTCGATCGCATCGTGGGCTACAAAGTTTCTCCCATTCTTTGGAACAAAGTCCGCCGCGGACTCTCTGCCGGGCGCGTGCAGACCGTGGCGTTGCGCCTGATCGTCGAACGCGAGCAGCAAATTCGCGCGTTCATCCCGCAAGAATACTGGACGATTCATGCGATGCTGGATGCCGGCCAGCCCCCGCTCTTCGAAGCCAAGCTCTTCAAACACAAAGGCGAAGACATCGAAGTAAAGAACCAGGAAGCCGCGGACAAGATTGTCGCTGCGGTGAGCAAAGCCAAATGGCAGGTGGCGAGCGTTGCGCAGAAAGAAAAGAAGCGCAATCCGCCGCCGCCGTTCACGACGTCGAAATTGCAGCAGGCTGCGTATAACCGGCTGCGCTACACGGCCAAGCGCACGATGTCCCTGGCACAGAAGCTTTATGAAGGCGTGGAACTTGGTGACGAAGGCTCGGTCGCACTAATCACTTACATGCGCACGGACTCCGTGCACGTATCGAACGATGCCCTGATCCAGGTTCGTGAACTGATTCCCGAACGCTTTGGCACGAACTATCTTCCGGAAAAACCGAACTATTACAAATCGAAGAAGGACGCGCAGGAAGCCCACGAAGCGGTACGTCCCACCGACGCCATGCGCGCGCCGGAAGACGTCCGCAAGTATCTGGACGAAGATCTCTTCAAGCTTTATCAACTGATCTGGCAGCGGTTTGTTGCGTCACAGATGCTCCCCGCAATCTTCGATCAGACAACCATCGACATTTCCGCCGGCGATTACACGTTCCGGGCTACTGGCTCCGTCCAGAAATTCGACGGCTACCTGCGCGTCTATCAGATGCCCGCGTCGATCGCAGATCGCGAGGACGATGAAAAGGACGATGAAGGCGAAGGCCGCGCGCTTCCTCAGGTTGTGGAAGGGCAAACTCTCCGCTTGGACAAGATTCGTCCGGACCAACATTTCACGGAGCCGCCGCCGCGGTTCAACGATGCCACACTGGTGAAAGAACTGGAAGAAGACGGCATCGGGCGGCCTTCGACATATGCTTCGATCATTTCGACGCTCGTCGAGCGCGAATACGTCACCAAGAACCAGGGACGTTTTTCGCCCACCATGCTCGGCGAGCGCGTCAGCACGCTGCTGATCAAAAGCTTCGAAGACATCTTCGACGTCACGTTTACGGCACGGCTCGAGGAAGAGCTCGACGAAATCGAAGAAGGCAAGCTGCCCTGGCGCGAAGCCGTCAAAGAGTTTTGGGAAAAATTCGTCATTGACCTCGATAAGGCCGACGACGAGATGCTTTCCTACAAGGCCGGCATTCCCACAGGGAAAAAATGTGAAAAGTGCGGTCAGGGCGAATTGCTCGAACGCATCAGCCGCCACGGTTTTTTCCTCGGCTGCTCGCGTTATCCCGAATGCGATTTCATTCAGGATCTCTCGCCGGAGACTCCCGAGGAGACCAGCGGCGAACCTAAGACCGAGTATTGCGATAATTGCGGCAAGGAGATGGCCATCAAGCGCGGCCGCTTCGGCACGTTTCTCGCCTGCACCGGTTACCCGGACTGCAAGACCACACGCCGCCTCGTCCAGGGCACGCGCATCGCGCACCAGCCGGATGAGCCGCTAGATGAAAAATGCACACTCTGCGGCAATGGCCTGGTGAAAAAACACGGCCGCTTCGGCGAATTCATCGGCTGCTCCGGCTATCCGAAGTGCAAGTACACACGCCCGATCACCATGGGCATCAAATGCCCGAGGTGCAATGAAGGCGAATTCGTACGCCGCGGAAGCGCCGGCAAAGGCGGCCGCGGACGCCCGCGCATTTTTTACGGGTGCTCGCGTTACCCGGATTGCGATTTCACCACGCCCCACATGCCTATCGCTGAACCGTGCCCGAAGTGCGGCGCGCCATTCATCGTCGAGAAGCGCTCCAAGATCGGCACTGTCCACTCCTGCCTCAAGGAAGGCTGTGATTGGGAAAAGCTGGTTCCCGAAGCGCAGCCGCAAGCGCAACCGGAGGAAGCTCAGGTACCTGTGGCGGCGAAGTCCTGACCCACCTGCATCTGAAGAAACAGCGCCGTGATTTTGCTTCCCGCGGATTTGTCCGCGTCTATACTGTACCCGGGCCTCTCCCCGGGAGCTGTAGCCGCGAATGATTCAAGCGATTGCGAAGTATCTTGAGTACCTTCAGTCGGTGAAGAATTCCTCTCCGCATACGGTTCTGAACTATCGCAGGGACCTCGAACAATTTGTCGCGTATCTATCGCCGCCCGGAGCCCGGCCGCCCGGACTCACCGGAGTTACGCACTCGATGATTCGCGAATTCGTCGCACATCTGCACGATTATGGCCTAAAGAAAAGCTCTATTGCGCGAAAGCTCGCGGCTCTGCGTTCATTCTTCAAGTATTGTGTCCGCGAAGGTCATCTGAAGGAGAATCCCGCGCGTCTCGTTCCGACGCCAAAGTTGCCGAAGCGTATCCCATCCGTGCTTTCGGCCGAAGAGATGAACGGCTTCCTGAATCAGCTCGGTGGGACCGGGCAAGCGGCTCCCGGCCGGGGGAGTTCCAAGAAGAACCGATTGCATCCACACGCCTCGGCCGCGAATCTGCCGGACAAGCAAACTCATTCCGTGAGGGCTGGAGAAGGCCTGCTCCTTCGCCGTGACCGGGCGCTTCTGGAACTTCTGTATGCCGCGGGCTTGCGCGTTAGCGAACTCACCGGCCTCAATCTTGCCGACATGGAGCAAAAGGAACGTATTCTTCGCGTCCGCGGCAAAGGCAGCAAGGAACGCATCGTTCCTTATGGGGCTAAGGCCCAGGAAGCCCTGGAAAAATACTGGCCGGTGCGCGAACAGCTTCTGCAGCAAACGGACCGGACTGGCGGCAGGCAGGACCCGCACGCTGAAGCGATCTTTCTCAATTATTCAGGGCGGCGGCTGACGCAGCGCTCCGTCGGGCGCATCGTCAAGAAATACGTGCGCATCGCCAACGTCAATTGGGACCTGCATCCGCATTCTTTGCGTCACGCGTTCGCCACGCATCTGCTTGCCGATGGCGCCGATCTTCGCGCCATCCAGGAACTTCTTGGCCACCAGTCCCTCTCGACCACACAGAAATACACACATGCCTCCATTCGCCAGTTGATGGACATCTACGACAAGGCGCACCCGCACGCCTGATTCCTGCATCTATTCCAGTTTGTCGAGCGCCAGTGCTGAGTTACGCTTGGGAGCCGTTAGATATTGAATATGCGACTGCGAACCGCGTTCTCGATTGCGCTTTGTCTTCTGGGATGCGCGGCTCTATCATTTCCCGCCAGCGCGCAGGGGAATTACGAAATCCAGGTGTATCCATACGAAACAGTCGCGCCTCGCCATACCATGGTTGAGCTCCATTCCAATTTCACATTTCAAGGTTCCAAATCCACTGATGACGGCACGCTGCCTACGAACCACCAGTTGCACGAAACTATCGAAATCACGCACGGCTTCAATGACTGGTTCGAGACGGGGTTTTATATTTTCACTTCCGTCAAGAACAGCCAGGGCTGGGATTACGTTGGCAGCCACATTCGGCCCCGCGTGCGCGTTCCACCGAAGTGGCACTGGCCGGTCGGCGTCAGCCTCTCGAACGAACTCGGCTGGCAGAGCCGCCGCTACTCAGCGGACACTTGGACGTGGGAAATTCGTCCCATCATCGATAAGCAACTCGGCCGGTGGTATCTTTCCTTCAATCCCACGTTTGACCGGTCGTTTCATGGGCCGGGCGTGAATCAGGGGCTCGTGTTCTCGCCCAACTTCAAGTTCAGCTACGATTTCACGAAAAAAATTGCGGGAGGCA
>WNFL01014382.1_pt2 | contig 13044 bp, 12 predicted proteins | sample 5400361 | NCBI WGS metagenome assembly WNFL01 (sample SAMN13153351, study PRJNA577476) | soil metagenome | isolation source: 40 cm soil on Douglas fir-dominated hillslope | place: USA:California | collected 2013-09-17
GTAGGCAATTCAGAGAAATACTACTGCAATTCAAGGTTAAGGGCATAATGGGAATCAAGAATTGGCGCACCAAGTCGTCGCTTTCTTCGATTCGCTCATGAAATCCTATCTCGTTCTTAGTGCGTACAGCGACACGTTTATTCCAAACGGTGCATTACATCTATACTTTCTCATGCTTGGTAGTGACCAACTTGTCACTGTCCGTTTTCCGGGTTCGGACTGGCCCTAACACCCCTTATTTTCGACGAGCAAAAGCACATCAAGATTGGATGCATCCAATCGATGGGCATGCCGGCACTACTCGCAAATCTGGCGGTCTCACTCTTGAGACTGTCGGCAAGATGTAGGAACACACCTTGCATGTCACTGAGCTAACGAAGCGAAGGGATCTAGATCGAGCGGGCAATACGAACACCTAATGATAGTTTGACACTGTATCAATCCTGAATAACGGATGCCGTCGATGTGTCCTGTTAGTCATGTTCAGAACAACCAATTTTCAGTGTGATTGAGTGTTGCGTTCTCCAGCTCGCCTTGCTTCTGGAATATGCGGTGAACATGGTGCGGATCAAGACTTCTATACCGTCACCAGACTAGCGGAGATGATCATACGATGTGATCAAAAGGACATGCGATTGTGCAAATTGGGTCAATCAGAGCGGTTTACGGCCAGCCTGAACGAAATAAATAGTATGGAGGGGGAGATGGTTGGGTTCAAGTGTTAACTTGCTTTACAACCACAAGGTCTTTGTGTATTGAAAACTCGAGCTGTCGCATCACGTGAGAATAGAATTCACCAGATGTCGAATTTGAAGGTACATCGACTGACACAGGTCTGCTTTGAGAAGAGAGAATAGGGTCGAGAAGAGACTGGTGGGAAGTCATTTCGGATATCAGCGCCATCTTTAGGGTCGACTGTCACCTAGGGAGCCGCTAGTCTGGACGGTGGTGCTCACCAAGTTGCAGCCGCCTTACGTGTACAAATTCATTTTGCGCATCTATACACTGAGTGATTAAAGGGATTACGCGGGAATATTGCCATGAATGCAAGCCAACGCACTTTGCATAATCTCGGTTCCGGCTAATCGGGGCCGCAAATGGTAGTTATTCACCTCTCCGTGTTTCACCTTCGTCATTGCCAAGCCAACATGATGGCGGGTCCTGCTCTAGCCGGGAGGTTCGCCCCGTTCGCAGTTCCACATATTACCACACGGCCCTATATAGGTTATTATTGATCAGGGGGATCGGTGGGAACACCGCTACACATGGCTTGTCCCCACCGGACAGGGAACACGAGAAGCAACAATTTTTAGGGCACAAGTCGGCCGTAAATATTCATAATCAGCAACGGCAAAACCCGAAACATCAATCATTGTTCGAGGGCAAAGGCCGTCGGAGTTGATCGGCATATTCAGAGACGCGACGACCAAAATTCCAGCGGTGAATAATATTGTATAAGCCCGTTTTAGTGATTTAGAGACTTGACAATGAGTGAACACGTGGCTAAGAGCACACTGGCGTAGACGTAGTCGAACCGAGTGATTTGTTGTCCCTGTTTCTCCCACCACGCCCTTGCAAGTCACTGAATTTGCCTGAATCAACAGTAAAGTAATCAGTCCACGACCCCCACGCGGTGTACCTAATTTTCTAGCTCGGCCGCTCATTTTTCGTTTCGCCCGGCTCCACCTGGGACGCAGGGGTGGTGCAGATCACAAACCTAGTACAGGGACGGTCTGTTGGAAGCCTACTTCTCAAATATAACCCCTTTCTGTATTTACCCCCACACGACTAAAGATCGAGACCTGGCTAGAACGCGGTCCCGTGAGCCGGGTGTGCGATGAGTTTGTTTTGGGGGGAGGCGGTGGGTACACAGTGGCGCATGGCGGCCTCCACTGCATCAATAAACGTGTTTCATGAACCAGTTGCACTTGCTTTGGGGGTCACGTAGGTGGAGTTTGGTCGTCTTGTCAGGGGCGGTTCTCCAACCACCACCGCCCATGTCCTTCTGCTCGCCTTTTGGCGTGCCCTCAGTCTCTACATGCCTATGAACGCGCTATTGTTGACGAGCAAGCACACCAGTGGCACATTGAGCGTACCGGTAAGTATTTTTCTATAATTATTCCATTTACAGAAATATTTCAAGTCCACACATTGTCTTGCTCTTCCCACTTGCTCAGAACGTCTTTGGCACGACCATAGCATCCTCTGATCGCTCATCTTTCCAGCGTGTCACTACTTGAACCATGACCATCGCCGTTACCGCCGACTCTGGGGGGGTACGTCCGTGGCTTACGTATTATGTAATCGAAACATATCCCCTGGTAGCAATACCATACCGCGCTCTTTCAACTTCACGTTTCCGCCTCCAGTATGCTAATACACTGTGTCTTATTCAGATGCATGTGGCTTATCGCTGGTTCCATTTTCTCTAGGTGACTGCCTGGGTACACTCTATGGTATGCGACGCTGCATTCTGCTTGCACGGACCCTGTGCCACATGCATTCCCGGGATGTGCGGAGTGTAGATAAAATGCTTTGTTGCGTATCAGGGCAAACATAATCACTTGCAACTTGGTGGGAAGCGCCTATTCAACCGGCTACGAATTGCGGTCAATTGTCACCCAGCGGGGATTTCGAGTAGGAAGCCATGAGGTCACCAACCCGGGTTCATCCTGGGCCTGGGTCAATTATTTGGCAGTGTACGAACTTTGCGGGAGCTGACCAGACTGTCCAACCTCAACCCTGCAGTGAACCAAACCTAATCATGACTGTCAATTATTTCACCGCATCGCCTTTGACATTTTTTCCAATTTCCTCGGTATTTTGAAAGCTGCCTCATGGGGTACCCACACAAGCTTAATGTTTATTCGCTTATATTTTTCAGGGTCATAAAAAAAAGGTTTCGTCTGGGGAGTGGGACCGCATACCGCCGGGACAGTCTCCCCCTCGAAAGAACACAGAGGACGACCTCAGTAGTGCGTGGCCTGTGGCTGTGCACCGAATGCCAGTCTCCGCCGAGAGGGAGAAAGTCGATTGGATTGACATGCCCGCAGCGTCGGTTTGTAAAGTTTGAACTCGACCACCTCCACCATACACACGCCCCCGCAAGCCCTTCATTTCGAAGTGGCCATCTCTAGATCAGATCCCGAACAACACTTTTTTTTCTTTCTAAGTTTGAAGTTTGCACACAATGACAACAACTACCGTTAATGATCCGTACCCGCCAATTCACAAAGATGCAAAGTTTGTCGTTCTATCAGATTGTATGTATGCCTATCGTTCCGTTTCATCCCGTCGATTGTGGATATCCTGATATGGTTTTGACGTCGGGATCCCTTATCGTAAAGGGGACGGTACGTCGGTAGTTGGCGCCAATGAGAGCAACGCAAAGTGTAATGACCGTTATGTTTGGACGTGTTCGCGAACCAGGGACGATAACCCTATTCGACTCAAACGGTTGGTTCTCTGTGCTTCCCGCCCATCACACTGCAAGCTTGACTCTCCACATTTTCTCTCGCCAATCACATGTGCAACCACATGCTGTACTGCCTGCAATACAGTTTGTACGCACCGTCCAAACTTCGGACTCGGCCTCTGATACGAATGGCTCACCAGATCTGGTTGACAACTACGGTTTCGGGAGGGACTTGAGGTGAGGCTCAACACGTGTAGCCAACCCCGGGCATTTACCGGAGGTGGAACACCTTATGACCGACCCTGCGCCAACAGACGGGCGTACAATGTCAAAACAAGGAGTGGGGAAATGAACTTCCGGTTAGCAAAAGTCATCCCTGCAGGTGAACCGATAGGGGGATAATCCAATAACCGACAGAGACTCATTCTACGAACAATTGAAAAGCGTCCTCGAAACATCCAAATTGACTTTCGACCAATGTGTCGAAATAATGACCAAGGGTTTGTGTGTCTTTATCTTTGTGGTTCGGTTCGGCTATTCTTGGGAGTGATGGAAGAACTGACGTGCGAGGCTAAACCGATTTCGGTTACCGCAGAAAGCAAGCTCGATCCAGGCTTCGCAATTTTTTTTCATTGGTGTAAAGACAATGACGTGCCGGTTGTCATCGTGTCCAGGTACGGTTCCGCGATAAGTCCATATTCCGGTGTCGGGTGCCATCCATCACACATCCCAGCTGACCACTTGTTGCTGTCGATCGCCCGCCGCGTTGCAGTGGGATGGAGCCACTCATCCGGGCTGTGCTCTCCAAACTCATCGGAGAGGAAGATGCGGCGCAGATAGATATCATCGCTAATGGAGTCAAGGTAGAAAATGATGGCGCGTGGGAGATCCAGTTTCGCCATCCCGAAAGGTGAGACCGATCTCGCCATTTGACCTCCTGGCGTCATCATACCATCATGCTGTGCGACTGACGAATTTAAATTCCCTCATTCCCTGCGCGCGTGACTCCACTGCACAGTGGGTTTGGACATGACAAATCTAGAGCCATTCTACCGTACCGTGAACTTCCCCACCCACCCGTTCTCTTCTTCTTCGGAGACGGGGTCTCTGGTACGTCCCTGACGTAGATCGACCGCCTCCCTGTCATATTTATTTACGTACTTTTTTGACCCGCCGGGTATAGATTTGTCCGCGGCCGCACATGCTGATATACTTTTCGCGAAGACGAAGGCTAATGGGGAGAGCGATCTAGCTGTATATTGTGACGAAAAGGGGATAAAGTACGTGCCATTCCAGGACTTTGACGAGGCTTTGCCGGTGGTTCGGGCGGTTGTGCGGGGGGGGCTGAGTATAGACAAAGCGCTGAGCGGAGATTCAGTGAAGGAGGATGTCATGACGGGCGTCGAAGGCATATGTGGATAACAATAGATGGACAGACATAAAGGTAGAAAGATTGAAAGATAGAGAGATAGAAAGATTATTCGGCGATACAGTTTACAGTTTACAGTTAGATCCGTAAGTATGGAAGGAAAGTCAAGAGACCGCCCAACTCCGTGGTCCGTGGTCCTGTGGCTCGTTCTGATGACCCTGAGCTGAGAGATGGGTAGCCGGGAGCAGAGACAGACTGACGGTATGATTTTTTTGGACTCGTGGGATGGCCGTAAGCGCCGTTGGGACAACCCTGCGTGCGTTTATGGATACCACCTAACTCAGCCGACCGGCTGGAGACCGGGTGGGAATATGGATACCCTTTTCGCTCTGGTTCTTTGCGTTGGATCCTTGGCAAACTATTCTTTGCGGGGGGTATCTATCGATGGCTCCGCAATGCCGCATAGCCATAGCCGCATCCCGCATCGCACCCCTTCGCTTCCACAATACACCACACAAAAACTAAACGGCACGGGGCGGACACACAACAAGCGCAGTCTGCTCCTTACTCGTGGTCCTGCTCCTGGTTCGCCACGTGCCAGATGGATAGATAGATGGACGGATGGACGGATGGATGGATGGATGGATGGACATTGGGTTCTAGTTATTTAACAGCCCGTTCCAGTACCCGCATCCCAGTCGCATCCCAGTTGCCAACCGCCAATCCCTCTGAACACCCCTCAGCACCCCTCAGCACCCCTCAATCCTCATAAACCCATATTCCCTTCCCTTCTAACCCCCCTCACCACCCTCTCCATCCTCGACAACCTCGACAACCTCGACAAATGGATGTTATCATCCTTCCCAGCGATGGACAAGCCCTTGAGCTCATCTCTGACGCCGTTGACGATGGTTAGCTTTCTCCCTTTGACTCTTTAGTTTCACAATGGGCCCCTCGATTTCGCTCGCCGACTGACACATCTTGGAACAGTTAACGTTCTCAAGCTCCAATTGAAACAACTCGAAGCGTCACCGGCGCCAAGCGTCCTATCGCTCACCGCATCCTCGGGGTTCTCCTCGTCGTCACCTGAAACCCTCTCTGATGCGGAGGACGACGAGGAGGGTGTCAATGTCAATGCCGGCATCTCAGTGGCCTCCACCGCCACCACCGGCAGCACCCAGGCCCAGGCCAAGGTCTTCCGTGATTATGCGAACGCTTGTGACCGAGTGATAAACTTCTACGCCGAGCAACACGCAAAACAGACTATGGCCTTCAACCTCCGTGCTCGAGCCAACTTCAGGTCCCGTCAGAAGACCCGTTTGAGCGTTTGGGATGCGATGGAACGTTTGAACCAGTGGACTGATGATAGCGATCCTGATGTACGTCTCCCCTTCGTACTACACTTACACGTACACACCATCACGTTCCCGTCTTTTATCTGATATCCCTTGCTAGACATCCTTGTCCCAGATTGAACACCTCGTCCAAACCGCAGAATCCATTCGCAGGGACCGGAAACCCGAGGTGAGTCGTCAAGGTACTCGTCTTCTCCATTTCTATATCCTAACCTCTCTTCTTCCCAGTGGATGCAAGTCGTCGGTCTAGTTCATGACCTCGGCAAGCTTCTACATCTATTCGGCTCCGAAGGTCAATGGGACGTCGTTGGAGACACCTTCATCGTTGGTGCTGCCTTCTCCGACAAGAACATCTACCCCGAGACCTTCGCAGCCAACCCTGATTCTACCGACCCCATTTATTCGACCCTGAACGGTATATACAAACCCGGTTGTGGTTTGGACAACGTACTCATCTCTTGGGGGCATGATGAGTACATGTATACCATCGCGAAGGAGCAAAGTACCCTGCCTAAAGAGGGGCTCGCCATGATTCGCTACCACTCGTTTTACCCGTACGTTAAACTCTCCTCCGTACCTCGTACCTTTATCCCGTACCCTCACCTCAATTTTGACCACCTATTGAAATCTTCTTTCTTTTAGATGGCATCGGGAGGGCGCCTATACCCATTTTATGACACAGCAAGACCAAAAATATCTTGCAGCGGTGAACGAGTTTAACCCGTACGACTTATACTCAAAGACGGATGAAACGATCGACATCGATGCCGTCCGACCTTACTATCAAGGCCTTATTGCCAAATTCTTCCCCGAGATCGTCGAATGGTAACCCATCATACTACCCTATTCGCTCCACCTATGCGCTTGACAACGGTTCGGTCACAATCTCTTCCCTAATACAGTTAATACCCATCCCAAAATTGTATTTTACCTCCAGCGTCTCCTGTATTGGATTGAGTATAGAACCAGCACCTCAATATCCCATCTCACTAATCTACACACACGCTTCCCTATCTTGCACTCTACGCGTTATTTTTGGCTCCATATGTGCATCCCCCCTATTGTTGACTCTAATCGTGTTTCACTCCGTCTTGAACATAGCCGTATATACGTCAAACCGAGCTTTGATTATAATCAATCGAATTCTTATCATGGTTCTACACCTGGGGCCGAGACAGTGCCTAAAATATCTAAGCAGGGCCGTCTCGGAACGGTCACAAACGAAATAGGAAAGGAAAAAAGGAGAGAGTTATGGAAAACAGGGAGAGAAAGTTTGCGTAGGTCATTTGAGTAACGGGACGTGTATCATCGAGGAGCATGTGCGGATGAATAGCCGAGGAATCGAATGTTCTATGCCCACATTGCCGTAAATTTGGTATTGAAGTCGTCCTGCAGCTCATGAAAGATCTCGAACACCCTCCAATCCCGTTCAGAGACATGCGCTGGTCGTACGAGGGTTTGTTCGCCTTTTACAGAGGTAACGGCAGCGGCAGCCTCGACATCATCTCCTTTCTCTTTCTCAAACGGCAGCGTGGAGCCACCTTTTGTCTGACCAGTGATAACCTCGTCTTTTACACCTGGTGCTTCGATCGCCCAGTCGTCCGGTACAGCAACGGTTCCGCCAATGATGTGGTCGGTCTCCGCGCCAGTCGAAGCGAGATCGTCGTCTTTTCGGTCTCGCGTGATCAACTCGTTGAGCGAAGCTACGATGCTAGCGAGCACAAACGAGAACTCCTGCAGACGGTACCAAACTTCTCCCCGCGGAATATGATTCGCGTGTACGAGCGGGTTGTCCTGCCCGTGGTTGTAGAAATCGTAGAGGTATGCATTGATGTAACGTGTTTCTTCGGAGCCGGGCGCAAAGATGTCGGCGAAGGGGAGGGTCTGCTTGTTGAGATCAATCCCGGTTCGTACGGTTCGTACGAGCTCATTGACGTCTTTGTATACATCTCCGTGTCCAGACGTTGCTACAAACGCCGAACGGCTTCGGACTGGGGCCCGGTGCGACTTGAGGTCCATGACGAACTCCGAATCTGTCGGCAACACTGCATACTCATTGACATCGCGCTGGCTCAGAGGGAGCTTGCTATCAACACCGAGTATCTTCGATTGTTGAACCGAGTACGTAATCGCGAACTCCGTAAAGATCTCAAGGACCTCGCCATTGTGCTCCCTCAGCACATTGTACACAGTTTCCTCCATCGGGGGTAAAAGAATTTTGGAAGGGGATCGGTTCGATATGAGGAAGCCATCCTTGTCGGTGATGACACTCTTCGAGAGGAAGTCGCGATTGAATAAGAATGCAAGGAGATGCATCAGTCGTCGTTTAGCTTCGACGAGAGTATCCTCGCAGAGAGTGTGGATGTAGCCGGCTCGGAACAACGCGAGGAGGGCAAAGTTGGCAGGTTCGGCGTTGGAGAGATATGCAGCCAAGCTGTACCAAGGGTGCAGAGGATTGCCTTGCGAGTCGATCAATTGAGTACGAATGAGGTACTCCATAGAGAATCGTAATTGGTGAACTGTTTGTTCTCGGAAAACATCGGAACCAACGGTCAGCCGGTTAAGCCTGAACAGCGCCTGAACAGCATCGACTGCGGCAGGAGCGAAACCTGATTCGGAGAGTAGGTTGGCCAAACGTAAAGACAGGGTCGGAGTGAGTGGGTAGTTGCCTCGCAGGGCAGGCAGCTTGGACAAGACCACCTGCCGTACTCTTTCGTGCGGGATCCCGTAGAAGATAACTTTACCCAGCTATAAAATTGCATTAAACCGCATTCGTTGTCGAATTTCCGGCGACTTACCAGATCAAAACCTCGCCGTCCAGCACGCCCTGCACATTGTCGATACATAAGCGCCGTAAGAGCGGGCGAATCACCGCAGAATACCGATGCTTTGGCAGGCATATTCACACCGAGAGCCAGATCCTCTGTAAACGCGTCCGTCAGAAGCCACGCAGAGGCCCGTCTCCGGGAATATCACCCACCGGTGGAAATGACAACTTTGCAGAACCCGATCCGAAATAGCGATTCCACCAGCGCTCTGTATCGCTTATTAAGACCTGAATGATGGACGGCGATACCGCGCTTGAGGCATTCGAGCAAAAACTTCGGCGTGGTGGTCCATTTATCGATTTCCTTGATATCATCCTCCAGTTCGCTTGGTGAATATCGTGTACTCCAGCTGGTGAAACAGAACTCTTCGGAAGGCGCGTCGGGATCGAAGCTCGCGTAGATCGCATAGGGACTGCTATCGACCGCAGCCTTCGCCTGAAGTCGATCCATCTTATCACCCTCAGCCTTGGCTGTTTTCGCAGCGGCTCGTTGAGCAGCGCGATCGCGCTCCTTTGCACCAGCCTCCCAAGTCTGCCAGCCCTTGATCTTTTTGTCCCACTCTGGGCTGAATCTCCGCCACTCAGCCTCATCTTTTTGTAAGCGCTCGAGGAGCCCCTTCGCCATCGCCTCAATAGTGTACCGATCGAAGTTGAAGAGTAGCGCAGGCTAAAAAAAATTACGTGCGTTTTAGTTGCTGAACAGTCTGATACAACAAGAAACGACGCACCAAATCCCCAGTGGCGTTCAAATCAGCCAGGAAATTCAGTAAGTTTGAATAGAATAGATCAGGCTTTTTCAACGGCTTTTCCGCCTCCTCACTCCCGACATCCGAATCGCTGAGTCTCTTGACAACGCGCTGTACGAGACCGGTAGGGTGATGCACATCACTAGCCTTCATCCACTCAGAAAGCTTCTTTTTCAACGCCGCCTCGTATCGGATGATATCCTGTTGCTGGAGCAGCTTCCCGCGGAGGTTCTGGAAGAACGTAATCGGCTCGAGAGCAGCCATCGACAGGTCCTTGCTTTCCGTTGCCATTGCCTGGTAAAGCGTTGCACAGTCCCGCGCTTCAAGTGCAAGGTCGTCCGGGATCGAGGTAATGCCGGGTCGGAGGAAGGAAATCGGATGAAGGAACCGAATATTGTTACTCGGTTTGTGGGCCAGCAAACCACCGACTGAATCGGGATCGGGGTCGGTGATGTATGCGAATTTGCGGAGGTGCGAGTAGCGGTGTTTATGCTGGATAAGTGAGTGCCGGTGGCCATGCGATTCTTGTACGCCCTTCAACCACTAAAAGAGAAAACGTGAGGTGATAATAGGAATCAAAGCGGAAAATTACTGACATCATTAAATACTTCCGCCTCGCCAACTGTTGCGGAAAGACCAATAACCGGGGCGGTACAAAGCGTCATGATATGTTCCCAAGCACCCCCCTTTTGTGAGCCTAACATGTGGATTTCATCCAGGATAATTCTCTTGATCCTCGGAGTCCACGCTCGAGCGAGGTTGGGGGTCAGGAGCATGTAGGCCAGGACTTCAGGCACGGTAACAAGAATCTGACAAGTGAGTGGGTTGTTGATGTGCTGATCTGCGGTATAGACTGCCCAGCATGATCGGCCCTTCAAGTCTTTGCGGTAACGGGCATAGACTTCGGCGGCGATCTGGACAGCGTATGATCAGAGCAGATCCGCTATGATAAAGGTGCAACACATACTTGTGTAACGAGAGCCTTGGTCGGCGCGACGTATACCAAAATCGCATCATCAGATGAAGTGAGCACCTGTTTCATCGCATAGTACGAGATAAACGTTTTTCCCGCACTGGTCCCTCATCAGTCCCAATCTCCCCATAGGAAAAGAGGGGCTCATACCTAGTAGGAGCGACGACCAAAACCGATTCATCACGATCCAGCTTGTCTAGCACCTCCCGCTGCCAGGCGTCGGGCTCAAACTTGACACGGTCGTCGGGCCTGGAGTCGAATGACCGTTCCATATGCTCTCCAAATATGCGCAGCTGCCAATGGACGGGATCCTCTTGTATCCTCATCCACGGATAGACAAACGCTGGTGGATCTGCAAGCATTCAGGCTCAATATCACCCTATCAGTGAAGCAGATCGGTAAAAACCCACCAGTAGGTTTAGCGGTCTTACTGGCCTTCTTGAACAGTTTAATAAAATCGTATGGAAACTTCTTATCCGCCACGTCCTTCCCAGGGCGAGGTACCATGCTTTCCAAATAATCCTCAAACCCAAGAGCTTCAAGAACAGTCCACGAAGCCTTGACCATACTGGGCGTCAAATGCCCGCCAGTGGAATATCCACCAAAGTGCTTGACTATTCCTACAAGCCGGACCACATACGCGTCGTGCACCTCGGGGTCGGTGCGGCGTACGTCCTCAACCCAGCGCCAGCACTCTAAGTGAATGCGGAACAACCACATCTGTGCTGCGAGGCCCTTGTCCTCGGCTACGCGTCGATTCTTCAACTGCAGCTCGAGCATCTCGACCCGCTCTGCGATCTCCTGGATGTCGCTGAGATCCTTAAGCCGCGCGGCCAACCAGCTCTCGCTCTCTGAGGCGGCCTTGGTCGCCTTTTGGGCGGCGATCTGCGCGCGCAATTTATCCGCCGAGCTCAACTTCGGCTCCTTTGCCTTCTTCCCCTTGGGACTCGCGAGTTGTTGATGTTGTATAGAGTGTGAACGTGAACCAGCCTGTGAGTCGGGTGTCCCGGGCCGGGTGCTCGGTCGTGTATTCCTCCCACTTGCAGTTCCGCCCTGACCTAGGGTGGTGATGACTTCCTGCTCGAGTGGTGCGCCTTTGGCTCCGGTGAGGCTTTTTGCCTGCCTCTCAAGGTTTCGCATAAATCGCTGGTTGTTCCTCAACATTTTCTCCCTCGCCCTCCTGTCCTTGGGCTTTCCATCGTCACCACCGAGGTGCTTAGGCGGGACGGCTTTTTCAGTGCGTCGCCTCGTGGACGACGTGAAGATTGAGGTTCCGCCAAACTCGAGCAATGGAGGTGGGATAGCATCGAGCGAGGTACTCGAGCGAGTAGTGACAGCAACCGACTCGAACGCTTCGTTGAAGACTTGGTTGTCGAATGGATACAGAGGGAAATCGTCAAACTCCGGCGCAGGAGGCTTTGTGACGCCTGCAGAGCTCGTAGAAAAACTTTTAAGGACAGAAAAATCGACCGCGTCCGAAGTGACGGAGGACCAAAGGGTCTGGGTCGTTTTGAAGTTTTCGGCGCCAAGGACTTTCAACGGGACGGCATCTGGTTTAATGAGCTGTGCCAGTAAGAGGCCGAAGATCCGCCCGTCGATTGGTGGTTGGGTAGTGAGTTCGTTGGGCAGGCACAGGCCGAACGCTGTGAGGAGGTCTGGGAGAATGTGCTTTGTCAGGGTCGACACTAAGGCGGGTGGCAAACTTGCTTCCGCTTGGGATCGGAGCTCGAGGGGAAGCGAGCGGAGGAGGATACCATGCGCTAGAAAGACCCACAGGATTGCGCGTCGGAGCGGGCCATCTGCGCTGTTAGTGGTAGAGAGGAAAGCCTTTGCCGAGTCCGGGGTCCAGGATTCTTCATCATCGGCGGCTTCAACCTCTTCTTCGAACGATTCCTCTACCTTTTCTGTGGTGCTGGCGAAGAGCTTCAGTGCAGATGCGATGCCTTCTCGGATATTGGTGGTTGTTTCGTATGGCGTTCGGTCGAAGAGGAAAGTGTGGGCCTGTGAATCTCGATAGTCGATATCACAGAGTGAAGCCACGAAGAGACCGTCGCCTATCATACGGCTGATAAAGTACCGCCGAAGGAGTAATGAGGCTGCGGTGCCTTCATCCTCGGCATCGACACCTCCCCCATCATCACAAAGAATGAAAAGAGGCTGTTGAGAGAATTCAGATAATATGGGAGAATCGTGCTGAATCTCACGGACCTTTTTGAAGAGTACGAATTCTTTCCAGTCAGCGTCCTCGGGGGAGTCAAAGTACTCAACCGGGATGTCCAGAGATTGGATGTGAGCCTCTATTACTTTACTTGCGAGTGTTCTTGATGCGATCGACCAGGCTGAAAGGTTTGGAACAATT
>WNFL01031774.1_pt2 | contig 13043 bp, 9 predicted proteins | sample 5400361 | NCBI WGS metagenome assembly WNFL01 (sample SAMN13153351, study PRJNA577476) | soil metagenome | isolation source: 40 cm soil on Douglas fir-dominated hillslope | place: USA:California | collected 2013-09-17
CGGTCCCAGATCCACCACCCAGTCCGCCGTCTTGATCACATCGAGATTGTGCTCGATCACGATGACGGTGTTGCCCTCATCCCGCAGACGCTGCAGCACGACGAGCAGCTGCGCGATATCGGCGAAATGCAGTCCGGTGGTCGGCTCATCCAGAATGTACAGCGTGCGTCCCGTTGCCCGCTTCGAGAGTTCCTTCGCGAGCTTGACGCGCTGCGCTTCGCCGCCCGACAGCGTGGTCGCGCTTTGTCCCAAGCGAACGTACGACAGCCCCACGTCGAGCAGGGTTTGCAGTTTCGGCTGCACGGTCGGCACGGCGGAAAAGAACGGCAGCGCGTCCTCGACCGTGAGGTCGAGAATTTCCTGGATGTTTTTGCCCTTGAAGCGGATTTCCAAGGTCTCGCGGTTGTAGCGCCTGCCCTTGCAGACATCGCAGGGCACGTAAACGTCGGCGAGAAAATGCATTTCCACTTTGATCACGCCGTCGCCCTGACAGGCTTCGCAGCGTCCGCCCTTGACGTTGAAGCTGAATCGTCCCGCTTCATATCCCCGCGCCCGCGATTCCGGGACGGAGGCGAAGATCTCCCGAATCGGCGCGAACAGCCCCGTGTACGTGGCCGGGTTGGAGCGGGGCGTACGGCCGATCGGACTCTGGTCGATCTCGATCACCCGGTCGATGTAGTCGAGGCCTTCGATGCGGTCGAAGTGCGCGGTTCCGGCCGAGGCATGGTTGAGCTGCGTCGCCACCGCCCGAAACAGGGTGTCGTTGACCAAGGTCGATTTACCCGATCCCGAAACCCCGGTGACGCAGGTCAGCAACCCCAACGGAAATTCCGCCGTGACGTTCTTCAGATTGTTGGCCGTCGCGCCGACCACCCGGAGCATGCGCTTCGGATCCGGCGCACGCCGCTTCGCCGGAATCTCGATGCGGCGACGGCCGCTCAAATACTGTCCCGTGATCGACTCGGGATGCGCGGCGACCTCGTCAGCCGTACCCTGCGCCACGACCCGGCCGCCATGCACGCCCGCGCCTACACCTAAGTCCACGACGTGGTCGGCTTGACGGATTGCGTCCTCGTCGTGTTCGACCACGATGACCGTGTTGCCCAGATCGCGCAGATTGACGAGCGTGTCGAGCAGACGCTGGTTGTCGCGTTGATGCAGTCCGATCGACGGCTCATCGAGAATGTACATGACGCCGACCAGCCCTGAGCCGATTTGGCTCGCGAGGCGAATGCGCTGCGCCTCTCCGCCGGACAAAGTATCGGCACTGCGGTTCAATGTGAGGTAGCCAAGGCCGACATTGCCTAGAAACCCCAGACGGTCGCCGATTTCCTTGACGATCTTGACGGCGATTTCCCCGCGCCAGCCCAGCAGTTTGAGTTTGCCGAAGAACTGCAGGGCGTGGTCCACCGACAATGAGGACACTTCGGGGACGCTTTTGCCGGCGACGAAAACGTTTCGCGCGGCCCGATTGAGCCGGGTTCCCAGGCACTCGGGACAGGGGCGCGACGAACGATACTTCGCCAGCTCTTCGCGCACCGTCGCCGATTCCGTCTCTTTGTGGCGGCGTTCCAGATTCCTGACGATACCCTCGAAGGTGTGTTTCCGCTTGACCGTGCCGCCTTTGCCGTCGAGGTACTTGAATTCGATCTCGACATCGTCGCTGCCGAACAGCACCAGGTCCTTTATCTTTTGCGGCAGGCTTTCGAAGGGAGCCTCGATGTCGAACTTGGTATGCCGCGCCAGGGATTGAATCAGCTGAAAGTAATAGGCGTTGCGCCGGTCCCAACCGCGTACCGCGCCGCCGGCGAGCGACAAATGCGGATTCGCGACGATCTTCTCCGGATCGAAAAAGTCCTGGGTGCCGAGACCGTCGCACGCCGGACAAGCCCCCGTCGGACTGTTGAAGGAGAACAGGCGCGGTTCGAGTTCGCTCAGGGAATAGTTGCAGATGGGGCATGCGAATTTATCGGAGAACACGAGCTCGGCGCGTTCCGGCCCGTCCATGTAGGCAATGCGCGCCACGCCCTGACCCAACCGCAAGGCGGTCTCAAAGGACTCGGCGAGGCGCTGGCCCAGGTCGGGCCGCACTTTGAAGCGATCGACGATCGCTTCAACGGTGTGCTTGCGGCGCACATCGAGTTTGGGCGCTTGATCGAGCTCCACAACCTGGCCGTCGATGCGCGCGCGCACGAAGCCGCCCGCCTGCAATTCCTCGATGAGTTCGGCATGCTCGCCCTTACGCTCTGCAACGGCGGGCGCCAGCAACATCAGGGCAGTCCCTTCCGGATGTTGGAGAACGGCATCGACCATTTGACTCACGGTTTGGGCGGCGAGGTCGATGTGGTGATCCGGACAGCGCGGCGTACCGGCACGGGCGTACAGCAGGCGCAGGTAGTCATAGATCTCGGTGACCGTTCCCACCGTGGAGCGCGGGTTGTGCGAGGTCGATTTTTGCTCGATCGAAATCGCGGGCGACAAGCCCTCGATGGTGTCGATATCCGGTTTCTCCATCATCGAGAGGAATTGCCGGGCGTACGTCGACAGCGATTCGACATAGCGCCGCTGACCCTCGGCATAGATGGTGTCGAAGGCGAGCGAGGACTTGCCGGAACCCGAAAGGCCGGTCAATACGATCAATCGATCTCGCGGCAAGTCGAGATCGATATTTTTCAGGTTATGGGTCCGGGCACCCCGGATGCGGATATTTTGCATGTAACCGACTACTATACCCGTGGCGTCAAGTGCGGGTAGAACGCGCCCAACGGGTGGGATTTGGCGGCTCGGCATCGGCCGATTTCGGTGAATATCTGCATGAGCGCATGGGACAAGCCGGGTATTGGGGTAGGTCCCTGCGTGTACAATGGTCGCCATCAAATTGTTTCCGGGGGATAGACAATGGCGCGCGGCGTAAACAAGGTCATTTTGGTGGGCAATCTCGGCGCAGACCCGGAAACCCGTTCCATGCCGAGTGGGATGACGGTCACGAACATCAGAATCGCCACCAGCGAGTCGTGGAAAGACAAGGCCTCCGGGGCGCAGCAGGAGCGCACCGAGTGGCACAGCATCGCGCTGTTCGGGCGATTGGGCGAAATCGCCGCAGAATACCTGCGCAAGGGTTCGCAGGTGTTCGTCGAGGGCAAATTGCGCACTCGAAAATGGCAAGATAAGCAGGGAAATGATCGGTTTACCACTGAGATCATCGCCGACAATATGCAAATGCTGGGCGGCCGTGCCGGCGGGGCCGGCGCAATGAGCGGCGGCGCCGAGCGCGGCACGGGAAGCGCGGCAGCGCCGCGGGACGATTACGACCAGTCCTCGGCGCCGGCGCCCGCGGGCGGAAAAGAGGACTTCGACGACGATATCCCCTTCTAGCGCCCGACGCGTGCGTCTACGGAAATACTTGGGTGCAGGGGCGGGCTGGCCTCTGCTGCGAGAAGGTAGATCAAGGGAGTACCAGACATGCAGACACAGGCCCCTACGCCCTCGGGTTCCGTGCCGGTCAAGGATGGCCAGGGCGTTAGAACGACGTTGGGAACCTGGGTAAAGGCCATCTGCCGCGCCTTGGAGGCTGCCGGATGCGACAGTGCGGCTTTGCTCGCCGAGGCCGGCCTCGATCTTAGGTATCTCGATGGTCCCAATGCCCGCGCTCCGTTGACCCACACGGAGCGCCTTTGGAAACTTGCCGTGGCGGCGACCGGCGACCCCGCTTTCGGGATCAAGGTGGCGAGCCACATCAAACAGACGACCTTCCATGCGCTCAGCTACGGCCTCTCTGCCAGTTCGACCCTCAAGGAAGCCTTCGAACGCGTGCAGCGCTATTGTCACGTGGCGAGCGACGCCATCGAGTACGAATTCTGGCGCAGCGGTTCGGAGTATTACTTCGTGATCGAGCCCGCCGCCGGGGTCGCCGACGAGTCGGTCGACGCCTTGGTCGCCGCATACCTCAGGATGTGCCGCTCCCTGATAGGGCACGACTATTCGCCTCTGCGCATCGAGTTTCGCCGCGCACGCCCCGCCCGAATCGACGACTTCCAGAGCTTGCTGCGCGCCCCGCTGCAATTCGGCGCCGCGCGGACCCGATTGGTGTTCGACCGCGACGCCATCGAGCGACCGCTGGAAGGCGGCAATCCGGAGTTGGCGCGCCATAATGACGCGATCGCGCTTCAATACCTGTCGCAGATCGAACGTGACAACATTCAGTGGCGGGTTCGCGAGGTGCTGACCCAGCGGCTGGCCCACGGCGAGCCGTCCCAGGATGATGTCGCAGAGCTTCTCAACATGAGCGCCCGTACGCTGCAGAAAAAGCTGGGGGATTGCGGCATAACCTACCGGGAGATGCTGGACGAGACCCGCCGGGTTCTAGCCCTCGCCTACCTCTGCGCGCCGAGGCACACGGTCAGCGACGTGACGTACCTGCTGGGGTTCTCCGCCGGCAGTTCCTTTACGCGCGCATTCCGCCGCTGGACCGGACGGTCGCCGTCCGACTGGCGCGCAGGCGCAGGGGCGATCACGGCAGACTCCCCGGCGAATTCGACTCCCCGCGCCTGAGCCCGTCCGGCTCCCAGGCGCTGCGGGCAGGCGTTCAGCGGGCTGTGCCCAAGGACGTTTCCAGATCGTTGGCGAGTGCGATGAGCCGCGGCCGAACCTGGCCCAATAGGAACTCCTTCGACACCATGTACGCCGGCGCGCCGCAGTTGATCGCCATCGGCGGCAGGCCGCCGCCCGGCATCACGGGCACTGCGATCGCGTTGACGTCCTTCTGCCAATCACCAAAAGAACAACACACCCCCAGTTCACGGATGTCGCGCATCGCCTGGGCGACGCCGCGATGCAGCTCGGGCTGATCGCTCACGTCGGCCGGCTCGCAGGATCGCTCAAGGATGTCGTTCCGCTCGCGCTCCGATACCGCGGTCAGATACGCCCTGCCCATGGCGGTGGTGGCGATCGGAATTCGCGCACCGATGTCGAGACTCAGCGTGATTGCCGCCGAACCGCGAACCGCACGATCGCGGCTGCCAAGGCTGACCAAGCACTGGCCGAACTCAGCCAACTCCTGCATCAGCGGATGCGCGAGCTTGCGGATGTCCAGTTTCGACAGCATGGCGCTGGCCAAGCTCAAGGTAGCGGTGCCGAGACTGTACTTGGCGCTTTCCTCGACGTAGATCAGATATCCAAGACTGGTGAGGGTGTGCGTGAGCCGCGACACCGTGGATTTGGCCAGGCCGCAGCGCTTGCTGAGCTCCTGATTGCCGAGCATGCGATCGCCGTGGCGAAAGCTGGCCAGCACCTCGAGTCCGCGCGCCAGCGCGGTCACGAAATGACGGTCCGTTTTGGTGACCAGCGGTTCGACAATAGCCGCCTTCGGCGAGGGCTTCGTTCGCCTGGCGGGCTGGGCTCTTTGGGGTTTATTCATTGACAAGCTCCGGCGTGCGGGCATAATTTTGCACTAATTCGGAATTAAATTCTGTACTGCAGAACAAGAGGCGACCAAGACTATGATTCCCGGCAGCGACCATGCGCCTTGAATTTACCGACGAAGAGCAGTCGTTCCGGGAAGAGGTCCGCAGCTTCCTGCGGGAACAGCTTTCCCCGGACATCAGCGCCAAGGTGCTGAACGGCTACGAGCTTGGCCGGGACGACTACTTGCTTTGGCAGCGTCGCCTGCACCAGCGCGGCTGGGGCGGGATGGGGTGGCCGGTGGAATTCGGCGGGACGGGCTGGAACTCGGTCCAGCAATACATTTTCGAGGAAGAGTCGGCGCTGGCGGGCGGCCCCCGCCTGATCCCTTTCGGCACCAAGATGGTGGCGCCGGTCATCATGGCCTTCGGCAGCGCCGCCCAGCAACAGCGATTCCTGCCGAAGATCAGTGCCGGAGAGGAGTGGTGGTGTCAGGGTTACTCGGAGCCGGGCGCGGGCTCGGATCTGGCCTCATTGAAGACGCGTGCCGTGCGCGACGGGGATGACTACGTCGTCAATGGCCAGAAAACCTGGAATACGCTCGGTCAATACGCCGATTGGATCTTTTGTCTGGTGCGCACCGATCCGCAAGCCAAGCAGCAATCCGGCATTACCTTTTTGCTGATCGACATGAAGAGTCCCGGCATCACCGTCCGTCCCATCATGCTGCTGGACGGAGGCCACGAGGTGAACGAGGTGTGGTTCGAGAACGTGCGCGTGCCGATCGAAAACCGCATCGGCGAAGAGAACCGCGGCTGGACCTATGCCAAGTTTCTGCTCGGCCACGAGCGCACCAATATTGCCGGCATCGGCATCGCCAAGCGCGAGCTCGCGCGGCTCAAGAGCATCGCGGCGCGCGAGCGCCGGCACGGACGGCCGCTGATCGAGGATCCTTTGTTCGCCGCCCAGATCGCACAGGCCGAAGTCGACTTGTGGGCCTTGGAGATCACCAATCTGCGCGTGCTGTCCGCGGAGCGCCGCTCTCCGGCAGCGGGGCCCGAGGCGTCGATTCTCAAGATCAAAGGCACCGAGATACACCAGAGCATTTCCGAACTTCTAATGCGCGCCGTCGGACCGTATGCACTGCCGTTTCGGCGCGAAGCGATGGAAGCGGGCTGGCAGTTCGACCCCACGCGCGAGCCGCCGGGACCGCGTTACGCGTCGACACTGGCCGCCGCGTACTTCAATCAGCGCAAGCTGTCGATTTTCGGCGGCACCAACGAAATCCAGAAGAACATCATCTCCAAGATGATCGTCGGTCTATAGGAGATTTTTTTGAACTTCGAATTCAGCGACGAACAGCGGCAGCTGCACGATGCAGTAGAACGCTACTTGACCGAGCAATATAGCTTTGACCGCTATCAGTCCATCAACCGATCGGCTGCGGGATGGGATCCCTCGATCTGGCGCGGCCTCGCGGAATTAGGGGTGCTGGCCATCACCGTGCCGGCGGCGCAGGGAGGGCTTGGGTTTGGGCCGTTGGAAACGCTGGCCATGATGGGGGACTGCGGCCGTAGCTTGCTGCTCGAGCCCGTGCTGAGCAGCGCCGTGATCGCGACCGCCGTATTGCGCGCATTCGCAGGCTACGCGCCGGCCGCCCAACTGCTGGCCGGCATGGCCACGGGCGAGAAGATTGCGGTGCTCGCACATTTCGAGAGCGATGCGCGCTTTGAAAGCCAATGGGTGACCACGCGCGCGCGGCGCATCGGCGACGGCTATCGGCTCGACGGACACAAGGGTGTGGTGATGCATGCCGGCGCGGCCGACACCCTGCTGGTCTCGGCGCGTGTCGCCGGGGAGGCGGGCGACGCCCAAGGCGTGTCGTTATTTCTCGTGCCGCGCGCGGCGCCCGGCGTGGTGTTGGACGCCTATCCCACCGTCGACGGCCAGCGGGCCGCGGATGTTTACCTGCAGAACGTCGAATTGCCGGCCGGCAGCCGCTTGGGGCCTGAGGGCAAAGCGCTGGCCGCCGTCGACGCCGCCCTCGACATCGGTCTCGCGGCGCTGTGCGCCGACGCGGTGGGGGTCATGCAGGCATTGGTCGACGCCACCGTCGAGTACCTGCGCGTGCGCCAGCAATTCGGCCAACCCATCGGCCGTTTCCAGGCGTTACAGCATCGCGTCGCCGAGATGCTGATTCATCTCGAGCAGGCACGCTCGATGAGTTATCTCGCCGCCATGCGCTGCACCGACGACAATGTCGGCGAGCGCCGGCGGGCGTTGTCGGCGGCCAAGGCCGTGATCGGTCAGGCCGGCCGATTCGTCGGGCAGCAAGCGGTGCAGCTGCACGGCGGCATGGGAATGACCGACGAGTTGAAAGTCAGTCATTGGTTCAAGCGGCTCACCGCCGCTCAATTGATGTTCGGCGACAGCGACACCCATTTACAGCGTTACGCGGCGCTCACACGCGCGTGAACGGCAGCGCATGAACGCGCTTGCCGGTCGCGGCGAATATGGCGTTGGCCACGGCCGGGCCCAAGGGCGCCACGCCCGGCTCACCGACACCGGTGGGCGGCTCCGTCGACGGCACGATATGCACTTCCACCTTCGGCATTTCGTTCATCCGCAACACCCGATAACCATTGAAATTATCCTGCTCGATGCGGCCATCCTTCAGCGTGATCGCGCCGTATAGAACCGCACCGAGGCCGAAGCCGATGCCGCCTTCCATCTGGGCGGCGATGATGTCGGGATTGATGGGCGTGCCGCAATCGACTGCGCAGACCACTCGATCGACCTTGATCTGCCCATCCTTGCCGACGCTGACCTCGGCGACCTGAGCGACGAAGGTTTTGAACGCTTCGGCAACCGCAATGCCGCGGCCCTTGCCCGGGGGCAGGGGAGTGCTCCAGCCCGCCTTATCGGCCGCGAGCTCGAGTACCGCCTTCATGCGCGGATGCTGATCGAGCAGCTTGTGCCGGAACGTGAAAGGGTCCTGGCCTGCTGCATGCGCCGCCTCATCGATGAAGGCTTCCACGGCAAAGGTCGTGTGCGAGCTGCCGACCACGCGCCACCACAAAACCGGCACGCCGGTCTTGGTCGTCGACAGATCGACCGCGATGTTCGGGATGGCGTACGCGATGTTCGCCGCGCCTTCGACCGACGTTCCATCGATACCGTCCTTGATCAGCCCGGAAAACGGGGTATCGGCGACGATGGACTGACCGACGATGACGTGCCGCCAGCCGGTGAGCCGGCCCTCGGCATTCAGGCCCGCCTCGAGTTTGTGAAAGTACATCGGCCGATACAGGCCGCCATGGATGTCGTCCTCACGCGTCCACTGCAGCTTGATCGGCGTGCCGTCGGCGCCGAACGCCTTGGCGATGGACACGGCTTCGACGATGTAATCGGAACCCGGGTTGGCGCGCCGGCCGAAGCTGCCGCCGGCGTAGAGCGTGTGAATGCTTACTTGCTGCGGATCCAACCCCGCCGTGCGCGCGGCGTTCGCCTGATCGATCGTTTGGAATTGGTCTCCCGCCCAGATCTCGCAGCTGTTGGCGCTGAGCTTGATGACCGCATCGAGCGGTTCCATCGGCGCGTGCGCCAAGTACGGGAACTCGTAGCTGGCCGATAACTTGCGGGCCGCGCTCTGGATGGCCTTCGCGGCATCGCCTTCCTTGCGCGCGGAGAGAGCGGGCTGGTCGGCGAGCCGCCGGTACTCCTCCATGATGGCGGACGAGCTGCGCTTTTCGGCCTTGGAATCATCCCACTCGATCTGCAGCGCATCCCGCCCCTGCTTGGCGGCCCAGAAGCTTTTCGCCACCACGGCGACACCGCGCGGCACCGCTACCACTTTGACGACGCCGGGGACGGCGCCGGCCGCAGCTGCATCGAAGGATTTGACGGTCGCGCCGAACTGAGGCGGCCGCTTCAAGAGCGCCACGAGCATGCCGGGCAACATCACATCGAGCGTGAACTGTGCGGTGCCGTCGGACTTCGCCGAGGCATCGACGCGCGGCGCATGGTGGCCGATCAACTTGAAATCTTTGGGATCCTTGAGAATTACGGCCTCCGGTACCGGCAGGGTTGCCGCAGTTGCGACCAATGCGCCGAACTTCGCCTGCCGCTTGCTGCCGGCGTGGTATACGGTTCCCTGCTCCACGGTCAGCTCGGCGAGGGGAACTTTCCATTGCTTGGCTGCGGCGGTGAGCAGCATCACGCGCGCCTTGCCGCCGGCCTCGCGCAGCTGCATCCACGAATTGGCCATGGCCGAACTGCCGCCGGTTCCCTGTAACTTGCCGAAGGCCAGATTGGCATAGCGCGCCGCATCGGCGGGTGCGCTTTCGACCCGGACCTGCGCCCAGTCGGCATCGAGTTCCTCGGCGACGACAGTGGCAATGCCGGTGTACGCGCCCTGACCCATTTCGACGTGCTTGGCGATCACGGTCACGCTGTTGTCGGAACCGATGCGCAGAAACGCATTGGGAGCGAAGGAGGCGCCGGCAGACGGCGCAACGGGACCGGCGAACGCACGGCGTGCCGTCCCGGCCCATTCGAATCCGATGGTGAGCGCCACAGCGCCGACGGTGCCGGCGCTCTTGAGGAATTCGCGGCGCGTCGACCGTGGTGCTGCTTGGGGTTGGGTGGTCATTGGCTCATACCTTGATGGTGTCGGCGGCGGCATGGATCGCGGCGCGAATGCGCGAGTAGGTGGCGCAACGGCAGATGTTGCCGCTCATCGCGCTGTCGATGTCGGCATCGCTCGGCGCAGAATTCGATTCGAGCAGAGCCGTCGCGGACATGATTTGACCCGATTGGCAGTAGCCGCATTGGGGCACTTGTAGTTTGACCCACGCTGCCTGCACTGCCTTGGCAGGCTTTCCGGCCAAGCCCTCGATGGTCGTGACCTTGCGGCCGGCCACGGTCGACAGCGGTGTGACGCAGGAGCGAATCGCTTTGCCGTCGAGATGAACCGTACATGCGCCGCAGAGCGCCATTCCGCAGCCAAACTTGGTTCCGGTCAGGCCGGCGACTTCGCGCACCGCCCACAGCAAGGGCATGTTGGGGTCGGCATCCAGCGTGGTGGACTTGCCATTGAGAGAGAATGACGTGGACATGGATGACTCCGTTTCGTCCGGATTTGCCGGCGATCGATTCTACAAATTTAGTGCGCGATTGGGTGGTTCATTTTAGCAGGAACATTTCCCGAAGCTCTTCTGTCATCACCGCCCGCAAGCCGCTGTCAGACGAACACTGCAAAACGTGTCGGAGCGAGGGAATATGCGTCCGGACGCGCGGGCTCAGTCGTCGATGAGGGTCTCTCCGGGAAACAGCGCATCGTTGAAGCCGAACTGGGTCAGATCTGGTCTACCTCGTGCTGTACGACCCGGGCGTGAAAGTCCTTGACTGTGCGATCGATGGGCGAACCCAAGGCATCGAAGCCGGTGTAGCGCAAATTTCGATACCGGGGCACGAGCCCGCGCATGCCGGGCACGGATAGGCATCCTTCCCAGCCCTCATCTTGCTCCTCGCCCAGAGGCGTCAAGATCGGGTTGATGAGCACCGTGAAGGGCACGGGATCCGCTTCCGGGTACCGTGGGTTGACTTCGAAGCCGAATATCACGACGCGCAGACCCACCCCGATTTGCGGTGCAGCGAGACCGGCCCCATTGAGATCGCGCATGGTGTCCCGCATATCGGCCAGCAGGCTTTCGAGTTCGGGAGTGCCAAACTCGAGTACCGGTTCGGCTACCGCCAGCAGGCGCGGATCGCCCATTTTGAGAACTTCGCGTATTGCCATGGTTCCTAGTATCTTAGCGGCCCTTTCCATGTCAGCATATCGCAGCGCATGCCCGGTCGTTTATACATAAAAACTTTTGGCTGCCAGATGAACGAGTACGATTCCGGCAAGATGCGGGACGTGCTCGAGGCCGCCCATGGCATGACGCCTACCGACAATCCGGCGGAGGCGGACGTGCTGCTGGTCAATACCTGCTCCGTTCGGGAAAAGGCCCAGGAAAAGGTGTTTTCCCTGCTGGGCGAATGGCGGCTGTTCAAGCAGCAGCGGCCCCATGTGGTCATCGGCGTCGGCGGCTGCGTCGCAAGCCAGGAAGGCGAGGGGATCACGGCGCGGGCGCCGTTCGTCGATCTGGTGTTCGGCCCGCAAACCTTGCATCGCCTGCCGGCCATGCTGCGGGGGCTGAAGCAGTCCGGCCGGCCGCAGATCGACATCAGCTTTCCGGAAATCGAGAAATTCGACCGGCTGCCGGAGCCGCGCGCGGCAGGCGCAACCGCATTCGTCTCGATCATGGAAGGCTGCAGCAAGTACTGCAGCTTCTGCGTCGTACCCTATACGCGCGGTGAAGAAATCAGCCGCCCCTTCGAGCAGGTGATCGAGGAAGTGAAGCGCCTGAGCCTGCAGGGCGTGCGCGAGATAACGCTGCTCGGCCAGAATGTGAACGCCTATGCCGGGCCTATGGCGGACGGCACGCCGGCCGATTTGGCGACATTGATTCATTTCGTCGCCGCGGTCGACGGCGTGGAGCGCATTCGCTTCACCACCTCGCACCCGCTCGATTTCAACGACAGCCTGATCGAGGCGTATGCCAACGTGCCCAAGCTCAATAATTTTCTGCATCTACCGGTGCAGAGCGGCTCAGATCGTATACTGGCTGCGATGAAGCGCGGACATACGGTGCTCGAGTACAAGCAGAAGCTGCGCAAGCTTCGGGCGGTGCGGCCCGATATTTGCATTTCAACCGATCTCATCATCGGATTTCCCGGCGAGACGGACGAAGATTTCATCGCGACCATGAATCTCGTGGCGGAAGTGGGCTTCGATCAGTCGTTCAGCTTCATCTACAGCCGCCGGCCGGGCACTCCGGCCGCGGCGCTGCCGGACGAGGTGCCGCATGAGGTCAAACAGCAGCGGCTCGAGCTTCTGCAACGGCGCCTGAACGGCCAGGCGCGCGCCATTTCCGAGCGCATGGTGGGCAGCCGGCAGCGCGTGCTCGTCGAGCGGCCCGCCAAGCGCGACCCAAGGCAGGTCGCCGGCCGTACCGACAACAATCGCTGGGTCAATTTCGACGGCCCGTCGGACGATCCGATGGCTCTCATCAACAACTTTGCGGACGTGATCATTACCGAGGCTATGCCGAATTCCCTGCGCGGACGACTGGACGACCTCCACCGACGGGCGTCGTGAGCGTCAGTGCGATGACGCGCGACGTGCTGCTCGCTCCGGCGGACAACGTCCGATTGGTGGAGCTGTGCGGGCCTCTCGACGAGCATCTGCATCAGATCGAGGCCAGGCTCGGAGTCGAGGTCAGGCGGCGCGGCAATCGATTTCAGATCATCGGCGCCGCCTCGGCGATCGAGCGCGCCGAAGCGGTGTTGCTCGGCTTGTACGCGCGTGCGCAGCGCGAGCCCGTGGATTCCGAGCGCGTACACATTGCGCTGCAAGAATTGGATATGGACAACAACACCAGCGACCTCAATGCGGATTCGGACGAACTCAAGGTCCACACCTCGCGCGGCGCGGTGCGCGCCCGCGGCGCCAATCAGACCGAATACTTGGGCAATATCCGTACTCATGACCTGACCTTCGGCATCGGGCCCGCGGGCACCGGCAAGACGTATCTTGC
>WNFL01193213.1_pt1 | contig 13042 bp, 10 predicted proteins | sample 5400361 | NCBI WGS metagenome assembly WNFL01 (sample SAMN13153351, study PRJNA577476) | soil metagenome | isolation source: 40 cm soil on Douglas fir-dominated hillslope | place: USA:California | collected 2013-09-17
GCCGCTGCGCCGTCATTGATGCCGGAGGCGTTGCCCGCGGTCACGCTGCCGTTCTTGTCGAACGCCGGCTTCAGGCTCTTCATCGCCTCGAGCGTCGAGCCGTGGCGCGGATACTCGTCGTCGGCGAACATGATCGGGCCCTTCTTCGACGGGATCTCCACCGTGACGATCTCGTCCTTGAACCTGCCCGCCTTCTGCGCGGCCTCGGTCTTGTTCTGGCTCGCGACCGCGAACTCGTCCTGCTCCTCGCGCGTCACCGCGTACTCCTTCGCCACGTTCTCCGCCGTGACGCCCATGTGGTACTGGTTGAAGACGTCCCACAGGCCGTCGACGATCATCGTGTCGACCAGCTTCGCGTCGCCCATGCGGAAGCCGTCGCGCGAGCCGTTCAGCACGTGCGGCGACAGGCTCATCGATTCCTGCCCGCCGGCCACCACCACGTCCGAATCGCCGTTGGCGATCGCCTGCGCGCCGAGCATCGCCGCCTGAAGGCCCGAGCCGCACACCTTGTTGATGGTCATCGCCGGGACCATGTAAGGCACGCCCGCCTTCATCGCCGCCTGGCGCGCGCCGTTCTGGCCGATGCCCGCGGTCAGCACCTGCCCCATGATGACCTCGGAGACCTGCTCCGGCGCGAGGCCGGCGCGCTCGAGCACCTTGCGGATCACCAGCGCGCCCAGGTCGGACGCGGGCGTCTTGGCGAGGCTGCCGCCGAACTTGCCGATGGCAGTGCGCGCGGCGCCGACGATGACGATGTCTTCCATGTGTGTTCCTCGATTTATATCAATGAGCTAATGGGTTCGCTGCTTCACGTAGCGACCGGGCGCGGGCTCGATCGGCCTGTGTTGGACATCGCCGGCGGCCAAGGGTGCCTTGCGCCGGCCGCCGCCATGCCTGGAGAGCCACTGCGTCCATTTCGGCCACCAGCTGCCGCGATGCTCGTGAGCGCTGTCGAGCCACGCGTCGGGATCCTCCGGATACAAGGAAGACTCGGTCTCGCCCTGCCAGTAGCTGCGGCGGTTCTTCGCCGGCGGATTGACCACGCCCGCGACGTGGCCGCTCGCCCCGAGCGCGAAAGTCTTGTCGCTGCCGCCGAGCAGCGCGAGCGAGCGGTACGCCGAGCGCCAGGGCACGATGTGGTCCTCGCGCGTCGCCAGGATGAACACCGGGATGCGCACCTTGCCGAGGTCCACCGGCACGCCGCAATTCGTGAGCGCGCCCGGCGTGCGCAGCTTGTTCTCGAGATAGGTGTTGCGCAGGTAGTAGCAGTACATCGGCCCGGGCAGGCTGGTGCTGTCCGAATTCCAGTACAGCAGATCGAACGCCGCCGGCCGGCCGCCCATGAGGTAGTTGTTCACCACGGTAGTTGTTCACCACGTACGGCCACACCAGATCGTTGGCGCGCAGGCTCGAGAAAACATAGGCGAGCTCGCTGCCGGGCAGGATGCCGCCGCGGCCGAGCGCCGCCTCGCGCGCGGCGACGCTCGCCTCGTCGATGAACAGACCGATCTGTCCCGGGTCGCGGAAATCGTGCATGGTGGCGAGGAAGGTCGCGCTCGCCACCAGGTCTTCGTTCTTCTCGGCAAGGACGGCGAGCGCGGCGCCGAGCAGCGTGCCGCCGACGCAGAAGCCGAGCGCGTTCACGCGATCGCTCTGCGCGATCTCGCGCGCGGCGCGCAGCGCCGCGAACACGCCCTTCTCGAGATAGTCGTCCCAGGTGAGGTGGCCGAGCTCGGGACCGACGTTGCGCCAGGAAACCATGAACACGCTCTGGCCGCTCGCGATCGCGTGAGCCACGAGCGAGCTTTCCGGCTGCAGATCGAGGATGTAGAACTTGTTGATGCACGGCGGGATCATCACCAGGGGCCGCGCCGCCACCTCGGCGGTCGTGGCGGCGTACTGGATGAGCTGGATGAGCTCGTTCTCGTAGATCACCTCGCCCGGCGTGACGGCGACGTTGCGCCCGACCTCGAACGCCGCCTCGTCGGTCTGGCTGATGCGCCCCTTGGCCGCGTCCTGCAGCAGGTTGGCGAGGCCGCGCGTCAGGCTTTCGCCCTGCGTCCGGATCGCCTGCGCGAGCGCCTCGGGATTGGTCGCGGCGAAGTTCGCCGGGCTCATCGAGTCGATCCACTGCCTCGCCGCGAAGCGCGCGCGCTCCTTCGCCCCGGGCTCGAGCGCGGCGTGCTCGACGAGCTCCTCGACGTAGCGCGAGGCGAGCAGGTAGGACTGACTCAGGTAGTCGTAATAGGAATTTTCGCGCCACGCCTTGCCCGAGAAGCGCCGGTCGCCCGGCTCGGCCTGCGCCAGCGCTTCGCTCCCGCCGGAGACCAGCGCCGTCCAGAGCTGGAGCTGTTTCTGGGCGTACGCCTGGGCGGCGGCCATGCCTGCCGCGCCGCGCTGCAGCTCGCTCAGCCACGGGGGAATCCCCGCGGAATCGGCGGCGCCCGCCATGACCCGCATCCAGCCTTGCGCCATTTCGTTGCCGGATTGGGCGATTGCGGCGAGCAAGGCTTCGGGAGTGCCTTGTTGCGGGGGCATCGCGCGCGATTCTGCGCCGCACAAACATGGCCGTCAATGCGCGAACGTCAATGCCCGAGCAGGGCTCCGGCGAGGGCGATGGTGCCGATGCCCAAGGCGATGAGCAGCGCCTGGGAGGCCGTGTCGCGCAGCTCCGGACGGCGATGAAGCCCGGGGATCAGATCCGCCACCGCGACGTAGATCATGCTCGCCGCCACGATGCCCAGGAGGATCGGCTGCAAGCCGTCGATGGCCTGCAGGGCGTAATACCCGAGCAGGCCGCCCACGACGGTCGCGAGCGACGAAAGCATGTTGACGGCGAACGCTTTCGCTTTCGAGAAGCCCGAATGCAGCAGGATCAGGAAGTCGCCCATCTCCTGCGGGATCTCGTGCGCGATGATGGCGATCGCGGTGACGATGCCGACCTCGACGCTTTGCAGGAAGGCGGCGGCGATCAGCACGCCGTCGACGAAGTTGTGCACCGTGTCGCCCACCATGATGAGCGTCGCGCTGCGGCCGTGGTCGTGCGTGGCGCCGCGCCCGTGGTCATGCGCGTGAGATTGCGGCGCGCCGTGCGGGTCGTGGACCTCGCAGTTCTCGGTATGGCAATGCCGCCACAGCAGCAGCTTTTCCATGACGAAGAACGCGAAGATGCCGCCGAGGATGGCCATCGCCGCCTGGGCGGAGTTGCCGTTCTCGAAGGCGTGCGGGATGACTTCCAGGAACGCCGCGCCGAGGAGCGCGCCGATCGCGTAGGACACGAGCATCGGTACCCACGCGGCGCGCAACGTGAGCGCGACGGAGGCGAGCCCGGCCGAGAGCGTGCCGCCGGCCACACTTGCCGCAAGTATCCAGGCGAGCGTCACTGGAGTCTCGCTTCCTCGGAGCAGAAAAGGTGGCGATTCAAGGGGTGGCGATTCTACGCTACGACAGCCAGATCAGCGCCGCCATGCGGCCGGAGGCGCCGTCGCGGCGGTACGAGTAGAAGCGCTCCGGATCCGAATAAGTGCACAGCCCGCCGCCGTAGACGCGCTCGACGCCGAGCTTCGCGAGCCGCTGCCGCGCCACAGCGTACAGGTCGAGCAGCCAGTGCCCCGGGCGCGTGGCGACGAACGCCGCGGCCGCGGCGGCATCGCGCTCGAGAAATGCGGCGCGCACCTCTTCGCCGACCTCGTATACGCGCGGCCCGATCGCCGGGCCGAGCCAGGCAATGATGCCGGCCGCGGGGACTCGCGTCGCAGCCCGCATTTCACCCACAGTCGCTTCGATCACGCCTGCGGACAATCCGCGCCATCCGGCGTGCGCGGCGGCGACCACGCTTCCCGCCTCGTCCGTGAGCAGCACCGGCATGCAATCGGCGGCCATCACGACGCACACCGAGCCTGCCTTCCGCGCCACGGCGGCATCGGCCTGCGGCCTCTCCATGTGCGGCTTCGAATCCGCGTCGATGACCACGGTGCCGTGCATCTGCCGCAACCAGACCGGCTCACCCGGGAGCAGCGGCCGCAGCCGCGCCTTGCCGGGCTCGGCCGCGAGATCGCCTAAGGCGCGCGTGGTGACAAGCGCCCTCACGCGCGCCGGCGCCGGCCATTCGGGGCGGATGATCTCCCCGGAGCTCCGGCTCACCGCGTCAGCCTTCACGGCGTAGCGTCTCGAGAAGCCGCTGGAAGTCGCGCGGCGGCGGCGCGCTCCAGGTCATCGGCTGCTTTTTCGCCGGGTGGATCAGCGTGAGCTCGCAGGCATGCAGCGCCTGGCGATCGAACGCGAAGCCGCGCCGGGTACCGCGCCGATACACGGTATCGCCCACCAGCGGGTGGCGGATGTGCTGGAAGTGGACCCGGATCTGGTGCGTGCGTCCCGTGTCCAGCCGGCATTCGACGAGCGCCGCGTGGCCGAAGCGCTCGAGGACCCGGTAGGAGGTGCGCGCGGGTTTTCCGCGGTGGGTGACCGCCATGCGCACGCGCGCGCGCTCGTCGCGGCCCACCGGCGCATCGATGGTTCCGCTCGCGGGCGGATCGCCCTGCACCACCGCGAGATAGACGCGGCGCATCGAGCGGTCGGCGAGCTGCCCGGCGAGGCTCGACTGCGCCGCGACCGTTTTCGCGACGACGAGCAGGCCCGTCGTGTCCTTGTCCAGCCGGTGCACGATGCCCGCGCGCGGCACGCCGGCGAGCGCCGGCGCGTGCGCGAGCAGCGCGTTCATCAGCGTGCGGTCGGGCTGGCCGGCGCCGGGATGCACGACCAGACCCGCCGGCTTGTCGATGACGATGAGCTCCGCGTCTTCGTAGACCACCTTGAGCGGCATGCGCTGCGCCTGCGGCGACGCCGCGCTCGGCAGCGCCGGAGGCTCGACGCGGACGCGCTCCCCGCCCGAGACGTGGGTTCTCGATTTCGTCCTTCCCTGCTGGTTTTCGACGGTGATATGGCCGGATTCGAGCCAGGCCTGCAGCCTGTTCCTCGAGTATTGAGGAAACAGACGCGCGAGCGCCTGGTCGAGGCGCAGGCCGCCGAGCTCGTGCGGGACGACGGCCTGCATCGGCGCGGCGAACGACTCCTCCCAGTCGGGCGCCGGCGTAGCGCTATAATTTTTCCCTCGCGGGCTTGAGACTCTTCCCGAATCGCGTCCCGAATTTCTTCCCGGACCTCTTCTTTTGGCTCTTCGCATGCGCGCAAGTTTACTTCTCTCCGTGGTATTGGCCGGCGCGCTGCTTCTCGCGGGCGGTTGCGCGTCGAACCTGGCGGACGAGACCATCGGCTGGTCGGCTCAGCGCCTGTACGGCGAGGCGAAGGACGCCATGGCGTCCAGGGACTGGACCAAGGCCATCAAGTACCTCGAGAAGCTCGAGGCGCGCTTCCCGTACGGCCGCTATGCCCAGCAGGCGCAGCTCGAGGTGGCCTACGTGCACTGGAAGGACGGCGAGCGCGCTTCGGCGCTCGCCGCCGCCGACCGCTTCATCAAGCTCTACCCGAACCATCCGAACGTCGATTACGCCTACTTCCTGAAGGGCCTGATCAACTTCAACGAGCTCTCGGGCATGCTGACCTGGCTCACCTCGCCCGACATGACCGATCGCGATCCGGTGGCCTCGCGCGAGGCTTTCCAGTCGTTCAAGGAAGTCGTGACCCGTTTTCCCGACTCCAAGTACGCGGCGGACTCGGCGGCGCGGATGCGCTACCTCGTCAATGCGCTCGCCTCTTATGAAGTGCACGTGGCGCGCTACTACATGAAGCGCACGGCCTACGTCGCCGCGGCGAACCGCGCGCAGTACGCGGTCCAGAACTACCCGCAGTCGCCGGCCGTCGAGGAGGCCTTCTTCATCCTGGTCAGGGCCTACGACGCGCTCGGCATGGCGGACCTGCGCGATTCCGCCGAGCGCGTGATGCGCAAGAACTTCCCGAACAGCGCGTACTACACCCCCGGCGGCGTCAAGCGAGACGCGCCGTGGTGGCGGATCTGGGATCCAGACTGGTGAGGCGAGGACTGGTAAGGAGCAGCAGGTGAAGCGCGTCCTGATCATCGGCGGCGCGGGCATGATCGGCGGCAAGCTCGCCGCACGCCTCGCGAAGGACGGCAAGGTCGCGGGCGACGAGATCGGCTCGGTGACCCTGCACGACGTGGTGCCGCCGGCGGCGCCCGCCGGCGCGTCGTTCAAGACTGACTGCGTCACCTCGGACCTCTCGGCCCCCGGCGAGGCGGAAAAGCTCGTGGCCGCGCGTCCGGAGCTCATCTTCCACCTCGCCGCCATCGTCTCCGGCGAAGCCGAGGCGGACTTCGAGAAGGGCTACCGGATCAACCTGGACGGCACGCGGCGCCTCTTCGAGGCGGTGCGCAAGGTCGGCGACGGCTACAAGCCGCGGCTCGTCTTCACCTCATCGATCGCAGTCTTCGGCGCGCCTTTTCCCGAGGCGATCGGCGACGAGTTCCTGAACGCCCCGCTCACCAGTTACGGCACGCAGAAGGCGATCGGCGAGCTGCTGCTCTCCGACTACAGCCGGCGCGGCCTGTTCGACGGCGTCGGCATCCGCCTGCCCACGATCTGCGTGCGCCCGGGCAAGCCCAACAAGGCGGCCTCCGGATTCTTCTCCGGGATCCTGCGCGAGCCGCTCGCCGGGCAGGAGGCGATCCTGCCGGTGCCCGACAGCGTGCGCCACTGGTTCGCCTCGCCGCGCGCCGCCATCGGCATGCTGCTGCACGCGGCGCAGCTCGACACCGGCCGGCTCGGCGCGCGCCGCAACCTGTCGATGCCCGGCCTCGCGGCCACCATCGCCGAAGAGATCGAGGCGTTGCGCCGCGTGGCGGGAGACAAGGCGGTGCGCCTCATCCGCCGCGAGCCGGACGCGACCATCATGCGCATCGTCGACGGCTGGCCGCGCAACTTCGACGCTCAGCGCGCCCTGTCGCTCGGCTTTCGCGCCGATCCGAGCTTCGAGGACATCATCCGGTTTCATATCCAGGATGAGTTGTCGTAGTTGAGAAGAAAGCCTCGACGTCGGCGAGGTTGCGGGTGAATTTCATCGGCGGCAGGCTCTGGATGATGCGCCTGCCGTAGGGGCGCGACACCAGGCGCGGATCGCAGAGCATCAGCACGCCGCGGTCGGTCTCGTCGCGGATCAGGCGCCCGGCGCCCTGCTTGAGCTGCAGCACCGCCTGGGGCAGCTGCAGCTCCGTGAACGGGTTGCCGCCGCGCAGGCGCAGGCCTTCGATGCGCGCCGAGAGCACCGGATCGTCGGGCGGCGCGAAGGGCAGCTTGTCGATGACTACCAGGGACAAGGCTTCGCCTCGCACATCCACCCCTTCCCAGAACGACTGGCTGCCGAGGAGCACCGCGTTGCCGAGCGAGCGAAAGCGCGCGAGCAGCTCGCTGCGCGAGCCCGTCCCCTGCACCAGGAGCGGAAAGTCGATCCGGCCGCGCAACATCTCATGCGCGCGTCGCAAGGCGCGTAAGGTGGTGAACAGAATGAAGGCTCGCCCCGCGCTCGCCTGCAGCACCGGCAACGCCGCCTCCACCACCGCCTCGGTGAAGGCGGGATCGTTCGGATCGCCGGGCAATCCCTTCGGCACGTAGAGCAGCGCCTGGCGGGCGAAATCGAAGGGGCTCGACCAGCGCCGCGCCTCGGCCTGGGTCTCGGCCTGATCCAGGCCGAGCTCGCGCTTGAAGTGGCTGAAGTCCTCGCCCACCGCGAGGGTCGCCGAAGTGAAGATCCAGCTGCGCGGATGGTCGGCCATCTGCTTGCGGAAAAGCTCGCCCGAGGAAAGCGGCGTCACGTGCAGGAGCGCCGCGTGCGAGAGCGCTTCGACCCAGCGCACTTCGTCTCCGCTTTCGTCGTCACGCAGGCGCGCGAGAATCGCGCGCACCTCGCCGGCGCGGCGCGCGCAGGAGGCAAGTCCTTCCGAGCGCTCGGCTTGCGCGGCAAGCGGCTCGGCGAGATGCTCGAGCGCCTGCGAGAGCTTTTCGAGCGCGCCGGGAAAGCCGGGCAGGCGCATCGCCTGGCTCCAGCCGAGCCGCGCGCCCGCCTCGCCGAGCGAGAGGCGCACGTCGCGCGCGGCCTTCTCCAGGTGCGCCACAAGCTGGTCGTACTCGGGCGCCGCCGCCGCGCCGCCCGCGGCGCGCAGCTCGACGCGCGCGTCGCGCGCGATCTCGAGCAGCTGGGAGGTCGAGACGCGCTCGCCGAAGAAATTGCGCGCGGTCTCGGGGAGCTGGTGCGCCTCGTCGAAGACGAGCGTGTTGCACGAGGGCAGCAGCTCGGCGATGCCTTCGTCGCGCAGCACCACGTCGGCGAAGAACAAATGATGGTTGACGACCACCACGTCCGCCGCGAGCGCGTTGCGGCGCGCGCGCATGACGAAGCAGTCGCTGTAGTCGGGGCACTCCTGGCCGAGGCAGTTCTCGCGCGTGGAGGTCGCGTGCGCCCACACCGGCGCATCCTCCGGCACATCGGCGAGGTCGGCGCGATCGCCGGTGATGCTTCGCTTCGCGAAGCGCACGATGTGCCCGAGCTGCGCCGCCTCGTCGCGGCTCGCGAGGCGCGCTTCCGCCGAGGCCCGGTTGAGCCGGTAGAGGCAGACGTAGTTCGCGCGCCCCTTCAGGAGCGCGGCGGTGGTTCCGGAGGCGAGCGCCTCGCGCACCGCGGGAAGATCGCGGTCGAAGAGCTGGTCCTGCAGGGTCTTGGTGCCGGTCGAGACGATGACCTTGCCGCCCGCGAGCAGCGCCGGCACGAGATAGGCGAAGGTCTTTCCGGTGCCGGTGCCCGCCTCGGCCACGAGCACTCCGGTGCGCTCGATCGCGTCGAGGATCGCCTCGGCCATCTCGAGCTGCTGCGCCCTCGGCTTGAATCCCGGAATCCTTTCGGCGAGCGGCCCGTCTGCGCCGAATGCGCGCTGCAGCAGTCCCTTCAGTTTCCGATCTCCTCGACCTTTACCCAGATCCGCATGGAGGACGAAGAGCGCGCCGACGAGCCCGAGTCGCTGGAAGCGATGGCGGCGAGCTCGAACCACTCGCCCAGGCGCCCGCTTGCGCTGGTCGTTACGTCGCTTGTCACCTGTCGATCCCGCACCCCGCCCTGCCTGTCGAAGCTCTGCCGCTGCGGCGTGACCTCGATGAACACCCGGTCGCCGGAGATTCGCGGCACGACCTCGAAGCCGGTGATGGCTTCCTGAACCGCGAAAGTGTCCTGGGGCACCGGGCCCGCCGGAGTCTGGATGATCCGGCGCTGCATCGCGGGCCGGGATTGACCGCTGGAGATATAGGCGCGCCTTCCCTCCAGCGCCTGGACGCGCTGCTCGATCTGGCTCCCGCGCGAAGAGTCCGCCGAGTCATCGAAGCGCACCGAGATCTGCAGGCGCCGCGGGGGTTGATCGGCGGCGTCGCGCCGAGTCTCGGCTGCCTGCGCGGCGCATTGGAGCGTCACGCCGGTGAAGGCTGCAAACAGGGCCAATCGGATCAATTTCATGTCGGTGCCGCGATTAGATGAAACGCGCCGGGCGCGGTAACGTTTACGGATGCCGCAACCGCGCCAGGCCTCGGCCATTATGAAACACAAGCTGCTGCATTTGTGTGCGCTATTTGCCGGCCTGGGATTTATCCCCCTGGCCGCGCCCGCTTCCGCGCCGCACGCGGAAAGCGCGCGGGCCGAAACGCCCGCGGATCACGCGATGCGCGCCCTCGGCGCGCGCTACCGGCTCGGCGGCAGCTCGCCGCGCACCGGCTTCGACTGCAGCGGGCTGGTGACGCACGCTTTCGAGCAGGCGTGGGGCGTGACGCTGCCGCACAACGTCCAGGCGCAAAGCCGGATCGGGATTCCCGTGAAGCGCAGCGCGCTCCGGCCTGGCGACCTCGTGTTCTACAACACGCGCAACCGTCCGTACTCGCACGTCGGCATCTACCTCGGAGAGGGGCGCTTCATCCATGCGCCGAGGCCGGGAAAGCTGGTCCGGGTCGAAAGCCTGCGCAGCTCGTACTGGTCGGCGCGATTCAGCGGCGCGCGCCGCGTTACGCCGCCCGGCTGAGGCACCTCGCGGCTACGCGTCGCGGTCTTCTTTAATCTCGTAGAACACCGGGATATCGAAGGTGAACTCCTTGCCGCGCAGCGCGGGCGGGATCTGGGCGCGCGACCTTCCCTTCGTCACCATCTCGAGCGCCTGCTTGTCCAGCACCTCGTGGCCGGAGCTCTCCAGCACGCTGTAGGTCGCGTTGATGCCGTTCGCCTTGACCGCGACGCGAATCACCACCCTTCCTTCCCAGTTGTTGTCGCGGGCGACGCGCGGGTAGGTCTTGAATTTCTTCGCGAGGCCGCTGACCTCGATCTGATATTGCCGGATCGATACCGCATCGAGGCCCGCGGCGCTCGGCAGCGGGCTCGTCGGCTGCGGATCGGCCTTCGCCGCCGGGCCCGGCGCCGCGGCAGGCGCAGGCGGCGCGCTGGGCGGCGGCGCTTCCACCGCGGGCGCGGCGGGCGCAGGCGGGACCGGCGCCGGCTTTGCGGCCGGGATCTTCGGCTCCGCCTTGGCGATCGGGCTGGGCTTCGGCGGCGGCGGCTTGACGACCGGCGGCGGCGGAGGCGGAGGCTCTTTCGCCTGGGGTTTCGGCGGCTCGGGCTGCGGCGCAGCCTTCACGGGCGCCGGCTCGACGAGGTGCGCGACGAGCGGACCGGGCAGCGACGGCGCGCGCTGGCTCTCCCGGTTCAGCGATAGCCCGAAGAGGAGCACGCCGTGGAACACGAGCGACGCCAGCACCGCATAGTTGATCGCGCGATTTTCGGTTGAACCCGGACGCATACCCGCTGCCATGACCGCGCTCATGAAGCGGCCCAATATAGCATCTAGCTTATTTTCATGGCCGATAGCATCTAGCTTGCTTGTAAAGCCCGCCACACCTTCTCGGAAGTGAGCGGCATTTCCAGGTGCGCGACGCCGCGCTCCTTCAACGCATCCAGCACCGCGTGGACGACGGCAGGCACCGCGCCGATGGTGCCGATCTCGCCGCAGCCTTTCACGCCGAGGAGGTTGGTCTTGCACGGCATGGATTCGTCGAAGCCGGCCTGCATCGCGGGCAGCTGGTCGGCGCGCGCGATGCAATAGTCCATCAGCGAGCCGGTGAGGAGCTGGCCGCTCTCCGCGTCGTACGCGACCGCCTCGAACAGCGCCTGGCCGACGCCCTGCGCGACGCCGCCGTGGATCTGGCCCTCGACGATCGCGTGGTTGATGATGCGCCCGATGTCGTCGCGGCTGACGATGCTCGCGAGCGTCACCTCGCCGGTGTCGGGATCGATCTCGACCTCGCAGGCCTGCGCGCCGTTCGGCCACGAAGGCGTCGACGGCGTCTGCGTCGCGGAGACGCGGAGGATCTGCTGCGGCTGGCGCGCCGCGAGCTCGCCGAGGCCGATCGAGCGGTCGGTGCCGCCGATCCTGAATTTTCCGTCGCGATATTCGATGTCGGCCGGCGCGGCTTCCAGCGCCTCGGCGGCGAGCTCCTTGGCCGTCGCGATCACCTTGCGTCCGGCGGCCACCACCGCCGAGCCGCCGACGAACGCGGAGCGCGAGCCCACGCTGCCCACGCCGGTGGCGCGGTCGGTGTCGCCCTGGATGATGCGGATCCTGTCGGGCGAAATTCCGAGCGCCTCCACGACGAGCTGCGTATAGCTCGTCTCCAGACCCTGGCCCATCGCCTGCGTGCCGGAGAAAACGCTCACCGAGCCGTCGGCCTCGACCTGGATGTCGACGGTCTCCGTCGGCAGCGCGCCGGTCCATTCGAGATAGGACGCGAGGCCGCGGCCGCGCAGCCGGCCGCGGCGCTTCGATTCCTCGCGCCGCGCCGGGAAGCCCTGCCAGTCCGCGGCGTCGAGCACCTGCTGCAGCATGCGCGCGAAATCGCCGGTGTCGTAGGTCTCGCCGACGTGAGTCCTGTACGGCATGTCGGCCGGCGTGAGCAGGTTGCGCCGGCGTAGCTCCGCGCTGTCGATGCCGAGCTCGCGCGCCGCCTGCTCCACGAGGCGCTCCATCAGGTAGTTGCCCTCGGGCCTGCCGGCGCCGCGATACGCCCCGGTCGCCATCGTGTTGGTGAGCACCGCCTTGATGCGATAGTCGACGACCGGCACGCGATAAACCGACGTCACCACTTTCGCCACCATCGCGAGCGGGATCATCGCCGAGGAGCCCACCGGCGTCGCGCCGATGTTGGCGAGCATCTCCATGCGCAAGGCGAGGATGCGGCCCTCGCGATCGAGCGCCATCGCGGCCGTGTAGTGCTGATCGCGGCCCATGTGGGCGGCGAGGAACTCTTCGCTGCGATCGGCGCGCCATTTCACGGGCCGGCCGAGCTTTCTCGCGGCGTGGCAGACCAGCGCATCCTCCGGGGTCAGCCCGGTCTTCATGCCGAAGCCGCCGCCGATGTCGCCGTTGACGACGCGGTAGTCCTGCGGCTTGCCGCCGAGGGTCGCGCCGAGCAGGTCACGCGCGGCGGTCGGCGTCTGGTTCTGGGTATACAGGGTGACACGGCCGCCCTCGGCGATTCCTATGCAGCAGCGCGGCTCGAGCGCCATCGCGTTGAGGCGCTGGTTGTGCAGCTCGATGCGGGTGACGTGCGCGGCCTTTGCGAACGCCACATCGACCGCTTTCGGATCGCCGTACGCCGCCTCGGCGGCGATATTGCCGCCGGCCTTTTCCCAGAGGAGGGGCGCGCCCGGCGCCGCGGCCTTGCGCACATCCACGACACACGGCAAGTCGTCGTAGTCGATCTGCGCGAGCTCGGCCGCGTCCTGCGCCTGCGCGCGCGTCGCGGCGACGATCGCGAGCACCGGCTGCCCGGCGTAGTAGACCTTCCCTTCCGCAAGCGGCGTTCTCGGCACCGCGGCCATCGGCGCGCCGTCGCCGCGCTTGAAAAGCGGCGGGAACGGAATGTGGCCGACGCCGTCGGCGCGCAGATCGGCCATGGACCACGCCGCGATCACGCCCGCGGCTTTCTTGCACTCCGACAGATCCACGGAAGAAATCCTGGCATGGGCATACGGCGAGCGCACGAGCACGAGC
>WNFL01343721.1_pt3 | contig 13042 bp, 16 predicted proteins | sample 5400361 | NCBI WGS metagenome assembly WNFL01 (sample SAMN13153351, study PRJNA577476) | soil metagenome | isolation source: 40 cm soil on Douglas fir-dominated hillslope | place: USA:California | collected 2013-09-17
CTCGAGCATCGCGGCCACGTAACGGATGGCCGGCTCCGGCAGCCAGCCGCCATGCTGCTCCTGCGCCCGCCAGAGGAGCTGGAGCACGGCCGAGGCCTGCTTGCCGGGCGGGAATTTTGCAATCGTCTGCTTCGCCCATTCGAGGTTCTCGGGCGTGAATTCGAACGAGGGCGGCTGCTCGGGAGAGAGGCGGCGGACGGACATGAAGCGGGACGGTCTCCAGCAGGATGGGGCAGTGACGCGCCGCATCCGTGAGAATGGCGATCGTGAGTGGCAGGCTCTCGCTTATGCAGTAGGGCCGCGGGCGCCGCAACACAAGCCGCGACACTATGACTAAATGCAGCACATGAGCCGATTGCAGGCCACGCCTGCAGCTCGCGTCGTCAAGCGGCAGGCCGCCGACGTCGCGCGAGCTGCCATGCGGCGGCGGCGAGCGCCGCGCAAAAAACGCCCGAGGCCACATGGAACGTGATCGAGAGCCATCGCCCGCTCGACACCGCCGCAATGGTCGCGTCGCCGAAACACACGAGCGCACCGAATCCGAGCCACAGCGCCACTGCGCGCCAATCCTCAAGCGCGGTGAGGGCCAACAGCAGCGCACCGACCCATAGGTCGCGCAGGGCGATGGCCGCGTGGGCTGAGAACCCGGGCGCGCGACGGTCGATGCCGAAGAAGGTTGCCGCGACCTCGGGTTGCAGCAGGAATCGAAAACCGATCAGGCAAAGCGCGACACCGGTCGCGACCGACAGGGCACGGACGACTTGATGACGTTTCATGTCGGGCGAATCTCTGGCTAGAACAGCCGGCCACCGTCAGGTACTTTGAGATCCGGCGCGATGAGCACGACCGCCTCCCCGGCATCGGGAAAACCGAGGGTCAGCACCTCGGACATGAACTTGCCGATCTGACGCGGCGGAAAATTCACGACTGCTGCGACCTGGCGCCCGATGAGTTTGCCTGGCTCGTAGTGGACAGTGAGCTGGGCCGAGCTCTTCTTCACACCGATGACGGGGCCGAAGTCGATCCTGAGCTTTATGGCGGGTTTGCGGGCCTCCGGAAAAGGCTCGGCCTCGATAATCGTGCCGACGCGAACGTCGATCTTGGCGAAATCGTCATAACTGATGGCCGGCGAAATCGCGGCAGTGGTGTCCGGCACAGGTCGTCCCCCGTTCACGCTCAATTATGCTCGAACCCATATACTCCGTCAGACCGTCCCGCCAGCGCCGGCAGCCGGATCTGGGGTGCCCGGCGAGCTGTCCGGCCCGCGGCGGCGTGGCGAGAACATGCCGGCGATACGGTCGACGGCCGCGTGCAGCTCGTGCAGGTTCGAGTAGGTGCGTTCCGCCCGCCGCAAGCGCCGGTCGAGTCGGGCCATCGTCTTCGCGAGGCCCGGATCGTCATCATCCAGCCAGGTGTGGAAGACGGAGGCATAGACCGCAGCGAGGCCCTTGACGCGGATTAGGCCCGAGATGCCGTCCGCGCTGACGCCGGCGGCCTCGAGCATCCAACGCTGCGATTCAAGGAAGCTGCGGACGAGCGCCGGATCGACCGTCCGGGCATCGAGTATGGATCGCAACGCCGGCTTGTAGGGCGCGAGGATGTCGAAGCGCATCATGATGACCTCGAACAGGGCGTCGCGGGGACTGGTAGCACCGGTCCTGGCTGGCGCCCGTCGAAGCAGCTCGTCGTCGACGGCCCGGGCAAAGGCGGCAACGATTTCCGATTTGCTCGCAAACTCGCCCCTGACATCCGCAAGTTTGATGGACGCGGCCTCGGCGATGTCGAGCAGCGTCACGTCCTTCCAGGGCTTCTCGGCAGCGAGCTTCATTGCCGAGGCGATGATCCGACCCTTCAGCGTGGTTTGATCGAGCATGGCACGATATCCTCCTCACGTCAGAGATAGGATCGAAAACGCGCTTTTTGAACGACAGGCGCAACCCTGCTCAACCGCTGAGCTCACGGCTTCGCCGCATGGCAGCCAGCACGGCCGACGTCATCAAGTCCTGAAGTCCGTGCTCGTCCATGAGGATAGAGAGCGCTGCCGCGGTCGTGCCGTTGGGCGAGGTGACGTTTTGGCGCAGCACATCGGGGGCAAGCTTAGAGCGGTGCATCAGCTCGGCCGCGCCGCACACCGTGGCGCGTGCAAGCTGCTTCGCAAGTTCCTCGTTGATGCCGGCTTCACGGGCCGCCTGGGCCAGGCATTCGGTCAGTAGGAAGATGTAGGCCGGGCCCGAGCCCGAGACCGCCGTCGCCGCGTCGATCAGTGCTTCATCCTCGACCCAGCCCACCTCGCCGACCGCCGACAGCAGGCTCTGGGCGAGGTCGCGCTGCGCTGCCGTCACCCCCGGACCCGCGCAGCACACCGTTATCCCGCGGCCGACTGCGGCCGGAGTATTGGGGATGCAGCGGATGACAGCACTGGACGGGGGCAGATGCGCGCGAAAGCTCTCAATCGTCTTGCCGGCGGCGACGGAGAGCACCAGCGTCTCGGGGCCGGCGAGGCGCGAGAGCTTGGGGAACACCTCGCCCATGATCTGGGGCTTGACCGCAACCACGATCACGGCCGGCGGGGCGGACAGTGCCGGCACCTGTGGTTGACACATCACGCCGCGGCGAGCCAGCAGCTCGCCAACCTCGGCCGCCGGGCGCGGGTCCTGGACGATGAGTTGCTTAGGATCGAGCCCCCGATCGAGCCAACCTGTGACCAGGGCTCCGCCCATCTTGCCGGCACCGGCGAGCAGCAGGCTGCCATGGATCGCAAGCGTCATGACGCAACGTGAACCTTTCGATGACCCTTCACCGCTCGATGACGCGTCAGGCCTGACCTTCGGTGTGGAACATCGTCGAGACGAGGGCCTCGCGGCTTTCCTTGCCAGCCCATACGACAAATTGGAAGGCCTGATAATAGCGCTCGCAGGCATCGAGCGCCGCCTTGAGGATGGCATCGCACTGCCCTGGCGTTGCCACTGACCCGTTGAGCATGAGGGCGTGGCGGAACATGATCAGACCCTCCTGGGTCCACAGATCGAAGTGGCCGACCCAGAGCTGCTCGTTGATCTGCGCGACGAGGCGATAAACCTCGCTCAGGCGGTTCTCCGGAACCTTGAAGTCGAATGCGCATGCGAGGTGCAGCGCCTCGAGATCGTGCCGCCAGTTGAGAGACACATGATAGTCGGTCCAGCTTCCGCCGACGACCAGGGTCAGCTCGTCATCAGCGGTCCTCTCGCAGGCCCAATCGTGGTCGTGGGCCACCTGCTCGACGAGATCGATAGGGTTCGTCACGCGCTCGTAAGTGGCCTCTGTCGATCCCATTCGATCCCCCGGTTGCACGCACGCGTCCTGCGCCGTGTGAACTCACTGACAACTGTTGCCGCAACTACTGCCGCCCCCGCTAACCGGCCAAACCATGGCCGACCAAGCCATCATAGTATGACCGAGCGCCGCGACGAAATCAGATGCCGGGCACGAGTCGCAAGCTCAGGCTCCCATTGTCCACGGTCAAAGTGATGAGTTTCTGGCCGCGCCCCAGAAAAGCCGGACAGCGTCGAAAAAAGGTGTGCATCGGCCCTGTGAAAAATGTGGAGAAACGGGGGATTGAGCGATCGCGCCGGGCGTCGCGTCGCGCTCCCGTCAGGCCGTCCCTTTGAGACGCGCGACCTCAGCCTCGAGTGCCGCAACACGCGCCTCGAGCTGCTCGGCATGATCTCGCGCCTTGGCGGCGATGTCCCGGGCCGCATCGAACTCCTCGCGCTTGACCACGTCCATCTCGCGCAGCAGGCGCTCGCCTTGGGCCTTCATCATCGTCTCGACCTCTCGCCGCACGCCTTGAGCGGCCCCGGCGGCGTCAGTCATCATTTTGGAGATCTCGTCAAAGAATTTGTTTGTCGTTTGTGTCATGGCGCTGGCACCGATCGCTGGTAGAGGGAATTGGGATTGGGCTTAACGGATTATGGGACCGGCGGGAGGACGGTTCAAGCTGCGCGAGGTCCCCGCGCCCCTTGACACTGCCGCGTGGCGGCGCCGACAAGGGTTCCGCTGTGCCCAATTGGGACCAGCAGGCGGCTTTCGAAATCCGGCCCCGACGCCTGCGCAGCAGACCTGAACATCATATTGGCCCCGCAGCAACCGCGGTTCAGCGCTCCATGAATGTCCTCGTCCTTCCCTTCCCCAACATCAATCCGGTGGCCCTGGAGCTTGGGCCGCTCGCGGTCAAGTGGTACGGCCTCGCCTACATGGCCGGTCTGCTGCTCGGCTGGCTCTACATCCGCCGCCTCATCCGCGACCCCGGCCTGTGGCCAAAAGGCGAGGCCCCCTTCAAGGCCGAGAAGGCGGACGACCTGCTCTTTTATATGACGATCGGCGTCATCCTCGGCGGTCGGCTCGGCTCGGTTCTCTTCTATGAGCCCGGCTACTACCTCGGGAACCCGCTCGAGATCCCACAGCTCTGGCGGGGCGGCATGGCCTTCCACGGCGCCCTCCTGGGCTGCGGGCTGGCGATCTGGCTGTTCGCACGAACCAACCGGACGTCATTCTTCTCTGCCATGGACCTGTGCGCCGCAGCCGTCCCGATCGGCCTGTTCTTCGGGCGGCTCGCCAACTTCATCAATGGCGAGCTCTGGGGCCGACCCACGACTGTGCCCTGGGGCATGGTCTTTCCGGGTGCCGCCCGGGACTATGCCGCGATCGAGCCGACGTCCCGTCATCCGAGCCAGCTTTACGAAGCATTCTTCGAGGGTCTGGTGCTGTTCCTGGTGCTGCGCTGGATGACGCATCACGCGCGCGCCCTGAAGCAGCCGGGCCTCGTCACGGGCGTGTTCCTCGCCGGCTATGGCATCGCCCGCTCGCTCTGCGAGCAGTTCCGGCAGTATGATCCGACGCACGTGCTTTCGATTCCACCGCTGACACCAGGCGTCGCCTATTCCATCCCCATGATCCTGCTGGGGCTGTATTTCATTCGCGAGGCGAGGATCAGAACGGCGGCGGGAGCCTGATGCCCGGCGAGCGGCAGCAAACCCGGCTCGCAGTGGACCTCACGGAACGCATTGGGCGCGAGGGTCCGATCCCCGTCGAAGCCTACATGCGCACCTGCCTTCACGACCCCGAGCACGGCTACTATCGCGGCGGGACCGTCATCGGCGCGGCCGGCGACTTCACGACCGCCCCGGAGATCAGCCAGGTCTTTGGCGAGCTGGTCGGCATCTGGGCCGCCGTTGCCTGGCGTGCAATGGGGGCGCCGCGCACGATTAATCTGGTCGAGCTCGGTCCGGGGCGAGGCACGCTCATGCGCGATGCCATCCGCGCCGCTCGCATCGTGCCGGGCTTCATCGATGCTACCCGCGTTCACCTGGTCGAAAGCAACGCCACACTGCGCGGGTGCCAGGCAGAGACCCTGAAGGACGTTGCCGCGCCTATCGACTGGCATCAAGAGCTGAGATCGGTGCAGGTCGGGGCGCACGACACCGGGAGCTCCGGCACGATTGTAATCGCCAACGAGTTCCTTGATGCCATCCCGGTCCGGCAACTGATTTTCGCAGACGGAAACTGGCATGAGCGCTGCGTCGGCCTCGACGAGCAGGGCGGACTTCAGTTCGTCCAGGGGCCGCCGGTGAGCCCCGACGTTATTCCTTCGCAGATCCCGCCCCCCCGCAGCGGCGACATCTTCGAGATCCGTCCTGAGATGGGGGAGCTAACACAGGTCCTCACGACCTGGGCGACGGCCGCACCGATGGCAGCGCTGTTCATCGATGCGGATATCGCTGGGCGAGACATTGCAGGCGGTCAGCAAACAGCACTACGTCTCGCAGCTCGAACGGCCGGGCGCGGCAGACCTCAGCGCCCACGTCGATTTCGAGGCTTTGTGCGGGCTCGGCCGCCGCGCGGGGCTGGAGGTCGACGGCCCCATTGCCCAGTCGGAGTTCCTGCTGGGCCTAGGCCTCGCTGAACGGACGGGGCGGCTGATGGCCAATGCGCGCCCCGATCAGGTCGGCCTGCTGGAAGCCGGCGCCCACCGCATCGCCGATCCGATGGGCATGGGCAGCCGCTTCAAGGCCGTTTGCATTCGCTCTACTGCGGTGCCGGTACTTCCGCCGTTCGTGCCGGCGACCGATTTCCCTGCAAGGCCCGCGCAAGGAGACCATGATGGCGCATAACGGCGAAATCCTGCGCGCCGCGAGCCTGTCCTCGCTGATGGGCATCCGTCACGGCTTCTTCACACGGCAAGGCGGTGTCTCGCGCGGGATCTACACGTCCCTCAACTGCGGCCTCGGCTCGATGGACGATCCGACCCTCTGTCTGGCAGCAGCGAGGACGTCGTCACGCTCCATCAGGTCCACAGCGCGGCCGCGCTTCTCATCGACCGGCCGTTCACCGAGCGCCCACTGCCAAAAGCCGACGCCCTCGTCACCAGGACGCCCGGGCTGGTGATCGGCGCACTGGCTGCGGACTGCACACCTGTACTCCTCGCAGATGGCGATGCAGGAGTCGTCGCCGCGGCCCACGCCGGCTGGCGTGGAGCCCTCGGCGGCGTGCTGGAAGCGGCTATTGCGTGCATGGTTGACGCAGGCGCAAGGCGGACCTCCATCCGCGCGACAATCGGCCCATGCATCAATCAGAGGTCGTACGAGGTCGGGCCGGAGTTCGAAGCCGAGTTCCTGAAGCACGATCCAGCCAACGCCGAGTTCTTCGCCAGGACGGCCCCGGAAGCACGGCCGATGTTCGATCTACCGGGCTATATCGAGGCGCGGCTGGAGAGCGGGGGACTTGCGAGCGTCGAGCGCTGCTCGCCGTGCACGTACGAGAACGAATCGCTTTTCTTCAGCTATCGCAGGGCTCAGCACCGAAAAGAGGCCGATTATGGCCGTCAAATCTCTGCCATTGTCCTGGCCTAGGTCGGTCATCCACAGAATATCCGATCGTGGCCACGGCCGTGTTAGCCACAATTGCAGATCGACGGGGTCAATGGCCTGGACGCCCCGAAGGCGAGCGATTAGAGGAGTCTGTCAGGGGTACCGGTACCTCACAGGGCCGCAAAGTTAGTACGACGGCTGCCGGGAAAACAGCGGGTCATATAAGAGGGGGACGTCATCGTGACGACCATCGACGCTGCTGCGGCGTGGCTCTTGAACAAGCGGCTTGCGATCGTAGCGCTCACAGTTTTGCTCGGAACCTCCCTCCAGGGGTGCGGATCCGGCAGCAGCCTTTTTGAAAGCAGCAGTCCCAGTGTCGACTCCACGGCTCTGCTCGCTCCGGCCCAGCCGGCGCCAGCGCAGGCGCGGATCGCGATCGCTCCCGTGATCGGCGCACCCGAGGCAGTCGCGAAGCAGCTCTCGAGCCTGCTCACGGAAGCGACCGAGAAGCAGCGGATCGGCGTCGCCAAGGCGGCGGGCGAGAAGGTCGACTACACTGTGCGCGGCTATGTGGTTGCGGCCCGCGAGAAGAACGGCACCAAGATCTCCTACATCTGGGACGTGACCGACGGGACCGGGAAGCGCGTCAACCGGATCACCGGTGAGGAACTCGCCAGCGCACCCGAGTCGCGCGATCCGTGGTCGGCCGTCACGCCGCAGATCATGCAGAGCATCGCTGCCAAGACGGCGACGTCGCTCGGCACATGGCTGCCGACACAAGCGGTCGCGGCTTCGGGCGCGAACCTGCTGCAAACGGCTTCGGTCGGCGGCAGCGCCGGTCAGGAGACGTCGTCGCAGCCGCCGATTCGCGAGCAGACCGCCGCCATTCCCGCAGCCTCGCCCGCGGCGGGGCGGGACGGCATATCTGCCATCGTGCCGAGCGTGACGGGGGCCCCCGGCGACGGCTCGAGCTCGCTGGCAGCAGCCCTCCAACAGGAGCTCCGTCGCAACGGCGTCAGCCTGGTAGAGACGCCCTCCGGCACGACCTACAAGGTCGAGGGCAAGGTCAAGCTCGGCCAGAGCAAGGATGGCAAGCAGCCGATCCAGATCGATTGGGTCGTGAAGGACCCGAAGGGCAAGCAGCTCGGCACCGTATCTCAAAAGAACGAGATCCCCGAGGGCTCGCTTGACGGGAGCTGGGGCAAGGTCGCCGACATGGCTGCTGCTGCTGCCGCACAAGGCATCCTGAAGCTGCTCCCGCAGACCAAGGCCATCAACTAAGCCGCGCTAATCCCGCGTCTTCATCAAAAGTCGCAGCATGGTTGCGGGCCTGGGCGTTTACACGCCCGGGCCCGCTTGCTAGAAGCCGTGCGTGTCGGGGAGAGCGGCCGCGATGATGAACGATCTGAGTAAGGCGGGCCGGGGTTTCGACGGGCTACGGATCAAACTCGTCGCCGGCAACAGCAACCGCAAGCTCGCCGAGGATATCAAGACCTTCCTCAACGTGCCGCTGACACGGGGCGTATGCCGTCGCTTTGCGGACATGGAGATCTTTGTTGAGATCCACGAGAACGTCCGTGGTGAGGATGTCTTCGTCCTGCAATCAACTTCGTTCCCGGCCAACGACAACCTGATGGAGCTGCTGATCCTGATCGACGCCTTGAAGCGCTCCTCCGCACGGCGCATCACGGCGGTCATCCCCTATTACGGCTACGCTCGGCAGGACCGCAGGTCCGGTCCGCGAACGCCGATCTCGGCCAAGCTTGTCGCCAACCTGATCGAGCGGGCCGGCGCCGACCGCGTGATGACGCTCGATCTTCACGCGGGCCAGATCCAGGGCTTCTTCGACATCCCGACCGATAACCTGTTCGCCGCGCCGGTCATGGTCCGGGACATCCGCGAGCATTTCGAGCTGTCCAACCTGATGGTCGTCTCGCCGGATGTCGGCGGCGTGGTCCGCGCCCGCGGCCTCGCCAAGCGCATCGATGCGCCGATCGCAATCTGCGATAAGCGCCGCGAGCGGCCGGGCGAGAGCGAGGTGATGAACGTCATCGGCGATGTGCGCGGCAAGCGCTGCATCCTGGTCGACGATATCGTCGACAGCGGCGGCACCTTGTGCAATGCCGCCGAGGCGCTGATGAAGCAGGGCGCGACCGAGGTAACGGCCTACATCACGCACGGCGTGCTCTCCGGCGGCGCCATTCCGCGCATCGAGCAGTCGAGCCTCAAGTCGCTCGTCATCACCGACTCGATCGAGCCGACAGCAGCCATCAGGGCATCGAAGAACGTGCGCGTGATCTCGATCGCTCCGCTCATCGGCGAGGCGATCGCGAGAACATCCCGCGAAGAGAGCGTCTCGAGCCTGTTCTACTGATCGCCTTACCTGAGGTGCGCGTGCAATTGATCAACCGCATCCTAAACGCGCCCGGCGGCTGAACCCTTGCATTTGCCTGTTTGCCAACCGCTGGCGGCGCGGCTATAAGACCGCCATCTCAGACATGAGAGACGCTTGCCGCACCCTTGGAGGCGGGGCGTGACGTTGCGGGCCCCCAGGGGCCCTGTTCGTTTTGGAGAGAGCAGAGAGCCATGGCTGACGTCATCGAGATCAAGGCCACGGCGCGTCCCGGGTCCGGTAAGGGGGCCGCTCGGGCAGTGCGTCGTGGAGGGAAGGTTCCAGCTGTCATTTACGGCGAGAAGCAGAAACCCGAGACGATCGCGCTCGATACCAACGAGCTGGTGAAGATCGTGCAGAAGGGGCAGTTCCTGTCGCGCGTCCTCGACGTCGACGTCGAGGGGCGCAAGAGCCGCGTGCTCCCGCGCGAAGTTCAGGTTGACCCCGTGAAGGACCTTCCCGTGCATGTCGATTTTCAGCGGGTCGGCGCGTCGAGCCGGATTCGCGTGGTCGTGCCCGTGCGCTTCATCAACGAGGGCCTGTCGCCGGGTCTGAAGCGCGGCGGCGTGCTGAATATCGTACGCCACGAGATCGAGGTGACCTGCCCGCCAGACCGGATACCCGACAACTTCGTGGTCGACCTGGAAGGACTCGAGATCGGCCGCTCGATCCACATCTCGGCGCTCAAGTTGCCGGACGACGTGAAGACGACCATCATCAACCGCGATTTCACGGTCGCGACGATCGCCGGCAAGAAGGCCGAGGAGGAGGCGAAGCCAGCCGAGGGCGCCGCACCCGCTGCCGAAGGCGCCGCCGCGGCCGCACCCGCTGCCGCCGACGCCAAGGCCGCTCCCGCCAAGGGCGCGGAGCCCGCCAAGGCCGCTCCCGAGAAGAAGAAGTGAGGCTGGGGCGGCTCGACGCCGCCCCCTCCCGCACGGTTCCGGCAGCATCCGGAATGAAACGCGCCGCTCGTTGCTCTGGCCCGTTTTCGGACTGACCATGGGGCGCCGGCGCAGCGCGATTGTTCCGCTCCGGAGCACATCCGGGGCGCCACGACGGTGTGGGAAGTCGCGGCCATCGTCGCTCGCGTGCCGCCTCGAATCCTATAGACTCCCGAACCTTGTAGTCGCGAAACGACCGGCGGGAGGGAGATCCTATGAGCTATAAGGGTGGCGATCTCGACCTGCGCACGCCGCTCGGGCTGACGAGCCCCGCCGCCGCTACAGGGGCCGCACCGGCTGCCTCAGCAGGAGGCAAACTGCCCCCATCGGCCCTCGCGCGCACCGATCGGTCGGCATCGATCTGGGTCGACGAGACGGTTATGGCGTGCTGCAATCTGGCCTTCGAACTGGCCTCAGCCCACCGAGCCGATTTGGTCCGGACCGAGCATCTCCTGCACGCCCTGGTGCTCGTCGAGAGGACCACGGACGCGCTCCAGCGGCTGGGCGTCGACGCGGATGCGCTGCGGCGTGAGACCGGCGCGCTGATCGCAGCCGACCTGCCGGCCCTGCCCAATACAGACAGCACGCCACCTGGACGGTCGAATGAATTCGAGCAGATCCTGCAAGTCGCCGGCCAGCGCGCTTATGCTTTGCGCCGGCCGATCTCGGCTGCGGACTTGATCGCGTCACTGCTCGAGGGGCCTGCCAACGGGCCCGGCGTCAAGATCCTGCAACGGCATAGGCGTGACGTGGCGTCCTTGGCTAGCAGCTCGCGTCGCGAGCGGGTCCGCGTGCAGGCAGTCTCGCAGCACACTGGCCAGCAAGACACCGGCCAGCCGGCGCGCGCAGGCGCGGCGAGGTCGGGCGGCCGGACGCCCGAATCCGCTGCCACTGCCCCGGCCGAAAGTGAGGCGAACCGGCCCCCCGGCGCCGACTCTGCAAGCACGCAGGAACGCGCCAATGCCGATCCCAACGCCCTTCCCCCCAAGGGCGCGGTCGTCGTGCTGGAGCCCACAGCCGCATCACGGGGCCAGGGCCCTTACGAAGTCGTCGTCCGGACCGAGAACCTCCGCGCCGTCGAGGCCCTCGAGAACAAATTCTCGAATATCGAGCAGGCGCTCTCGTCGGTGCTGGAGCGCATCACGGGATTCGAGCGCGACCTCCGCGGCAAGCTCGATGAGGACAGCAGCAGGTTCGACGCCATCGCGGCCCACCTCACGGCCTTCGAGGCGGCCCTGACTGAGCCGGACGATGCGAAATCCAACGATGCGCTCGTACCGCATCTCACGGCGATCGCAGTCCAGAACGGCGAGATGTCCGGTGCCATCGACGTTGTGCGCAGCCGGCTCACTGTGATCGAGACCGCGACCGAAGCCCAGAACGCCGGCAATGAGCGGCTTCAAGCGGTCATGGCATCGCTATCGGTGAGCCTCGCAGCCGAGCGCAAGGCGATCGTCAGGGCCGTGACGGAGCCGGTCGAACGGCGCCTCGCTGCTGTCGAGGCCAGCCTGCAGGAACAGCACATCGAGGGCCGTGACGGCCTCAGGGAGATCGGCGGTCGCCTGGCACGAACCGAGGAAAGCATCGCTACTCTCGGCCAGCAGGTGACCGAGGCCAGCGAGCGGTTCCAGCAGCGGCACGTAGAGGGCATCCGCGCGGTCAGCCACATCGGCGAGCGGCTGGCCCAAACCGAGGCGGCCCTCTCGAATGTCGTGCAGCAGATTGTGAAAGCGACCGAACGGCTCCAGGTCCAGCGCCAGTCGAGCGACAGCACGAGCCTGGCGCAGATCGGGGACCGGCTGGCGCAAACCGAGGTCAGTTTGACGAAAATGAGCGAGCACACTCTGACGCAGGCCGAAACCGGCCTCAACCGGCTCGGGCGGCAGATGCTCGAATCTAGCGCGCGCTACGAGCGCGACATCGACCAGGTCCAGAACGACCTCGTCAAGATCAACATCAATCAGCAGACCATCGCGGCAAACATGGACCAGTGGCGCGAGAACACGCTTGCCGATCTCGGCACCGTCGGCGACAGGCTGCATACGCTGGAGCGTTCGACCTTCAGGACGGCGCAGATTGTCGAGGCGCTGGCCCTCTCAGTCCAGGACCTGCACGAGATCGCCGCCAAGGCCGAGGAGCGGCGCACGCGCTTCAGCCGCTGGCTGTTCGGTCCGGACGATTTCAACGCCCCGATCTGGAAGCCGCTCCGCCGGATCGAGGGCGAAACCGGAGACAAGGCCCCCGAGGAGACCGACTCGCTGCTGCCGCCGTGGCTCAACAATCCCTTCAATAGGTTGAAAAATACGTTGCGTCCCAAATAGCATAGCAGCCCAGCATCACAGACGATTGTTCCGCCATGGCCTTTCGACCCATTGACGCCAGCTCGTTGCAAATGCGATCTCGGGTGGCGATGGAACACGCAGCACCCCGCCCGCTTTTGACGAGCCTGCCCAATATCTTGACCTACGGCCGCATTCTGGCCGTGCCGGCGCTTGTGGCCTGCCTGTTCTTCATGCAGGGCGACCCGGCGCGCTGGTCGGCCTTCGCGCTGTTCGTGGCCGCCTGCGTGACCGACTGGCTCGACGGGTATCTCGCCCGCGCCTGGGAGCAGCAGTCGACCCTCGGCCGAATGCTCGACCCGATCGCCGATAAGCTCCTGGTCGCCACCACGCTGCTGATGTTGACCTACGACCGCACGATCGTGGACTGGCATGTGTGGGCGGCGGTGATCATCCTGTGCCGCGAGATCCTTGTCTCCGGCCTGCGCGAATTCCTGGCCGAGCTCAACGTCAAGGTTCACGTGACCCAGCTTGCCAAGTGGAAGACATCCCTGCAGATGATTGCGCTGGCCGTGCTGCTGGCGG
>WNFL01448433.1_pt1 | contig 13042 bp, 9 predicted proteins | sample 5400361 | NCBI WGS metagenome assembly WNFL01 (sample SAMN13153351, study PRJNA577476) | soil metagenome | isolation source: 40 cm soil on Douglas fir-dominated hillslope | place: USA:California | collected 2013-09-17
ATGGATCGCTGGCCGGCGCCGAACTCGCGCAGCGCGACTATCTGCTCACGGCGCAGCAGGTTCGATTGGACGAGTACGTGCGCCTGGCCAAGGTCGTGCAAGATCATCTTGCGGAACTCGGCGGGCTCACCAGCGACAACCCGGCACAGCAGCGCGATTGGGCCGCCCTGAAATCTGCGGTGCAGAGCCGTTTGGACGAGATGGCGGGCGCCGTCGCCGCCTACCAGCGCTATGGCCTGCCGGCCGCACGCGGGGTGCTTGGCCAGGTCGGTCTCGGCAACGGTACCGAGGACGTTCGCGTCATCACCGAACGAATGGACGCCGCCGAAGCGCGGCTGCTGGCGCCGCGGCAAGCAGCAGCCGCCAACGTGCGCCGCACCACGCTGATCTCGCTCCTGGTCACTCTTGCGCTCGCGTCGGCAATCTTCATCGCATTGTTTCGCGGGATTCATCGCGAAATGCGGGCGCGGCGCGGCGCCGAGCGTGCTCTGCGCGACAATCTCGCCGAGGTCAAACGCGCGGAGGCCGATTTGACGGCAGCCAACCGCTTTCTTGATTCCCTGATCGACAATCTGCCCGTCATAATATTCCTCAAGGATGCGCGCACCCTTCGCTACGTGCGACAGAACCGTGCGACCTTGAATCTGCTGGGCCTCTCCAGGGACGAAGTGATCGGCAAAAGCGACCGTGACTTCCTGCCCGCAGAGCAGGCCGATATCATCCAGGCCAAGGACCGCGAAGTCCTCGCCGCCGGCCGACTGGTCGACATTCCCGAGCAGTCGATTCATACGCGGCTGCTCGGTGTCCGAACTGTGCACACCAAGAAGATGCCGATTCTGGACGAGCACGGAAGGCCGGAATTTCTATTGGGAATCTCGGAGGACATCACGGAGCGCAAGCTCGCGGAACAGGCGATTCGCGAATTGAACGCGGCACTCGTGGCGAAGGCCGCGCAACTCGAAGCCACCAACGAGGAACTCGAAAGCTTCAGTTACTCCGTGTCTCACGATCTGCGGGCGCCGCTCCGTGCCATCGACGGCTTTGCGTTGATGCTGGTGGAGGACTACCGGGAGCGGCTCGACGCCGAAGGGCTGCGCTATCTTTCGGTGATCCGCCAGAACAGCCGGCGGATGGGCGAGCTCATCGATGACTTGTTGACGTTCTCCCGGCTGGGACGCCAGCCGGTGGCGCATGGCGAGGTGAACGTCGACTCGCTGGTGCGCGAAGTCGTCGAGGAGGTCCTCCATACCGAGTCGCTCGGCGAACGCGGTGAAGCGCCCACTGCGCCGCATATCGAAGTAGAGCCGCTGCCGCCCACCCGCGGCGACCGCGGTTTGTTGCGCCAGGTGTGGGCGAATCTCATTGCCAATGCGGTCAAGTACAGCAGCAAGGCGGCGCGGCCGTTCATCCAGGTCAGCGGCCGCCAAGTCGGCACAGAGAACCACTACTCCGTCCGAGACAACGGCGTCGGCTTCGACATGGAATACGCGGGACAGCTGTTTCGCGTATTCCAGAGATTGCATCGCGCCGACGAGTTCAGCGGCACCGGCGTGGGACTTGCCATCGTCCACCGCGTGGTTACCCGGCACGGCGGACGAGTGTGGGCCGAAGGCAAAGTGGATCACGGCGCGGTGTTCTCGTTCGCACTGCCCAGAGGAGATCAAGATGGATGATTATGAAGCGGTAGAAATCTTGCTGGTCGAGGACAGCGACGCCGATGCGGAGCTGATCATTCGAGCGCTGCGCAAGAGCAGTCTTACGGCTTCGCGACGGAGTCGAGGCCATCGAATTCGTGTTCCGCGAGGGCGCCTTCAGCCGGCGAAGCGGCGGCCAGCCCCGGCTCATTCTGCTCGATCTCAAGATGCCGCGGCTGGGCGGTATCGATGTTCTGCGGCGGCTGAAAGCCGACGAACGGACCAAGCTCATCCCGGTGGTGGTGCTCACGTCCTCGGCGGAAGAACAGGACGTCGTGACCAGTTACAAGCTGGGGGTCAACAGCTACCTGGTCAAGCCGGTCGAATTCTCGGCGTTCACCAGCGTCATCACCCAGACCGGGCTTTATTGGGCGGTCATGAACCGCATCCCCAACCAATGACCATGCACCGGCAAATCAAAGTGCTGCTGGTGGAAGACGCCGCGGAGGATGCGGAGATGCTGCTCCGCGAAATACGCGTAAAGGGCCTGGACGTCGTCAGCCGCCGGGTGGATACGAGCGCCGATTACGAAGAAGCGCTCGCCACTTTCTCGCCTGATCTCATCCTGTCCGATTACACTCTGCCGGGTTTCGACGGCACCGACGCGCTGCAAATCGCCAAATCGCGCAGTCCCGACACGCCCTTCATCTTCGTCTCCGGCACGATCGGCGAGGAGCGCGCCATCCAAGCGCTGAAGCAGGGCGCCGTCGATTATGTTCTCAAGGAAAGCCGAGCGCGGCTGGTGCCGGCGATCGAGCGCGCGCTGCGCGAAGCCGATGACCGCGATGCCCGGCGCTGGGCGCAGCGCGAACTCGAGGAGAGCGAAGAGCGCTTCCGTTTTGCCATGCATTTTTCATCGGTCGGCATGGCCCTCGTCGCGCCTGACGGCCGGTGGCTCGGCATCAATCCTGCATTGTGCGACATCGTCGGATACAGCGAGAACGAATTGCTCGCCACGGATGTTCAGTCGGTCACTCATCCGCACGACAGGGACGCCGACCGCGATCAGGTGCGCCAGATGCTCGACCGTGAGATCGAGACCTATCAGACCAACAAGCGCTATGTCCGGAAAGACGGTCGTGTCGTGTGGACTCAACTGAGCGGCTCGCTGGTCTGGCTGCAGTCCGGCGAACCTCACTATTTCATCTGTCAAATTCAAGACATCACCGACCGGGTCAACGCAGAACGGGCGCTGCGAGCGAGCGAAGAGAGATTTCGCTCCATTGCCGAGGCCACCCAGGAATGGATCTGGGAAATCGACGCGGAAGGCCTCTATACCTTCTGCAGTCCGGCGGTGGAGGCAATACTCGGCTATCCGCCCGATCGGCTCATCGGAACCAATTGCCTCGACATTTTATCGCAGAGCATCCGGCAAACCCTGACCGACCTACTGCAGCGCGGAATCGCGGAAAAGCGCGGCTGGCGCGACCTGGTGCTGCGCCTTCAGCACGCGAACGGCGGTATTCGCTGGCTCGACAGCAACGCGCTGCCGCTGCTCGACTCCTCCGGAACGGTGGTCGGCTACCGCGGCGTGGCCCGCGATATCACGCATCACCGGCTGCAGCAGGAGAGGATCGCGCGCTTGAGCCGCATTCAGGCCGTGCTCAGCGGCATCAACTCGACCATCGTACGCGTCCGGGAGCGGCGCGAGTTGCTGCGAGAGTCGTGCCGCATCGCCGTGCAGCAGGGCGGTTTCAGGATGGCGTGGATCGGATTGGTAGAGCCCGGCGCGCTGAAGGCGACGCCGCTGGTCTGGGAGGGCGTCGATCAGGGGTATTTGCAGGAGCTCGGATCGGAGCTCGCGAACCGCGACGAGGATCCGGGCCCCGTGGGCGAGGCTCTGCGCCGGAAGAAGCTGATGGTCGTGAACAACATCGAGGCCGCCTCCCAGCCGCAGCTCAAGCAGCAGGCGCTGGCTCGCGGCTTTCGCTCGCAGATAGCGATGCCGCTGATGGTCGAGGACCAAGCGGTGGGCGTTCTGGTGCTGTATGCGGCGGAAACCGGATTCTTCGATTACGAGGAATTGAAGCTGCTGAGAGATCTCGCGGCAGACATCTCCTTCGCGCTCGATTACTTAGGCAAGGAAGAAAAGCTCACCTACGTGTCCTACTACGACACGCTGACCGGATTGCCCAATCGACAACTGTTCTTCGACCGCCTCGCGCAGGCATTGCATTCGGTGCGGGCCGAACGGCGGCAGCTTGCGGTCATGATCATCGACTTGCAGCGTTTCAAGCGGATCAACGACACCCTGGGGCGCCACGCGGGCGACCAGGTTCTGAAGGAACTCGCGAACCGGCTGCAGCGCACGATCAGCGAGTCCGCCACTCCGGCGCGCATCGGCGGCGATCGCTTCGCCGTGGTGCTTCCCAATCTTGCGGGTGCATCCATGGCGCGCTGGATCGAGGACTGGATCGTCGATTCGTTCGCGGAACCGCTCATCATCGACGACATTGAATTGCGTACGACGGTGAAAGTGGGGATTGCCGTGTATCCGGCCGATGCGGACACCGCGGAGAGCCTGTTCGTGAACGCCGAAGCCGCGCTGAAGCGGGCGAAGGACTCGGGCGATCCGTATCTCTTTTACTCGCCGGAAATGAACGCGCGAGTCGCCCAGCGGCTCCACCTGGAAAGCCGCCTGCGCAAGGCCGTGGCTCAGAAAGAGTTCGTTCTGCACTATCAAACGAAAGTCGACTTGGCGAGTCGCCAGATTCGCGGGCTGGAGGCGCTCATCCGATGGCACGACCCCGAGTTCGGCCTGGTGTCGCCGCTGGAATTCGTCCCGCTGCTCGAGGAATCGGGACAAATCGTGGAGGTCGGCCGCTGGGTATTCGAGCAAGCGGTCGCCGATACCAATCGGTGGAAATCCCTCGGCCTGGAGGTGCCGCGGGTGGCCGTCAACGTTTCGGAGGTACAGCTGCGGCATCCCAATTTTGTCGCGACGGTGCTTGGAGCGTTGGGGCCCTCCTTCGGTCACGCGACCGGCATCGACGTGGAGATCACCGAGACCATGATCGCTCAGAACACGGGCGCCAATGTGCAGAAGCTCCTGCGTTTGCGGGAAGCGGGACTGCGGATATTCATGGACGACTTCGGCACCGGCTATTCGGGCTTGAGCCAGATCGCGCATCTGCCGCTGGATGCCCTCAAGATAGACCGCGCCTTCGTCGCCGGCATGACCATCAGCACCGAGCACATGGCCATCGTCTCGGCTATCATCAATCTCGCGAAGGCGTTGCGCATCTATGTGGTGGCCGAAGGGGTCGAGACCGAAGAACAGGCCGGCCGGCTGTATGCGCTCGGCTGCGACGAAGCCCAGGGATATCTCTTCAACCGGCCGATGCCGGCCGAGGACATCTCCAAGCTCCTGACTTCGCTCAGTGCGTGAGTGGCCGTCGAGGGCCGCCGGAGTCTAGCCGGCGGTCAGCGTCGCCCAGCTCAGCCAAATCGCGGGTCCAAAGCTGCCTGTGCCGGAATCGAGCTGCAGCTCGATCTGCCCTTCGCCCATGGGCGGCACGAAGGTCTCGTCGCCCAGGATGGTCACCTGCAAGCGCACGCTGTTCGCGCCCTCGATCATCAGTTGCCCCGCGTACGGGTAGAGGTGCGTCTCGGCCGGATCGACGATTTGCTTGAATTCCCGCGTCGTCGCTACGGTGATCTTGCCGTTGAGCTTCGAGCTTGCCAGCGTGTAGTTGAACGACGAGTACAGCTGGTGCGGAGAAACCGTCCGATCCTCCTCAAAATTGAAATCGAAGTTGGTCAGGGTCACCGAATCGGAAACCGCACCGCCCTTGCTCACCGAAATTGAAAGACTCGAGCCGGTGAGCCCGAATGTCGCTGTCGAGACACCGCCGCCGGCCGTTTTGCTGGCGGAAAAGGAAAACGCGTAATCGCCCGTCTCGGCGTAGCTCACCGTTCCCACGACGATGGTGAGGGCGTCGGTGACGTTCGCCGATATCGAGTCCAAGGTGCTCTGCGTCGTGAGCGTCAAATTCGTGTAAGTCTGAGTGCCGCCGACGGACGTCCCCGCAACCTCCGAGCAATCGGCAAACGTGACGGTCAGCGTTTTACCGTCCGCGGATGTGACGGCGGTGAAGCTGCCGCCGACGGCGCACGGAATCGTGACCGTCCCCGCGGCGGCGGGACTGACGTTTTGAGACGAGAACCAGCGCTGCACCACACGCCGGTCGATGGAGCTGAGCGCGGGCGGGACGGCAGCCGGCGCGGCGCTCGCGCCCGCCGCCGTGGTCGCGGTCTCGGCCAACGTTGCCGGTGTGACTATCGCTTCCGCCGCCGTTGCGGTTGCGTTGCCCTGACCGATCGCGAGCGGCGCGTTCGGTCCGGCAGCGGCCGACATGGCGCCGCCGGCTGAAGCACCGCCGCCGCATCCCGCCAGAGCGCCGGCGACCAGGGCACCGAAAACCGCAACCCTGGCCAGCAATATCTGCGAGCTCGTCCATCCATGTATTCGCATCGGCCTACTCCACGTGACACGCTCGGCAAAATGCGAACGCAGTCTATCAGCGGATGCGCCTCTCTCTGTGAACTTCGCACCATAACGCAGCGCATTCGATTGACCGGGCCTGGGGGTGGCAGCTAGCCTAAGCAGCCGTCTCGCTAGGAATTGCTGGTGCACCGCAACATCTTCGAAACCTCAACAATATCCCGGCGATTCAAAGGCCTGATGACTCGGCTGGCGCCTTATGCCGCTGCGGCGAGTTGCGCGTTGATTCTTTGGCATGCCGCACGCGATGCCCCCGCCTCGGCGGCGTTTGCACCCGCGCCCCTGATTTACCCCCATGCACCGGCCGGCGGCGCTGCACCACACCGGTCCAGGGTGGCCCGGCGGCCGCCGCGGGCCAAACCAGCCCCTCGAGGATTGCGCAACAGGCCAGCCTCGGCGCGACCATCGAAGTGGTGGTCGGCAGAAACGACACCCTGGACGCCATTTTTCGCCGCATGGCGCTCGATACGGCCGATCTCGCGGCAATTCGTCAACTGCCGGGCATTCGCCAGAGTCTGGATTTCCTCAAGCCCGGCGACGCCATCAAGCTCACGCATACGGACGGAGAGATCAAGGGACTCACCCGCAAGGTCAGCGAGACTCAAACCCTCGAGGTCGTGCGTAAAGACGACGGCTTCGCCGCGAAGATGATCGACAATCCGGTGGAAACGCGGACTCGCACCGCCACCGCCACCATTGATTCCTCACTGTTTCAGGCAGCCGAGGCGGCCGATATTTCCGACATGGTGGCGCTGAAACTCGCCAATGTATTTGCCTGGGACATCGACTTCGTGCTCGACATCCGCGAAGGCGACCGCTTCACGGTGGCCTACGAGCAGATCTATCAGGACGGGAAATACCTTCGCGACGGCGAGGTGCTGGCGGCCGAGTTCGTCAATAGCGGCAAGGTGTATCGAGCGGTGCGCTTCGCGGCGGATACCGGCGCCGCCGGCTACTACACCCCGGAAGGGCTGCCCATGCGCAAGGCTTTTCTCAGGGCACCCGTCGAATTCACCCGAGTCAGCTCGGTATTCAATCCGCATCGCATGCATCCCATCTTGAACCGCATCCGCGGACACATGGGCACCGACTATGCGGCACCGACCGGCACGCCCGTGCACGCGGCCGGCGACGGAAGGATCAGCTTTGCCGGGCGGCGCGGCGGCTACGGCAATGCGGTGGTACTCGCCCATAGCAATAGCGTGTCGACCCTGTACGGCCATATGTCGCGCTTCGCCAGGCACATTCGCGTCGGCACCCACGTCCAGCAGGGCGACGTCATCGGCTATGTCGGGATGACCGGACTCGCAACCGGTCCTCACCTGCATTACGAGTATCTCGTGAACGGCGTGCACAAGAATCCGCAGACCGTGCAATTGCCGGGCGCGGAACCGCTGCGAGCGGATACGCTGCAAAAATTCCGTCATCTGACCGCGCCGCTGCTCGCCGATTTGTCGCTGCGGCAGGCCCCAGCGGCCGCCGGCGGATCGCCCGCCGCCGCAGCGGCCGTCAGCCCGCTCACTGCCGGCCCGCTTGCCGCAGCCGCCGGCCCGTTCGCCGACGAACCGCCGGCGATCAGTGTGTTCAGCGTCTCCTCCGTGCTCAGCGATTCGAATTCCACCTTGAGCGACTATCGATCGCGGACCTCGAGCAACTGATCCGTTTCATCACCCTGTCACACGACTCGCCAAATTCCTCCGCATGAACGATACCGACCTCCAAACGCCGCATCTCTATATCAATCGAGAACTCTCGTTCCTGGAGTTCAACCAGCGCGTTTTGGAACAGGCCAAGGACACCAGCATCCCGCTGCTCGAGCGAGTGCGGTTTCTGTGCATCTCGTGCGCGAACCTCGACGAGTTCTTCGAGATCCGCGTCGCCAGCCTCAAGGAGCTGTTGGAGGCCGGGGCAGTGCAGGGAGGACCCGACGGATTGCCCGTACCCGAGCAACTGAAGGCGATTCGCGCGCGCGCCGTGCGCCTGGTCGACGAGCAGTATCAGTTGCTGAACGATGTACTCATGCCGGAACTCGCCCAGAAAGGCGTGGTGTTCGTCTCGCCCGAGATGTGGACCGAGGCTCAGGCCGCGTGGCTTGCCGACTATTTCAGCCGGGAGGTGGAGCCCGTGCTCAGCCCGCTGGCCCTGGATCCGGCTCGGCCCTTCCCGAAGATACTCAACAAGAGCCTGAATTTCGCGGTGGTGGTCGAAGGCGAGGACGGATTCGGCCGCAACAGCGGCCTCGCGGTGGTGCAGGCCCCGCGTTCCCTGCCGCGCCTCATCAGGTTGCCCGACGAGCTCGGCAGCCGGAACTTCGTGTTCTTGGGCACCATTGTCGAGGCCTTCGTCTCCAAGCTATTCGCCGGCATGCACATGCGCGGTTGCTACCAATTCAGAGTCACGCGCAACAGCGACTTGTTCGTCGAGCAGGAGGAAGTTGACGACCTGCTGCGCGCCGTCGAAGGCGAGCTCGCCTCGCGCCGCTTCGGCGACGCGGTCCGATTGGAAACCGCGCACGATTGCCCGGACGAAATTCTCACCTACCTTCTCGGCCAGTTTGGGCTGACGAGCGACGATCTGTACAAGGTGTCGGGACAGGTGAACCTGAACCGCCTGATGGCCGTGTACGACTTGGTGGACCGCACCGAGCTCAAGTACACGCCGTTCGCGCCGAGCATACCCGAGCGTCTGCGCATGGGCAGCGATCTCTTCACCACGCTGCGGGCCGGGGACGTGCTCTTGCACCACCCGTTCCAAGGCTTCGGGCCGGTTACGGATTTCATCAAACAAGCGGCCAGCGACCCGCAGGTGCTCGCCATCAAGCAGACCCTGTATCGCGCCGGCAGCGATTCCACCATCGTCGACGCGCTCGCCGAGGCCGCGCAGGCAGGCAAGGACGTGACCGTCATCATCGAACTGCGCGCGCGCTTCGATGAAGAAGCGAACATCGACATTGCGACCAAGTTGCAGGAAGCCGGCGCCCACGTCATGTACGGCGTCTTCGGCTTCAAGACGCACGCCAAGCTGGTGATGGTGGTGCGACGCGAGGAAAGGGGTCTCCGGCGCTACTGTCACCTCGGCACGGGCAACTATCATCTCAAGACCGCGCGGCTCTACACCGACTACGGGTTGATGACGGCCGACGAGTCGATCGGCGAGGATATCCACGAGATTTTCCTGCAACTGACCGGACTCACACGCGTGCCGCACCTGCGCAAGCTGCTGCATGCGCCTTTCAGCCTGCATCAGGCGCTGCTGGCCAAGATCGACCGGGAACGCGCCCACGCGAGGGCGGGCAAGCCTGCCCGCATCATTGCGAAACTGAACGCACTCACCGAGCCCACCATCATCCAAGCGCTGTACAAAGCGTCGTGCGCCGGCGTCAACATCGACCTCATCGTGCGCGGATTGTGCTGCTTGCGGCCCGGAGTGCCCGGCGTCTCCGATCGCATCAAGGTGCGCTCCATCATCGGCCGCTTTCTGGAGCATTCCCGCGTCTATTACTTCGAGAATGCCGGAGCGCGTGAAATCTACTGCGGCAGCGCCGATTGGATGGATAGGAACTTGTTCCGCCGCATCGAAGTCGCCTTCCCTGTGGAGGCGCCCGACCTGCAATCACGGGTCGCCGACGACTTGAAGCTGTATCTCGCGGATGACACTCAGGCGTGGATTTTGGACTCCGACGGCCTTTACTCCCGTGCCGAGGGTACGGATCATGCCTGCGCTCAGACTCGCCTCTTGAGCCTGTACGACGAAAGGGTACCGCTCACCGACGCCTAGGAGCCTGAGCCTCAAACGATATTCAGGCGAAAACCGGCGTCCTTCAAGTACCCTCGCTCCTCCTCGAGATCCTCGAGAGTGAGCGGATGATCCTTCATCCACCCCTGCGGCAACTTCATGTTCACGGTGCGGCCCTTGACGCTGAGCTGCACCTCCGGCAAAGGTTGCGGACTGCGTCCGCGGTGCAGCAACACCGCCAGCCGCAGCAGCACGATCAGAAACTCCGCGAGGCGATCCCAGGGCGGCAGCAAATCTTCCATGGCTTCGAAGGACAATTGGCGGCGATGGCCGCCGACCAAGGCGGACATCAGCAGCTGCTCCTCGCGCGGGAAGCCCGGCATATCGGCATGCTGGAGCAGGTATGCGCTGTGCCGCTGGTACTTCGAGTGCGCGATGCTGAGGCCCGTCTCGTGCAGCCGCGCCGCCCAGCGCAGCACGGATTCCGCCAGCGGGTCTTCCAAACCCCATTCCGACTCGACCTGCTCGAGCAGAGCAACCGCCGTCGCCTCGACCCGGTCCGCCTGCACGCCATCGACGTGGTAGCGCATTTCCATGGCGCGCACGCTGCGCACGCGCGCGTCTTCGTCCGTGAAGCGGCCCATCAGGTCGTACAGCAGGCCTTCGCGCATGGCGCCTTCGGCCACTCGAACACGGTCGATACCGAAGTTCTCGACGACTTCCAGCAGAATCGCGAGACCTGCGGGAAACACCGGGGCGCGCTCGGCGTCCACGTCCTCGAGATCGAGCTCGTCCACATGGCCCGCGGCGATCACGCGCTCGGCGAGCGCGTGCAAGTTGTCGAGAGTGATGCGCGGAGATTCGGGGTTGAGCCGGCGCAACACATCGCCGATGACACGCACCGTTCCGGAACTACCGGACGCCTGCAGCCAACCCAGCTTGCGGTACGCCTCCTGTATGGGCTCGAGCTCGAGCCTGACCGCCGTGCGCGCGCGTTCGAAGCGCTTTTCGGAAATCCTGCCGTCGTCGAAGCAGATTGCGCTCAGGCCCACGCACCCCACCGACAGGCTTTCGAGCAGCAAGGGATTGAACCCTTCGCCGATCACCACCTCGGTCGATCCCCCGCCGATGTCGATCACCAGCCGCTTGTCCGGGCTCATGGGACTGGTATGCACGACACCGGAGTAGATCAATCGCGCTTCTTCCAGCCCGGAGATGATTTCGATGGGGTGACCGAGAGCGGCGCGGGCGCGCTCCAGAAACCAGCGCTTTCGCCGGGCGCGACGCAGGGCGCTGGTGGCCACCACGCGCACGCTGTCGGCGTGCATCGCGCGGAGCCGCTGCCCGAAGCGTTCGAGGCAGCGCAAAGCGCGTTCCGTCGCCGCGTCGTCCAGCCGTCCGCTGTCGCCCAAGCCTGCGGCCAGACGTACCATTTCCCGTAGGCGGTCCAGAATGACGAGCTGGCCGTGCGAATGACGCGCCACGACCATGTGAAAGCTGTTGGAGCCCAAGTCGACGGCGGCAAGCACGTCGGGTACGACACGGCCGCCGCTCATCTACGCGGTCAACATTCTAGGCCGAGAATGAAGACCCGCAACCGCAGGTTGTTTTGGCGTTTGGGTTTCGAATGACGAACTGGGCGCCCTGCAGGTCCTCTTTGTAGTCGATTTCCGCGCCCATGAGGTATTGCGCGCTCATCGGGTCGACCAAGAGCTGCACGCCTTGGTTTTCGACGCAGAAATCGCCGTCCTCGACCTTCTCATCGAAGGTGAATCCGTACTGGAAGCCCGAGCAGCCGCCGCCGGAGACGAATACCCGCAATTTGAGGGCCGGATTGGCTTCCTCGCGGATCAGCTCGCCTACCTTCCCCGCCGCCGCGTCGGTGAAAACCAGCACATTGGGCGGAGGAGGGGCCAAATCGGCCTGGTTCATCGTATCTGATGTTGCACTCATGGTCGCATTCTACCCCGCTGGCCCCTGGCCAATCAAAGTTCCGGACACTGTTTGGGACTTGGGTTCACCCGTCCGGGTTCCCGGGCGGCTCCGCGCCGGCCGGATTCGCCCTGTGGATCAACTTCCCATTGATTTGGGCGCCGACCGCAGTTTCAATGATGGTGTAGTGAACATTGCCCAGAACGCGCGCCTTGGCGCCGAGTTCGACCCGATCGGCCGCGTCGATGTCGCCTTTGACGATGCCGTTCAAGATGACATTGGGCGCGATAACCGAACCCTCCACGCAGCCGTGCTCGCTCACCGACAAAAAGGTGCGCTGGTTCGAGTCGCCCTTGACGTTGCCGTTGATGTAGCCGTCGAGATGCAAACCGCCCGTGAATTCGACATCGCCGTTGATTCGAGTCTTGGGGCCGATCAAGGTGTCGATACTCGCGTTCTTAGTCTGTTTCTGTTTGAACATCTGCGTCACCCTTTCCCGGAGGATTCCCGCTTGCCTCGGTTTCCACCGACATTCCCTGCGCCTTCCAAACGAAGGCCTGACGGAAACTGTGGCTCAAATCTCTGTCTTTGCCGCTGCGAATTTCGATCCCGACGCGCGTCGGCTCGAACCCCTGCGGCAATTGTATGGGTTCGTCATAATCCTGAAAGTAACGGAAGGAGTATGCCAGGCTGACGCGCCGGTTAGGCGCTACCTGGCCAAAACTCAAGCTTGAAGGCTTGCCCCGCAGCAGCCCGTCGACGGTGATCGCGGCGCTGCCGGCCACCACGGTGTCCGGCTTTCCGGTCTGCATCAGCACGAATTTGAGGCGGAATTGACCTGGAACGGTCTCCGGCACGATTTGCATCTGCTGGACTTTCACGTGAATGACCGAATCGGGTTGCACCAGACCGCGGTAAAATGACAGGTCCTGTTTCAGCCGCGCAATTTGACTCTGCATATCGCCGAGGTTCCGATTGACCTGCTTGTAGCCCTCCTCATCGACGCGCCGCGCCACCTCGGTCGCTTCCAGCTGGGTGCGCAGCCTCTCATTTTCCTTTTCGAGATTGCGGATGCGCGCGCTCGCCGAGAACGCGCCGCGCACGGAATCGACCACACGAAAGCCCGCATCGTATCGGCCGAGCTCGAACACCGCGTACAGTACGCCCAAGGTCAACA